>ENA-UOIV01001346-UOIV01001346.1-human-gut-metagenome-genome-assembly--contig:-C59-NODE-1346-length-21036-cov-12.911110_pt1 | contig 21036 bp, 22 predicted proteins | sample MGYA00242333_ERZ723880 | MGnify/ENA metagenome assembly ERZ723880 | reverse complement strand
GGAAGAATACGTCGTTAACTCCTTCCTGCGGGCCGACCTGCGGCTCTATGGGGCCAGCGCCCTCTTCCAGGACCCCTGGGCGGATGTGGAAAACGGCGTCTGCCGTGGGGTATACATGCGGGTCTACCAGAACCTGATGGTCTATGGGGAGGCCGTGGACGGGGCCTTTGTGCGGTCCCTTTTGAAACGCTTTCCAATTTCTGTTATAATGGGAAAACAAGAGCTCGTCGAACGGCTTAGCGGGGACGCGGGCGATGGATATATCCTCCGGTGCAAACGGCTCTGCATGCTGGAGGGGGAGGACGCGCTCCAGCCGGACGCCGGCCGGGCGCGCAGGGCGGAACCCGCCGACGCGGGGCGCATCCACCGGTTTTTGCAGAGCCTGCCGGAGTTCACCTCCCTCTACGCGTCGGGAGAGATGATCGCCGACCGCATCCGCAATAACGACGGCATCCACCTGATGCTCGAGCGGGACGGGGAGATCGTTTCGCACGGCAACAGCACCGCCGGCGCGGGGCGGACGGTCATGCTCGGCGGAGTGGGCACGGCGCCCGCCTTCCGCGGACGCGGGTACGCCTCCGAGATCGTCTCCGCGCTCTCCCGCGCCGTGCTGGCCGGGGGAAAGAAGCCCTGCGTCTTCTGCGGACGCGGGCCGGAGGAGAACCTCTTCGACCGTCTCGGCTTCCGGACGGTGGGGGGCTGGGCGACTTTGGAGGCGGTGGAAAGGACGGGACTCGATGAATAAGAAGATCACAAGCCTCAACGACAACAAAATCCCTTCCTACGTTTCGATCTACAACCAGATCTACTCCGACATCGTCGACGGCGTCTACAAAAACGGCTCCCAGCTGCCGAGCGAGCCGGTGCTCGCCGAAAAGTACGGGGTCAGCCGCAACACGCTGCGGCAGGCGCTGACCATCCTCAATGAGGACCACCTCATCGCGAAGCAGCAGGGTAAGGGGACCTTCATCACCTACGACCCCGGGCGCGGCGCGCCCGCCAGCCGGATCGTGAACCCGGTCATCGAATGCGCGCGCCGGGAGATCACCGAGATCAAGATCTCCTATAACTACGGCCCGCCCACCGAGATCGCCCAGCACCGGCTGGGCATCCGCGTCAGCGAGATCGTCATGGCGAGCAACAACGTCTACTATTCGGGCGGCCGCCCGATCGGGCATTCGTTCGTGCAGATCCCCGTGCGGTATGTCAACGAGCTCGACGTCGACCTCAACAACGAGGACGAGGCCTACGCGCTGGTCAACCGGAGGATTTTCGAGCTGGCGAGTTCCGCCGAGCTCTCCTTCAAGGTCGTCCCCGCGGAGGACAACGTCACCGCCTTTTTGCAGGTGGAGAATGAGACGCCGATCATCTACATCGAGGAGATCCTCTACGGTTCCCAGAAGGAGGGGATCGCCCGCTGCAAGTTCTACTTCCTGCCCGAGGATTACGACATCAACTTCCGCTTATAACGCTTTACCTTCCCACATAGGAAATTGCCGAAGACAGCCCCCGCTCCGGGTCCCGGAGCGGGGGCTGTCTTTTTCTGCGGCGGCGGGAGGAAATAACTGGAGATGCGCCGGAAAGGGTCCTTTTCCCGCGCGCGCATGGTATCATGGACGGTGTGAAAAATCTGTCGAAGGGACCAAAAACGGCCAGGCGGATGAGGGAATGTGCCTGAAAAACGTCGACATAACGGGGGATAAACTGGAAAAACCCCACAAGACTGACGGAAATCACGCCGCTGTGTCGAACCTTCGCAAAACCTATTTACGCGCCCGGGGCGCGGGGTTATGATCATTTCAACGGGAGGGCGCCAACATGTTTGTCAAAACGAAAGAGGAACTGCTGGAATACATCAAGGGGCTGACCGACGGCTTCCGGGGAGAGGAGCCGGAGCGGTTCACCGCGTCGGCCATCAGCGCCCGGCTGAACGTCAGCAGGAACCTCACAAGCCAGTATCTCAACGAGCTTGTCAAGGACGGGCTGCTCGTCAAAGCGAACCTGCGCCCGGTCTACTTTTTCCACAAGGGGATGCTCGAGGCGCAGTACGACGCGACGGTCGCCCAGCCCGCCTTCGACAGCCTGCGGGAGCTGGCGGCGCACCTGAACCGTGAAAAAAACCGGCTGCGCAATTTTCAAAAGGCGGTCGGCAGCACGCGCAGCATCAGCGACTGCATCGAGCAGCTCAAGGCGGCGGTGAAATATCCGCCCCACGGCCTGCCGGTGCTGCTGGCGGGACAGCCCGGGACCGGCAAAAAGCTGCTCGCGCGGCTGATGTACGAGTACGCGGCGGACGAGGGGGTGCTGCCGCCCGGGCGGCTGGTCGCCGCCGGCTGCGCCGAATACCGCAGCGACGGGGAGGCGCTCGCCCAGATTTTCGGCGACGTGCGCCGGGGGGACGCCCCCGGCTGCCTTGCCGCCGCGGACGGCGGGATGCTGCTGCTCGACGAGGCGGGAGCCCTCGGAAGCGAGTGCCAGGAGAGGCTCTTACAGTTCATGCAGACCGGGCGCTATTCCCGCTGCGGGGAGGACGCCGTGCGTATGGCGGACGTCCGCCTCGTCTTCACCGTTTCCACCGAGCCGGGGCGCGCGCTCGACCGGGCGCTGCAGCGCCTGATCCCCGTTTCGGTGAGCGTCCCGCCGCTTGAGGAGCGCACCCCCGAGGAGAAAAAGGAACTGCTGCTCTATTTCTTCAAGCGGGAGGCCCGCAAAAACGGGCGCAAGATCTTTATCGGCACGAGCGTTTTCCACCGGATGATGGGCTATGTCTACGCGGGGAACGTCGCGCAGCTCAAAAACTGCGTGCGCAGCTGCTGCGCCAATGCCTTCCTCTACAGCGACGCGGACGCGGAAAGCCTCTACGTCTACCAGTACCACCTGCCGGAGGAGATCCTGGCGGCCTCCCGCGCGGACCCCGCCGCCGAGAACGAGCAGGAGAGCCTCATCAGCATCAACGAGTACGAGAAGCTGGACGCGGTGGACATCTTCGTGCGCTTCTACGATTCGATCCTCGGGTGCTTTGCCCGGCAGGCGGGGGAGGAGGCGTCGCTCGGCGGCGTGTTCGAGCGCTGCTACGCCTATATCAACAGCTTTATGGACTACCTCTACTTCGACAAAAAGCACACCAACAGCCGGTTCAACGCGATCAAGCAGGTGGTGGACGGGGTGCTGGAGGCCGTGTCGGAGAAGTACCACGCCGTGCTCCCCGTCCACTGCGGGTTCCTCATATCGCGCGGGCTCCACGCCCAGATGCAGCGCAACCTCACCCTCCAGCGGTGGCTGGAGCGGCGGGACGCCGAGCTGGAAGGCGCGCTGGGGACGCTGCGGAGGACCTCGCCCGGGGAGATGACCATCGCGCTCGAGGCGTCCGAGCTCATCGGGCAGAACATGGACCTGCGCATCTCCAAGATGGACCTGCTGCTGCTGGCGCTCAACATCAAGTACAGCAACAAGGGGGTGCAGGTGAGCGCCATCCGCGGCGTGATCGCCTGCCGCGGCTACGCCACGGCCAGCAGCATGGCCGAGACGGTCAACAAGCTGATCGGGCGGCACACCTTCGACGCGATCGACCTGCCGGTGAACGCCGGCGAGGCGGACCTCGCGGTGCGGCTGGGGAAGTACATCCGCAGGCGGCCGACGTGCCGGGCGTTCATCCTGCTCTTCGACACCGGGTCGATGGAGGCGGTCGGCGAGGGGGTGGGCGGGATCGCGAACATCCGGCTCGGGCTGGCGGACAACGTCTCCACCGCGCTGGCGCTTGCGGTCGGCAGGGGCATCTGGAGCGGGCAGGAGATCGGCACGATCCTCAAGAGCGCCTGCGGGGACGCGGCGCCCGGCTGCCGGGTGCTCGCCAGCCGGCGCAAGCAGGAGGCGGTCGTCTTTATGAGCGACGCCGACACCGGCGTGGCCGAACGGATGATCGACCTTTTCAGCGGCAGCCTGCCGCGCCCGATCGAAACGGCGGTGATCGCCTATGACTACTACCGGCTGATCCAGAGCCGCGAGGAGGACGAGCTGTTTGGGCGGTACGACGTGAAGCTGCTGATCGGCGCGATGGACCCCGGCTTCGAGGGCATCCCCTTTTTGGCGATCGGCGACATGATCACGGCGGAGGGGCTCGGCAGGATCGACGCGGCGCTGTCGGGCGGGCTCGACGCGGCCGAGCTCGACGCCTTCAACAAGAACCTGCTCAAGGATTTTTCGCTGCTCAACGTGGTCAAGCACCTCACCATCCTCAACCCCGAAAAGCTGATGGGGTACGTGCAGGAGGCGGTGACCCGGCTGCGCGGCATCACCGGCAAGCGGTTCAGCAACCGGGTGACCATCGCGCTCTACATCCACATCAGCTGCCTGATCGAGCGGCTGATCACCCGGACCCCCATCGAACAGTATCCCGAGACGGAGGGGTTCCTGCGGGAGAAAGAGCGATTCGTGGCGCAGGTCAAGGAGGCGTTCCACTTCCTGACGAGCCACTACGCGGTGGAAATCCCCGTCAGCGAGATCGCTTACATCTACCAGCTCGTCGCGCTGGATTACGAGGACTGACAAAAGAAAGGAAGAACGGGTATGGTTGGAATACTGGTGGTGTCCCACGGGGGGCTGGCGGAGGCGATGGTCAGAGCCAGCGAGCTGATCGCCGGGAAGAGCGAGCGGGTCGAGGCGGTTTCGCTCGAGCCGGGCGTGGATATGGACGCCTTCAACGAGCGGTTTTGCAGCCGGGTGCGCGCGCTTGACGACGGCAGCGGCGTGCTCGTGCTGGCTGACATGTACGCGGGGACCCCCTGCAACGTGGCGGCCCGCAACATCCGCGGCCTCGGGTACGAGTGCGTGAGCGGGGCGAACCTCGCGATGCTCATCGAGGCGATCTCGATGCGGGAGGGCCGCACCGCGGCCGAAATCCGGGACGCCGCGCTCGAATCGGCGCGGGAGTCGATCCGGAACCTGCGTGAAATTTACCAGTAGGGGAGGAAGGCAGATGAAAAATATCGTATTGGTACGGATCGACGACCGGCTCATCCACGGGCAGATCATGACCCAGTGGTCGCGGCTTTACAGCCCGACCGAGATCATGGTGGTCGACGACGAGACCTGCCGGGATTCGTTTATGACCGAGGTGCTGCTGATGGCGGTGCCAAAGGAGTTCAAAGCCGTGGTGGCCGATGTGGACAGGGCGGCGGAATACCTGCTGCAGGAGGCGGGGGAGGAACGCATCCTCATGCTGGTGAAGGTGCCCGAAACGGTGGAGGCGCTCGTGGACCGCGGCGTCGAGATCCGCGCGCTCAACGTGGGCGGCATGTGCAAGCGCGCGGGCCGGTCGACCCTCTACCGCAACATCTCCTCCTCCCCGGCGGAGAACGAGACCCTCCTGCGCCTGCAGAAGCGCGGCGTGCGCGTCTATGTGCAGGTGGTGCCGGAGGACAAGGAAATGGAAATCGACAAAGTGTTATAGAGGAGGAAGGACAATGACTGTTCTGCAAGCGATTCTGATCGGGGTCGTCTACTACCTGGGGAGCGCGCCGTGGGCCATCGGCTACCTCACCGTCTGCAAACCGCTCGTCGCCGGCACGCTGGTCGGCTGCATCCTCGGCGCGCCTGCGGAGGGCGCGATCATGGGCGCGACCATCCAGCTGATCTACCTGGGCTGGATGTCGGTCGGCGGCTCCCAGCCCTCCGATCCGGCGCTCGCCGGGACGCTGGCCACGGCGCTGGCCATCGCCTCCAATCTCGACACGGGCGTCGCGCTCACCCTGTCGGTCCCGCTCGGCATGCTGGGCACCTTCGTGTGGGTCGGGCGCAACACCTTCAACGTCGTCATCTCCCACATGGCGGACAAGCCCACCCGCGAGGCGAACACCCGCGGCATCTGGCGGGTGAACGTGCTCTATCCGCAGCCGGTCCTGCTGCTCATGACCGTGCTGCCCGTCGCGCTCGCCGCCTACTTCGGGCCCGAGTTCGTCCAGAGCGCGCTCGATTTCCTCGGCACCCGCGTGCTCGGCATCCTCACCCTCATCGGCGGCGTGCTCCCGGCGGTCGGCATCGCGCTCAACCTCAAGGTGATCATGAAAAAGAGCGTGGCGCCCTATTTCTTCATGGGCTTTTTCCTCGTGTCCTACCTGGGTATGACGATGATGGGCGTGGCGGCCTTCGCGATCGCGGCGGCGGCGCTCTATCTCTTCAACGACATGCAGAAAGCGGAGGTGGCTTAAATGGCAAAGGAGAAAACCGGCGTCGTCCAGTCGATCGTCACCAAAAAGGACCTGCTTTACGCTTGGTTTAAGTGGTTCATTTTTTCCCACTGCTGCATCAACTACGAGCGGTTTGAGAGCCTCGGCTTCACCAACGCGATCAGCCACATACTCGCCAAGCTCTACCCCTCCAAGGAGGACCTGAGCGAGGCGCTCGAGCGGCATCAGGAGTTCTTCAACACTGAGCCCTACATCGGCATCGTCATCATGGGCATCAGCGTGGCGATGGAGGAACAGCGCGCCAAGGACGGCAGCGTCTCGGGCGAGGCGATCACCGCGGTCAAGACCGGCCTCATGGGCCCGCTGGCGGGCATCGGCGACACCCTCAACCAGGCGATCATCTACCCCATCCTGCTCGCCTTCTCCGTCGCGCTCGTGCTGGAAAACAACCTCGGCGTCGCGGGCGTCGTCATCTACTGCGTACTCGTCGTCGCGGCCATGGCCGCCCAGAGCATCTATTTCGTCAACTACGGCTACCGCCTCGGCAAGGACGCGGTCTCCAAAATCCTGAAGGGCGGGCTCATGGACCGCATCGTCCACGCGGCGGGCATCGTCGGATGCGGCGTGCTCGGCGCGCTGACCGCCACCTATGTGAGCCTGTCCACCACCCTCACCTACGGCAGCGGCGAGCAGGCCATCAGCCTGCAGGCCGATTTCCTCGACCAGCTCATGCCCAAGATGCTCCCGCTCGCGGTGACGCTCGTCTGCTTCTGGCTGGTCAAGAAGGGCAAGGGCGCGATCAAGATCATGGGAATCCTTGCGGTGGGCGTCGTGGCGCTCAGCCTGCTGCACATTATATAATGAAAAGGAGAAGCTGACGAATGAATATCGAACCATATCTGACCGTCGCCCCCCGCGTGCGGGAGGCGGTCCAAAACGGCGAGCCGGTCGTTGCGCTTGAAAGCTCGATCATCTCGCACGGCATGCCCTACCCGACCAACGTCGAGACCGCCCTCATGGCGGAGGAGACGGTGCGGGAGTACGGCGCGGTGCCCGCGACCATCGGCGTTTACAAGGGGAAGATCGTCGTGGGGCTCGACCGGGAACAGGTCGGCGCGCTCGCCAACAACCCGGCGGACCCCGCCTCCAGGGCGATGAAGGCGTCGGTCAAGGGCATCCCCTACGCCATCGTGAACGGGCTCAACGCGGGCTTCACGATCGCGGCGATCCTGCGGTGCGCGTCGATCGCGGGCATCCGGTTCATGGCGACCGGAGGCATCGGCGGGGTCAGCAAGGGCGGGGAGCTGTCGATGGACGTCTCCGCCGACCTCGAGGAGTTCGGCCGCACGAGCGTCGGGGTCATCAGCGCGGGCTGCAAGTCGATCCTCGACATCGGCCGCACCAAGGAGTACCTCGAAACCAAGGACGTGCCCGTCATCGGCATGGGCACCGATTCCTTCCCCGCCTTCTTCACCCCGCACAGCCGGTATCGCATCGACTACCGGATCGACGACTACCATATGGTGGCCCGGTTTCTCAAGGCGAAGTGGGAGCTGGGCTTCGAGGGCGCGGCAATCCTCTCCAATCCGATCCCCGAACGGTTCGCGATCGCGGAGGAGGTCATCGACGCGGCAATCGCCCGGGCGGTCGAGATGGCGAAGGAGGAGGGGATCGCGGGCGAAAAGAACACGCCGTTCCTGCTCTCCAAAGTCAATGAGCTGACCGGGGGCGCGAGCCTCGCGGCCAACGTGGAAATCATCCGCAACAACGCGCGCGTCGCGGCGGTCATCGCGCGGGAATACCACGCGCTGTGAGCGGAAGGGGTTTGTGAGGGGCTTTATGCAGCAGTTTGACTATACGATCAGCGACCCGATGGGCCTGCACGCCCGGCCGGCCGGACAGCTCGTCAGGCAGGCGGCGGCCTTCAAAAGCCGGGTGACCATCCGCCGGGGGGACCGGGAGGCCGACTGCACCCGCCTGCTGCGGGTGATGGCCCTCTGCGCGGCGGCGGGGGAGACGGTGACCTTCACGGTGGACGGCGAGGACGAGCAGGCCGCGTGTGAGGCGATGCGCGCCTTCTGTACCGAAAGCCTGTGAGCGGAAGGGAGAACAACATGAAGATTCTGGAAGGAACGGGAACCTCCGGAGGAATCGCTGTCGGGAGGGCGCGGCTGCTGGCCGCGCCCTCCGCGGTGGAGGAGGAAATCCCCGGAAAAGGCGCGCGGGAGGAGGCGCGCCGATGCCGCGAGGCCGCCGACGCCGTCCGGCGGGAGCTGCGCGGCCTGCGGGAGCGGGCGATCGAAGCCGCCGGTGAGGCGGAGGCGCAGATCTTTGAAATCCATGCGCTGCTGCTCGACGACCCGGATTTCACCGGGGAAATCCAGCGCCGAATCGACGGGGGCGCGGCGGCGGAGACGGCGGTGCGCCGTGCGGGGGAGGCCCTCGCGGCGGAGTTCGAGGCGCTCGGGGACCCCAACATCCGCGAACGCGCGGCGGATATCCGCGACGTGTCCCGCCGGCTGCTTTCGGCGCTCGGCGGCGGAGGGGGGCTTTCCGGGGAGGGGGAGCCGGACGGCCCCGTCGTGCTGGTCGCGGACGAGCTGACCCCGAGCGACACCCTCTCGCTCGACCGCTCGCAGGTGGCGGGGTTCGTCACCCGGCGCGGGTCTGCGGCCTCCCATGTGTCCATCCTCGCCCGCGCGATGGGGATCCCCGCCGTCGTGGGGATCGCGGCGGCCCCGGAGCTCGAGGGGAGGCTGCTGGCCGTCGACGGAGACGCGGGCAGGGTGACGGTCGACCCGGACGAGGCCGCGCTCTCGGAGGCGCGAAGCCGCCGGAGGGCGGCGGAGCGCCGTTTTGAGCAACTGCGGGCCGGCGGGTTCCCGCCCGCTGAAACGCGCGGCGGAATCCGGGTGGAGCTGGCCGGGAACATCGGCGCGCCCGGGGAGGCGCGGGTGGTTCTGGAAAACGGCGGGGAGGCGGTGGGCCTTTTCCGCAGCGAGTTTCTCTACCTCGGGCGGGAGACGCCGCCCGACGAGGAGACGCAGTATCTCGCCTACCGGGAGGCCCTCGAACGGATGGAGGGCAGGCGGGTGATTGTGCGCACCGTCGACATCGGCTCGGACAAGCGCGCCCCCTGTCTCGACACGGGGCGGGAGGAAAATCCGGCGCTCGGCTGGCGGGCGATCCGCATCTGTCTGGACCGGCGGGAGCTCTTCCGGACCCAGCTGCGCGCGCTGCTGCGCGCCTCCGTCCACGGAAGGCTCGCGGTCATGTTCCCGATGATCGCCTCCCTCCAGGAACTGCGCTGCGCCCGGAAACTGCTCGGGGAGGCGCGCGCGGAGCTTGAGGCGGAGGGGACGGAGACCGCTTCCGTGGAGGTCGGGGTCATGATCGAGACGCCCGCGGCGGCAGTCCTCAGCGACCTGCTCGCGCGTGAGGCGGACTTTTTCAGCATCGGCACCAACGACCTCACCCAGTATACGCTGGCCGCCGACCGGATGAACGAGCGGATCGCCGGGTACTACCGCCCGGCGGATCCGGCCGTCCTGCGGCTCATGAAGCTGACGGCGGAGAACGCCCGGAAAAACGGCGTCTGGACGGGGGTGTGCGGCGAGTCGGCCGCCGACCCGGCGCTCATCCCGCTCTATCTCGCGATGGGAATCACCGAGCTTTCGATGTCGCCCGCCGCGCTGCCGGAGGCGCGCGAACGGGTCCGGTCGCTCGATATGGAGGAGGCGCGGGCCGCGCTTGCCCGCGCGCTCGGGGAGGTGGAGTGATGCTCGGACGAAAACGGGCCGAGGCGCTCGTGCGCATGGCGATGGAGGAGGCGGCCGCCGCGCTCGCGCGGGGGGACGACCCCTACGGCGGCGTCATCGCCGACCGGGAGGGCCGCGTCCTCGTGCGGGACGGCAACCGCGAAAATACCGAACGAAACCCCTGCGCGCACGCCGAGATGGTGCTCATCCGTGAGGCCTGCGCGAAGCTGGGGAGGAACGACCTGTCGGACTGCCTGCTCGTCTGCAACTACCGGCCCTGCCCGATGTGCGCGGCCGCGATGGTGCAGGCGGGCATCCGGGAAATCTACATCGGCTCCGCCGCGCCGGATTTCCCGGCGCTCCTCATGAAAACGGCGGGAAGCTACGCGGAGATGGGGATCACGGTGACGGGAGGCATCCTCGACGAGGCGTGCGCCGCGCAGGTGCACGCCGGGCGCGAGCAGCGCGCAAAGGAACGGGAGGCCGGGACGATAAAAGAGAGCGGGTCCGGGCCCCCCTGCCGCGCGGGGAGCCTGGAAGCTCCCGCGGATGGGAGGTAGGGGGGTGTTCGGCGGACTCGAATGTGTCGCGGCCGACCTGGACGGGACGCTGCTCGGCCCCGACGGATTGCCGGGGGAGGCGGACCGCGCCGCCGTCCGCGCGCTGTCCGCCGCAGGGATCCGGGTCATCGCCGTCACGGGGCGGCATCCCCACATCGCGGAGTGGCCGGTCCGTCTCGCGGGATGCCATCCCACCGCCATCTGCATGAACGGCGCGGCGGTCTATGATTTTGCGGCCGGGGCCTACCGTGCGGTCGAATACATGCCCGGGGAGGAGGCCTACCGGGCCTGCCGCCTGCTCGACCGGCTCGGCGCGCCCTACGCGGCCTATGCCGCCGACGCGATCCTGCTGGCCGGCGCGTGGGAGGCGGGAAATTTTTACGAAGCGCATTTTTCGCGGTGCGGGCCCCGTTTCCGTCATAAGCCGGTTTACTGCCGGGACAGCGCGGACTTCGGCGGGCGGGAGATCGCAGACCTGCTGCTCCCGGGGGTTCCATCCGAGGCGGCGGAGGCGCTGCGGGCGCTCGCCGGCCGGATGGAGGGGGTGCGGCTGGTCTCGTCGAGCGGAAGCTGCGTCGACCTCTGCGGCGCGGGCGTTTCCAAGGGCGCGGCCCTGCGGGAATACTGCCGCCGGGAGGGGTTTTCCCTCGCGGGGACCCTCGCGCTGGGGGACGAGGAAAACGACCTTTCCATGCTGGAAATCTGCGGGCATCCCTTCGTGCCGGAGGGCTCGGCGATCTCGGGCAGGCTGCCGGGCGCGCGCGTGACCGCGCGCTGCGGGCGGGACCCGCTCGCGCACGCGCTCAGGGCCCTCTTCCCGGTGGGGTAAAAAACGCGCCCCCGTCCCGGAGTTTCCGGGGCGGGGGCGTGCGCGTTTTGAAATTATCCGCGGTTCCAGTATTTGCGGTCGAGGGAGCGGTACTGCACCGCCTCGGAGAGGTGGGGCGCGCGGATGCGTTCGCTCCCGCCGAGATCGGCGATCGTGCGCGCCACCTTGAGGATGCGGTCGTAGGCGCGCCCCGAGAGGCCGAGCTTTTCAAACACCAGCCCGAGCATCCGCTCCGCCTCGGGGTCGAGCGGGCAGGCTTCGGCGAGCATCGACGGGTCGAGCCGGGCGTTGCAGGAGACGCCGGTCCCGGCATAGCGGGCGGTTTGGCGTTCGCGCGCCGCCTGCACGCGGAGGCGGACCGCGGCGGAGGATTCCTCCGCGTCCCGCCGCGCGGACAGCTGGGCGTAGGTGACGGGGGAGACCTCGACGTTCAGGTCGATGCGGTCGAGCAGCGGCCCCGACACCCGCCCCAGATAGGAGGACACGCGGGAGGGCGGGCAGGAGCAGCGCCGGGTGGGGTGGCCGAAATAGCCGCAGGGGCAGGGATTCATCGCGGCCACGAGCATGAAACGGCTGGGATAGCTCAGCCGCGCGCCCGCCCGCGCGATCGTGAGGACGCCGTCCTCCAGCGGTTGGCGCAGGGCCTCCATCGCCTGCCGCTGGAACTCGGGCAGCTCGTCGAGAAAGAGGACGCCGTTGTGGGCAAGGGATACCTCGCCCGGCCGGGGCACCGGGCCGCCCCCGCAGAGCCCCGCGGGTGAGACGGTGTGGTGCGGCGCCCGGAAGGGCCGTGTCCGGATGAGCGGCAGGTCGGGCGCGAGCATCCCGCAGGCGGAATAGATCTTCGTCGTCTCGATCGACTCCTCCTCGGTCATGTCGGGCAGGATGGAGGGCAGGCGCTTGGCGAGCATGCTCTTGCCGGTGCCGGGCGCGCCGATCATCAGCAGGTTGTGTCCGCCCGCCGCCGCGACCTCGAGCGCCCGTTTGGCGGGGCCCTGCCCCTTCACGTCGGCGAAGTCGGGCAGGGGCGGCTGCGGCCCGCCGTCAAAGCGGGCCGTCCCGGCGGGCGGGAGGGCGCATTCCCCGCGCAGGTGGGAGACGAGCTCTCCGACCGAGCCGACCGGGAAGACCTCGATCCCCCGCACGGCCGACGCCTCGGCGGCGTTGGCGGCGGGGATGAAGGCGCGGCGCATCCCCGTCCCGGCCGCGCCGAGCAGCATGGGCAGCACCCCGCACACCCGGCGCAGCCCGCCCGAGAGGGAGACCTCGCCGATGAAGGCGGAATCCGCAAGCGGGGCGTTTTCGGGCAGGAGCCCCTGCGCGGCGAGCAGCCCGACGAGGATGGGCAGGTCGTAGAGGGAGCCCGCCTTCTTTACGTCGGCGGGCGCCAGGTTGACGACGATGCGTCCGTCGGGGAAGGGATAGCCGCAATTGGAGAGGACGGAACGCACCCGCTCGCGCGATTCGCGCACCGCCGCGTCGGGCAGGCCGACGATGTCGAAGGCGGGCATCGCCCGGGCGACGTTCACCTCGACGGTGACGGGATAGGGATCGATTCCCAGGATCCCCAGACTCTGGATTGTGGACAGCATGGCGGCGTTCCTCCCCTCTGATAGGAAAAGGATATCATATCCGGAAAGCAAAATCGACCTGTTTCGGCAAATTTTGTCGAAACAGGTCGAAAACAAGGCGCGTATTTGATCAGCCGAACATGTGCTCGACAAAGATTTTCAGCCCGATGCCCACGAGGATGACCCCGCCGAGCACCTGCGCGCGGCTGCCGAGCAGCAGCCCGAACTGCCTGCCGAGCATGGAGCCGACGATACAGCAGAGGAAGGTCACCACGCCGATGAAGGCCGCGGCCGTGACGATGTTGACCTGCATGACCGCGAACCCGACCCCGACGGCGAGCGCGTCGATGCTCGTGGCCACCGCCTGCACGGCGAGGACCTTGAAGGTGAAGAGATGGTCGGGGGAGCAGCCCTCGGGATGGCGCAGCTCACGGACGCCGTCGAAGACCATCTTCCCCCCGATGAACCCGAGCAGCAGAAGAGCGATCCAGTGGTCGGCGGCGGAGATCGCGTCGCTGAAGGTCCGTCCGGCGAGATAGCCGATGATCGGCATGAGCATCTGGAAAAGGCCGAAGGAAAAGGCGGCGGCTACCGCCTGCTTCCGGCCGAAGCCCCGGTAGCACATGCCGTTGGAGATGGATACCGCGAAGGCGTCCATCGACAGCCCCAGCGCGATCAGAAAAAGTGTCGGCGTTCCCATAGGAAGAATCCCCCTTGCCATGTTGTTTCAGTAACCCGGATGCGTTCGCGCCCCGGGGCCCGCGGCCGCCCCCGGACGGAGCGCGGCTTCCGTGGGGGCGCGCCCGCCCCGGCAAAACGAAAGACCCACGGACATGGCTCTTCGGGCCCGTCCATGAGTCTTGTTCTTTCAGGCAAGCCAGGCCGTGAGGCCATTATGTTGACTTGCCACGCGCCGGAATGCGCGCAAACTACTCCCCCATGCGGAAATCTTAGCCCAGTATAACATGCCCGTCCGCCCGATGCAAGAGCCGGGCGGCGTTTCGGGAGAATTTTTCCGGACGCTTCCATTTCTCCCCAGTAATCGGTTGACTTTGACAGCCTGTACGGGTATCATGATAACAGGAAAATGAACAATCCCCATGAAAGTATATATGTGACGGGAGGAAGTTATATGAACCATAACGAGCTGTATGAGCGCTGGCTGGCCGCGTCCCTCGAGGACCCCGACCTGACCGCGGAGCTTCGGTCGATCAAGGGGCGGGACGCCGAAATCCTCGACCGTTTTTACCGCGACCTCGCCTTTGGAACCGCGGGGCTGCGCGGGGTGATCGGCGCGGGCAACAACCGCATGAACATCTATACCATCCGCCGCGCGACTCAGGGTCTCGCCAACTACCTGCTCGCCCAGTCGGAGGAGCCGCACGTCGCGATCTCCTACGACAGCCGCATCAAATCCGACCTCTTCTCACGGGAAGCGGCGGGGGTGCTGGCCGCCAACGGCGTCCGGGTGTCGATCTACCGGGAGCTGATGCCCGTCCCGGCGCTCTCCTTCGCGACCCGCGAGCTTCGCTGCGACGCGGGAATCATGGTCACCGCCTCCCACAACCCCGCCAAATATAACGGCTACAAGGTCTACGGCAGCGACGGCTGCCAGATGACCGAGAACGCCGCCGACGCCGTCCTCAAAGAGATCAACAGCCTCGACGTGCTCACCGGCGCGAAGACGATGAAGTTCGAGGACGCGCTCGCCTCCGGGATCGTCTCCTATATCCCCGAGGAGGTCGTCGACCGCTTTATCGACAACGTCCTTGCCCAGCAGGTCAATCCGGGCGTCTGCGAAAAAGCGGGCCTCAAGCTCGTCTATTCCCCCCTCAACGGCGCGGGCAACAAGCCGGTTCGCCGCGTGCTCGCCGCGATCGGCGCGCGGGACGTGACCGTCGTGCCCGAGCAGGAGCACCCCGACGGCAGCTTCCCGACCTGCCCCTTCCCGAACCCTGAGATCAAAGAGGCGCTCGCCAAGGGGCTCGAGCTCGCGCGCGAAACGGGCGCGGACCTCATGCTCGCCACCGACCCCGACTGCGACCGGGTCGGCATCGCGGTGAAGGAGGGGGAGGACTACACCCTGCTCACCGGAAACCACGTGGGCGCGCTGCTCTTCGACTACATCTGCCGCTGCCGCACCGAAAACGGCACGATGCCCAGGGACCCCGTCGCGGTGACGACGATCGTCTCCACCAAGCTCACCCAGATGATCGGCAAGGCCTACGGCGTCGAGGTGCGCAGCGTGCTGACCGGCTTCAAGTACATCGGCGAGCAGATCGCGCTGCTTGAATCCGCCGGGCATCCCGAGCGGTTCCTCTTCGGCTTCGAGGAGAGCTACGGCTACCTGTCGGGCACCTACGTCCGCGACAAGGACGCGGTCGTCGGCTCGATGCTCATCGTCGAGATGGCCTCCTGGTATAAGCAGAGGGGCATGAGCCTCGTCGACGCGCTCGGCGACCTCTACAAACGGTTCGGCATCTGCCGCGAGAGCGTCTCCAACTTCCAGTTCGAGGGCGCCGAGGGCATGAAGATCATGGCCGGCATGATGGAGAAGCTGCGGGAGAACCCGCCCGCCGAGATTGCCGGGCAGAAGGTCACCTGCGTGAGCGACTACGAGCGCTCCGTTTCCATCTGCGGCGGGAAGACCGCTCCGATCGACCTGCCGAAATCGAACGTGCTCGAATACGCGCTCGCCGACGGCTGCACCGCCATCGTGCGCCCCTCGGGCACCGAGCCGAAGATCAAGCTCTACCTGTCGGTCGTCGGCAGGGACATGGCCGAAATCGACGCGCGCGCCGCCGCGATGGGCGCGGACGTCAAGCGCATCATGGGCGTCTGAGCGGGCAAAATAGGGAAAATACGCAAAATCCTGCGGTTTCCGTAAAAAACCGCTTGCAATCGCGAGAGACGTGTGGTATAGTTTTAATGTTGCATTTATGGCATCTATCTCCGATGTCAGAAAGAGGTGAAACAAATGAAAGAGGGAATCCATCCCAAGTATGTGGATACGACGATCACCTGCGCCTGCGGCGAAGTGATCCATACGCGCTCGACGAGGGAGAACATCCGCGTTGAAATCTGCTCCAAGTGCCATCCTTTCTTCACCGGCCGTCAGAAGCTGGTCGATACGGGCGGACGCGTTGACAGGTTCAAAAAGCGTTTTGGCATGGACAAGTAAGTTTGCTGCAAAGTGCGCAGCCGCGGAAACCGCGGCTGCGTTTTTTGTATCCGGAAGGAGGCGCGGCTGATGCGGATCGAAACCAGGCGCCTGCTCCTGCGCCCGCTGGAGCAGGCCGACTTTTCCGCGCTGCAAAAAATCCTCGGCGATCCGCGGGTGATGTACGCGTGGGAGCACGGCTTCGGCGACGCCGAGGTGCGGGACTGGATCGCCCGCAGCCGGGCGCGTTATGCGCGGGAGGGCGCGGGCCACCTCGCGGCAATCGAGCGCGCGTCGGGGGACTTTGTCGGCACGATCGGCCCAGTGTGGGAGCCGATGGGGGACCGCGAGGCGTGGAGCGTCGGCTATATCCTCCGCCGGGACCGCTGGGGGGAGGGCTTCGCCCGCGAGGGCGCGGCCGCCTGTGTGCGGCATGTCTTCGAGGCGCTCGGCGCGCCCGAGGCGGCCGCCGACATCCGCCCGGAAAACGCCGCCTCCCGCCGGGTCGCGGCCGCGCTCGGCATGGAGGAGGCGGGGGCGTTCGTGAAGATCTACCGCGGGAGGGAAATGCCCCATCTCATCTACCGGATCACAAAGGAACGCTACGAATCGATGAAGCGGGAAAGAGGGAATATTTATGCGGAAATCTGAGAAATTCTTGTGGGCGTCTGTATTTTTATGCATCGGCATGGTGATCGGCTTTCTGATCGCGCCGATCAAGGCGGGCATTGTCTGCGGCAATGACAACACCATTTACACCGGGACCGGCCGGGACGCCGGGGACGATGACGCGGAGGCTTGAATTCACCGTGCCGCCCGCCTATGACGGGCGCAAGGTCGTCCACTTCCTGCGCGGGGAGGCGGGGTGCTCCTATACGCTCGTGCGCTCCCTCAAAACGAAGGAGGACGGCATCCTCTTGAACGGCGCGCGCGCCCGCACGATCGACCGCCTGCGGGCGGGCGACCGGCTGGCGATCACGCTGCGCGACGGCATGGGCGGGGCGGAGCCGGACGGCACGCCGTCCGTGCCGCTCCTCTATGAGGACGACGATATCGCCGTCTATGACAAGCCCGTCGGGATGGCCTGCCACCCGGTGCGCGGCATGCAGAGCGGGACGCTCGCCAACGTCTTCGCGCGCGACTGCCGCGCGCGGGGGCAGGAGGCGGTCTGCCGGCTGATGGGCCGGCTCGACCGGGACACGTCGGGCGCGGTGGTGATTGCGAAGAACGCGTTTGCGGCCGCCGCGCTCACCGGGCAGGTGGAGAAGACCTACCTCGCGCTCGTGACGGGCGCGCCGGAGCCCCGGGCGGGGACGGTCGACGCGCCGGTCGGGCAGTCCGACCGGGCGGACCCGCGCCGCCGGGTCGTACCGGACGGCAAGCCCGCCGTGACCCACTACGAGACGCTAGCAGAATACCCCGGCTACAGCCTCGTGCGCTGCACCCTCGGGACGGGGCGCACCCACCAGATCCGTGTGCACATGGCCCACATCGGCTGCCCGCTGCTCGGGGACGCCCTCTACGGCGGGGACCGGGCGCTTATCGGGCGGCACGCGCTGCACTGCGCGGGCGTCTCCTTCACCCATCCGGTGAGCGGCGTTTCGCTCACCGTGCGCGCGCCCGTCCCAAAAGATATGCAAAAGTTGGCGCCTGATTGTGTGTAAACATGGTGAATATGTATGAAAATTGCGGAGAGTGCATATTTCTTGAAAAAACCCCTTGCAAAATAGGGGAACGGATGTATAATTATAACACGATATACAGAACAGCGCCCGCGTGACATACGCGGGATCAGATTGGGAGGAACGGAAAATGAAAAAGGTAATGGCTCTGGCCCTCGCGGCCCTGATGGTGCTTTCCCTCGCGGCGTGCGGCAAAAAGGCGCAGGTCGCCATCAACTCGGTCGAGGACCTGAACGGCAAGAAGATCGGCGTCCAGGCGGGAACCACCGGCGAAATCTACGTGCAGGAAAACGTCACCGACGCCCAGCTCGGCAGCTACAAGTCCGGCATGGACGCTGCGCTCGACCTCAAGAACGGCAAGATCGACGCGGTCATGCTCGACGAGCTTCCGGCAAAATCGATCGTCGCGCAGAACGACGATCTGACGATCATCGACTTCAACCTCGAGCCCGAGGAGTATGCGATCGCTGTCAAGAAGGGCAACACCGAGCTGCTCGATGCGATCAACGCGACGATCGCCCGGATGCAGGCCGACGGCTCCTATGAGGCGCTCGTGAACGCCTTCATGCCCGCCGAGGGCGAAGCCGCCATCAAGGTCCCCGAGACGATCGAGACTTCGGGCGACGTGATCAAGATGGGCACCAACGCGGCCTTCAAGCCGTTCGAGTACGCCGGCACCTCCGAAATCGTCGGCTTCGACATCTCGATGGCGCAGAACGTCGCCAAGGACATGGGCAGAAAGCTCCAGGTCGAGGATATGGCGTTCGACAGCCTGCTTTCCGCGCTCGACACCGGCACGATCGACTTTGTCGCCGCCGGCATGACCGCCACCGAGGAGCGCCGCCAGAACGTGGACTTCTCCGAGCCCTACTACTCCTCCAAGCAGGTGGTCATCGTCCGCAAATAAGCGATATTGAAACGGGGATATCGGGTGGGGCCTTGCGGCCCCGCCCCGCTCCATTTTAGGGAGGAACGCCAATGCATGCGATCTATCAAAACCTGATTGCCATGGACCGCTGGAAGCTGATTCTCGAGGGCCTGGGCACCACGATCATCATCGCGCTGGGCGCGATCGTGATCGGCACCCTGATCGGCACCGCCATGGCGCTCATGCGGGTGTCGGGCAACCGGGTCCTCAGCGGCATCGCCAGGGGCTACATCACGGTCATCCGCGGGATCCCGATGGTGACCCAGCTGATGATCTTCAACTTCATCATCTTCGCCCCCACCGGCATGCCGAAGCTCGCGATCGCGATCGTCAGCTTCGGCGTGAACTCGGGCGCCTACTGCGCGGAAATCTTCCGCGCGGGCATCCAGGGAGTCCCGCTCGGGCAGACGGAGGCCGGGCGGTCGCTCGGGCTGGGCAGGGCGCAGACCATGTGGTCGATCGTCATCCCGCAGGCGGTCAAGGCGGTGCTCCCCACCTACACCAACGAGTTTGTCGTGCTCATCAAGGAGACGGCGGTCGCCAGCTACATCGCGCTCATGGACCTGACCAAGGCCAGCGACATGATCCGCAACGCGACCTTCAACGCGTGGGTGCCGCTGCTCTCCGCGGCGGTGATCTATCTCTGCCTGACGCTGGGGCTGTCGAGCCTCTTCGCACGGCTGGAAAGGAGGCTGGCGCGCAGTGATCGAGGTTAAAAATCTCCGCAAGTCCTTCAAGGGTCTCGAGGTGCTCCGCGGCATCAACGAGACGATCGCCAAGGGAGAAAAGGTGGTGGTCGTCGGGCCGTCCGGTTCGGGCAAATCCACCTTCCTGCGCTGCCTCAACCGGCTCGAGGAGCCGTCGGGGGGCGAGATCTGGTTCGAGGGGACCAACATCTGCGACCCCAAGTGCAACATCAACCGCCTGCGCCAGAAGATGGGCATGGTGTTCCAGCAGTTCAACCTCTTCGCGCACCTGTCGGTCAAGGAGAACATCACCCTGGCGCCCACCAAGCTCAAGATCATGACCCCCGCCGAGGCGGACGAGAAGGCGATGCAGCTTTTGAACCGCATCGGGCTGGCGGAAAAGGCTAACGCCTATCCGAGCCAGCTTTCGGGCGGCCAGCAACAGCGGATCGCGATCGTGCGGGCGCTGGCGATGAACCCCGACGTGATGCTCTTCGACGAGCCGACCTCCGCCCTCGACCCCGAGATGGTCGGCGAGGTGCTCGATTTGATGATCCAGCTCGCGGAGGAGGGGATGACGATGGTCGTCGTCACCCACGAGATGGGCTTCGCGCGCGAGGTGGGGACCCGCGTGCTCTTCATGGACGAGGGGCAGATCCTCGAGCAGAACACGCCCAAGGAGTTCTTCGCGAACCCGCAGAACCCGCGCACCAGGGACTTTTTGTCCAAGATTCTATAGGATTGCCGACTGACCGCAGGGGCGCCGCGCGCCCCTGCGGAATTTTCGCCGGATGGAGGCACTATGAACGTACTGTTTTTGGGGGACGTGGTGGGCCAGGCGGGCTGTGAAAAGGTCCGCCGCGAGCTGCCGCGGCTGAAAAAAGAGCTGTCCGCCGGGATCGTGGTCGCCAACGGGGAAAATTCCGCCGAGGGCAACGGGATCACCCCCTACAGCGCGCAGCACCTCTTTGCGAGCGGGGTGGACGTGCTCACGACGGGCAACCACGCGCTGCGCCGCCGCGACGTCTACGACCTGCTCGAGGAGGGGAACGGCATCGTGCGCCCCGCGAATTTCCATCCGTCCGCGCCGGGGAAGGGCTGGTTCCTCCACGACAATCCCGCCTTCCCGCTCGCGGTGGTGAACCTGCAGGGGCGCGTCTATATGGACCCGCCGCTCGCAAGTCCCTTCGACACGGCGGACGCGCTGCTCTCCAAAATCGATTGCCCCAACATCCTCGTGGATTTCCACGCGGAGGCGACGGCGGAGATGCTCGCGCTCGGCCACTACCTCGACGGCCGGGTGTCGGCGGTGATCGGCACCCACACCCACGTGCAGACCGCCGACGAGCGTCTGCTGCCGCGGGGGACCGCCTACATCACCGACGCGGGGATGTGCGGTGGGAGGGACTCGATCCTCGGGGTGGAGAAGGAACGGGCGATCGAACGGCTGCGCACCGGGCTGCCGGTGCGCTTCCAGAACGACCCGGAACAGATCGAACTGTGCGGCGTGCTGCTCGTGTTCGGGAAGACGCCCGGGAAGGTCGAGCGGATCGAACGGGTCCGGGTCCCCTGACGAAGAATGGAAAACCGGATAAAAATCCCCCGCGGCCCTGCCGGCCGCGGGGGATTTTTCGTTTTTTACGAATGTTAACAAAGCTGCGTTGAAATTATACGGCC
>ENA-UOIV01001345-UOIV01001345.1-human-gut-metagenome-genome-assembly--contig:-C59-NODE-1345-length-21084-cov-13.882305_pt1 | contig 21084 bp, 31 predicted proteins | sample MGYA00242333_ERZ723880 | MGnify/ENA metagenome assembly ERZ723880 | reverse complement strand
ATTGACTACTACGGCAAATACCACGACCGCCTGCTGAACCCGGAGACGGGACTTGCAGAATATCTGGAGGTGCGATGATGGAGTGGATAAGCGTTAAGGACCGGTTGCCGGATGCGTTTTGTCCGGTGATCGTGTACCGTAAGGGCCACGTAGAGCGGGGGGCCCGAGATGTAAACGGCTGGTGGAAGGTATATGGTACGAGGACAAAGAGTGTCACTCACTGGATGCCGCTGCCCGAACCACCAGAGGAGGGACAGCTATGATACATGGATACTGGCGCTTTACAGAATACGATTATTTTGATTGTTCCGTGTGCGGAGAAGCATATTACAACGGCTGTGACAGCACGGAAGAAGCGGAACACAGACTAAAAATGAAAGAAGATTTGTACAAATTTTGTCCTTACTGTGGGGCAAAGATGGATTTGGAGGGACAGCCATGAGTGAACTTTTGCCTTGTCCGTTTTGTGGAAGTAATAGAGTAAATTTTATTCCAGACGAAGAACAGCAAATTGAAAGCACAACAACCGGTTTTATTTGGTGCCATGGTTGTGATTTTTCAAGCGATAGTTTTTATAGCGAAGAAATAGCAATAGAGAAGTGGAACAGGAGGGACAGCCATGAATGAACAGGATGAATTAATTAAGCGTCTTGAAAATATGACACCAGACCAGTTTTACCGACTAGTTATGGCATTGTGCAATTCCTATCTAAGTAATACAATCGACCCCGTTCATGCCGCTGGTGGGTGCTATTGCCGGGAGTGCAGATATTGCGGGGTTCCCGTTTTTACAGAGGGGGTACTTTTGTGCAGGCGGGGAAATAGGCCAGAGCGGAAAAATAGAGACGATTTTTGCAGTCGTGGAAAATTAAAGGAGGAAGAATAATGGGGATCACCACGAAAAAATATTATACCTGCTACTTTTGCGGGCGGACATCGACCAACGAGGAAAAAATCAAAGCGTGTGAGGCGTCGCACATCGGAGTATACCCGGAGACATCGATCGAGGAAACCTACGGCCGTAATCCGCGTGTCCCGTATCCGGATATCATCCGAGTCGTTATGCAGGATGGGGCGATTGCCGCATACAATTTCGTAAAGATCGAGCCGAACTGAGAAATGCTAGTTTTGGAGGGACAATGACTAATCAGGAGAAAAAGGCATACCTCGGCCGCTACCGCGACAATGAGCGCGAAATCCGCCGCACCGAGGAGGAGATCCTGCGCTGGGAAAGCCTGTCCCGCAAGACGACCACCACGATGGGCGCCGCGGGCGGCGGGTCGAACGGCGAGGACAAGCTGCAGGCGGCCGTCGAAAAGATCGTGCGGTGGCAGAACCGCCTGACGCTCCAGCTGGGCGAACGGGTGCGCCTGCGGGAGGAGATCGAGGTCGCGATCGGCACGGTTGAGGACGAGCGGCTGCGGCTGCTGCTGCGGTATCGCTACATAGACGGGTGGACGTGGGAACGAATTGCCGTCGAGCTGAACTACGCATACCGGAATGTTACTCGGTTGCATGGTCGTGCCCTCGATGAGATAAAGATGTCCTAGAATGTCCTAAAAAATTTTGATATAATTATAATGGGCAAAGCCCATGAAGCCTGAAAGGCGAAGGAGCTGGAGATATGCGCAAGTGTTGGATTTGTGGAGAAGAAGCAACCGTGTTTCCGGAAATATTCCAAGCCGGGAAGGAATATTGGAGATACAAAGATTATGGGGCACATCCCACGGAATACTTGGAGAGCAAAAGACAGCGGGGCTACTGTGCGCTTTGCGCTGAAAAAGAAGAGAAACGTCGGCAAGCAGAAAAGAAGGAATATGTTCGGTTGAAAAAGTCGCTCATGTTTGAACGAGCAGTAAGGCTTCTGGAGCGTCAGCCGTTAGATATCTACGACTACGAAGAAGCAATAAAAGCCGTTGGAGAGTATGCGGAAGAAAGCCCAGATAAATTTGACAGTGCAGATGAGATAATTGCTGCCATAATTCTTGTTGATAATGAACTCGACACTAAAATTCACCCTAAAGTTGGGAAATACGAAGTCGATTTCATGCTTCCGACTTTAAAGATTGTTCTCGAGGTGGATGGGTATCTGCATGCGGGTAGGCTGTACTTCGACAATGAGCGGGATAAGGCCATCCGAAATGAACTCGGACATGAGTGGGAAATTGTTCGTATCAAAACGGAATACCTTGAGAAGAATGCCGAATTGCTAGTTGAGGCTATAAAGACAATCAAAAACGAGAAGCAGAAATTACGTGCCGCTTACGGGGGCGAATTGCCAGAATGGTATTCAAAGCGAGAAAAAGCGAAACGACCTAAAAAGCAAGCGTATGGCGACGAATTGCTTTTGTAGATGCTAATGCATATACGCCGAAGCCCTGCCTTTACCGGCGGGGCTTTCCTTTTGCGGGAGCTGTGGTTGTGACATCGCCGGGCGTCCCCGGTGGATCCTGCGCCGGTTCGACCCCGGCGGCTCCCCTCCCCTTTTGCACCTCCTGAGCCCCCTGGGAACCCCCGGAGTGCCCCAACCGCGCGGTGGGCAATCGATCGCATGGGCAGCCGCGCAAGACCGCCCCGCGTCGCTCGGAGACTGGCGGCGCGGGGCCGCATGATGATTACGCGGCAAAAGCCGATAAACACTGGATGGTGGGTGATGTGGCAAATGGCAAGTATCAGGACTGGTTAACCCCAGACGGCCTCCTGCGCCTCGAGGGATGGGCGCGGGATGGCCTGACGGACGAGCAGATCGCTCACAACGCGGGCATTTCACCTTCCACACTGTACGACTGGAAGGGCAAATTCCCGGAGCTTTCGGAGGCCTTAAAGCATGGCAAGGATGTTGTTGACCGGCAGGTCGAAAATGCTCTTCTCAAGCGGGCTCTGGGCTATTCATACACCGAGGTGCGGGTCGAGGAGAGCGAGAAGGACGGGCAGAAGGTCACCCGCACAAAGAAGTTTATCCCGCCGGACACGACGGCGCAAATCTTCTGGCTGAAGAACCGGAAGCCGAAAGATTGGCGGGATAAGCCGCCCGAAGCGCCCGATCCGAATGCGAAAAGCGACAACGGCCTGATGGCCGCGCTGGAGGAATCTGCGAAGGAGGCGTTCCCGGATGGAGTTTTCGACGTTCAGCCCGAAACAGCTACAGGTGATGACATGGTGGAAGCACCCGGAGACGGCGAAGCGGTATGACGCGATTATCGCGGACGGCGCGGTACGCTCCGGAAAAACGCTTTCTATGTCGGTATCATTTGTCCTTTGGGCGATGACCACATTCGACGGAGAAAACTTCGCCGTCTGCGGCAAGACCGTCGAGAGCTGCAAGCGCAATGTAATCATCCCGCTGCTCGGTGCGCTCGGCGGCATGGTATCGTTTCGCCAAATCCAGAGTAAAAATCAAATTGAGGCGTCTTTTGCCGGGCGCTCCAACCGATTCTACATATTCGGCGGCAAGGACGAAGGCTCCGCCGCACTGATTCAGGGCGTGACGCTGGCGGGCGTGCTGCTGGACGAGGTGGCGCTCATGCCGCAATCGTTCGTCGACCAGGCACTCGCTCGCTGCTCGGTGGAGGCTTCCCGCTTCTGGTTCAACTGCAACCCCGAGCATCCGCAGCACTGGTTCTACAAGGACTGGATTCAAAAGGCGGATGAAAAACATGCGCTCTACCTGCACTTCACGATGGACGACAACCCGACGCTTGCGGATAAGATCAAGGACCGGTACCGTTCGCTTTACTCCGGGGTGTTCTACGACCGCTTCATCCGCGGTATGTGGGTGGCGGCGACCGGGATAGTCTACCCGATGTTTAACAAGGAACTGCACGTCGTATCGGCTGCGCCGCGGGCGTACAGCGTTTACTACATCTCCTGCGACTACGGCACCGTAAACCCCATGAGCATGGGACTGTGGGGCGAATGCGGCGGCGTGTGGTACCGCATCCGGGAGTATTACTGGGCCAGCCGGGAGACCGGCCGGCAAAAGACGGACGACGAATACTACGCCGAGTTAGAGACGCTCGCCGGGGAGCTGCCTATCCGGGCGGTAATCGTCGACCCGTCCGCGGCGTCCTTCATCGAGCTTATCCGGCGCAAGGGCCGGTTCCGCGTCCGCCCGGCGAACAACGACGTGCTGGACGGCATTCGGCAGGTGGCGGCCTGCCTGACCGCCGGGCGCATCAAATTCAACGATTGCTGCACGGCCACCTTCGCGGAGTTCTCGGCCTATGTCTGGGACGACAAAGCAACCGGGGACAAGCCTGTGAAGGACAACGACCATGCAATGGACGACATCCGCTACATGGTGCGCACGGTCATCATGGCGCAGCCGGGAATCCGTATTCTCAAGCCAAAGGAGGGATAGATTGGACATTGAGGTACTCAAAAAGCTGCTGCGCAGCCGTCTGGAGAAGCACAACGCCTTCGTGGAGACGGTAAATGAGGCGTGGGAATACTACGGCTGCGACAACGCCATCAACACCTACCACTATCCCGGAGAGGACGCCGGGAATCCCCTTCGCCGCGCGGACAACCGGATCTCTCACGGATTTTATCCCGTGCTGGTCAACCAGGAGGCCGCCTACCTGTTCACCTATCCCCCGACGTTCGACACCGGAGAGAAGGGGCTGAACGACAAGATCAAATCCACTCTGGGAGAGCGGTGGAACAAGGTCTGCCAGTCCCTTTCAGTGGACGCCTCCAACAGCACGACCGCATGGCTCCACGTCTGGAAGGACGCGGCGGGAAGGTTCCGCTACTGGCCGGTGGACGCACGGCAGATCATCCCTATCTACGCCAGGACGCTCGACCGGGAACTGCTCGCCGTCCTGCGCCGTTATGAGGACATGGACGACAGCGGAGGCCGGTGGACCGTATGTGAATACTGGACATCCGACGCCTGCTATGCCTACCGGGCGACGGCCACGCTGCCGGAAGAGTTTGAACCCTACAACTGCTTTTCCATTCTGGACGTGGACGCAGGCGCTGAAACGGAGTCCAATGTTTTCCGGCACGGCTGGGGCATGGTCCCTTTCATCGAGTTCCCCAACAACAACCTCCACCAAAACGATCTCAAACCGGTCAAAGGACTCATTGACGTTTATGACAAGGTGATCTCCGGATATATCAACGACATCGAGGACATCCAGCAGCTGATCTTCGTGCTGCAAAATTACGGCGGGCAGGATCTCGACCAGTTCCTCGGGGACCTCAAGCGCTACAAGATGGTCGACCTGCAGGGCGCGGCGGACCAAAGGAGCGGCCTTGACACGCTGTCCATCGATATCCCGGTGGAGGCCCGCAACACGCTGGCTGAGCTGGTGCGTAAGGCGATCTATGAGCAGGGGCAGGGCGTGGAGATCAACCCCGACAAGCTCGGGAACGTCAAGGGCGTGGTGATTGACCACCTGTACGGCTTCCTCGAACTCAAAGCCGGCCTGAAGGAGACGGAATTCCGCGTGGGCTTCGGAAAGCTCCTGCGCCTGCTGCTGAAGCATCTGGGCGTCTCTGAGGACACGCCGGTGGAACAGACGTGGCAGCGCAACAAGGTGCGGGACGACCTCGAGCTGTCGCAGATCATCGCAAACCTGAAGGACTGCACCTCCAGGAAAAACATCGCGCGGGCAAACCCGCTGGTGGCCGATCCGGACGAGGAGCTCAAGCTGCTTGCGGAGGAGGAAGCAAAGCAGCGGGAGCTTTGGGAGACGCCGGAACCGCCGCGGAAGGGTGATGCCCAGTGAACTCCCGGGACTACTGGCAGAAGCGAAGCGAGGACCGTTTTCTAAAGGCCGAGGCGGATATCGTCGAGGCGCAGAAGACGCTTACGCAGTCCTTTGAACGTGCGCGCCGGGAAATCCAATCGCAGATCGACGCCTTCTACGGCCGGTACGCGCGCAACAACGCCGTTTCGCTCGCCGAGGCCCAGAAAATGCTTTCCCTGTCGGAGCTGCGGGATTTCAAGGACGACCTCGCGGCCTTCCGCAAGCTGGCGCTCGACAGCATGAGCACCTTCAACCTCGAGCTGGAAAACCTCTCGATGCAGGCCCGGGTGACCCGCCTCCAGGCGCTCAAATGCCGGATGGACGCGGTGGTCGAGCGGCTTTATATCAGCCAGCGGGAGTTGATCGGCGGCACGGCCGTGGAGGTCTATTCCGACCAGTACCACCGGACGCTCTTCGACGTCGATCAGTACACCGGTTTCCACGCGGAGTTCGCGCGGATCAACGACGCCGCGGTCAAGCGGCTGCTCGACTACCCCTTCGACGGCCTGATGTTCTCCACGCGCCTGTGGCGGCAGTCGGAGGACCTCAAGCCGCAGATCCAGCAGCTGGTAAACCGGATGTTCGTCACCGGCAAACCGCCGCAGGACTTCGCGGACGAGCTCGCGGCCCGGTTCGGCGTCAAGGCGAAGGAGGCGTACCGCCTCTTATATACCGAGAGCGCCTACATGACCGAGCAGGCGGCGCTGGACGCCTACCGGGAGGACCAGATCGACCGGTATGCGTACACGGCGGCACTGGACACGAAGACCTGTGAGGTATGCGGCGAGCTGGACGGCAAAGAGTTTGCGGTGAAGGACGCGAAGCCCGGGATCAACTACCCGCCGATGCATCCCTGGTGCCGCTGCACGACCGTTCCGGTGGTGGATGGCGCCGAGCGTCTCGGGGGACGTTTCGCCCGGGACGAGGATGGAAACGCGATTGAGGTGCCTTCAGGCATGACCTATCGGCAGTGGAAGGAAAAGTTCATTGACGCCGGCGCCCGGGATGGTATAATCGAAGTGGAAGAAAAGTTGGGCAAAATCTCTCAGGACGAAGGGCGGCTGCTCCGCGGGAAAAAGGAAACCGCCATCGTCTATGGCCCGGACGGATCCACGCTGTTTGTGAAGAAGGGCGGGGAGCGGTCAGTGCGCTTTACTCGCCGCGAAATCGACCTGATGAGGGGCGGGATTTTAACACACAACCACCCCGAAGATACGTCCTTTTCGCCAGCAGACATCAATACCCTGCGCGTGAGCGGACTTGCTGAAATGCGGGCTGTCACCAGCGGAGGCGTTTACCGGCTGAGGCCACCCGCGTATTGGGATGCCGCCTTCAATACCCGCGAAAAGATCGAGGCCGAGTATGCTCGGCTGGAGCAGCTCATTGAGCCGAAGGTCTGGGCGCGCTGTGAAGCGGGCGAAATCTCAGTGGCGGAATATAACCGGATCTACCAACACCAAGTTGTGTCAGCTCTGGCTGAGGCTTTCGGGCTGGAATATTCTTTTGAGGAGAATTGATATGGAACCGAGAATTGTGAAGCTCAGCGAAGTAGAATCCCTGGACGATTACCCGGAGGATACGATCTTCGAGCTGGACGAGGACGGCGGGAGGCACCGCCCGGAACGGAAGCTGCCGGAGAAGCCCAAGGAGGAGAGATAACGTGGATAATTTTCGGACCATCTATCGCATCCTGAAAGCGTTGGAAAAAGCGATGGATTTCGACGAGTTCGATATGGATTCCATCTCCCCCGAAGCGCTTGGCATTTCTGAGAATCGCTGGTTGAAGATCATGGTCATGCTTACCAAGGAAGGGTATATTGAGGGGCTTTCCATCAGGCGGGGGCTTGGAGACGAATATCTTATCTCCGGTACCCACCCTGAAATCACGCTGCGCGGTCTGGAATATCTAAACGAAAACTCCCTGATGCGGAAAGCCGCCGCTTTTGCAAAGGGCGTGGCGGAGGCCCTGTAAAACTGCATATCGTGCCCGAAGCGCGCCAGTTTACGCTGGGGCGCTTTTGTTATGTCAAAAAATCCGCCTACCCTGCCGGCGCTTAAATGCAGGGCAGCCCCGGGCGCGGAGTGGCCGCGCGTTTATAAATCAAATCGAGGGCAAGGAAGGAACCGCATGGAATTTTTGAAAAGCATCTTTGGAGACGTGGCGCTCACCTACGACCAGCTCGCGGAGAAGCTCAGGGGCAGCGCCGACGTGAAGCTCGCGAACCTCGCCTCCGGCCAGTACGTGGACAAGGGCAAGTTCGACGCGGCGCAGACCGAGCTGGCAGGCGTCCGCGAACAGCTCAAATCCGCCAATGAGGCCATTGACGGCTTCAAGAAGCTCGACCCGGAGGGGCTCAAGAAAGCCGCGCAGGAGTGGAAGGACAAGCACGCCGCCGACACCGCCGCGCTGCAGGAGAAGATCAGGTCGCAGGCGAAGGACGCGGCCGTCAGGCTTGCGGTGGCAAAGGAGAACGTCCATGACGACGCGCTCACGATGGCCGCTCTCGATCTCGGAAAGGTCGCGGTCGCGGAGGACGGAACCGTCTCCGGCCTGACCGAACAAATCGCCGCCCTGCGGGAACAGAAGCCCTTCCTCTTCAAGACAGGCAGGACAGAACAGAACTACAACCCCGCCGGCGGAAATCCGGCGGGAAGCGACGCCTTCGCGTTCAACTTCATGGGCGTGAGGGACAAACCGAAAGAGTAAAGGAGAGATTTGATCATGGCAGCCCTCAACTACGCAACCGAATACTCCCGCGCGCTGTCGCAGGCGTTCCCCTACGTCCTGTACTTCGGCGCGCTGTACAGCACCCCCAATAACGGCCGGTACCGTTGGATCAACGCAAAGACCATTGAGATTCCCAGCATTTCGACGACTGGGCGCGTGGACGCCGACCGCGACACGATCGCAACCGCTGCCCGCAATTACAACAACGCCTGGGAACCCAAGGTGCTCACCAACGAGCGCAAGTGGTCGACGCTGGTCCATCCCAAGGACATTGACCAGACCGGCATGGTGACCACGATCCAGAACATCACCCAGGTGTACAACCAGGAGCAGAAATTCCCGGAGATGGACGCCTACACGATCTCCAAGATCTACGCGGACTGGACCGGTCAGTCTAAGACCGCCGACACGACCGCCATCACGGTGGAAAACGTCTTTCAGGTCTTCGACGCCCTGATGCAGAAGATGACCGAGGCGCGCGTGCCGCTCTCCGGCCGCATCCTCTACGTCACCCCGGCGATCGACACGATCATCAAGCAGGCCAAGGAGTTCTACCGCACCGTCAGCGTCACGGGCGGCGCGAGCGCCGTCAACCGCATGATCTCGAGCATCGACACCGTGTCCATCACCGTCGTGCCGTCCGAGCTCATGAAGACCCTCTACGAGTTCACCACGGGCTGGAGCGTCGCCTCTGCGGCCAAGCAGATCAACATGCTGCTCATCCACCCGCTGGCGGTCATCACGCCGGTTTCCTACACCTTCGCCCAGCTCGACCAGCCGTCCGCGCTCTCCGAGGGCAAGTACGTCTACTACGAGGAATCCTTCGAGGACGTGTTCATCCTCAACAAGAAGGCTGACGCCATCCAGATCAACATGGAGGCGAGCGCGTAATGGCGAAGGTGCAGCGGGCGAACCGGCTGCTGACCGTGCCGGACGAAACGGTCGAGAAATACCTCTCCGACGGGTACAACCTTGTCGGGGAGGACGGCGGCATCCTCCGCCGGGGCGTGACAAAGAACGCCGCCGATCTGTTGAAGGAACTGGAAGCAGCGAAGAAGCGGATTGCCGAGCTCGAGGCCAAAGCCGCCGAACTCGAGGCCAAAGCGCCGAAAAAGCCGCCCCGGAAGGAGCCGTAATGTTTACGGCGGCGGAGGTGGCCGCGCGCCTGGAACTGGAGGGGCTGCTCCCGGACGGCCCCTCCCCCAGGGCGCTGGCGCAGATTGACGACATGGCCGAGAAGGTCATGAGCTACCTGAATACGGACAACATCCCCGACGGGCTGTTTCGTACCTTCTGCCGGCTGTGCGGCGCGTATATCCAGACGGCTGATTCAGGGGCGGCTTCCGGCGGCGCCGGGGAGGTCAGGAGTATCGCAGAGGGGGATGTCACAGTCACCTTCGCCGTCTCCTCGGAAACCGCGCGGGCCACAGCGGACGGCTTTATTTCCGAATACGCCTCCGACCTCAACCGCTACCGCAGCGCCTATCCCCGAAAGGAGGAATCCCCGTGGCGATTCCAGCAGACGTGACGGCCCGTGCGCGCGCCGCGCTCTCCATGCTGCGGGACGACCGGGCGGACGTCGTCCGCTTTGACAGCGACGCGGGAGAGGATATACGGGTTTACACGGGCCTGCCCTGCCACCTCTCCCGTACCACCCTGCCCCCTCAGTCCGGTATGGACACGGCGGCGGTTTCGACTGTGCTCTACACCCTCTACCTGGCCCCGGAGACGGAGCTTCGGCAGGGCGACGCGGTCACCGTCACGCACCGCGGGCAAACCATCAGAGGAGCAGCCGGGCCGCCGCTGCGGGGCGATCTCAGCCTCGCGGTGACTCTGGAAAGCGTGGTGGTCTCATGACTCCGGAAAACCGGAAAGCGCTTTCGGACTTCCGCCTCAAGCTCGACAGCCTGCTGGCGGATTTCGACGAGAGCGCCCGCAGGGTGGTAACCGCTCAGGCGAACGCAGGCCTGGCGGTTACAAAGCGCGAAACGCCTTACAAAACCGGCCACCTGCGCCGCAACTGGAGGCGCGACAAGGCCCGCAAGGTCGGCAACGCCCACATTTCGGGCTACAGCAATAATGTGGCGTACGGGCAGTACGTCAACTATGGGCACCGCACGGTCAATAAGGCAAAGGAAACCACCGGTTGGGTCGAGGGGCGGTTCATGCTTGAGAAAGGCGTGAACGCCGCCGAACGGCAGCTGCCGGCGCTCTTTGACGCCGAAATCGACCGCATCAAACGGGAAACGGGGTTCTGACATGAACGCGAATGTAAAACCGGACGCCGCGCTGAAGAAAAAGCTCGCGGCGGGAACCCTGACCATCCCCGACCGCGTGCTGCTCACGCTCGCGGAGGCGGCCGCAGGGCTGCTGCCGGAGGCGGCGGTCTACACCGGCCCCATCCGGCAGGATGCCAAGCTGCCCGCCCTCTTCGTCGGGTTCTACGAGATCCACAACGCGCAGAAGCTGGATGATCTCTCGGAGTACGAGTTCGGCTTCGACCTCGCCTACTGGCCCGCGGACAGCCGGTCCGACACAGAGCTGCGGGGCGCGCTGTACGCCCTCAACAGCGGCCTGCACCGGCTCCCATGGGAGGATGAAGAGTACGTAGTCTACCGCAAGAACGGGGCCGTTACGGACCGCGTAGCCCATATCACGGGGATTATCCGTGCACTGGAGCAGACGGTGCCGGACGACCCGTATATCGAAAAAGCAAAAAAGGAAGTGACAATATGATCGAACGAGTGCTCCCCGGCGTGAGCGTGGAAACCGTGGCCGGAGAACGCGCCGCGCAGCAGGGCGTCACCGGGGTGGTGGCCATGCCGCTGACGCTCCCCTGGGGCGCGAAGGTGACAGAACTGTCCCCGTCGGACGACACGCGGTTATCCCTCGGGTACCGCCGGTCCGACCCCGCGCTCAAGCTCGTAAACGAAGTGCTCAACCATGCAAACAGGCTCATCCTCTACCGGCTAAACACAGGGACGCAGGCAACAGGGACGATCTCCTCCGGCCTGACGGCGAAGGCCGTGTACGGCGGCGCGCGCGGGAACGACCTCTCGGTGATCGTCGAGGCGTCCGGGGATGGCTGGATGGTAAAGACCTATCTGGACACCGTGGAGATGGACAGCCAGACGGTGACCTCGGCCGCGGGCTTCACCGCGAACGGCCTGATCACGCTCGAGGGCGAGGGCGCGCTCGCGGCAAAGACCGTGAAGCTCACGGGAGGCGCGGACGGGGACGCCGAAAGCATCGACAGCTTCATTGCGGAGCTGCCGCTGCACGAATACAACCTGATCGCCTACACCGGGACCAGCGCGGAGGACGTGCAGAAGCTCGTGGGATACGTCAAGGAGAGGCGCGACCCCGAGGTGTGCGACATGATCCAGCTTGTCCAGAGCGTGACGGCCACGGACAACGAGGCGGTCTACCACAGCATGGTCGGCGGCAAAACCGCTGATTACGAGCTGACCCCCGCCGAGGCGTGCGCCACCATGGCGGGGATTCTTTCCCGGTGCGGCATCTCGGACAGCGCCACCAACTTCGACGACGTGGCCGGCTGGATCGACGTCTCCACACGGCTGACCATCGAGCAGCAGAAGGCGCGCACGCAGGCGGGCGAAATCCTGTTTGTGCTCCGGAACGGCGCCGTCAAGGTGCTTTACGACATCAACAGCCTGACGACCCATACGAGCGCCCGCCCCAAAGACTGGCGCAAGGGCCTCGTGGTGCGCACGCACGACAAGTACGCCAAGGACCTGCAGCTCCTGCTGGAGGAGAAGGTAATTGGTTACCGGGGGACCCGGAACGGCATCCGCAACAGCGTGGAGGGGCGGAACCTCGTCAAGGGCATGATCGCCAAGATGACGGCGGAGGAATACGTCGACCGGGGATACATCGCCCGCAGGAGCGACGAGGACCCGCAGGGCTTCTCCGCCGACGACATCTCCGTAAAGCTCGGAAACGAGCGCGACGCGATCGACGTCAAGGTCGGCATCAAGCCCAACGACGCGATCGACAAAATCTATGTGACCGTTGTGTCGCAGTAAGGAGGGATTCAGATGGCAAAGGTCAGACTCCGGGACATCCCGGCCGGGCATGATGGGAATGGATACATTGACATCAACGGAACGGTCTACCCCGCGCTCAAAATCGCAAAAATCACCCCAAAATCGGAGGCAATCAAGGATAACAAGCGGTTCCTTGACGAACGGGTTGAGCAGAACGCCGTGCGCGGAGCTAAACACAGTTTCGACCTTGACTATTATATGGCATCCTCCGTTCTTCTGGAGGCCATACGGGATTACGAAAACGGAGGAGATTACCCGGACATCACGATTCAGTATTTCTCACGCGCGGCGGGGCGCGGCAGACAGGAAATTATGCTGACCGGTGTTATTCTGGACAGCACAGGATTTGGCGCGCTGGACGACGGCTCCGATACTTCGCAGGTCCACAGCACATCGGGAACATTCGACGAGTGGGAAATTATCGAGAGATACAAGGAGGTATAGCTCATGCCCAGCTTTGACAGCTTTCTCAACCCCCAGCGCAGGCCGCACGCTAAGTTTAGGCTCGCGGGGTTTTCGGACGAATTCGAGATGAAGGTCGTCTCCCGCGAAGAAGAACGGTTGATCAACGAGCAGTATCCGGACGCCGACACGGCGGACAAGTTTGACCTGCTGATTGCTTACGCCCTGGTCAACCCGCCGCTGCTCAAAAGAGAGTTCCTCGACGCGCTTTCAAAACGTGAGGGGCGCCCGGTTTTGGACGCCCTTGACGCTGTGCACACCGCCTTTACCGCGAACGAGTGCAACGCGCTCTTTGCAAAATACCAGGAGCTTGCGGACCTTACGGTCAAAACCAGGGAAAAGATCAACAAGATAAAAAACGCATCCGGCGAGGGGGCGTAGATCCCAACGATCCCGATTCACCGGGAGACTCCATGTGGTGGTTCGCCCACCTCGCCCTGCAAAACCACAATATGCTCCCGGAGGACTTCATGGCCCTGCCGGTGGACACCAGGTTGTTTCTCGTCGCGAGTGACGAGATACAGTCTGAGACGATCAAAAGCCTGAACAAGGGGTGATTCCATGGCGCAGACTCTTCAAGCCATTTTTACCTTGAGCGACCGGTATTCCTCCGCGATCGCACGCATTATGCGGTCGCAGGAGGACTTCACCCGTAAGCAGGAACTCGCGGATAAGGCGACCGAAGTTTTCAACAAACGGATGGCGGATATCAAGACTTCGGCCGGAATTGCTTCGGATGGCGTCAATGGACTCATCACCAAGATCGGCGGGCTGGTATCCGTCGCCTACCTCGGGAAAAAGGCGCTGGAAGGGATGTTCGCCGCGGTCAATCTTTCCGCGCTCCAGAAGGTCCAGGAGACGACCTTCCAAGCCCTGACACAGAGCGACCAGATCGGGACACAGCTCTATGCTTACGTGAGCCGGTACGCTGAAAAATCAGCGCTGGGGCGCGAGGATGTTGCCAAAGGCGTCACCTCCGCCCTCACGGTTACACGGGATCTCAATCAGATCGAGCAGTTCATCAAGATGATCGAGCGCCTGTATGCAAAGGACCCGACCAAAGGGGCGCAGCAGGCGGTGTTCTCCCTCAAGGAACTTCTCGCGGGGGACGTCGTGTCCGCGCGCGGGGTGTACGGGATCACCGGAATCAGCGGCGATTATATCCGCAAGCTGACGGGAGCCGGAGACATACAGGGCGCGTTCGACTACATCAGCAGTTTCCTCGACAAGTTCGGTGCGACGCAGGAGGTTGTGGACCGGAACTTCACCGGCCTGACCACACAGACGAATGTCTTTACATCAAACCTCAAAACGGCGATTGGCGAGGCGGCGACGCCTGTCATGGAACAGTTCGCCGTTACAATGCAGCGTCTGAATGCCAATTTGGACGCGGGGAAATATCAGCCATTCATCAATGTGATGGTTAACGGCATGCAGATGATCGGGAACGGCGTCATGTGGGTCGCTGATAACGCCAACTGGCTGATCCCTGTGCTGGGGGCGCTGGTGGGCGGTCTGCTCATCTATAAAACCATAATGACCGTCGTGGCGGGCGTTACCGCAGTTGTGGGGATGGTAACCGCAGCGACAACGATGAACGTTGTGCAATTTCTCGGCGTCGTCGCGGCTGTGGCCGGCGCCGGCGCGATCGTGGCCAATCTCTCCAAGTCCGTGGACACGGCGATCGCCGGGGTAAACATTGACAGCCTGCCCGAGGCCCTGTCCAAAACGGAAATCCCGGTCGAGGTTTCCAACACCGCCCCGATTTCCGTAAAGGGCGAAGTCGAGATTGAAAGTGAGAGCCTGCGCTATTTTGCAGACTTCGCCAATGCCAAGTTTCTGGCAATGTACTCCACCAGCATGGTGCAACCGCAGATGATCATAGAGAACCAGACGATCAATGAAAATGCCGACTGGGACGAGGGGTATGAACGGTTTGGGGACATGATCTCCGAGCGCGCAGCGGGTATGCCAAAAGGAGCGTATACAGTATGAGCCATAAGGTTTACTACGGTAACATCACTCTGTACGGAGCGGAAAAGGTTGAGGCCCGGCTCGCCCGCCCGGTGACCGTCCACGATGGCATCGGGTTCGGAGAGTTCCCCGTTGCGGACAGCCGCAAACTGCGGGAATGGACGGTCAAGGGCCAGTGGACAGAAAAAAACGACTACCGGCTCGCCGGGTGGGCTCCCGCGCACGAGCTGATAGCCGATCTGAAAAGCATGATGGGCTCGGACGACCCCGAGCGCCTTGTAATGACCAACGGGTACGACAAGACCTCCGTACTGGCCTACGTCACCGATGTGAACGCCACGGAGACGTGCGCGGGAGTGTACGACGTGACGGTCAAGCTGACCGAGTACCGGAAGCCTGTGGTGCGCACCACGGGGGTACCCGCGATCTCCCGGCCGGGAAAAATCCCGGAGATGCCGAAGACAATAACGTTTGATAAGCCGTCAGACGTGGGGGAGGATGCGGTAAAGCGGGGCAACGACGCGGCCCAACAAGGGAAGCCGCCGCCGGCCATAAACTATTGCTGGACGGACGAAAAAGGGATTATGCACCAGACCAACGACCCCCTCATCGTACCTACGAAGAAACCGGTGACTGTAGGCCAAAAACCCGATTATTTAAAATCTCCTGTATCTACTACTCTCTCGGCGTTTGGTGATGCATTGCGAGAAACTGATACCATTGCTCAGGCATTTAGCGCAATGGACGAGGCCATGCAAAAGTATAAGGAAACGGTTTATAAGTAAAAACTACCTTATAAACTTTTGCAAAGAGTTGGTCTCTTGGGCGGCGCGATTGTATTCGTCAATTTTCTCGCTATTTGCTATATATATATCGCTTGTCATAAGTAAAATTCGCGATATCGCTAGAAATACACACGACCCAATCAGGGAAGAAAAAACAATGAAAACCGACCCGAGCAGACCGTATAGGGTCAAAGCTTTCCACCCGGCGATACAATAAATAACCGGAAGAGCAGTGCCAAATATTAAAATTATGTACCCCCATATTTTTAAGATTTTAGCGATGGTCTTGTTTTTCAACGATAAGCCCTCCCTTAGGTATAAATTACTGGGACTGTCGTACAACGACAATGCTTGCAAAACGGTGGGAAGTTTACCCCTATTTTTGCTTTGGACACGTAATAGCGTTTTCCGTCCATCTTTCTACATGTATCGCATGAGTCTTTATCAATAGCACCTAAAATTTCGTATTTTTTAATATCATCATCTCTATAACTGCGAATTTCTCGTAAACTGCATGCTGTAGCATACGCGTAATCCGCAGCGCTTATAGCAGACCCATCAACGCTGGTGGGAGCGCCAAGAAGACGTGTCATGAGAGTGCGCAGCTTGCCCGGAGCGCCAAGCATATCGCATAAGACCATTCCTTCTCGATATATGCAATCAGGCTCTGAGCAACCCGAAAGGATGTCTTTGTAGAAATATAATTCATCGTCGTCAAGGCCTTCGCGGGCTTTTTGTCCCCAGTCAATCCCAATCCCAAATTTTCCTGGAGCAGAAGCACGAAAACAAGCTATTCTGCGAAAAGCAGAATCAAAATCTTTATGCTGAATAAATTTTAAACATTCGTCTTCAAGACCAATGTCTTTTGTAACGGAAGGGACCACGAATTCTGTGGCAGCTTTCCCCCGTACCGTCAGGGCGTACCGCTTCTTTGGTAACGGAATAAGAGCCTCCAATTCATCCTCATTAAAGCTTTCAAGAATCCGGCCGATCAAGATATCTTTGTTCCCTGTAGTTGCAATCCCTTTACTTTTTAAAACAGTCTTTAATGAGGATATCGTCAAGGAATTAATACCGCGCTTAGTTATTTCCAAAAAATCTAAAGATATAAATTTTTTAATTTCCTCTTCGCAATTAAGGCCGTATTCATAGTACCAATACTGGGCCGGAACAAAAGAAACCTCCTTGCCAGAAAGATACTTTAGCAAGGAACGCTCAACGGAGGAGAGCTGCAACTGCTGGTTGCTTTTCCCGGGGACGGCGACAGCAACGCTCTTGCTTTCTTTATTATCACAACAACGCGTATCATTTCTAAACCATTCTTTTAAAAATCCAAACACGTTCCCACCTCCTGTCCACATGATAACACGGCAGGAAATCATTTACAATAAAAAAGCCGCCCTATCGGACGGCTTTCATTCACTGTGCTTTCTTCAATTCCTTTATCTCGGCGGTATGCGCCGCGGTGACCCGTTCCAGAGTGCGGATACGATCGGCGTGGTCGTCGATCTGGTCCACCTTGTCGAGACGGGCGATGATATCGCCGTGCTGTTCCGCGATCAACTGTATCTGCGGCGTTACCTTCGTTTCAATGATCGCATTCATTTGATTGATAATCTTTTTCTCCTGAGACTCAACAATATCGTTCACCTGTTTGATGATCTTTTTCTCCTGCTGCTCCAGCAGCTGCGCGATCATCTGGATGTCGTTTTGGTCCAGCATATTCCCGCCTCCCATCTGTGAATTTGATTATACCACAGCCCGCTTTGAAAGAAAAGAGGTGATTTCTATGCTTCTTGTCGACGGCGCCGACATCACACAAATCGCCGAAAACGTCAAATTTTCTACGCCATGGAACAACGGCCCCGGCACCCTGACCTTTTCATATCATCCAGACAAAGGGCGTCTTTTTGGGCGCGGCATGGTCGTCACCTTTTCTTTCGGTGGGGCGAACCTCTTTTATGGCTGGCTGTTCAAGGTGGAGCTCAAGCGTGATAAAATCTCCTGCACCTGTTATGACCAACTGCGGTATCTCAAGGCGCAGGATACTCTCATGCGGCAGGCGGAGCCGTTAGATGCTTTCCTGAATCGGGTCGGGGCCACGCTTGGTGACCGAATTCGCCTCGGGCAGGTGGACAGCACGGAGTATCCCCTGCCAAAATACAACTTCGATAACAAGACCTATCTCGATATGCTCTACCAGTCGATTCGGGACAACCTCACGGGAAACGGCTATCACTACACCCTGCGGGACAATTTCGGCGCGCTCGATCTGCGGGACACCATCGACCTGCGGCTGCCGCTTATCATCGGGGACCGCAGCCTTTCGACGGAGTTTGGATACACCGCTTCCATCGACGACGACACCTATAATTTTGTCAAGGTCGCAAAGGATGATAAAAAGGCCGGCGTGCGAGACGTATATGTCGCCGAGGACAGCGCCAACATTGCCAAATGGGGCAAGCTCATGATTTATGACAAGGTGACCGCGAATTTGAACGCGGCACAGCTCCAGGACCGGGCAAACCGTCTTCTCGCAGTCAAAAACCGTGAAACGGAAACGCTTAAAATTGAGGCGCAGGGTGATGTCCGCGCTCTCGCTGGGAGCGGCGTCCGGGTAGTTCTCAAGCAGGCGTCTTTAGACATGTGGGCGGTCATCAGCAACGCGACTCACGAATTCAAATATGACCGGACGTCGGGGATCACGCAACACACGATGAAACTGGAATTAACCTTCGGGAGGTGGTATTGATGCCGGATATGGTAACCGCGATCAAGCAGATCGTGGGAGATTATCTTGAAAACGAAGCCATGCCGGATATTATGTACGGCACATTCACCGGGGGCGGCCTTAAAGTGGATGGAAAGCCATATGCGGTCCCTCTCGATATGGTGGACATTCCCCTGCACCTCCAGACGATCACAGGCCTGCTCTCCTGCGACCTTGCCGAAGGACTGGACGGCATTGAGGCGGAGGATGAAAACGGCAAAAAGGTGAAGGTAAAGCGGCTCAAGCTCACCGATGCGCCGGTGACCATCAAAACCGGCCTCGCCCCCGGCGCGCGGGTGGCCGTCGTTCAGAAGCGCGGGGCCAACAAATACTCCATCATCGACGAGGTGACCGGCGTATGAGCGTATTGAAAACCTACCCGGAGGGGACGGCATCCGCGCCCTCCAGGACCTACCGCATCCATGACGGGCGCATCGAGGGAACGATCGACGGCCTCAATGCGGTACGGCAGTCCATCGAGCTGATCCTGACCACCGAACGCTTTCAGTGGCAAATCTTTTCGTCCGACTACGGAGTGGAGCTGGACGAGCTGATCGGTGAGCGGCGGCCCGCCTACGTCGAGGCGGACATTGAGCGGCGGATCACCGACGCCCTGCTCGAGGATGACCGCATCACCGGGGTCAAAGATTTCGCGCTGACGTTCGGGGGTGAAATCGCCCGCGTATCCCTTACGGCGGTGACCACCTTCGGGGAAGCCTCCATTGAAAGGAGTGTGCCGCTTGGCTGAAAACTATGAGTATCAATCCATCCTGCGGGAGATGCTGGAAGCCGTCCCCGACACGCTGGACAAGCGGGAGGGCAGCGTGATCTATACCGCGCTGGCGCCCGCGGCGCTGCTGCTTGCCCAGCAGAATTACATGATCGGCTACCTCTTCGACCTGCTTTTCGCGGACACCTCCACGGGCGACTGGCTTGACCGTGTGGTGTACGACTTCGGGGTTGCCCGCGAGCAGGCAACCTACGCGCTGCGCAAGATCATCCTCACGGGCACCGACGGCCAGCCGGCGGATTTCCCCATCGGTACCCGCTTTGCCATCAACTCCCTCACGTTCGCTTTGAGTGAAAAGAAGAATCCCGGAGAATACCACGCGCAGTGTGAGCAGGCGGGGTCGCAGGGCAACCTCTATTCGGGGAAGCTGCTTCCGGTCGACAATCTCAACGGCCTCGGATCCGCCGTCCTTGATCCGGAGCCCGTCATTGCCGCCCGGGACACCGAGACGGACGACGCGCTGCGCGCCCGGTTCTACGCAACCGTGCGGCGCTCTCCCTACGGCGGGAACATTTCGGACTACGAACAGAAAACCCTGGAGGTGGAGGGCGTCGGGGCCGTACAGGTATTCGCCGCCCCGACGATGGGCCCCGGCCGGGTAGGGCTCGTGATCGGCGACGAACAGGGCAACCGTGCTTCACAGGAATTGGTCAACAAGGTGCAGGGCCTCATGGGCGTCAACGGTGACGGCATCGCGCCGATCTGGCATACGGTCACGGTTGGCACCTCAACAGATCTCCCGGTGAATGTTGCGGCGCCGCTGCGGCTCAAAACCGGCGCAAGTTTCGAGATCGTCCGGCCGGTGGTGGAGAATACGGTGCGGAACTATGTGGAAGACGTGGGGTTCACCGACCAGACGGTGTTCCACGCCAAGTTGGTAGCCGCTATCCTCGGCTGCCATGAAAGCATCCTCGACGTCGGAGAGGTTACGATGAACGGTGCGGCGGCAAATATCGCGCTGGTCAAAACCTTCGAGAACTACCAGGTGCCCACGGTGGGGACGATTACGGTGACGGAGGTGGCCTCCTGATGTTTTACGGGGACTCCTCCGATTATCTGCATCTTCTGCCGGATGACTGGCGGGAACTCCTTGAAATCAAGGTGATTTCCAACGGCGTCAACATCCAGCTTGACAAGGTGCTTAATCGCATCAAGGCGGGCGTGACCAACAAAAGCGTAACTCTGGCGGACGAATCCGGCGTCGCGCGGTGGGAGCGGATTCTCGGCGTCACCTCCCCGCTCAACAGCAGTTTGCAGGCGCGCCGGGAGGCTTTGCGGGCCAAGCTGATGTCGAAGCCGCCGATCAATCTGCAATCCTTCAAGGCGGTCGTGGAGGCTTACATGGGGCTGGAGGTGGACGTTGTACTCGGCGAGGACTACACCCTGCGGGTGTGGTACCGCGGCGAGAGCCGACAGCCGGATTTGAACCCGCTGTATGCCACGGTATACGAAATGATACCGGCGAACCTGATCGTAGAGATCGCATATCGGTGGGTGACCTGGGGCGAAGTGAAGACGAGTTATGCGACATGGGGCGATCTGGTCCCAATGACGTGGGGAGAGGTGAAAAAAGGCACATGAACCAGACGGCGAATTATGGATGGAAGAAGCCGGGGCCCGACGACGCCGCTGATATCGAGATCATCGGCGTCGTTTTTGAGGCGGTGGACGGAAAGACAAAAGAAATTGAGGATAAAGCCCATACCCACACGAACAAATCCGTACTGGACGGAATCACGGCGGAAAAGGTGG
>ENA-UOIV01001325-UOIV01001325.1-human-gut-metagenome-genome-assembly--contig:-C59-NODE-1325-length-21400-cov-14.158117_pt1 | contig 21400 bp, 20 predicted proteins | sample MGYA00242333_ERZ723880 | MGnify/ENA metagenome assembly ERZ723880 | reverse complement strand
CCCGCCACCTTTTCAAAAAGGTGGACGAAAAGTTTGGTTTGAGGACGCGGATACGAAAAATGATTCATTTTCCGACGCAGAAGCGGGAAAAAACCTGGTCGACGACCTCCTGCGTTGCGCGCCTGCCCGTCAACGTGAGCAGCGCGTCCACCGCGCGCTCGATGCAGACGCACACCGCGTCGTAGGAGACGCCCGCTTCCAGCGCGTCCGCCGCCTCGCGCACCTCCGCCAGCGCGTCCGCCACGGCGGCGCGCTGGCGCTCGTTGGCGACCACCGCCGCCGAAGGGTCGAAACGCTCAAGCAGAAAGAGCTCCTCAATCTTTTTTTTCAGCGCGTCCGCGCCCTCCGCCGACTTGGCCGAAAGCGTCACAACATGCGCGAAATTCTCCCGGATGACCTCCATATCCAGCCGCTGGGGCAGGTCGTTTTTGTTCACGAGGGCGATGCAGACCGCGTCCTTGCAGCAGCGGATCACGCGCAGGTCGTTTTCATCGAGCGCGTCCGAGCCGTCGAAGACCGCCAGCACGAGCTGCGCCCGCGCAAGCTCCCCGACCGCGAGGTCCACCCCCGCGCGTTCCACCGGGTCGTCGGTGCCGCGGATGCCCGCCGTATCCGACAGGTGCAGCACGATCTCCCCCAAACGGATCGTGTCGCTCACGATGTCCCGCGTCGTCCCCGCAATCTCGGTGACGATGCTCCGGGCGTGCCCCGCGAGCAGGTTCATCAGGGTTGACTTGCCCACGTTCGGCCGCCCGACGATCGCGGCGGAGATCCCCTCCCGGATGATCCTCCCCGTGTCGTAGGTGCCGAGCAGCCCCGCCAGGTCGTCTTCACAGCGGCGCAGTCCCCCGCCCAGCTCGGCCGGGTCCACCTCGGCGATCTCCTCCTCTGGATAGTCGATCCACGCGGCCAGGTGGGCGGCGTAGCCGGTGAGGGCGTCCGCCACGGCTTCGGCCCGGCGGTAGAGCGCCCCGTCCCGCGCGCTCAGCGCGGCGCGCGCCGCCTGCCGCCCCTCGGCGGAAATGAGGTCGGCGACCGCCTCCGCCTGCGTCAGGTCGAGCTTGCCGTTCAAAAAGGCGCGCCGGGTAAACTCCCCCGCGAGCGCGGGACGCGCGCCCGCCGCGACGCAGGCGCGCAAAAGACGGTTGACGAGGTAGACGCCGCCGTGGACGGCGATCTCGACGACCTCCTCCCCCGTGAAGCTCCTCGGCGCGCGAAAGAGGGTGACGACCGCTTCGTCGATCTCCCCGTCCGCGTCGCCCGCCCGCCCATAGGCGCAGGTATACCCTTTCATCCCGGCCACGGTCTTTTCCCCGGCCAGCCGGACCACCCGGTCCGCGACCGCCGCGGCCTCGGGGCCGGACAGGCGCACCACGCCGATTCCGCCGGTCCCCAGCGGCGTCGCGACCGCCGCGATCGTATCCATGCTCTGCATCCTGTCTCCTCCCGGCCCACGGCCGTCCTGAAAATGGTCGGAACGTGCAAGCGAGGAGGTTTCACGTGAAACCTCCTCGCAGTCAGAATCGGTGTTACAGGTCGATCTTGCCGTAGAGCGGCAGATCCTCTTCAACGCGGGCGGCAGGACGCGCGGGTTCGCTGCGCGGCTGCGCGGCCTGCTCGGAGGATTCCGGCTTCACATAGTGCTCGGGCTCCCGCTCAAGCTCCTTCATGTACTCGCGGTCGACGTCGGTCGGAGTCGGCTTGACGCTCTCACGGGGCGCGCCATCCCGGCGCGGGCCGCGGTCGCTGTGGAACCCGTCCCTGCGCGGGGGCCTGTCCCCTCCGCGGCGGTCGTCGCGCGGACGGTCGTCCCTCGGCCTGTCGTCGCGGGGCCTGTCGTCACGCGGACGTCCCTCGCCGGGCCGTCCGTCCCTGCGGGGCGGGCGGCTTCCGCCGGCGCCGCCCGGACGCGGGCCGCGGCCTTTTCCGCCCCGCTGCTGCGGGCGCGGGTTGGTCGGGGAAATGACCACGCGGCGGTTGGGCTCCTCCCCGATGGAGGAGGAGGTCACGCCTTCGATCCCCGAAACGGTCGAATGGATGATGCGGCGCTCATAGGGGTTCATCGGCTCGAGGGTCGACGGCCTCCCATATCGAACCGCGGAGGCGGAGAGCTTGCGCGCAAGCTGTTGCAGCGTGCGCTCCCGCTTTTCGCGGTAGTTGCCCGAATCGATCGTCACGCGCATGTAGTCGCCCTCCTGGCGGTTGGCGACCAGCCCGGAGAGGTATTGCAGCGCGTCGAGCGTCTCGCCGCGGCGTCCGATGATGACGCCCAGCCCCTCGCCCGACAGCCGCATGACGATGCCGTTATCGGTAAACGCCACGGAGATCTCCGCCGCGACGCCCATCTCAGCCAGCACCGCCTTGACATAGTCGGCGGCGGTGCGCGCCTTGCCCTCGACCGTGTCCGCGGCCACAAACTCCAGCGGCGGCTGCGGCTCAGCGGGCTCGGGCTTGCTTTCCGGTTTCGGCTCGGCGGCCTGCTCCGGCTTCGCCTCCGCTTTGGGGGCAGGCTTTTCCGCGCGGGGCTCCTGTTTTTTCGGCTCCCGGCGGGGCTCCTGCCGCTGTTGTTTTCCAGTATTTTCCTTTTTTTCAGGGCGCTCCTCCCGCCTCCTGGGCGCGGGGGCCTCGGGCTCCTCAATGAATACACGCACCTTGGCAGGGGTGTTGCGCAGGCCCAAAAAGCCGCGCTTGGGCAGGGTGACGATCTCAAAATCGATCGCGTCGCGCTCGACGCCCAATTCCTGGCAGGCGAGGTCGAGGGCCTCCTCGACGCTGCGCGCTTCCTTAATGACTTCACGCATGGCTTGTTTACACCTCCGTGATGGTTGCCGCGCGGTTGCGGGCGGCAAGTCCTGTTTACGCCTTCAGGTCGTCGTCGGTAACTTCCTTGTAGACTTCGCCGTATTTTTCGGCGTCGCGCTTCCTGGCCTCAGCCAGCTTGATGCGGTTGATCTCCTTTTGGGAGAGGGCGGTGTCGATGTCCTTTTCGCCGCGTTCACGCGCGCGCTTTTTGGCCTCGATCTTGGCCTGGCGGTCGGCCTCCTTTTTGGCCTCATACTCCGCCTGGGCCTTCGCGGCCAGCTTGGCCGGGTTCATATACCGGTTGAGCAGGAAGGTCTGAAGCGCCATGAGCAGGTTGGAGATGACCCAGTAGACGCCCAGTCCGGCGGGCACCACAAAGGAGATCCACGCGGACATCAGCGGCATCATGAGCATCATGCCCTTGGACATGCCGGCCGCGGCGGCGTTGTCGCCCGCGGCGGCCGCGGACTGGCGCATCGAGACCCACGAGACGAGCACGGAGGTCAGGAAGGAGAGGATCGGGATGAGCAGCAGGATGTTGAGCGCGAAGGTCGGCTGCTGGGTCAGGTCGATGGGGCCGATGGAAAGATCGAGCGACTGCACCTTCTGCACAAAATCCCCCAGGCCGGAAAAGGCGTCGGGGTTCTGGTTGACCGCGTCGATGATGCGGATCTGGCGGGAGTAGTCCTTGGCGAGGTTCGCGTTGTTTAAGAGCCCCGCCGCGATCTCGGTCGCGCTCTCGATGGTCGGGCCGGCCACCCGGAGCAGGTGGGTCAGCGGGCGCTGGATGACGTCGTAAAGACCGAAGAGGATGGGCATCTGGATCGCCATGGGGAGACAGCCCGACATCGGGTTGTAGTTCTCCTCCTGGTAGAGCTTCATCATCTCTTCATTCATTTTTTCCTTGTTGTTCGCGTACTTCTTCTGGATCTCATCCATGCGGGGCTTGAAGATCTGCATCTTCACCATCGACTTTTGCTGCTTGATCGAAAGCGGGACCAGGCAGGCGCGCACGATGATGGTAAAGAGCAGAAGGGCGACGCCGTAGATGGGGATCACCTTGAAGCAGGCCCACATTACCCAGCCGAGCGGGTAACCGAATATGGAATATAGCCAAGCCATCTATTCTAGTTCCTCTCTTTTTGATTTCGAAATGAAAAGGTCTCGGGGACAGGATCGATCCCGCCCGGGTGAAACGGATGGCACTTTAGAATCCGTCTCAGCGCGAGATAGCCGCCGCGCAGCGCGCCAAAGCGCTCGACGGCGGTGTAGGCATAGGCCGAACAGGTCGGATAGAAGCGGCAGGTGGGCCTTCCCTTGAGCGGGGAAAGCAGCCGCCGGTAGAGCCTGATCAGGAAGAGCAGCAGGCGTTTCATGATTTTTTGCCCAGCTTTTCGATGACCGACCGCATTGCCCGCATGACCTCCTGCGTGGAGGCGAAAACCGTTTTGGTGCGGGCGACAAAGACGTAGTCGTTCCCGACGGGGAACTGCGGTTCCAGCAGGCGGTATGCCTCCTTAAGGACCCGCCGCGCGCGGTTGCGCCTGACCGCCTTGCCGATCTTCTTGGTAGCGGTCAGCCCGATGCGGTTGATGCCTTTGTGGTTTTTGAGGACGTAGACCACAACTACGGGAGTGGGAAAGGCACGGCCCCGATAGTAGGCTCTGCGGAATTCCTTGTTGAGCGTCAGGGTTTCGGTGTGGAGCATGGGTGTTCCTCCAAACATGCGGCGGGACCCCTCAGCCGCGCTGCCGCCTGATAAAAATAAAGACCACAACGCGAGCTGTGGCCGTCTATTTTCCGATGCAAACATCGCAGCGCCGCAAAAGGGGCTTTTCTGGGAAAGGCGTCCCGCCGCCCCGCGCGGGGCGCGGGGAACAGACCGGGATCAGTGGGTCAGGCGAGCCCTGCCCTTCGCCCTTCTGCGGGCAAGCACCTTGCGGCCGTTCTTGGTCGCCATACGTTTGCGGAAACCGTGTTCTTTTTTCCTCTGGAGCTTTTTCGGCTGATAGGTCCGAATCATTGTCAACCCTCCTCTCCTGCGGTCGATTCCATATCCTGCGCCCGCGGCGGCAGGCCGCGAGCGCGGGGAATTCTTTTTTACCTTGCAGATAAGCATTATACCGCACTTTGCGGCGGTTTGTCAAGGCATGGCCCCGTATTTGCCGAATTCCCTCGGCTGCGGCAGTTTCGCGGCGACGGAAAACGCGCCCCCACTACTATATAAATATGTAGATTCTGCCGTATGTGGAATACTTGAAAGAACGCCCGTTTTGTGGTATGATTAAAAAGTTACAGGTTCTGTTGAAAAACGGTGGAATTTCTCCTTTTTCACACAGTCCCGGGCCGGTTTGCACCGGTTCTCCACACTCACCAAAGGAGCTGTTCCCATGGAATCATTCGCCGACCTATTCCCGCTCGTGCTCGACCACTGCAAAGGGAAAATCTCCGACGTGGCCTTCAACCTCTGGCTCAAGGACATCGTCCCGGTCCGGCTCGTGGAGTCGACCGCTTATTTAAAGGTAAACTCCGAGTTCAAGATGAACATTGTCAAGGAGAAGTACACCGCCATCCTCCAGACCGCCTTCGAGGAGGTCCTCGGCTTTGAGGTCGGCATCGACGTCTCCTGCGACGGCCCCTCGGCGGGACAGGCCTCTTCCGTCGAGCCGCTGCCCGCCGACGCGGACAGCTCGGTGAGCGGCGGGGAGTACGACTACACCTTCGACACCTTCATCGTCGGCTCCTCCAACAAGTTCGCGCACGCGGCCTCTCTTGCCGTCGCGGCCAACCCCGCCAACGCCTACAACCCCCTCTTCATCTACGGCGGCTCCGGGCTGGGCAAGACCCACCTGCTCCACGCGATCTGCACCGAGATCCGCAAAAACAAGCCCGACTGCAACATCATCTACGTCAAGGGCGACGAGTTCGCCAACGACATCATCACCGCCATCCGCGACCAGAACACCGCCGCCTTCCGCGAGCGGTACCGCAAGGCGGACGTGCTGCTCGTCGACGACATCCAGTTCATCGGCGGCAAGGAGAGCACGCAGGAGGAGTTCTTCCACACCTTCAATACCCTCTACGAGGCGGGCAAGCAGATCGTCCTCGCGTCCGACCGGCCCCCCAAGGAGATCAAGACGCTGGAGGACAGGCTCCGCACCCGCTTTGAGTGGGGGCTGCTCGCGGACATCCAGGCGCCCGACTATGAGACGCGCATCGCGATCATCCGCCGCAAGGCGCAGCTGCTGGACATCCAGATCCCCGACGACGTGGCCGAGTACATCGCCAACCGCCTCAAGACGAACATCCGCCAGCTCGAAGGCGCCGTCAAGAAGCTCAAGGCCTATAAGCTCCTGCAGGGCACCAACCCGTCGATCGTCATCGCGCAGAACGCGATCCGCGACATCCTCAACGACAACCAGCCGGTGCCCGTCACGGTCGAGCGGATCATCTCGGAGGTCGGCCGCACCTACGGCATCTCGCCGCAGGACATCCGCTCCAACAAGCGCAGCGCCCAGATCTCCTCCGCGCGGCAGATCTCCATCTACATCGTGCGCGAGATCACCCAGATGTCGATGTCCACCATCGGCGAGGAGTTCGGCGGGCGCGACCACAGCACGATCGTCTACGCGATCCAGCAGGTCGAAAAGAACATGGCCAACGACCTGCGCTACAAGGAAACGATCGAGGATATCGTCAAGAATATCCGCGACAGCTGATTTTTTCCACTTTCCACTCTCCACATCTGCCAAATCCCGTGGAAGATTTTTGAGACCTTCCACGATTTCCACAAAGTTTTCCACATTTTCTCTACTTTCCGCCCCACTTTTCCACAGCGGCGTGGAAACGGCGAACGGGAATGCCCTTTTCCACCAATCGCTTCCCCGGTTCTCCTCGCGGCCGGCCGCCCGCGAACCAGCCGGTGTTCCGCCTTTCCGGGGCGTCTCCACTTTTGCGCGCCCCCTACTACTACGGCTATTTTTCTTTTACTCTCTCTATCCAAATCAGAATCCTTTTTCCGCTGTGGAAAAACCCACCGCGGATTCTTCTATCATCTAGGAGGTGCTTTGATGAACGTCATCTGTGACAAACAGCTTCTCGTGGAAGCGGTGGGCAACGTCTCCCGCGCGGTCTCCGCGAAAAACACCCTCGCGGCGCTCGAAGGCGTGCTGCTGCGCGCGCAGGACGGGCGGCTCTACCTGACCGGCTACGACCTCGAGCTCGCGATCTCCACGGCGATCGAGGCGAAGGTTCTCGCGCCGGGCGAGATCGTCCTCTCCGCGCGGATCTTCCTCGACATGATCCGCCGGATGCCCAGCGAGACGATCAGCATCACCTCGGACGAAAAGATGCTGACACTGATCAAGGGCTCCCTCACCGAGTACACCATCCTCGGCATCCCGGCGTCGGAATACCCCGAGCTGCCGGCGGTCAACCAGACCACCGAGATCAGCCTGCCGCAGGCGGCGCTCAAGAACATGATCAACCAGACCCTCTTCGCGGTGGCGGTGAGCGACAGCAAGCCGGTCCACACCGGCTCCCTCTTCGACATCAAGGGCGGGGAGCTGAACGTCGTCTCGGTCGACGGCTACCGCCTCGCCCTGCGGCGGGAGAAGGTCGCGTTTGACAGCGATTTCTCCTTCATCGTCCCCGGCAAATCCCTTTCCGAGGTGGCAAAGCTCCTCAGGGACGAGGAGGGCGACATTGAGATCGCCGTCTCAAAACGACATATTATCTTCAAGGCCGGGAGTTATAATGTAATATCCAGGCTGTTGGAGGGAGAATTCCTCGATTACCGGGCGGCCATCCCCGCGGGCGGGCAGACGACCGTCAAGATCAGCACGCGCGAGCTGATCGCCGCCATCGACCGCGCCTCCCTGCTCATTTCGGACAATATCAAAAGCCCCCTGCGGCTCAAATTCGAGGGCGGCGTGATCAAGATCTCCTGTTCGACCGCGATCGGCAAGGCGTACGACGAGATCACCTGCCAGCAGACGGGCGACGACGTGGAGATCGGCTTCAACAGCCGCTACATGCTCGACGCGCTCAAGGCGAGCGAATGTGACGAGATCCAGCTGCTCATCAACGGGGCGCTTTCCCCGATCAAGCTGGTTCCGCTCGTGGGGGACAGCTTCACCTTCCTCGTGCTGCCGGTGCGGCTCAAGTCGGAATGACCGGGGGAAGGGTGAAACGCGAATGAAGATCACGATCAGGCCCCCCTTTATCAAGCTGGACGCGCTGCTTAAATTTGCCGGCGCGGCCGAAACCGGCGGGCAGGCCAAGGAGCTCGTCGCCGCCGGGAAGGTGACGGTCAACGGGGAAATATGCACCATGCGGGGCAAAAAGATCTTCCCCGGCGACGTCGTAACCGCCGGAGATTCCGAAATCGAGGTTGTGTAGCAGGTGAAGATCAACCGCATCCGGATCAGCGATTTCCGCAATATCGCCTCGCTCGAGCTGGAGCTTTCGGACGGCGCCAACGTCGTCTACGGGGACAACGGGCAGGGCAAGACCAATTTTGTCGAGGCCGTGTGGCTTTTCACGGGGGCCAAGAGCTTCCGGGGCGCGAAGGACGGGCAGCTCGTCCGCTTCGGCGCGCCGCAGGCCGGGCTGGAGATGGAATTTTTCGCCGCCGGCCGCGACCAGCATGCCCGTGTGACCATCGAGGGGCGGCGCGGCGCGGCGCTCAACGAGATCCCGCTCAAATCCGCCGCCGAGCTGGCGGGGCATTTCTGCGCGGTGGTCTTTTCGCCCACCCACCTCTCCCTCATCAAAAACGGACCGCTCGAAAAGCGCAAGTTCATCGACACGTCGATCTGCCAGATCAAGCCCAAGTATATCCACATCCTGAACCAGTACACCCGCGTGCTAGACCAGCGCAACCGCCTGCTCAAGGACATTTCCTATGAGACGAGCCTCTTCGACACGCTGGACGTCTGGGACGCGCGGCTGGCCTCCTTCGCGGCGGTGCTGATCAAGACGCGCGCCTCCTTCCTCGACCGCCTCTCCCCCTTCGCGCGGGAGACCTACGCGGGTATTTCCGGGGAAAAGGAGGCGCTCGGGCTGGAATACCAGTCGTCGCTCCGGTGCGACACGGCGCGCTCCATCCCCGAGATCGAGGAGCAGGTGCTTGAGGACCTGCGCGCCCACCGGGGGGAGGACATCCGCAGCCGGGTGACCGGGCTCGGCCCCCACCGGGACGACATCGCGGTCACCCTCGACGGCAACAGCGCGCGGGTGTTCGGGTCGCAGGGGCAGCAGCGCTCCTGCGTGCTCGCCCTCAAGATGGCCGAGTGCGAAATCATCCGGGAGACGATCGGCGAATATCCCGTCGTCCTGCTCGACGACGTGATGAGCGAGCTGGACGCGGCGCGCCGCGACTACCTGCTCAACCATCTCAGCGGGCGGCAGCTCATCATGACCTGCTGCGACCGGGCGGACTTCAAGCACCTGACGAGCGGCGTCAGCGTCAAACTGGAGGGCGGGCGCGTCCTCACGACCAGGAAATACGAGTAAAGGGGCGGGGAATATGTACCTGCATCTCGGACAGGACACGGTGGTGCGCACCGACGAGATCATCGGCATCTTCGATCTGGAGAACACCTCGATCTCAAAGATCACCAAGGAATTTCTCGCCAGGTCGGAAAAGGGCGGGCTCGTCGTGAACGTCTCCTACGAGCTTCCGAAGTCCTTTGTCATCTGCGGCAGGGGCCGCCGCGACCCGAAGGTCTACATCACGCAGATCTCCTCCGCGACCCTCAAAAAGCGGGCGGGCTTCGTGGACGGGCTGGCGAACATCGAACACGGATAACAGGCCGGAAACGGCTTTACCGGATATTATCGCCCGGACGGGCGGACACAAAGGCCCGCACGGGGCCGAAAGGAGCGGTTACAGTTGGATACAGTGGACAACAACCCGGCGGGAATCCCGACCGAGGAAGCAAATTACGACTCCTCGCAGATCCAGGTGCTCGAGGGGCTGGAGGCGGTACGCAAGCGGCCCGGCATGTATATCGGGTCGACGGGGCCGCGCGGCCTGCACCACCTGGTCTATGAGATTGTCGACAACTCGATCGACGAGGCGCTCGCGGGCTATTGCTCGATGATCGAGGTGGACCTGCTTCCCGGCGAGATCATCAAGGTCTCGGACAACGGCCGCGGCATCCCCGTCGGCACCCAGAGCCAGACCGGCCTTCCCGCCGTCACCGTCGTCTTCACCATCCTGCACGCGGGCGGCAAGTTCGGCGGCAGCGGCTACAAGGTGTCGGGCGGCCTGCACGGCGTGGGTGCCTCGGTCGTCAACGCCCTGTCCGAGTGGCTCGAGGTCGAGGTGTGCGACGGCGAGCACCGCTACTACCAGCGGTTCGAGCGCGGCAAGGAGTGCGCGCCGCTCGCAATCACCGGCGACACCGACCAGAAGGGCACCCAGGTGGCCTTCCGGGCCGACCCGGAGATCTTTGAGGAGGTCCTCTACGACTACGACACCCTGCTGCGCCGGCTGCGCGAGCAGGCGTTCCTCAACGCGGGGGTCTACATCGTCCTGCGCGACCAGCGGGGGACCGAGACGGTGGAGGAGCACCTCCACTACGAGGGCGGCATCCGCAGCTTCGTCGAGCACATCCACCAGCAGAAGGGCGTCGAGTCCCTGCACGACGAGGTCATCTACCTCGCGGCGCGGGAGGGGGACAACACCGCCGAGGTGGCGCTGCAGTACAACGACAGCTACACCGAGCTGCTGCTCTCCTTTGCGAACAACATCCACACGACGGACGGCGGTGCGCACGAGGTCGGGTTCAAGGCGGCGCTCACCCGCGTGATCAACGACTACGCCCGCCGCTACAACATCCTCAAGGACAACGACGAAAACCTCAAGGGCGAGGACGTGCGCGAGGGGCTGACCGCGATCATCTCGGTCAAGCTGACCGACGCGCAGTTCGAGGGCCAGACCAAGGCAAAGCTCGGAAACACGGCGGCGCGCACCCTGGTGGACACCCTCGTCTACGACAAGCTGACCACCTATTTCGAGGAAAATCCGACGGTCGCCCGCACGATCATCGATAAATCGCTGGGCGCCTCCCGGGCGCGCGAGGCCGCGCGCAGGGCGCGCGAGGTCGCCCGCCGCAAATCGGTGCTCGAGACCGCGTCGCTGCCCGGAAAGCTGGCCGACTGCTCCCAGCGGGGGCGCGACGGCACCGAGATCTACATCGTCGAGGGAGACTCGGCGGGCGGCTCGGCCAAGATGGGCCGCGACCGCAAATTCCAGGCGATCCTGCCCCTGTGGGGCAAGATGCTCAACGTGGAGAAGGCCCGGCTCGACAAGGTCTACGGCAACGACAAGCTCATGCCGATCGTCACCGCGCTGGGCACCGGCATCGGCGAGGAGTTCGACCTCGAAAAGCTCCGCTACGGCAAGATCATCATCATGGCCGATGCGGACGTCGACGGCTCCCATATCCGGACGCTGCTGCTCACCTTCTTCTTCCGCTACATGCGCCCGCTGATCGAGGAGGGGCACGTCTGCATCGCGCAGCCCCCGCTCTTCAAGATCAGCCGCGGCAAGCAGGTGCGCTACGCCTTTTCGGACAAGGAGCGGGACGACTATATCCGGGAGCTCTGCCCCGACGGCAAGGGCAAATGCGACGTCCAGCGCTACAAGGGCCTCGGCGAGATGGACCCCGAGCAGCTGTGGGAGACGACGATGAATCCCGAAAACCGCACGATGATCCGGGTCCAGATGGAGGACGCGGTCAAGGCGGACGAGATTTTCACCATCCTGATGGGCGACAAGGTCGGCCCGCGCAGGGACTTTATCGAACAGAACGCGAAATACGTGCAGAACCTGGATATTTAACGTCTGGCAGAGAGGAGACGCACCATGCAGGAACAGGACAATTTTGAGACGCTGGAGGCCGCCGGGACGGTGGAGGAAGCCGCGGAGGCCATAGAGGAAGAGGCGGTCGTCAGCGACACCGGGGAAGAGCTCGCGCGGGAATTCCGGGCGGAGGCGGACGAGGGGGATGTGGACGCCGCGGAAAGCGTGCCGAAGGTCAAGAAGCTGTTTACGCTCAACTTCGCCCTCCCGCTGGAGGACTACCTGGATTTCTACCGTATCATGAACGCCGCGAACGTGAAGAAGAGCAAAAAGAAGATGACCATTATGGGCGCCGTCGAGATCGTCGTCGGCCTGCTGCTGGTCCTCTCGGTCGTGCTGGGATATTCCAAGGCCACGCCCCTTTCGTGGGTGCTGCTGGCCATCATCTTCCTGCTCGGCTTCCGCAGCCTCTTTTACTACAGGTTCTTCTACGAGCGGGCGCTCTTCAAGGCGGTCAACAGGGAGTACCAGAAGAACGCCTACCTGCGGGAAAAAATGCTGATCGACTTCTACCCCAACAAATGCGTCGAGCACATCCAGAACAAGACGGTCGAGACCTACTGGCACACGATCGATTCGGTCAAGGAGTCGGAGGGGCTGTTTTTGATCATGCTGGAGCCCCGCCGTTGCCTGCTCGTCCCGAAATCCCAGATCGAGCCGCAGATCGACGCGGTGGAGAAGTTCCTCGCGGAGATGTGCGAAAACTATGAAAAGCCGAGGTATCAGGTATGAGCGATGAAAAGAACCCGGTCGTGACCGGGGAGCAGGAGACGGAGGAGCAGGCCGTCCTCCAGGCGGACCCGGAGGAGCCCGTCACCCAGGCGGAGGACGCCGGCGGGCCCGGGGCGGACGAGCTTGACGACGAATTCGACGACGACGAATACGAGAGCCGCCACGCCGAGGTCGACTACGGCCGGGTGGAGTTCTCCTATGAGACGCGCGAGGCGGACGTGCTCGACGGGGTCGAGATCTCCGACCGGAAGAACCGGGTCGACGCGCACCGCAACTTCCAGCTGCTCGGCGTGTTCGTCGTGATCTGGATGTTCTGGGGGGACCTCTTCAAAAACAACGGCACGCAGACCCTCGTCAGCTGGGTGATGGTGATTGCCGCGCTCGCGCTGCTCTTTTTGATCCTCAAGTTCCCCGCGAACAACAACCGCAAATACGCGGCGCGGCTGAAGGAACACTCCCCCCGCTTCGAGCTCGCGGCCACCCGCGACGGCATCGACGTGCGCGAGGGGGGCGGCAAATACTACATCGCCTTCTCCGGCTCGTGCAGCGTCTACGACTACAAGGGCGTCTACGCGATCTGCTACGACAAGAACAAGGTCGTCGCCGTGCCCAAAAACCAGCTCGACGAGGCCACCGCCGAGCGCTTTTGCGGCGTGCTGCGCCAGGGGCTCGGCGACCGGTTCGAGAAGGTGGCCGAGGACACGCGGCGGCCCCTCTTCGGAAAGAGGAAATGAGTTTCCGGCGGAAATCCAGGCGGCCCGAATAGGAGATGATACAGATGAAGAAGGAAACCCATGATTCCAAGGACGACGTGTTCGATTCCGAACTGATCGAACAGCGTATGCATAACATCGACATCGAAAGCGAGATGAAGAAATCCTTCCTCGACTATTCGATGTCGGTCATCGTCAGCCGCGCGCTGCCCGACGTGCGCGACGGCTTAAAGCCGGTGCACCGGCGCATCCTCTACACCCTGCACGAAAACGGCCTCACCCCCGACAAGGCCTACCGCAAATGCGCCGACACGGTCGGCAGCGTGCTCGGCCGGTACCATCCGCACGGCGACGCGTCGGTCTACGACGCGATGGTGCGCCTGGCGCAGGACTTTTCGATGCGCTACCCGCTCGTCGACGGCCACGGCAACTTCGGCTCGGTCGACGGCGACCCGCCGGCCGCCTACCGGTACACCGAGAGCCGCATGAGCAGGATGTCCCTCTCCCTGCTAACCGACATCGAGAAGGACACCGTCGATTTCATGCCCAACTACGACGACCGCCTCAAGGAGCCGGTCGTGCTGCCCTCCCGCTTCCCCAACCTGCTCTGCAACGGGTCGACGGGCATCGCGGTGGGCATGGCGACGAACATCCCGCCCCACAACCTCGGCGAGGTGATCGACGCCGCCTGCATGCTGATCGACAACCCCGACGCCTCCCTCGAGGAGATCATGCAGCACATCAAGGGGCCGGACTTCCCGACCGGCGGCATCATCATGGGGCGGGCGGGCATCCGCGCGGCCTACGCCACCGGGCGCGGCAAGATCACCCTGCGCTCCCGCTGCGAGGTCGAGGAGATGCCCAACGGCCGCGAGCGGATCGTCGTCACCGAGATCCCCTACATGGTCAACAAGGCGCGGCTGATCGAGTCGATCGCCGACCTCGTCAAGGAAAAGCGGGTCGAGCAGATCTCCGACCTGCGCGACGAGAGCGACCGGGACGGCATGCGCATCGTCATCGAGCTGAAACGGGACGCCAACGCCCAGGTGGTGCTCAACCGCCTCTACTCCTACACCCAGCTCCAGGACACCGTCGGCGTCATCATGCTGGCGCTGTCGGGCGGCGTGCCCAAGGTCATGCCGGTCAAGGAGATCCTCACCCACTACATCGACTTTCAGGGCGAGGTCGTCATCCGCCGCACGAAGTACGACCTGCGCAAGGCGAAGGAGCGCGAACATATCCTCGAGGGCCTCAAGCTCGTCTGCGACAACACCGACGAGGTCATCTCGATCATCCGGCACTCGAAGGACGTGCCCGACGCGAAGCAGAACCTGATCGAACGGTTCGCCATCACCGATATCCAGGCGTCCGCCATCGTGGCGATGCGCATGGGCCAGCTCTCCGGCATGGAGCGGATCAAGATCGAGGAGGAGCTGGCCGCGATCCTTGAACGGGTGGCGGAATACGAGGCGATCCTCGGCGACTACGGCCGCGTCATGTCGATCGTCAAGGAGGAGCTCGGCGAGATTCGCCAGAAATACGCCGACGAACGCCGCACCGAAATCGTGGCGGTGAGCGGCGAGGTGGACATCGAGGACCTCATCCCGGTCGAGGACTGCGTCATCACCCTCACCCACTTCGGCTACCTCAAGCGGCAGCCGGTCGACGCCTACCGCACCCAGCGGCGCGGCGGCCGCGGCGTTTCGGGCATGACGAGGCGGGAGGAGGACTTTGTGGAGGAGCTCTTCATCTGCTCCACCCACGACTATATTATGTTCTTCACCTCCAAGGGCCGGTGCTTCCGGCTCAAGGGCTATGAGATCGGCGAGGGCTCCCGCACCTCGCGCGGCACCAACATCGTCAACCTCCTGCAGATGGATTCCGACGAGAAGGTGACGGCGCTCATCAAGGTGGGGGCGGACGAGTACGACATGGACGACCGCTACCTCGTGATGGTCACGCGCAGGGGCGTGATCAAGCGCACCCCGCTGTCGGCCTACCGCAACGTCCGCCGCATGGGACTCATCGCGATCGGGCTGGACGACGGGGACGAACTCGCCTGGGTCCGCCAGACCGACGGCACCAGCGAGCTGATCGTTGCGACGCGGGGCGGCATGGCCATCCGCTTCGACGAGCAGGACGCGCGGCCCCTCTCCCGTTCGGCGCGCGGCGTGCGCGCGATCACGCTCGAGGAGGGCGACGAGGTCGTCGGCATGGCGCGGGTGCGCAAAAACGGCGACGCCACCGTGCTCACCGTGTCGGAGAGCGGGCTCGGCCGCCGCACCGAGGTCAGCCAGTACCGCCTGCAGAGCCGCGGCGGCAAGGGCATCCGCAACTACTATGTCGACCGCAACGGCCCCGTCGCGGGGGTCAAGATGGTGGACGGCGACGACGACGTGATCCTCATCACCGACGACGGCGTCATCATCCGCATCCCCGTGCAGGAGATCACCGTGCAGTCCCGTTACGGCGGCGGCGTGCGCGCGATGCGCGTGGCGGAGGACAGCCGCGTGGTGACGCTGGCGCGCGCCCCCAAGGAGGAGGCCGCCGACGAGGAGGGCCCGGACGGGGAGCAGGACGGTCCCGCCGAAGAGGCGGCGCCGGAGGAGAGCGGTTCCTGAGCGTAAAACTGTCCCCGGAACGCGGGCAACCGCCCGCGTTCCGGGGACTTTTTGCGCGCAATCGGGAGGTTTCCCGCAAAATTCGGCCGAAACGCCCGAAAGCTCTGTACAAGCCCGGGTATTTTCGATATAATTGTTTCGTATGGTAAAAAATAAGAAAAAATTACGTAAAATGAAGTGGTGAAACAACTTGGATATTTTCGGGTTTATCAGCCTGCTGGGCGGATTGGCAATGTTCCTCTACGGCATGTCGATGCTGGCGTCCGGCCTGGAGCGCGCGTCGGGCGGCCGTCTTGAGCGGACGCTTGAGAAGATGACCGACACGGTGATCAAGGGGGTCGCGCTCGGCGCGCTGGTCACGGCGGCCATCCAGTCCTCCTCCGCGACGACGGTCATCGTCGTCGGCCTCGTCAACGCGCAGGTCCTCAAGCTGCGCAACGCCATCGGCGTCATCATGGGCGCGAACATCGGTACCACGATCACCGCGCACATCCTGCGCCTGAGCGACCTGCAAACGGACAACTTCTTCCTCATGCTCCTGAAGCCCAAATCTCTCGCGCCGCTGGCGATGATCGTGGGCATCCTCTTCTTCATGTCCGCCAAGCGCGACCGGCAGAAGAACATCGGCATCATCCTGCTCGGCTTCGGCGTCCTCTTCACGGGGATGTTCGCGATGGAGGGGGCGGTCGCCCCGTTGAGCAACGAGCCCTGGTTCACCAGCCTATTCGCGACCTTCCGCAACCCGGTCATCGGCATTCTGGTGGGTACCTTCGTCACGGCGGCGATCCAGTCGTCGGCCGCGTCGATCGGTATTTTACAGGCGCTGACCTCCACCGGGCTGATCACCTATTCGATGGCGTTTCCGATCATCATGGGTCAGAACATCGGCACCTGCATCACGCCGATCCTGGCGTCGATCGGCGCCTCCAAAAATGCGAAGCGCACCGCCGCCGTGCATGTGAGCTTCAACGTCCTGGGCACCATCATCTTTGTCATCGGCTGCTACACCTTCCAGCACTTTGTGGGCTTCTCCTTCTGGGACGCGCCGATCGACAAGGGCGGCATCGCGAACTTCCATACGATCTTCAACGTGACGGTGACGCTGCTCTTCATCCCGCTGGTCGGCCTGCTGGAGAAGATCGCGCGCACGCTTGTCCGCGACAAGCCGGGCGACCGCGACCAGGAGATCACGGCGATCACGCTGGACGAGCGCCTGCTCGTCTCCCCCGGCCTCGCCGTGGAGCACGCCCGCGAGGCGGTCGTACAGATGGCGAACATCGCGCGGCAGAACTATCTGAGCGCGATCGGGCTGCTCTTCCAGTACGACCCCAAGGTGGTTGAACGGATCAACGAGAACGAGGACGTGGTGGACAAGCTCGAGGACCGCGTGGAGACCTACCTGCTGCGGCTGGGCGAGCGGGAGCTTTCGGACAGCGAAAACCGCAGCATCTCCGAGCTGCTGCACACCTGCGGCGAATTCGAGCGGGTGGCGGACCACGCGGAGAACATCTGCGAATGCGCGGACCGGATGTTTGAAACCAAAACCAAATTTTCCAAAAAAGCCACCGAGGAGATGCAGACGATCTGCGAGGCGGTCAAGGAGATCCTCGACCTGGCGGTCGACGCCTTCCAGAATGTGGATCGCAGGGCGGCGGCGAGCATCGCGCCGCTCGAAGAGGTCGTGGACGAGATGGAGCAGCTTCTCAAGGATAAGCACATCGACCGCCTGCGGCGCGGCAAGTGCACGGTGGACGCGGCGTTCCCCTATGTGGAGGCGCTCTCGAACATCGAGCGGATCGCGGACCTCTGTTCCAACGTGGGCGAGTCGGTGCTCACCTACGACAGCCGGATGGAGGAGATCGACCGCCACGAGTACAAACGACTGCACGGCGACCAGCACGACAGCGGCTACCAGGCGCAGTACGCGGCCTTTACGGCGAAGTACTACGGCCGCCTGAAAAAGAAGGCGGTTTCGGAATAAGCAAACGTTTCGTCCACTTTTTCAAAGGTGGCGGGTGAGAAAAAGGCCGGCGCTTCAATCGAAGCGCCGGCCTTTTTCGAGGGCGGGCCCCCAGCCCGGGCCCGCAGGCCCTGCTGCAGGCGCATTTTGGGGGTTTGGGGGCCTCGCTGCGGCGAGCGGCGCGGGGCTCTGCCCCGCGGCCCCGCGGCTTTTTGAAAAAAGCCGGCAAAAACCTTTGGTCAGTCGTCGTCAGAGGAGCTCTGCGGGGAAGAGACGTCCGCCGGCGGCACGTAGGGCAGATCCCACTTGGCGATCTCCAGGCCGCGCGCGCGCACCTCGTCGATCAAATCGCCGAGGATCTCCGCGTTGTCGTGGCTCACCGCGTGCAGCAGGTAGATCGCGCCCTCGTGGATGAACTTTTCCGTGCGCTCCCGCGCCGCGTCCACGCCCGGCTGGTTGTTCGGGTCCCAGTCCTTGTAGGCGAAGCTCCAGAGCACCGTCGTGTAGCCCGTCTGCTGGACCATGGCGAGCGTCTGCTCGCTGAACGCGCCCTCGGGCGGGCGGTAGAGGGTCATCTCATAGTCGAAGTTCTCCAGCATGTAGTCGTGGAGCTCCTTGATGTCCGCATAGGCGTCGTCGAGCGACTTCTGGGTCGGGTTCCAGTGGTGGCTGGTGTGGTTGCCCACGACATGCCCCTCGTCGATCATCCGCCGGACGAGGTCGGGGGAGGATTTCACAAACGGCAGGGTGACGAAGAAGACCGCGCTGACGTTTTTCTCTTTAAGTACATCGAGGATTTGCGGGGTGTAGCCGTTTTCATAGCCCTCGTCAAAGGTTAAGTAGAACTTTCCGCAGTCCGCCGGGGCGATAAAATAGGCGCCGTACTGGCCGTACTCCTCCTGGTGCACCTGCGGCTCGGTGGTGCGGTTTGCTTCGTCGACGAGCACGCCGGGGCCCCATTTGACCTGATCGCTGCCAAGAGCACCGATTTTGTCAAAATCGGTGCTCATGGTAGTGGTCACGGCGCTTTCGATATTGGACGCGACATCCGAGACGCCGTCCTCAATGTCGGATAGCAGATCATCCGGCTCGGAGGAAGACGGAGCCATGGAAGAAGCGGCCGGGGCCGAAGAGGGCGCGACGCTCGAGGAGGACGTATTGTCGTTCCGCGAGGTGCACGCAGTCAACGAAACGAGCATAACGAGCGCCAATGCCGTCGCGATGAACGCTTTGGTTGATTTCATTGGATTCTTCCTTTCACATTTGAACTGGGAAACCAGCATAAACCGGTGAAATAACGTGGTTATTTCGCAGTTATTGTATGCATCCGCGCCAAAAATAACAGCCCGGAAACAAGGAATGATTTCCCAAAACAAAAGTTTTTGAGCGCGTTCAGAGCTTTCCGGCCTGCCGCAGCGCGTAAAATTTTAAAATGCCGAGCTGGGTTTTCGCGTCGGGGATTTCCCCGTCGAGCACCATCTGCACCGCTTTTTCCACCGGGATGCGGCGGACGGTCAAAAACTCGTCCTCGTCGAGGTGCTGCCGGGTGGGACGCAGCCCGGTCGCGTAAAAGATATGGATGATTTCGGTGTCGTAGGCGCAGGTGGGGTACATCTTCGCCAGCGGCTGGAAGAGGTCGGCGGCGCAGCCGCATTCCTCCCCGAGCTCCCGCATGCCGCATTCGGCGGGGTTCTCCCCCTTCTCCAGCTTGCCGGCGGGCAGCTCGAGCAGCACGGCCCCAAACGGGTAGCGGAACTGCGACACAAAGAGGATGTTGCCGTTCTCGTCGAGCGCGAGCACCGCCACGCCGCCCGAGTGGTCGACCACCTCGCGCGCCGCGGTCGAGCCGTTTTCCAGTTCCACCATATCCCGCCGCAGGCTCAGAATCCTGCCTTCGTAAATCACCCGTGAATCGATCGTTTTCTCATAGTGGGCCATATCCCATGTTCCTCCTGTATCTCAGTTCCAATTTGATTCTCCAGACACGCCGCCCGCGCGGCGTTTTTTCCGGCTTGCCCGCCGTACTAATACGAGCCCTGCGCCACATAGACTGGGCTTAGAGGTGAGACGGCATGTTTGACGGATTTTACAGGGAGCCTCCCAGCTACGACAACATCCGCCGCGCGGTGTGCGAGCTCAAGGAACGGTTCCCCTTTTTAAAGACCTTTCCGATCGGGAAATCGGTCCTCGGGCGCAGCATCTACGCGCTGGGCATCGGGGACGTCTACCGGGGCACCCTGTTTGTCGGCGGCGTGCACGGGATGGAATGGCTGACCACCCTGCTGCTCTTCCGCTTCTGCGAGGATATCCTCAGCGCAATGACCACCGGCGAGCCGCTCGCCGACATCGATATGGCCCGCACGCTGGAAAACCGCTCGATCGCGATCATCCCCTGCCTCAACCCCGACGGGGTGGAGATCAGTCTGCACGGGGCCGAATCGGCGGGGCAGCTCTGCGCCTTCGTCGAAAAGGCGAGCGGCGGGGACGCCTCCCGCTGGCAGGCCAATGCGCGGGGCATCGACCTCAACCACAATTTCGACGCGGGCTTCCCCCAGCTCAAGGAGCTCGAGGAGCAGGCGGGGTTCACTTCCCCCGGGCCGACCCGTTACGGCGGGACCGCCCCCCACAGCGAGCCGGAGACCCGCTCCCTCGTGAATTTCTGCTGCGCGTTCGACCTGCGGCAGGCGTACGCCTTTCACTCCCAGGGGGAGGAGATCTACTACCGCTACGGGCCGCACACGCCGGTGCGCTCCCAGCTGATGGCACAGGTGCTGGCGTCCGCGTCCGGCTACAGGCTCGCCTCCCCCGAGGGGACCGCTTCCCACGGCGGATTCAAGGACTGGTTCATCGACTGCCTGCACCGGCCCGCCTTCACGATCGAGATCGGCCGCGGGAAAAACCCCCTGCCCGTCGAGGAGCTCGAACCGATCTATGCGCGCCTTTTGGAGATGATGCTCATTTCGATCCTGCTCTGAGCGGATCGTATTTTTCGCAGAATCCCTCGATTGTGCGGAAATCCGCGATCCGCTCGCGCAGCAGCTCGTGGGGCCAATCCCACCAGCGGATGCGCCCGAGCGCGGCGGCCGTCTCCCCGTCGAACCGCCGCCGCAGGCGCCGCGCGGGGACCCCCGCGACAACGTCGTAGGGCGCCACGTCGTGGGTCACGACCGCGCCCGCGCCGACGACCGCCCCGTCGCCGATCGTCACGCCCCCCATGATGACCGCGTTGTGCCCGAGCCAGACGTCGTTCCCGATGACCACCCGTTTCTCCCGCCGCCATGCGACGACGCTGTCGTCGTCGGGGCCGAAGCCGTATTTCGTGCAGCGGTAGGTGAAGTGGTGCTGCGCCGGGCGCAGCGAGGAGGGATGGGGCGCGGGGTTCAGGCGCACCCCCGTCGCGATCGAGCAGAACTTCCCGATGTCCGAATAGATGATGTCGTTTTGGGCGAAGCAGTAGGAGTAGTCGCCCAGCCGGGTCTCTTCCAGCGCGCATCCGGGCCCGATCTCGGTGTAGGCGCCGAGGACGCAGTTTTTGACCGCGGAGGACGGATGCACCGTCGGCCGCGCGGGAAGCGCGTGTTCAAAATCCATAGGCTTCCTCCTTGTGATGTCTCTCCTATTATATCTCTTTTCGCGCCAAAACAAAAGAGATTTTGTCGGGCGCGAAAAAGCAGACGCCGGCCCGCCAGCTTTTGCTGGC
>ENA-UOIV01001324-UOIV01001324.1-human-gut-metagenome-genome-assembly--contig:-C59-NODE-1324-length-21409-cov-5.026833_pt1 | contig 21409 bp, 18 predicted proteins | sample MGYA00242333_ERZ723880 | MGnify/ENA metagenome assembly ERZ723880 | reverse complement strand
CGCCAAGGCAGTGAAAGCTCCAGAAGCCCGGCGGCAGGAGCCGCCCGGCAGCTTGAAAAGGTCCCTCCCGAGCGGGAGGGACCTTTTCTCAAGAACAATTCCCCCTTGCTTTCTTCCAGGGATTGGAGTATAGTATCTCCATCAGGCAGAGTAGGAACGCGCGTGTTGTCCCCGGAGACGGGGCCAGTGCCGGCGGGACGGGGAGTTGTCCGCCGGACGAAAAGCAGCCGCTTGCAGTGCGTGTTCCGCATCCCGCTTCCGCATTGCTGATTATATGGACATGCTTTGTGCGGAATTCCCGATTTTCGGTATGCCAAAACTCGATTGAGGAATTTTATTATGCAGCTGTACCGTACCCCATTTTCCCGCGCCTACTGGCGGGATGCTCTGACAGATTCCAAAAAAGTAAAGATTCTGGTATTTTCCGCCCTGATGGTGGCCGTGTGCGTCGCCTTGTCCTATGCCCGCTCCATCCCTATTTTTTATAATATCAGGATTACCTGGGGCTTTTTGGGCCGGGCGCTGTGCGCCATGGTATGCGGCCCGGTGAACGCCCTGGCCTTTGGCTTTGTGGAGGACACAGTGAGTTACTTCATGAACCCGGATGGCGGGTATAACCCTGCTTATGTTATCACAACTATGCTGGGGGCGCTTACCTATGCGCTGTTTTTTTACCGTGCGAAGGGGACGGTGACCCGGCTGTTTTTGGCTAAGCTGGTGACGAATCTGCAAAATGTGTTCCTGGGTTCGCTGTGGACCTATCTTTGGTACACCGACCAGGGGTATTGGGCTGTTGTCGGTGCCAGCGCTATGAAGAATACCGTTATGCTTCCGGTGCAGGTCCTGCTGCTGGTGGTGCTGTTTGAAGCGATGATGCCGGTACTGGCGGCCATGGGTCTGACATCCAAGGAGGCTGACGGCCTGGTAACCTCCCGGGTAATCCGCTGGGCCAGGACCCGGAAGGTGGCCAAGTCATAAGGGAAAACACGTCCGCATACCCTCAAAGCGGGGGGTGCGGACGTGTCTTTTTTAGAATCGTTGAGTAATTTCATTTGGGGCCCCTGGCTGTTGGGAGCCTTCCTGGTGGTAGGGGGCTATTATTCTCTGCGCACGGGTTTTTTTCTGATCTTCGGGTTACCCACTTTGTGGAATACCACGGTGGGTCGTATTCTATGCCGAAAAAACAAGCCGCAAGGCGGCGGATCACTGACCCAGCTCCAGGCCCTTTCCACCGCCCTGGCGGCTACCATCGGTACCGGCTCCATCGCCGGGGTGGCCACGGCCATCTTCTTCGGCGGGCCGGGGGCGGTGTTCTGGATGTGGATCTCCGCCCTGGTGGGCATGATGACCGGCTGTGCGGAGAAAATTTTGGCGGTGCGCTACCGGGAGAAGGACGGCCAGGGCCGCTGGCGGGGCGGGCCCATGGTGTATATCCGGGACGGCCTGCATCTGCCTGGGCTGGCGGCCATGTTTTCTCTGTTCTGCGTGGCGGAGACTCTGGCCGGGGGCAATCTGGCCCAGGCCAACTCCATCGCCACCTCCCTCCACGCCGCCTTCGGCGTAGACCGGCTGGTGGTGGGAGTGGTGCTGGCGGTGATCGTGTCAGCGGTGCTGCTAGGGGGCGTTCAGCGTGTAGGACGGATTAGTGAGCTGCTGGTCCCCCTGATGGCGGCGTTGTTTATCGGTGGAGGATTTGTTGTCATCGTGTTCCACATTCAGGCCGTTCCAGAGGCATTCTCACAGATCCTCCAGTATGCCTTTGAACCCCGCGCGGCGGTGGGCGGCTACTGCATGGGCACCGCCCTGCGTTTTGGAGTGGCCCGGGGAGTGTTCACCAACGAAGCCGGGCTGGGCATGTCCGCCATCGCCCATGCCTGCGCCGACGTGGAGGAACCGGCGGAGCAAGGCATGTGGGGTATTTTCGAGGTGTTTTTCGCCACCCTGGTCATCTGCACGGTTACAGCGCTGGTCATCCTCACCTCCGGCGTATATGAACCTTCCACCGCTCTGGACATGATCGCCGGCGGCAGTGTGCCGGAAGCCATGCTGGGCGCGCCGCTCACCGCGGCCGGGTTTGCCACCGTGCTGGGCGGGGCGGGGGAGTGGATCGTATCGGTGTGCCTGATTCTGTTCGCCTTTACTTCCTTGCTGGGGGCAGGCTACTATGGCCGCCGGGGTATTGAGAGCTTGACGCAAGGACGCTGGGCGGTGGTGCTCTACCAACTGGCTTTCCCGGCCTGTATCGTTTTCGGCAGCGTGGGAGATTTGACTGCGGTGTGGCAGCTGGTGGATATTTTCAACGGCCTGTTAGCGGCACCCAACCTGCTGGCGCTGCTGCTGCTGTCTCCGGAGGTGGTGAGGCAGCTCCATGGCTGGCTGTCCCGCCGGAGAGAGAGCAGAGCAGGCAGACTGGATGGTCAGCCATAATCAAAAGCCGCATCTTCCGCTGGCGGCGGCGTGTCCGTCCCGAACAACCCATCACCTCACGCTGGACTGAGGCCGCGTGTATCTGACGGCGGCCTTACTCTCTAAAATCGCAGCGGCGCGGGAAATTCCCGCGCCGCTGTTTGCGTATGAATTAAGGATCGGCCTTTGACGCTTCGGGCTTGCCCGGCAGGACGTGGTTGACCGCCATTGCCACCAAAATGCCCACTGCGGTTTCCAGCATACGGGCCACGGTGTAGAAATACCGCTCCTGTCCACTGTGAGAAAGCATGATGGAACAGCACACGATCGCTGAGATGGCGCAGGCGCTGGGCCGGTTCAGGACATTGCACAGGTAGATGCATGCGAGAGTACCAACACCGCACACCAGCACCAGCACCACGGGGTGTCCCCAATAGGTGGTGACACTCACGCATAGCAGCCCCAGTAAGCCGCCGATCAGGGTGCCCAGCAGGCGGGAAACCCCCTGCTTCCATGTAGCGCCGACCGAGCTTTGCATGCACACGATTGAGGCAATACAGGCATAAAAGGGACCAAGCTGGTCGATAAAGCGGGTCCCTTCCGCAGTGCCGAGCGCCTCCAAGGGCAGAAAGATGGCCAGAGAAAGCATCACGGCCACCGTTGTCTTGATGGTGCGCATACCAGGCAGAGGTATCTTCTGTCTCATAGTCGTTCCCTGTCAGAAGGGCAGGTTCAGCCCTCCCGTGAGCTTGGACATCTGACTGGCGGCATCGTCGCTGGCCTTGCGCATGGCCTCATTCACCGCGGCCACGATCAGATCCTGGAGCATATCTACGTCGTCGGGGTCCACTGCCTCCGGGTCGATGGTGACCTGGGTCAGCTCTTTTTTGCCGGACACCACAGCCGTCACCACACCGCCGCCGGCGCTGGCCTCATAGCTCTTGCTTTCCAGCTCTTCCTGAGCCTTGAGCATATCCTGCTGCATCTTTTGAGCCTGACGGAGCATGTTGCTCATGTTCCCGCCCATGCCGCCCATCCCGCGGCTTCCAAATCCTTTTGCCATAGCTTCCATACCTCCTGAGGTTTATTCCACGATGAGATTGTCCAGCCCCTCGGCCAGAAACGCCTCCAGAGCGTCAGGCTCATTCTCAGACGGCCCGGAAGGGGAGACCGCCTCTGGCGGTGCCTGACCCACCAGGACCTCCACCTGAATGGGGGTGCCTGCCAGCCGGGCCGCGCTCTGTGCCACCTTATCCAGCACGGACTTTTTGCCGATCATCCCTTTAATGAAGTCGTTCCCAGCCCAGAGAAATAACGTATTCCCCTCCAGCCGCCCTTCCACCATGTCGGGATTGGAGAGAAAAATGTAGTCCCCCATCTCAATTTCCGATCGCAGGGCATCCCGCAGAGCGGCCCATCCGGGCCAGCCGCTGGAGACCGGAGCGGGGGCCTCTACGTGGACCGGGGGCGGAAAGGCGGCAGGATCCGCCTTCTCAGGGGCGGCAGGGTTGGGCGCCTGCTGCTTTGTCGGCGGAGCGGGAACCTCCCAGGGAGGCGGACCGTCCGTGGACTGCGCCGGCCTGACAGAACTTGCCGTAGCTGGGGCGGCGGGAGCGGCAATCACGCCGCCCTGTTCCAGCCGGGACAGCCGGGCATTAAGACCGGCTGGCGTGTCATCCAAAGTGGGATCGCATAGGGTGATTAGGCACAGCTCCGCGTCAGTGCGGCGGCTGGACGAGCGGGCCATATCCGCACCGGTCTGCTGTAAGCGGGTGAGCATCTGTACCAGCCGGGGCACCTGGAACCGGCTGGACAGCCGCTTCAGAGTGGTTTCGTCAAAGCCGCCGGTCATCAGCCCGCCGCCCCCCTGGGAAGCGGTCTTGCGCACCAGCAGGTCCCGGGTCAGGGCGGCCAGCTCGCCAATCAGGGCGGACATTTCCTTGCCCCCGGCGTAAAGGTGGTCCAGCCGAGTCAGGGCGGCGGCAGCATCCCCGTCGGCAATAGAATCCATAAGAGCGGCGGTCTCCAAATTGCCCGCCAGGCCCAAAGTAGAGAAGATCTCCCCCTCGTCCACCCGGCTGCCCGCCCCGGCGCACTGGTCCAGCAGAGACAGGGCATCCCGCATGCCCCCGTCGGCCAGACGGGCGAGCAGGTTGGCGCCGTCGTCGGTCAGGTTAATGCCCTCCTGTCCGGCCACATAGCGCAGCCGTCCGGCAATTTCCTCGGCACGGATACGTTTGAAGGCGAACTGCTGGCAGCGGCTCTTGATGGTGGCAGGGACCTTGTGGATCTCGGTGGTGGCCAGGATGAACATGAGGTGTTCCGGCGGCTCCTCCAAAATCTGGAGCAGGGCGTTGAACGCCTGGGCGGAGAGCATATGGACCTCGTCCACAATGTAAACCCGTTTTTTCACCGTGGCGGGGGTGTACATAGCCTCGTCCAAAATGGCCCGGATATCGTCTACCCGGTTGTTGGAAGCGGCGTCAAGCTCCAGCACGTCCAGCACGGAGCCGTTTTCAATGCCCAAACAAGAGGAACAATGGTTGCACGGGTTGCCGTCCTGAGGGTCCTGGCAGTTCACCGCCCGGGCTAGAATCTTGGCGCAGGTGGTCTTGCCGGTGCCCCGGGTGCCGGTGAAGAGGTAGGCGTGGCTCAGCCGTCCGGCGGCCACCTGACGCTTGAGGGTTTCGGTGATGTGTCCCTGGCCCACCACGTCGTCAAAGGTGCGGGGCCGCCATTTGCGGTATAGGGCTTGGTACATCTCCAGTCACCTCGTGAAACTAAAAATGCTTCGGCGTAAGACAAGGCCGCGCACCGGCCTTTGAAGGACGGACTATGCCCGTTACCCATACAGCCGGCTCAAGATCGGCAGCCCCACGGCACACCTGGCGGTCCGCTTAGTGCTGCTCGGTTCCCCGCCTGACACGGTTCACGGGGCCGGGTTGCGCGGGACCGATCTATCATCGCTGCTTATATGGGGCAGGCGGCACAGCCCGCCTCCGGGGGCCGGGATTCATCCCTGCTGTAGCGGATTGCAGGTACAGGGCACCGCTATCTCCCCAACTAGCGCGGCCTTGTCCTGCGCCGAAGCGAAACAAAGCTAAATGGTATTGTACTATATCTTTCTGAAATTATCAACCAAAAAATATTTTCTTTTCCCGCCGGGGATAGCGCTGGTTCCAGCCAGCTGCGGAAGCGGAAAAAATACCGGATAGAGGCGGGAAAAAGGGGGATTGACAAATCAGAGGTTTTCCTGTATCCTTTTGGTTAGCAAAAGCTAACTAAATGGAAATATTTTTTTGAGAGACGATTAGCTTAGACTAACTGAAAGGAGGAGGCAGTTCCTTGACATTGGAAGAAGCGATGATCGAGCACTGTGCGCCCACGCTGGCCGGGGTGAAATCCGCCGGGCTGTTCCGCTTTTCCCCTCAGGAGCCGGGGCGGTTTGCCCGGCAGTTCAGGGAGTGGCGCGGGGCGCTGGACCGCCGGGGGCTGAACTTGCTGGTGCTGAAGCGGTGCCGCAGAACAGGCGCTTATTTGCTGTACATTTACCGGGAGAGCGTCCTGTCCCGGGAACTGGCTGCCCCGCAGGTGCGGACTTACCTGGCAGAGCTGGGGTCTCACGCCGGGGGGGAGTGCCGTGCCCTGCTGCGGCAGCTGGCGGGCCGGCTGTGCTTCCAGGAGGAGTTCCCCCATGAGATTGGCCTGTTTTTGGGCTATCCCCTAGAGGATGTAAAGGGGTTCATTCAAAACAAAGGGCAGGGTTACGCCTGCTGCGGCCTGTGGAAAAGCTATGGGGACCCAAGGGCGGCCCGGCGGTATTTTGACCGCTGCCGGGCATGCACCGCCGCCTATAAGCGGCGGTATGCCGCCGGTGTCCCCCTGGAGCGGCTGATCGTGGCGGCGTGACCTGCGTTTTGCAAAGCTGCATTACTGGAAAGGAATGATGAGTATGAATCAGGTAGCAATCGTATTTTGGAGCGGCACCGGCAACACGGAGATGATGGCCAACTGCATCGCCGATGGAGTCCGGGAGGCGGGCGGAGAGGCCGTCCTGATTGCGCCCGGGGAGTTTTCCGCCGGACGGCTGGACGAATTCGGCGCGGTGGCTTTTGGCTGTCCGTCCATGGGGGTGGAGCAGCTAGAGGATGGGGAGTTTGACCCGATGTTTTCCGAGGTGGAGCCGTCTCTTTCCGGGCGGAAGATCGCTCTGTTCGGCTCCTACGGTTGGGGAGACGGCCAGTGGATGCGGGACTGGTGCGCCCGCTGTCAGGCGGCGGGTGCGGATCTGCTGGAGGAAGAGGGAACCGTCGCCAATGATGCTCCGGGGGATGATGAGCAGGACGCCTGGCGGGAGCTTGGCCGCCGCCGGGCTGCCTGGGGAGTTTTATACCAAAATAATTTCTGGTGGGGCCCGGCTTGAGAGCCGGTCCCCTCCTGATGTTCGGCGCCAGGAAAGGTCAGGACCGTTTCTTCCATTTGAGCAGAAAAGCGGAATTGACGATGACCAGGACTGACCCGGCGTTGTGGACCAGCGCGCCCACCACCGGGTTCAAGATCCCCGTCATGGCTAGAAGGATGGCTACAAAATTCAATGCCATGGAAAAGCTCAGATTGCACTGGATGGTGACCATCATCCGCTTGGCCAGCCGGAGCAGGTGGGGAAGCTCTCTGATGTCATCATTGACTAGGGCGATGTCCGCTGCGTCCACGGCGATGTCGCTGCCTACGCCTCCCATGGCGATGCCCACATAGGCTGTTTTCAGGGCGGGGGCGTCGTTGATGCCGTCTCCTACCATGCACACCGGACGGCCTTGGCTTTGGCTGCGGCCAATCCACTTCAGCTTATCTTCCGGCAGGCAGTTGGCCTGGACCGTGTGGATGCCCGCCTGCCGGGCGATGGACCGGGCGGCGTTCTCATGGTCTCCGGTGAGCAGCACTGGGGCAGCGCCTGCCTCCTGAACCTGGCGGACCATATTGGCTGCGTCGGGCCGCAGGGTGTCGGCCAGGGCCAGAAAACCGGCCAGCGCTCCATCCAGCCCTATGTAGATGACCGTACACCCCTGCCGGAGATATTCCTCCGCCCGCTCCAGGGCCTGCCCACAGCAGGGGATGCCCTGGTCCTGGAGCAGCTGCCTGTTCCCCGCGGTGACAGCTCTGCCCTCCACCACCGCCCGGACGCCCCGGGCAGGGAGCATCTGGAAGTTCTCCGGCTGGGGGAGGACGGGGCGCGTCCCATCCTGGTAACAGCGTACCACCGCTTTCCCCAGGGGATGCTCCGAGCGTAGCTCCGCCCCGGCGGCATAGGCGTAGAGCTGCTGGCGGGACAGTTCCGGCAGGACTGTCTCCACGGCGGTGACCTGGGGAGTGCCGAATGTGAGGGTGCCTGTCTTGTCAAAGGCCACCATGGACACCCTGGCCAGCCGCTCCAGGGCATCTCCCTCCCGGACCAGAAAACCATGATGGGTGGCATTTCCGATGGCGGCCATAATGGCCGTGGGAGTGGCCAGCACCAGGGCGCAGGGACAGAACACCACCAGGATGGTGACCGCCCGGATGATCTCCCCGGTGATGAGCCAGGTGAGAGCGGAGGCGGCTAGGGCGATGACCACGATCCAGGTGGCCCAGCGGTCGGCCAGACCGACGATCTTGGCCTTGCCCGCATCGGCGGATTGGACCAGCCGGATCATCCGCTGGATCGAGCTGTCCTCTCCCACCTTGGCGGCCTTCATATCAAAGGCGCCGAACTGGTTGACCGTGCCGCTGGACACCTCATCCCCCGGGCCTTTGTCTACGGGGAGGGATTCCCCGGTCATCACCGCCTGGTCGATGGAGGTCTGGCCCGAGAGGATAACGCCGTCTACCGGAACCATCTCCCCGGGCAGCACCCGGATCAAGTCGCCCACCCGGACCGCCTCGGCGGGAACTGTGGATTCCGCTCCGTCGGTGACCACCCGGGCGGTGCGGGGGGTCAGGCGGACCAGCTTTTCGATGCCAGCCCGCGCTCTTGCCACGGTCAGCTCTTCCAGCAGGCCGCCCAGCTGCATGATAAAGGCTACCTCGCCGGCGGCAAAGTCCTCTCCGATGCATATTGAGGCGATGAGGGCCAAGGACACCAATACGTCCGCTTTGATGTCAAAGGCGGTGACCAGGCCGATGACCGCCTCCAGCACAATGGGCACACCGCACAGGATGATGGCCACCCAGGCCGCGTCGAAGGGGAGGGGTGGGAGATGAAAAATGCTGGAGATCAGGGCGGCCGCAGACAGGGCGAGAAACAGGATGTCCCGCTGGATACCGCCCCAGTCCAGCAGGGCTTGCAAGCGCTTCATAGAGAGCCTCCTTCACACATATGATACCCATGGGGGTATACTTGTGTATACCATACCCCCGTGGGTATCAAATGTCAAGGAAAAAGTGCCGGACGCTTGACTGTCCGGCACCGTTGAGTTGACATGGTGTGGAGTTTTAGGCTCAGGTCATGTTGGCGAAGCGTTCGACAGCCTTGGTAAAGCTGGCAATCGTCTGGTCGGCGTCTCCATGCTCGATGCCGTCCCGGACGCAATGGCGGATGTGGCCCTCCAGCACCACCTGTCCGCAGCGGTGGAGGGCGGACTTGGCCGCGTTGATCTGAGAGAGCACATCCTCGCAGGGCACATCCTCGTCCACCATCCGGTCGATGGCCTGAACCTGTCCGATGATCTTTTTCAGGCGGCGGTGCAGATTGTCCGCGTCCATACACTGTCTCATAGCGGTGACCTCCTGGGCTGAGATGACTTTATTATCGGCCTCCGGCGGCTATTTGTCAAGGAGGCGGAGCGCTTTTTCTCACCGGCTGCGGAGGAACAGGATGCCCAAGGTGTTTGGCCCGCAGTGGGAGGAGATGGTGCAGCCGGCGGTGGTCTCGATGATCTCGGAGAAGGGGGCGTATGTTTGGATTTCTGCTTTTACCGCCTCCACCGTCTCGGGGCGGCAGGGGGTATGGGTGACGAAGATGCGGTCCAGGGCCAAGTCGTCCCGGCCGTCCAACCGCTCCCGGACGTATTGGAGCAGCACCTTGTCATAATTGCCACGGTATTTTTTGCCCACCTTCATCCTGCCGTCCACCACCTCGATGCAGGGCTTGAGCTTGAGCAGGTTGGCCCCCAGTGCAGCGGCGGAGGAACAGCGCCCACCTTTTACCAGATAGTCCAGCTTGTCCACCACAAAGCTGGCTTCCACCTGGCCGGCGACTTCGTTGAGATGGGCTACGATTGCTTCCGGCTGTTCTCCCCGCTGGGCGGCCAGGGCCGCCTCCAGCACCACCAGGCCGTGGCCGGTGGACAGGTTGCGGGAATCCACCACATACACGTTGGAAAAGCCCTCTGCGGCTACGCAGGCGTTTTGGTAGCAGGAGGAGAAGTCGCTGCTGATGGTGATGTGGATGACCGCCTCATGCCGGGGGGAGAATTGGGCGAAGCAGTCGTGATAGTCGGCCACGTTTACCGCCGCTGTGGTGGGCAGGGATCCGGTGCGCTCCACATAGGCGAACAGATCCTCCGGGCGGGCGTCCACGCCGTCCCGGCAGGTCTGCTCCCCCATGGTGACATACAGGGGCAGAACGGTGATGTCATATTGCTCCAAAAGGGCGGGGGACAGGTCGCTGGTGCTGTCAGAGGTGATTTTGATGGACATAGGGCAGCCTCCCTCATTGTGGTATACGAACTCATGATGTCTTTATTTTACCATAATTTTGTCAAAACGCAATGCAATTTGACGGACATATTGGACATTGCTGGGCCATATGTCTAAAGGGAGGTGACTGCCATGCTGGGAAGGGTGGCCTGGGACAGCAGACCGGGCCGAACGGAGCTGGGGCTGGAGCGGCTGGGCGGGATGACCCTGGCCCGGGCAACCGTCCATGTGCCGCCCGGACTGGGTCGGTTTCGGTTCCGGGCCAGGCTGCGGCGGGCTAGACGGTTTTTTGAGCAGAATGGCGTGCGCCGCCTCATTCTGCCCGAGTCAGGAGAAAACAGCTGGTTTTCCGGCTTTGGCCGGGTGAACGCGCTGCCCTTTTACCGGGCGGTGGCCGACCTGCTGGCCCTTGGCGCTTTGGAGACGGCGGGGCTGAGGCCGGAGCAGGCTTCGGTAGCCCTGTCTGGCCCCCGTTTGTGCCCGGAGCTGCGCGCGGCGGCGGAACGGCTGTATCCCCAGGTGCGCGGATTGGTGATCAATGTACCCGGGGAGGGGGCGGCCTACGCCGCCTGGCTCCACCGCAGGTACGGCCTGCCGGTTTGCCCGCCCGAGCGGGCGGATGTGACGGTGGCCTTTGGCCCAGGCGGGGTCCACCGGGGAGTGGCGCTGGATCTGTATGAAGAGGGGCGGTACCTGGCGGGAATGACAGTGACAGCGCCGGAATTGGCACTGCCCGGAGAATGCGAGGAGCAGCTGCTGGCAGCGCTGTGGGAGCAGGGGGGATTGAAACGGGAAAAGCTGCGGGTGAAATGGTCCGCAAAGGGCGTATCCCCCTTGACAAACGGGGATAAAGTCAATATAATTCCATAGAATAGCGGTAACAGATTCCTCAAAAAAATAAGAACACGAAGATGGGCGGCGCGAAAAGTTCGTGTCGGTCCTGTTTTTCTATTGTTTGAAAGGATGTTTTGCACCATGGCGAAAGAGTATAAGCTGAGCGCGGCGCGCCTGGAAGAACTCAAGGAAGAACTCAACTACCTCAAGACCGTCCGGGAGAAAGAAGTGGCCGACCAGATCAAGGAGGCCCGTTCCTTTGGCGACTTGAGCGAGAATAGCGAGTATGACGAGGCGAAAAACGAGCAGGGCAAGCTCTACTCCCGTATCGCGGAGCTGGAGGATATCCTGTCCAACTACTCCATCATCGAAGAGCACGACACGGATCCTAATTCTGTCCGGCTGGGCAGTAAAATCACTGTGCTGGATGTGGAGATGGAGGTAGAGGAGGAATATCAGGTCGTGGGCTCCCAGGAAGCCGACCCCATGAACGGCCGTATTTCCGAGGAGTCCCCCTTTGGCAAGGCCCTGCTGGGCAAGGCCATCGGCGAGACCGTTATCGTGGAGGCTCCCGCCGGCAACATCGAATACCGCGTGGTGAATATCCAGCGGTAAAACGCCCCCTGTACGAGAGAAAAGGAGAGACGCACCATGTCTGATCAGACCAACCAGCAGCAGCCCGTCCAGACCGAGCCGTCCCTGTCTGAGCTGCTCCAGATCCGCCGGGACAAGCTCACCGAGCTGCAGAAGGCGGGAAAGGACCCCTTTGCTATCACCCGGTATGACGTGACCCACCACAGCAGTGAAGTGAAAGAAAACTTCGAGCAGATGGAAGGCCAGACCGTCCGGCTGGCCGGGCGGCTCATGAGCAAGCGGGGCATGGGCAAGGCAGTGTTCTCCGACCTGCAGGACGGTGCCGGCCGCATCCAGCTCTATGTCCGCATCGATGATGTGGGCGAAGAGGCCCTGGCCGCCTTTAAAAAGTACGATATCGGCGACATCGTCGGCGTGGAGGGTGAGGTATTCCGCACCAAACGGGGAGAAATCTCCATCAAGGCCAAGACCATCACCCTGTTGTCCAAGTCCCTGCTGCCCCTGCCGGAGAAATTTCACGGCCTGACCGACGTGGAGACCCGCTGCCGCCAGCGGTATGTGGACCTGATCGTCAACCCCGAGGTGCGCCGCACCTTCGAGCTGCGCTCCAAGTTCATCAAGCACGTGCGGGACTTTTTGGACGGCCGGGGCTATATGGAGGTGGAGACGCCGGTGCTGAACACCATCTCCGGCGGCGCCACCGCCCGGCCCTTCATCACCCACCACAACACCCTGGACATCGACATGTACCTGCGCATCGCCACCGAGCTGCACCTGAAGCGGCTGGTGGTGGGCGGCCTGGAGCGGGTGTATGAGATCGGCCGCATCTTCCGCAACGAAGGCATGGACACCAAGCACAATCCCGAGTTCACCTCGGTGGAGCTGTACCAGGCCTACGCCGACTTCAACGACATGATGGACCTGTTCGAAGAGCTGCTGTCCTCCGCCGCCCTGAAGCTGTTGGGCACCTATCAGTTGGAATGGCAGGGCCAGCAGCTGGACTTGACCCCCGGCTGGCCCCGGATGACCATGGCCGAGGCGGTTGAGAAGTACACCGGCTTGGACTTCATGGCCGTGTCCGACGACACCGAAGCGGTGGCCATGGCCAAGTCCATCGGCGTGGAGCTGCCCGAGACCGCCCCTGCCACCTGGGGCAACGCCTTGTACGAGGTGTTTGACCAGAAGGTGGAGGAGAAGCTCATCCAGCCCACCTTTATCACCATGCACCCAGTAGACGTCAGCCCCCTGGCCAAGCGGTCGGCAAAGGATCCCCGGCTCACGGAGCGGTTTGAGCTGTTCATTTGCCATAGTGAGATGGGCAACGCCTTCTCCGAGCTGAACGATCCCGTGGACCAGCGCCAGCGGTTCCAGCGCCAGGTGGAGCTGCGGGAAGGCGGCGACGAGGAGGCCGGGATGATGGACGAGGACTATATCACCGCCCTGGAGTACGGCCTGCCCCCCACCGGCGGCCTGGGCATCGGCATCGACCGGTGCGTCATGATGCTTACGAACAATGATTCCATCAGAGAGGTCCTGCTCTTCCCCACCATGCGCCCTCTGGACTAAACCATGTATGTTCGCCCCGGCCTATTTTTAGGCCGGGGCGTTTCTTTTTTGAGAAATGGCCGATTCCGCTTGTGCAAACAGGAAAAGCATGGTATATTACAACATAGATAAGCAGAGAGGGAATTTGTCCTTTTTGCGCAAAAAGGCATGCTGTTCATTCTGAACAGCAATAGCTTATGAAAACAAGGAGGAACCCACATGAAGAAACGGTTGTTTGCCGGACTGCTGGCATTGGCCCTGTGTTTTGGCCTGTTACCGGGGGCGGCCTTGGCGTATGATTACCATGAGCCGGAAATTACGGAACTTCACATTGGTACAACAAAAATTGAAGAAGATACTTACTACACAGTAAAAGATGGAACGATAGAGAAAGAAGGAACATCTGGCAGTTACAATATTTATTATCAGGGAAATGAACTGATATTGAACAATGCAGAACTTACTTCTGCTATCTATGTTCCTGGCGATACGACGGTTGAACTGCGCGGCGAAAACAGCAGCGGAAGCGAGGAAGATAAAGTCAGTATAGGAATCCAGGCCATCACGGCGGGGGACATAACTATCACTGGCACTGGAAGCTATGATGTATATACGAACTACGAGGGTATTGCGACGGTCTATGCCAATCAGGGCGATATCATGATCAGGGGCGGCAGACTGCACATGCACGGCGCGTCAATTAGCACCCGCTATGGAGGAATCACGATTTCAGGCCAGGCAGATGTAACGGTGGGGACTCTTTCCACTGGTGGGGACCCACACACGGAAGAGGTACAACGGGCAGACAATATTGTGATTGAGGGCAGTGCGAAGGTAACGGCGGAGTGTATTTCCAACCTCCAAACAATTATGATGAAGGAAAATGCGGAAGTTACGGTTGAGAATCCCTCCGGAACCGCTATTAGTGGAAATCGCGGGATTGAGATTTCTGGAAACGCCCAAGTAAACGCGATAGGGACTACGGGCGGGCTGAATGCTTTTGCTGGCCCAATTACCATCAACAGCACACAGAAAACGGTTGCAAAAGCGACGGATACAACTAGGACTTATGCGGCCATTTCCATGGGGCAGAGCTCAGATGGGCGGTATCCTTTGACAATTAACAGTAATGTCGAGGTATCAGGAGCGGTGGGAATTGGCAGCTCACAAGGAACGATTACCATTGACGGCGGAACACTGACAACCGATGTTACCTATGCTGGTATTATCAATAGTACAAGTGCGCAAGATTGTGACATCAACTTCAAAGATGCGAATGTTATTGTCAAGGGTACAGGAACAGCAGGCATCCATGCGCCAAATGGTACGGTTCGCATTGAAAACAGCACGGTGACTGTGCAAGCCACATCTTATGCGTACTCAGCAATGCCCAGCTTGAACTATCCGGTCAGCTATAAAGTTACAGCCGGCGAAGATAGCGAAAGTGCAGTGGTTATCCCCAATGGCGATTTGAAGGTGGACAGCTTCCAAAATAAATATGTAAAGATTGAGCCGCTCGCGATGATTCTGGTGGAGAGTGTGACCCTGAACCAGACCGAGCTGCCCCTGACGCCGGGCGAGACATCCGCGCTCACCGCCACGGTGGCCCCGGACAACGCCACCGACTGGACGGTGACCTGGGCTTCCAGTGACGTGAATGTAGCCACGGTGGACGAAACCGGAACGGTCACCGCCGTGGCCCCCGGCACAGCCATCATCACGGCCACGGCAAACGATGGCAGTGGAAAGAGCGCCTCCTGTGAGGTCACGGTGGCCTACCCCTACGTTCCTCCCATCATCAACCCCAGCTATGGGGTCACGGTGGCCCCAACGGACAACGGCGTTGTGACCGTCAGCCCCGCCGCGGCCCAGCAGGGCCAGACGGTGACCGTCACCGCTGTCCCCAGCGAGGGCTATGAGCTGTCCGCGCTGACCATCACTGACCGCTTCGGGAATGCCGTGATGACGCAGGCCAACCCCAATGGCACCTATTCCTTCGTGATGCCCGGCTCCCAGGTGACCGTCTCGGCGGTGTTCGTGGAGAAGGCCCCGGACATCTGGGTCAACCCCTTCGTGGATGTGAGCGCTAATGACTGGTTCTACTCCTATGTGGAGTATGCCTGCCGGAACGGCCTGATGAACGGCACCTCCGCCGTCACCTTTGACCCATCCGGCACCGTCACACGGGGCACGCTCATGACCATCCTGGCCCGCATGGACGGAGTGGACACCTCCGCCGGCAGCTCCTGGTATCAGGTCGGCATGGAGTGGGCAGTGGCCGAGGGCGTGTCCGACGGCACTGCCCCTGAGGGTCTCATCACCCGGGAGCAGGTGGCGGCCATGCTGTACCGCTATGCTGGTTCTCCCGCTGTAGCGGGCGAGTGGCTGAACGGCTTCGCCGACAGGGAGAACGTCAGCGACTGGGCCGTGAGCGCCATGAACTGGGCGGTTTCCAGCGGCATCATCACCGGCGGTGACAAAGGCCTCAACCCCCAGGGCACTGCCACCCGGGCGGAGCTGGCTGCCATGCTGACCCGGTTTGCCGCCCTGTAAGCTTTACAATGTGCAAAGCTCCCGTGGATTTTATCCACGGGAGCTTTATGTTTGCGGCCAAGGGGGGTGACCTATACCGGAATGTGTTGCTCTCGCAGACGCATGAATTATGTCCGTCACATGGCATAAAATGTCCATAATCCTGTAAAATCTATGATACGGCTTGCAAAAGTGATGTGGGATTGCTATAATACCTCCGTCAATGTACTCCCAGCGCAGATGGGCGCGGGGCAAAATGAGGTGAATCCATTTGGTTTCAAGAGAGAGACGGCGGCGAGTGTTACGGGCTACTCAGGTGATAGCCATATCATTTGCCGCTGTGATTTTCTGTGGCGCCCTGCTTCTAATGCTGCCCTTCGCGTCAAAGTCGGGGGAGAGCTGTGGATTTATGACCGCCATTTTTACCGCTACGTCGGCCACCTGTGTGACGGGGTTGATTATAGTGGATACTTTAACGGCCTGGACGCTGTTCGGGCAGGTTGTGATCCTGCTGCTCATCCAACTGGGCGGTTTGGGGTTTATGACCATCATCTTTCTATTGGCCCTACTGGTGAAACAGAAGCTGTCCTTGAGCCAGCGACTGACGGCAGCGTCCAGCTTCAACCTGGACGACACCAGCGATATCGCCCATTTGGTCATAGGGGCGCTCAAAACCACCTTTGTCTTTGAGGGAGCGGGCGCGATGATTCTGACGGCCTGCTTCTGGCCCCGGTATGGGATAGGAGCCATCTGGAAGGGCGTGTTCACTGCGGTGTCGGCGTTCTGTAACGCCGGGTTTGATATTTTTGGGACTGATAAGATCGGGAGCCTGTCTACCTATGACGGCAACCCGGTGGTAATCCTCACGGTGACGGCCCTCATTGCCTGCGGAGGCTTGGGCTTTTTCGTGTGGGAGGAGATCAATAGCAAACGCGGCCTGAGAGGACTGAGCCTGTACAGCAAAATGGTGTTGTTCATGACGGCGGCGCTGCTGCTGCTGGGGACGCTGTTTTTCTTCTTCAGCGAGTGGGACAATCCGCATACCTTGGGTCCAATGCCAGTGTGGAAGGGGCTGCTCAACGCCCTGTTCCAGTCTACTACGCTGCGGACGGCAGGCTTTTACTCCATCAGCCAGGGAGCGCTCACCGATGTGTCTTTGGTCATGTGTATCCTGCTGATGCTGGTGGGCGGTTCCTCCGGCTCCTGTGCCGGCGGCCTGAAAACTGGGACGGTGGGCGTACTGCTGCTGGCGCTGCGCTCCGGCCTGCAGGGGCGGGATGTAGTCACATTTCGGGGCCGTACCATCCCGGACCAAAAGGTACTGTCCGCGATGACGCTGATGCTTGTCTTTGTGTTCCTGTTTATTGCTGCCTCCATGGGCATCGCCATTGTAGACGATGTGCCCTACCTGGCGGCAGCCTATGAAACGGCTTCCGCCATGGCCACAGTGGGCGTTACCACTGGTATTACGCCTGAGTTGTCCACGGTGTCCCACATCATCCTGATCCTTTTGATGTACCTGGGTCGGGTGGGTGTATTGTCTCTGTCTCTGGCGTTTATGACCCAGAAGAAAGCCCATAGCAAAATCAACTATCCCCATGCCGACGTGATGATCGGCTGACCATACATCTTAAATGAGCCGCACTGTGCAGACGGGCGGACGGAGGTCGAAGAGGAATGAAAAACTTTATTGTGATCGGTTTGGGCAGATTTGGCACCGCGGTGGCCCGTGAGCTGTATGCTGTGGGCAACGACGTACTGGCTGTGGACATCCGAAATGAAAATGTGGAAGCCATTGCCGACTATGTCACCCACGCTGTAACAGGTGACGGCCGGGATCCGGACGTACTCCGGGCCCTTGGGGTCAAGGACTATGACTGCGCGGTGGTAGCCGTGGGCGACGACATTGGCAGCAGCGCCCTCATTACCTTGCGTCTGAAGGAAGCTGGAGTACCCAAGGTGGTATGCAAGGTACAAAGCCATGTCCATCAGCGCCTACTGGAAAAGATCGGCGCGGACCGGGTAGTGTTCCCTGAACATGAGATGGGCATTAAGATCGCTCAGGGCTTGGCCCGCTCCAATATTTTAAACTTCATCGAACTGTCTCCAGAATATGCCATTGTAGAGGTGGACCTGCCCAATGGCTGGGCCAAGCACACGATCCGGGATCTGGATATCCGGCCCAAGTATCACGTCAATGTCATTGCGATCCGGCGGGGCAGCGAGGTGAGCGTAGCCCCTGGCGCGGATTGGATCATGGCGCCAGGAGACAAGCTCATTGTGCTGGGCCGGGACAGCGATATTGCCTCCTTGTGCCAGAAATGAGCCGGGAGCGGATCACCAGCCGGAGCAATCCCTTGATTGCTCGGCTGCGACGATTGAAAAGCCAGCGGTCCACCCGGCGAGAGGAGGGCGTATTTCTGTGCGAAGGGCCTAAAATGCTGCGCGAGGCCCTGCGGTGGGATGCCCGGCTGGAGACGGTGGTATGTACCCAAGAGACGGATTTGCCTGACCTGCCCGTTTCTGTCCGGGTGGTGGAGGTACCGAAGGAGCTGCTGGCTGCGGTAGCGGATACCCAGACCCCCCAGGGAGTGGTATTTCTCTGCAAGGGGAAGAGCCTGGACCCTCCGGAAGAGCTGGAAGGGGACCGATTCCTGGTGTTGGACGGGGTGCAGGATCCAGGAAATGTAGGTGCCATTTGGCGCTCCGCCGACGCTTTCGGCGCAGACGGCCTTATTCTGTGTGGGCCGTGCGCAGATCCCTGGAGCCCTAAGACCGTTCGAGCCACCATGGGAGCCGTGTTTCGCCTGCCAGTGTGGGAGACAACTCTGGAGGAGCTGGCGGCCTGCCTGGAACGAAAAGGCATACCGCTTTACAGCACCGCCTTGCGGGAGGACACCGTGGATGTGCGCCAGATAGACCTGAGCCGGGCAGCGGTAATCGTGGGTAGTGAGGGGAGGGGAGTATCCCCTCTGGCCCTGGAGCTGTGTGAAAAGACAATAAAAATTCCCATGCGGGCCCGGTGCGAATCTTTGAACGCCGGGGTGGCGGCTTCGGTGGTGTTGTGGGAGATGGCACGGAGCGGGCCGTTTTAAAGGACAGTGGAAAGGAGCTGGCGGAATGTCCAATCTGAAGTACTGGCTGTGGCTGACCAGCCGGGTGGGCGTCAGCGGACAGGGGATGGCAGAGCTGCTGTCCCATTTCGGAACGCCGGAGAGCGCCTATTTCGCGGACCGGCATGCCTATGAGAGTGTGGCGGGCCTGAGTGAAAAGGCCCGCCGTTCTTTCCAGGACAAGTCTCTGTCCAGGGTGGATCAGATCTTGGGTGACTGTGACCGTCTGGGCATCCGCATCATGACCATACAGGACGCCATCTACCCGGAGCGCCTGCGGGCCATTCACCAGCCGCCCCTGGTGCTCTACTGGAAGGGGCGGGACATCGCCGTGGACAACGAGGCTGCAGTGGCCGTGGTGGGTACCCGGAGCGCCACCCCCTACGGCGTGCGTATAGCGGAGCAGCTGGGGCTGGATTTGACCCGGGCGGGCGCGCTGGTGGTATCTGGCATTGCCGAGGGCATCGACGCGGCAGCGGTGCGGGGTGCCCTCAAGGCCGGCGGGCCGGTGATCTCTGTGTTGGGCGGCGGCATCGACTTCATCTATCCCAGATTTCACCGGGACCTGTATGCCGATGTAGCGGCGGCCGGGGCGCTTGTGTCCGAGTATCCGCCGGGAACGGAGAGCCGGAGCAGCCATTTCCCAGTGCGCAACCGGATTATCAGCGGCTTGTCCCTGGGTGTTGCGGTGGTGGAGAGTCCCCGCACCGGCGGCAGCCTGATCACCGCCGGACACGCCCTGGACCAGGATCGGGAGGTCTTTGCCGTCCCCGGACCGGCGGACGCGCCAAACAGCGTGGGCACCAATCGCCTGATTCAGGAGGGGGCGGCCAAGCTCATCCTGGACGCGGAGGACGTGGTGTGCGAATTCGCGGACCGCTTTCCGGACAAGTTTGGCAGATCCGCCGCCCTGTCCGGCGAGGCGCGGAAACAGCGGCTGGAGAATCTCTCCGCTGCGCCGGACCGGCACAGGCCCGACCCAGCTCCCCCGGAAAAAGAGGTTGACAATCCCGCAAAGTTGGAATATATTGACTGGAAGAACTACAAAAATAAGCTGACCGACGACCAGCGGGACATTCTGCTGGCGCTGGAGAAGGGCCCCCAGGTGGCTGACGACCTGGTGGAGCGCACCCAGATCCCTGCCCGCCGGGTTCTGGCCGCCCTGACCATTCTACAGGTCCAAGGGTTTGTGGCGGAGGAGAGCGGGAAGCGGTTCCGGGCGACGGTCCGGTTGAGAATTGAGTAATGTATCGTTAATGGAGTAATGCATCGTATGGCAAAGGCAAAGACAAACCTAGTGATCGTGGAGTCCCCGGCCAAGGCCAAGACCATTGGGAAATACCTGGGGCCCGGCTATCAGGTGAAGGCATCCATGGGACATGTCCGGGACCTGCCCAAGAGCAAGCTGGGGGTGGATTTGGACTCTTTTGAGCCCGATTATCAGAACATCAAAGCCAAGGAAGAGACGATCGCCGAGCTGCGCAAGGCCGCCAAGGCCAGCGAAAAGGTCTACCTGGCCACCGACCCGGACCGGGAGGGGGAGGCCATCTCCTGGCACCTACAGTCGGTGCTGGACGTGCCGGAGGATAAGACCTGCCGAGTCACCTTCAATGAGATCACCCGCAAGGTGGTGGCTGATTCCATCGCCCACCCCAGGCAGATCGACCAAAACCTGGTGGATGCCCAGCAGGCTAGGCGGGTACTGGACCGCATCGTGGGCTACCAGCTCTCCCCGCTGCTGTGGAAGAAGATCCGCCGGGGCCTGTCCGCCGGACGGGTCCAATCGGTGGCCACCCGGCTGGTGGTGGAGCGGGAGGAGGAGATCCGCGCCTTCCAGCCCAAGGAGTACTGGTCCATCACCGCCGACCTGTCTCGGATCGCCCCTAATCTGGGCGGCTTCCAGGCCGACTACTACGGCCAGGGGAAAAAGGCGGAGCTGGGCAGCGCCGAAGAGGTAGAGCAGGTGGTCCAGGCAGTGGAGCACGCCCCCTTCACCGTCACTGCGGTGAAGCGCCAGGACAAGTCCCGCAATCCCGCGCCCCCCTTTATCACCTCTACGCTCCAGCAGGAGGCGTCCCGGAAGCTGAATATGACCCCGCGGCGTACCATGTCTATCGCCCAGCAGCTCTACGAAGGGGTGGACATCGCCGGGGAAGGCACCGTGGGCCTCATCACCTATATGCGTACCGACTCCCTGCGCCTGTCCGAGGAGGCCCTGGCGGCGGCCAAGACTTTTATCGAGTCCCGTTACGGCAAGCAGTACTACCCGGCCAAGACCCGGCACTACAAGTCTAAGGGCAGCGCCCAGGACGCCCACGAGGCCATCCGCCCCTCCGACGTAAACCTGACGCCGGAGGACGTGAAAAAGGACTTGACCAGCGAGCAGTACCGGCTCTACAAGCTCATTTGGAGCCGTTTTCTGGCCTGCCAGATGGCGTCCGCCGTGTACGATAACGTCTCCATCGAGGTGGAAGCGGCGGGCCACCAGTTCCGGGCCAGCCATTCCTCCTTAAAGTTTTCTGGCTTTACAGCCGTTTACGAGGAAGGAAAAGACGACGAGGACGAGCCGGTTCAGTCTCCGTTGCCCGACTTGAAGGAGGGAGAGGGGCTCAAGCTCAACAGCCTTTCCAGGGACCAGCACTTCACCCAGCCCCCCGCCCGGTTTACCGAGGCCACCCTCATCCCGGCCTTGGAGGAAAAGGGGATCGGCC
>ENA-UOIV01001322-UOIV01001322.1-human-gut-metagenome-genome-assembly--contig:-C59-NODE-1322-length-21415-cov-8.890871_pt1 | contig 21415 bp, 29 predicted proteins | sample MGYA00242333_ERZ723880 | MGnify/ENA metagenome assembly ERZ723880 | reverse complement strand
CCCGGGCGTGATCTCCGCGGCGCTCCCTCAGACCGTTCCCAGCCGGAGGGGGGCCGCGTTCATTTTTTCACCTCATGCTTTCTTTCCAGCAAAAAGGCAGCCTCCTTCCGGCGGCTGCCTTTTTGCTCTTGTCCTCTGTTATGGTTCGGATGGCTCCTTGATCAGGTCCTCCCGCAGCAGGGGCTTGCCCTCCCGGTCCACCAAGACTGTCGCACCTCCTCTCCCTTCCCCCGAGAACTGTACATACTGTACCCCGGTCTCGGTGTCTACGAATACGAAGATTGATCCGGTAAATTTCTTATCAAATCCTTCATACACTATCTTCACAAACCTGTTTTCCTTCTTTTCTCCAAACATGGTATCCTCTCCTTTCCATATTTCCCTTGGGTCCCCTCCATCATACCAGGCCCGGCCCGTCCTGTCCATTCCCCACATTCCCCGGGCGTGATCTCCGCGGCGCTCCCTCAGACCGTTCCCAGCCGGAGGGGGGCCACCGCATCCACGTCGCCGAACACGGTCTCGGCGGTAAAGTGCACCAGCGCCTCCCGTTTCCCGGACTGGGTCACGGTAACGTCCCGGACGCCGGTGATGCGGGCGTCCTGGGTGAGGGCCTCCCGCAGGAGGCGGGGCAGCTCGCCCTGGGCCACCCGGACGCTGCGGCCGGTGAGCCGGCCCAGCTCCGCGCCGTAATTCCAGGAGTAGATGGGCCAGGCGAAGCGCTCGGTGTGCAGGATCTGATAGATGGCCTGCTCCATGGCCTCCCGCCCGTCGGTAAAGCCGTCGATGCGCCCGGCGACGAAGTCCGCCCGGTAGGTCCGGCTGGGCCGCTGCGCGGCGGGCACCAGGGGCGTGCCCCCCTGCAAGAGGATTCCTCCCTGTGTCGGCAGCATGCTCACAGCCTCCCCAGTACCAGGAATTCCTGTCCGCCCCGGTTGCGGAGGAGGGCCAGGCCGTCCCCCGCTTCCAGGCTCTCACGGGTCCCCCGCAGCAGGGTGAGGGCCCGCTCCCCCAGCTCGAAGCGGTTGTCCACCCGCACCCGCAGGGGGTCCAGCCCGGTCACCGTGCCGTAGAGCACCATGGCCGGCGCGGCGCACTCGTCGCTCTGCCGCGCGATTTTTTTGATCTGTTCCAGCATTCAAATCACCTTCACTTTCAAATTCATGGTCTCCGCCATCAGGTCGTGGCGGGCCTCCTCCACCAGGAAGGGCTGCTCCAGCCCCTCCCGGCCGATGCGGATGTATACCGTCTTTCCCGCCCGCACCTCCGGCAGCGCCAGGGCCCGGAGCTCCAGGGTCCTGGCAGGCCGGTTGTACAGTTCCAGCCTCCGTTCGGCCTCCTGGCGCATCTGGGCCTCGTTCATCTCCCCGTCCACCTGCTGATAGTCCTGCAGGATGCCCCACAGCGCCTGGGTCTCCGGGTCGTGCCGCATCACGCTCTTGCGGTTTCCCTCCTCCCCGTCCCCCTGGACCAGCTTGATCTGGTTGTAGGTCTCACCGTCGATATCCACATCGTAGGTGTAGCCGGTGGCTAGGCTCCCGTCCCCGATCACGGGCAGGTCCCCCTCGCCCGTCACCTCCCCCAGGCGCAGCGCGCCGCAGTCATCCCACAGATAGAACATCTGCCCGCCGTGGACCAGGGTCAGGTCCAGGGCCCTCAGGATGATGTCCAGGAGGCTGGTCCCGTCCTCCACCAGCCGGGGGATAACGTAGCCGGTGTTGGGCAGGTCCCCGGTCTTCAGCTTGAAGTCGGCGGCGATCTGGGCCAGGATCTGGTCCGCCCGCTGGCCCGCAAAGACATAACTCTCCTTGTATTTCAGGTAGCGGAGCTGGTCATAGGCGGTGATGCTCAGCTCCTCCCCCTCGCCGGAGCTGACCTTGAACACATAGCCCTGGAAAAAGGTCTCCCCGTCCCGCCGGGCCGCCACCATGCCGCCGCAGACCCACGCCGTCTCGCTGCGCAGCACCGTCAGCTCCAGGGCGGCGGGGGAACCCGTGCGCTTGGTGGTCCAGGTACAGGCCGTGACCAGGGTCGTCACGTCCCAGGCCTCCTCCTCCCCCGGCGCCCGGTAAAGCACTGATAAACTCATGGTATCGTCAACACCTGCCCCGGATAGATGAGATTGGGGTTGGCCCCCACCACGGCCCGGTTGGCTTCGTAGAGCTTCCGCCACTGGGTCCCGTCTCCGTAAAACCGCCGGGCGATGGCCCACAGGCTGTCCCCCGGGACCACCGTATAGCTGCCGCTCCCGGCGTCCTCTGGCGCGCCGGCCCGGTCCGCCTCCCGGACCTCCCCCTCGGGCAGGGTGACGCGGCTGGGGGCGTAGCTCCGCCATTCGGTGAGCTGGATGGAGTAATAGAGGTCGCCGGGCTCCCCGCCCCGCTCCTCATAGCTGAAATACTCAATGCCGAAGGGCACGTTCAGGTCCAGGTCCGTCCCCTCCAGCCGGAGGTACACCGGCTCTTTTTTGTCCCGGTAGCGCTGGATATACCGCACCGCCAGAATGGGCGTCAGCGGCTGTCCGTCCATGCAGGGGAGCTTCCACGCGGGGAGGAGCCCCTCCCACTCCACCTTGCGCAGTCCCCTGCCCCGCAGGAGCAGGACCTCACCCAACTCCAGCACCTCCGCCGTCTCGTTCCGGCCCGCGGCGCGCACCGCGAGCTTTTCCGGCAGCACCTGCAAGGGCAGCTCCAGGCTGCCCAGGATCAGATACATTCTGTATCGGTTCATCGGCGCGCCCCCTTCGCCGCCGCATTCGCCGCTCTGTCCCATTGGCGGGTCCTGTGGACCCGCCGGTCATATCTCTGCAGCGCCTCTTCCATTTCCATTCTCTCACCTCATTTTTTGATAGAAAAAGCAACCGCCTCCCGGCAGTTGCTCTCTGCATGCTTATTCTGTTTTGCGTCTGTACGCCTCGTTGATCAGGGGCTTTCCGTCCTCGTCCACCATCACCGTGAGTCCCCCCCTCCGATGAGTCTACAAATAAATATTGAATTCCATTTTCCGTATCTACCAATATGCGCGTAAAACAACCGCCTTTACTGGGAACCATTGTTTCAACAAACCTGGGCTCTTCCTTTTTCTTCTTTTCTCCAAACATACCTATCACCCTTTCCAGTTTTCCCCTTTGGGTTCCTTTTTATTATACTGGAAAGGCCTCCCCTTGTCCACCGGCCCGGCGTCTTACAGATAGGCTCCCTCCGCCGACATCAGGATCTCCTCCTCCAGCTTGCGCTCTATGGTCCGCAGCATCGCGTCCACGTCCACCTGCCGGTCCACCCTGGCGTTCAGCGTCACCGTGGGCGTCAGGCTGACGAAATTCTGCAAGAAGCGCATCTCCGCCACGTCCCGCATCAGGTCCAGGTCCTCCTTTGTCACGCTCACCTCGTTTTCCACGCGCCCCAGGCTCTCCACATGGTTTACATTCAGACCGCCGCCCACGCCGTATGTGTCCGGATCCATTCCTCCATATATGACCTCCATCTCGTTGGGCTGTTCTGCGGCAGCGCCCGGGTCGGTTCCCGCAGACAATGCGCTTTCTCCGGCCTCTTCTGCGCTTTTACTTTTCATTTCATTGATCCTCATCTGTCGCAGGCGGTGGTTTTCCTCTGCCTCTGTCTCCCATTTTGCCATTGTCTCGGCTCGCGCCCGCTTTGCCTCCTCATTCTTTAAAGCGGCCTCTGCGCCAAAGGTAACCTGTTCAATCAGGGGAATCGCGATTCCCGGCAGTTTGTTGACGTTTTCGATCAGCTCGTTGAGGAGGTCGATGCCGCCGTTTACCACATCCTGTAATCCAGTCAAAAATCCGACCTTAAAATCCCCCATATAATCGAGGATACCATAAAAAGTGCGCATAAAGCCCAGATCCATCTTATCCAGGAAATAGCTCACCTCATCCACCACGATCGCCCATGCAGTGCGGATCCCTCCCACAGACTGGATCCAACGGTAGAGCAGTCCAATGACCACACCGATAGCCAGCGCGATCCAGGTGAGCGGGCAGGCCAGCAGCGATGTGTTAAATACCTTTTGCGTCACGCTCGAAATTGCCGTGGCCGCCGTATGGGCCCAGGACGCGATTGTTCCGGCAATCAGTTTTGCGTTAAAGACCATCAGTGCCGCCGCCGCGCCCCCGATCACGGGGGCCAGCGCGTCCATATTGGCCGCCACCCAGTCCAGGGCGGCGGCCATCCGCTCCAGCACCCCCACAACGGGGGCAAAGAGAGGGGCCACCGTCCCCAGCACGCCCCGTACCACCCCGGCAAAGGACTCCAGCACCGTCAATGCCGGAGTGAGAATGTTGATAATGTCGTTGCCGAAAAGCTGCCAGCCGATGTCAATGGCGAGGGGCCAAAGAAGGCTTTTGCCGCTTAACAAAGTTTTGGGATTTAAGAGTGTTTTTAACTTAGAGATGCCTTCTTGCGCTTTTGAACTCATTGTCTTGACCATGGAGTCAAAGGGCGATTTTAAATTGGTCGCCTTCTGTGTTGTTTTTTCTGTCGATGTCTGGAGCAGTCCCATCCGGTCTGCCGCCGCTTGGATTGCGGCTCCCACCCGCTCCACGGCGTTTGTCATCTGTTCCATCGCACGGTTCATGCTGTCCGCCGCCGCAAGCTGTTGATCATAAAATTTCAGTGTCTGTTCCGCTGTCAATGCTTTCACCTCCATAAAAAAGCAACCGCCTTCCGGCAGTTGCTCTCTGCATGCTTATTCTGTTTTGCGTCTGTACGCCTCGTTGATCAGGGGCTTTCCGTCCTCGTCCACCATCACCGTGAGTCCCCCCCTCCGATGAGTCTACAAATAAATATTGAATTCCATTTTCCGTATCTACCAATATGCGCGTAAAACAACCGCCTTTACTGGGAACCATTGTTTCAACAAACCTGGGCTCTTCCTTTTTCTTCTTTTCTCCAAACATACCTATCATCCTTTCCAGTTTTCTCCTTTGGGTTCCTTTTTATTATACTGGAAAACCTTTGCCCTGTCCACCGGTCTGTCGGCCCGGCGGCAAGGCCGCCGGGCCGGGATTTCCGGCTATTTCTTTCTGCGCCGCAGGGCTTTTTTCTCCCGCTCCACCTGGAGGTCGATGGAGGCGTACACAAAAGCCCGCTCCCGGGGCGGCAGCGCCATGAGGGCCCCCGGCAGCAGGTGGAACCGCTGGAGGGCGTAGTGGGCGTATCCCGCCTCGCTGTCGCCCTCCCGGATCAGTTTTTTGCCTCGTCCCTCAGCTCGTCCATATCGCTGGAGAAGCCGTTGATCTCCTGCACCGCCAGCAGCAGGTCGATAAACTGTCCCGGCTTGAGCATTGCGTCGATCAGGGCCTCGGCCCCCACCACGCCGTACTTGGCCTGGAGCTGGGCGTCCTTGAAGTTGGGGGACACGCAGCAGGCGGCCACCAGGCGGCTATTGTAGAGGTCGCTGTCTGTCTCCGCACTCTTTTGACGGCTCTTTTTGTCAAAGGTCACTTTCTGGCAGGTCTTTCGAATGGATTTACTTTCGGCCTCGGTGGTGGCGCGCACCACAAAGGGGTAGGGGAACCCGGCGATGTCCACCTCCACGGTCTCGTTTTCCCGCACCTCCTGCTCCATCAGGAATTCCATCAGCTTATCCATAAAAAATACCGCTCCTTTATCTTTTCATATTGTTTCATTTTGTTTCCGCCCCACGGGCATGGGAGGGGAGGGGGCCCGTGCCCCCTTCCCAGTCTGTCGAAAAAGCCAGGCACCCTGCAAGGAAGTCAAATCACCTTACAGGGGACAAAAGACCTCGGCAGAGTTTTGCCGCCCTCGGCGGCAAAAGAAATTGAAATCCGATTTTTGCGGGGACCTGTGCCTCGCAAAAATCACTTCTCAGGCCGCAAGCGTGCGAGTGCAGCGAGTGCGACGCAGCGGCCTGCAAGAGTTCAAAAAAGTGTAAGCACTTTTTTGAAGCGTGTCGAGGTTTCTCGACACGCTGGGGAGGGGGCCCGCGCCCCCTCCCGCCTGCGTCACACCTTGGAGAAGGGGGTCAGGATGTCCCAATCCTCAAAGGTAAAGTCGGTCTCCTCCTCCAGGGGGTCGTCGGAGTCGCCGTCCAGCTTGGCCAGTACGGTGGCGTCCAGGTTGACCCCCTCCAGGCGGATGATCTGCCGCCCGGCGGAGGAGTCGGGGTCGTCGTTTTCGATCACCAGGTCGAAATAGGCGTCCCGGCCCGTCGCCTTCCACTCCGCCAGCTTGGCCCGGAAGAGCGGGGTGATGTAGTAGATGGTCATGGAGCCGGTGCCCTCCGCGCCGGTGGTCTTGTGTCCCACCATGCGCCGGCCGATGGACTTTACCTGGCTCTTGGTCTTTTCCACCTTGGCCTCGATGGTCTTGGCGTAAAAGAGCTCCTCGTTGTTCCCGTCAATCTTGGCGTACGCGCGTCCCTCCTTGCCGGACACCGCATCCCAGCCGTTGAGTACCTTCATGTTCGTTCACTCCTCTCTTTTAATGGACGGCCACCGTCATATACAGCTTTTCCATGCTGTCGTTGGGGGTGAGGGCGCAGGCCACGGACACGTCCCGCTTGCCGTCCCCCTGGAGCACGGTCACGTCGTCGGGCGCAAAGCCGCTGATGGCGTCGATGCCCTCGTATTCCTTTCCGAGGGCCACCAGGTCGGCCTTGAAGAGGGCCCGGCCCGTCTCACTGTTGGTCTGTGTACCCAGGTAGCTCTGGGAGAAGGTCCGGGCCACATCGTTGGCCCAGCCGTCCATGACCCGCACCACCCGGTTGGAGGTCCAGTCCTCGCTGATCCCTCCGCCGAAGCTGGTGCGGCTGTTGAGGTCGGAGAGGACCCGGGCCTTTCCCCCGTCGGGGTAAAAGACGAACTCGCCCGCCTGCATGGCCTGCTCGTATTGTCCTCTGGTGTACTTGACGTCCACATCCACCGCGCCGTCGTAGGCCGTGTTGGTGAGGGACTCGTTCACCTCCGCCCCGGCGGTGGCGCCGGTGACCCAGGCCACGGCCTTGTCGCCGGTGAGCACGGTGCCGTCGGTGAGCACCACGCCGTTTTTCACGCTGATAAGGCCGATGTCGTCCCCGGCGTGCTGGTAGAGCACCCCCACCACCTTGCGTCCGTCCTCGTCCCGCAGCCGCTTGACGAAGGCGTCCACCAGCGCCTTTACGCTCTCATCCGTGCCGGGATAGCCCACGGCGTTGAAGTCCTCCACCTCCAGGGCGGTGAGCCAGGCCGCGTAGGCCGCGCCGTTCACCGTGCCGTTGGTCCCGCCGGTAAGGGCCGTGGCGGCCGCCGCCGTCAGGGTCTCCGCCGTGCCGAAGCTCACAAAGTCGTTGGCTTTCAGGTCTGCCGCGCCGCCGGAGGCCGCCACGGTCTGGCGGTCCACCTCCTGTTCCTCCAGATAGGTCACCACGTCCACCTTCTCCTCGTCGTCGGCGTTGGCCTGCACCGCCGCCCGGAGGCTGTTGCCCCGGGTGCCGCCCCACCGGGCGGTGATCGTCATGCCCCCCACTGTGGCGCCGGCCTTGGTCCCGCCGGCGTTCACCCGGTACACCAGCAGGGTCGAGCACCGCTTCAGCGCCTCCCGGATGAGCAGCAGCTCCGCCGCCGTGGCGTCATGGCCGAACACCTTCAGGGCCGTCTGGTTGAACTCCCCGGCCTCCAGGGCATAGATCTGGCCCTCCGGCCCCCAGTCCAGCTCCAAGGGCAGGGCCGCCGTGCCCCGCTCTCCCAGCGTGGCGGCGGAGGCCGTGCTCACGAAATTGATGTAGCTGCCGGGCAGGATCTTGTTTTGCACCGTAAAGGTGCCGCCTCCCATAGACATTCAGTTCACCTTTCTTTTCAAAAATGTTTCCGCCAAACCCTGCGCTTGGCCTTTGGTGTAAAGTTGCCCCTCTTCCAGGACGGCGGAGAGCACGTCCCTGGGGACGGCCATGGTCTCGGCCTTCAGGAGCTGCCGCCGGGTGAACACCGGTTCCACTCCGCCCCGCCGGGACCGCTTGGGGGTCTTGGTCGTCACTGTCTCTTCCATGTCTCCTCCTGTTTCAGGTATTCCATCACCTCTCCGGTGGTTTGGGGCTCCTCCCGGTAATAGAGGTCGACGTCAAACGTAAATTGGCAGGACTTCCCGTCCTCTGCCACCTGGGCCTTCCGGCCCGTCAGGCGTACCGTCCGGGTGTGCGCTCCCTCCGCCGCCTCCAGCCGCCGGAAGGAGGCGAACATGGTCTCCGCCCACTGGGCGAAGGCCCCGGCGTCTCCGCTGTCCAGAAAGTAGCGCACCCGAAAGCGCGCCTTCCGGTGCCGGAAGCGGTCCAGCCCCTCGGTCTGTTCGGAGCCGGTGGACTCCAGGAAAAAGCTTCCGTCTGCCCCCGCGGGGATGGTCCCGGTGTACACGGGCCGGTCGGGCCACAGGGCCGTGAGCTTTCCCGCGGCCGCCTGCATGAGGTCGTATTCCGTCATACTCGTCTCTCCGTCATATCAGTCTTTTTTCCCTGGCCGCCGCCTCCTGGTGGGTGGGGTAGCGGACAGCCCGCCCCACCAGCTCCAGCTCCAGGGTCTCTCCGTCCGCCCGTTGTACCCGGACCCGGTCGCCGGGCCGCAGCTCCGGCTCGGGCGCCAGGAAGAGCACCGCGTCGTAGTCCAGCCGGCTCTCCGCCCGGTTCTGTCCGCTGCGCTCCCGGCTGAGCCTGGACTGCACCCCGGCCCGGGAGAGGGCACAGGGCAGCGCCCCATAGACCAGCTCGTACACCGTCCGGGTGAGATTGCCTTCCCGGTCCCGCCCCGGGCGGAGCACGTCGGTCCGGTCCTCATAGGTCTGCTCCAGCGCCGCCCGCTCGGCGGCGGGGTTCCCAAAGCCCATGGATATCCTCCTCTCTCGTCCTCGCAAAGTCCATTCCGCCCACGGCGATTTCTCGCTCCATTCCCTTGCTCGTCCTCCCCGAATCGAAACAGGTGTTTCGATTTGGAAAGGAAGAGCGGGACCGCAAATGCGGCAGTTTTCCGCTTCGCGGGAAACAGAGCGGCGTGGGCCTGTTCTGACGCCGTCGCCGTGTTTCGCTGTCGCCCTGCTCCCGGGCGCTCCGCGCTTCTCTTCTGTCACGCTCCGCGCCCTCCGCCACGGACAACTGCTCAACACTCCGCGAAAAATGCCGTTGGCCTCCGGCCAACCTGTTTTTTCGTCGCCGTGTTTCGCTGTCGCCCTGCTCCCGGGCGCTCCGCGCTTCTTATTTCCTCAGCTTTCGATAGCCGTTCAGGGTCTCCCGCCAGCCGAAGAAGGTGCCCCCGTCCGCGAGCTCGAAGGTCCCTGCTCCCGCCGCGGCTCCGCCGCTCACGGCAAAGGAGGTGGACACGTCTCCCCGCTTGACAGAGGCCACCGGCCCCGCTGCGGCTCCGCCGCCCAGGGCCGCCCCCTTCCAATAGGAGGCCGTCATCAGCAGCAGCGCCCGCTCCAGCTCCGGAGGGAGCTCCTCCCGGCCCAGGTAGTTGAGCACCTGGTCCTCCACGGCCTGGAGCGCCGTACTCAGCAGTCCGTCCTGCTCCTCCTCCACAATGCCCAGCAGATGCTTGAGCCGGGCAAGCCGTTCATTCACGTGGTCCATCCCATCCGTTTCCTTTCTGTTTCGCCGTGCGGCTCCGCGCTTCGTTTTACCCCACCAGTTTTACCGCCAGGGTGTCGTCCAGGGTCTGGATGCCGTAGATGACGTCCAGGGATACGGTGTCCTTTTTCGTATCCTGGTCGTAGCCGTACACCACCCGGACGCCCAGGCCGTTGCCGCTGATGATGGCGGCCCGGTCGTCCCCCATGGGCAGGGCCAGGGGGCGGGTGACCAGGGCGATGGCGTTGCGGTGGAAGGCCAGGGAGTGGGGCTTGGAGACCACATAGGCGTCGGCGTTGGTGTAATCCTTCACCAGCTCACAGTCAATGCCCACCTGGGCCACAGCGCCGGAGACGGCGGTCTTGTCCTGGGTAAAGTGGTAGCGGTAGCCGTCCAGGATGAAGCAGTCGCCCTTCTTCACGGTGGCTGTGGCGGCGCTCACCCCCGTAAGGGCCACGACGGTCGCCCCCGCCGTACCGGTCACCTGGTAGGCCCCGGCGGTGCCGGGGGCGGCGGACAGGGAGTCGGGGCAGTTCTGGTCCATGTAGGTGTCCAGCGTGTACACACGGCCCAGTTCGGCGTTGCGCAGGGTCTCCCCGCTGCCCGCGTAGGCCACCTTCGAGAGATTGTCGGTGAGGGCATAGCGGTATTTGTGTGCGGTGGAGAGCACCAGTCTGCGCTGATCCAGGGGGGCCATGGCCGCGTCCAGGGTCTTGGCCAGGGCGGCCAGATCCGCCAGATCGGAAGGATCTGCGGTGGCCTGGACGGAGGCTGCGATGTTGGCGCACTCGTTGAGAAGGTCCTCGTCCACCGCCTGGGCGATGGCCCGCATGGCGGGGGCGATGAGCTGGCTGGAAAAGTCCCGGATATCCAGGGTCATCTCCCTGCTGGTCACCTCAAAGGACACGTCCCGGTGCCGGTCGATCTTCACGGCCACGCTCCCCTCGGAGGCGTCCTGCCGGACGATGGCGCCGGCAAAGTTCTTGGCCGTGAACTTGGCGGGCTTGCGGATGGTCACAGTGTCGCCCACCTGGACGAACTCATCGGAGTAGTCCCGGTGGACCAGATTCGCCATGACCAGATTGTTTTCCAGCACCATCAGGGCCTCCCGGGCGACGACGCTGGGGGTCAGAAATGTGTTTGCCATTGTAATTTCTCTCCTTTTTCCTGTTTGTTGTGATGGTTTCCTGCGGAGCTTCTATCCCGGAGGGCGCGGGCCTGTTCTGAAGCCGGCTCTGTCCCGCCTCAGCCCCCCTGCGCGCCTATCCTCCGCGCCTCTCTGTACTCCTCCATGGTGAGGCGTCCCAGCTCCTCCATGGTATAGCTTCTGCGGGGCGCGCCGCCGGGGGGCGCGGGGACGGCGCCGGCCAGGACCGGCGGCTCCGCCTCCCCGGTCCGGAAGAGGTAGGGCTTGGCGGTCCGGATGGGGGCAAGCAGCGCCTCCAGGTCGGTACGGAGCCCGCCGCTGCCGTCGGTCTCCACCGCGTCCAGGTCCACCAGGGGCAGGATATCGTCGGGGTCGTGGACCAGCCCGGCCAGACCCGCCCGCAGGGCGGCGGTGCGGAGGCGCCGCTCCACCTCCCCCGCGGGGAGATAGCTGCCGTCGTTGCCCGCCACCAGGTCCAGGTCTCCGCCCTCCGGTCCCGCACCCCGGAGGACCTCCTCCACCCGACCCGCCAGGTCCTCTCCCAGGAGGGCCCGAATGGGTTCCGCGATCATAGGTTCACCTCCTCTCGTTCCCGCAGCTCCCGCTCCACGTCGGCCACCCAGGGATGGTTGGCCAGCAGGGTGCGGGGGGACAACAGTTCCCGGCTGGCGTTGACGTTGGCGATGACCTCACTCTCGTTCACCGGCATATCCATATTGAAATCCACGCGGAACGCCGCGCCGGAGAAGTCCCCCCGGCCCGTGGCCTGGAGCCAGGTGTCCAGGAAGGGCTTGAGCCGCCGGAAGGCGGCCTGGAGCTCGTCGGCCAGGTCGGCGCAGTCGGCGTCCAGATCCATGTACCGGAAGCCCAGCGCCGTGCCGGAGGCGCTGCCCAGGTCAGGGTCCCTGGTGTCCACGGCGGAGGCGAAATCGAAGAGGTCCCGACGCTCCCGCTCCAGGAAGGCCAGCACCGCCGACACGTCCAGGTCGGTCTGGAGCTTGTCCACGCCGCCGTCGCCCTCCACCTTCACGGCCAGACACTGCCGCAGGTCCCGCACGAACTCGTCCAGGTCGGCCCCGCCGTAGTTTTTGAGGATGTAGACGAACTTGGCCACGTCCCGCAGGGCGTCGGCGGTGACGGAGGTCTGCCAGTTGTAGTCGTCGATGAGGTCCCGGACGTAGCGGCACAGGGGCAGCTCCTCCTCGTTGTAGCGCAGCCATACCAGGGGGACCCTGCTCCAGTTGTAGCCCCGGCCCCCCAGGGTGAAGTGGGGCTCGGGCTCCCCGTCGGGGCGGAACCGCCCGCTGCCGTCGGCGCAGAGGAACCGCCGCAGGCCGTCCCCGGACCAGTATTCGGCCCGCTCCACCCGCCGGGCCTCCTGCCCGGCGTAGACGGTCTGGGGGTAGACCCGGAGGAAGCCGTCCAGCTCGCTCCGCCCGGCGTCCCGCCACAGGGGGACCACCTCGTGGGCGGGCAGGCGGAGAAACTCCAGCCTCCCCGCCGGGCCGATATAGGGCTGGAGCCAGGCCACCCCCGATTTTACCGCATCCCTCCCCAGGGCCTTCACGGTGTGCCGGAACCCGGCGTCAAAGATCTCCTCCAGGGCCTGTCCATAGGCCCGGTCCTCCGTCTCCACCGCCCAGGGCCGGGACAGGAGGTAGCGGGCCTTCTGGTCCACCAGCTTTTTGTAGATGGGGTGCTCCAGCCGGACGTTGGAGCGCCCCGGCCCGTTGCCGGCCTTGCGCTGCACGTCGGAGCGGTTGCGGTAGTAGGCGTCGGCCTCCAGCAGCTCCCGGTACCGGGGCGAGCTTCGAAAGACCCGGATCTCCTCGCTGACGATCTCATGCAGGCGCATGGGGGCCCGGTCCGGGTCGGCCAGGGCCGCGCTCACCAGCTCGGTCTGTGTGTATGTCATCTTGTGCCGCAGGGCCCTGCTTCCGGGTCCCTGCTCCTCCTCTCTCATCGTCGCGGCTGCCGCCGCTCTGTCGCCCCGGCCGTGGAGCCGGGGCCCGTTTCACTTCAGGATATGCAGCGCCGGGCCCGCCATATCGTCCTCGCAGGCGTAGCGCACAGCATCGATGTGGTGGTTGTCCCGGTCGGGGAATCCGGCCCGGAAGCCGCCGTCCCGGTCCCGCTCCAGCTCGTAGCCGGTGAACTCCCGGGCGCTCTCGGGGCAGCGGGCGGGGTCGATGACGATCTCCTCCAGGTCCTGGAGCCATTGTATTCCGAAGGCCACGGACCCCGCTCCCTTGCGGGCCCCCACGGCCCGCAGGCCGTAGTCCCGCAGCTCGGCGATGCTCTTGGGCTCGGCGGAGTCGCAGACGATGCGCCCCTCCCCGCCCTCCTCCCGGAGGAGGAGGGCGGTCCTGCGGTTGGTGAGCCCCGCCCGGTGGAGCTCCCGGAAGAGGTAGAGCCGCCGCCGGACGGGGTCGTAGTGGCAGACGTTGTAGGCCAGGGGGTCGGCGGCGTAGCCCCAGTCCAGCCCCCGGCGGATGTGGTCGAACCGCCCGATCTCCTCCTCGGAGATGGTCCGCAGCGTCACGTTGGAAAACACCTCGCCGCCGGTGCCCGTCACCTCCCCCAGGTATTCCCGGGCGTAGGCCTGGGGATTGACCAGGCGCAGGTGCTCGGCCTCCAGCAGGAAGGGCTCTCCCAGCCAGGCCCTGGGCACCGTGCGGTAGTCGGTCCGGTGCACCAGGGTCCCGGGGTGCTCCCCCCTCACATACTGGTTGCACCAGTTCCGGGCGCTGCGGGGCGGGTTGAAGGTGTAGAAGAAGGCGAAGTCCTCCCCGCCCCGCATCAGGGACTGGTTGACGGCCCGGACCTTCTCCTCCCCCTCGAACTCGTCGGCCTCCTCGTACCAGGCATACTTGATGTAGCCCCGCTCCGGTCGGATGGACTTGAGCTTCATGGGGTCGTCGGCGCCCCGGAAGAGGATGCGCTGTCCGGTGGGGCGGTAGCACAGGGACAGGGGGGAGAGCCGCGCCTCCCAGAGCCGTCCGGCCCCCAGGGCGTGCACCCCCCACAGGAGCTGGGCGTAGACCGACTCCCGCAGGGTCACGCCGTAGCGCCGCAGGGCCACGGCGTGGCTCATCACGCCCTTTTGGGCGTCCCGCATGAGGCAGAGGGGGATCTCCACCCCCACGAAGGAGGACTTGCCGGAGCCCCGCCCGCCGGGGAGCCAGTAGTGGGTGTGTCCCCCCGCCTTCACATCCCGGTGGACGCAGTGGAAGGCCGGGGCCAGGAGGGAGGAGCATCTGATCTCACACATCGTCCACGATCCTGGCCGGTTCTGCGCGGGCTCCGGTGCCGGCCTCCCCGCTCCACCGGCTCAGCAGCTCCAGCGCCTTGAGCCGCTCGGCCACCGTGGGCTGGCAGGGGACCTCCCGCCCGTCCTTGTCCCGGGCGGGGTAGGACTTCCGTCCCAGGGCGATGTCGGCCAGGGCCTCCAGCGCCGCCTGGGTGTAGCCCTCCGGGCTGCTCCGCTCTTCCGTCTCCAATGACATCCCTCCTTTGCTTCAGCTATGTCATCCTACCACGGTTTTTTGGCCCCCCGGTGGTGGGATGGCCTCCGGCTCTCCCACGAAAGGCGTTTTGCCTTTCGTGGGTCCCCGATTTGCCTTGCGGCTTTGCGGGGGCCCCTTTTGGTGCCGTCTCCGCGCTTCGCACTGTCACGCTGCTCTTGCTGATCCATTACAGTTGTGCTATACTTGCAAGGGATTTGTAAATATTCACAAATCCAAACAATGAATAGGAGGATTTTACAGTGAAAAAGCTCTCTTGCCTGCTGACTCTGTCCCTGTGCCTTACCCTCACCGCCGCCTGCGGCTCTGCCTCTTCCGATCAGCCTGCTCCGACGGGCGATCCCGGCCAGTCTCCCGTTGTTGCGGTCTCTGCTCCTCCTGCCGGCGAGGTGACTCCCTATACCGGCGCCACGTTTGGCCTCTCCCGCTCCGCTATGGCCGAGGCCATGTCCAATACGTTTTCCTCCAGCGATCTTCCCAACGCCTTTGAAAATGATCCGGACATATCTGAACTGCCCGATGCCGAAAACGGGGATTTGGTGGCGTACTCTTACAGCATCTGTCCCGGCGCCAGCTGCATTCTGTATGAGGCCAAGGATTCCGGCGAACTTACACAGGTATTCCTCACTGGAGATTCTTCTCAACTGAGTGAGAGCGATGCCAAAGTGTTCGGCAGCTACCTTGCGGTCGTCACCGGCGGCTTTTCCTCCAGTGAGGAAATAGCGTCGTTGGACGAATCCCTTGATATTGCGAATGCCGCCTTTACCGACGGCACCATGAATTTCTTCAACGGGGAGAGCGCGTCTTTCTCCTATATCGTCACCGGCGGGCTTGCCATGCTCACTGTGCTGCCTCCGCTGTAATGGACGGAAGGTCCCGTTCAGCCCCGCAGCAGGGCCGCCCGGGCCACCTTTTCGGCCAGCTTGGCCGCCAGCCGGTCCAGGTCCGCCTCCTCCCGGACGGTGACCGGTCCCGAGAAGGTCACGTTTACCCCGCCGTCCCGGTCCGCGGACCGTGCCTGGGAGGCCGTCAGCACCCGCTCGCCCTGGTGCAGCAGGGCCGGGAAGTTGTCGTAAGGCACATAGTCCAGGCCGTAGGCATAGCGCCCATGGATGCCGCTGTCCGCCTTCACCTTGTATGCCGATGGGATCGCATTGTTTTCCGGCTCCGATGTTGCCGAGCCGATTCCGGTCCCCCCTTCTTCCGGGGCCAGGCCGTAGTCCACCGGGGAGAAGGCGTTCTCCATCCTGGCCGCCAGGATGCCCTGGCTGAACTCCTCTCCCATCGTGTACCCGGCGTTGTAATACTCCTTTTGCAGCACCGAGTCGTCCCGGATGCCCTGTACCAGCGCCAGGTTGGACTCCTGCATGAGCTGGGCCCCTTCGGAGGCGTTGTACTCGTTGGCGGCGATGATCTGGGCCTCCGCCAGCAGCGCCCCCATCTTTGCCCCGATCTTTCTCTGCATCTCCTCGCTGTCGGTCGCGCCGTACTGCTCCTCCAGCGCCTGGTACTGGGCCTGCAGCTCCTCCAGCCGCTCCCGTTGGGCGCTGTCCTGGTAGCTGCTGATTTTTTCCCCATCTCCCATCACGATGCTCAGAGCATCCCGCTCCAGCCGCTCCTTGTCGTTCTCCAGGGAGGCCTGGAAGGAGCCGATGAGCCCGTAGGCGTCCCCCAGCCCCAGCCCGGTTTCCCCCTCTTCCTTCTGCTTGGTCTGCTCCTCCAGCCACTCCTTCTGCGCCTGGATTCCATCCTTGCGGGTGTCGATAAAGCCCTGACCCATCAGCTTCTCCAGCTCGTTCTGGGCCTCCTCCAGGCCGCGCATGGCCGCCTGGTACTCCTCGTCTCCCGCCGCCGCCAGGGTGGTGCCCCGCTGCAGCATGGCCTGCTGCTCCTGCATCACCCGGTCGTATTGGCTCTTTACATAGTCCTGGAAGGCCTGGTCCTGCTTCTCGAAGGACTCCACGATCCCTTCCGCCACGCCGAACAGGGCGCCCACCACCAGCCCCCCGACCGGGCCGCCCAGAACGCTCCCCAGGCCCCCCATCGCGCCGGCGATGCCGCCCGCCGCTGTGGCCGCGCTGGCCGCGATGCCGCCCCCCGCCGCCGTGGCGTTCAGCAGCCCGAACATCAGCCCGGTCCCCGCGTCCGACACGATGTGGGACGCCATGCTCCCCGCCGTGTCGCCCAACAGGCTGGAGAACCCTGCCTCGGCCGCGGCGCTGGTCGTCCTGCCTATCGTACTCCACATTCCTGATTTGACCAGATTGTCCAGTGCCGCCTTTGATATGCCGCCCGCCAGCCTGGAGGTCCCCGCCTCCCCGCCGTCCTCCGGCTTGGTGAATCGCTTCCCGCTCTCCGCCAGGGTCGAGCCCGCCTCCTCCGCGCCGTGCTCCAGCTTGCCGATGCCCTGGGTGACCTCCGGCAGCGCTTCCTCCAGCGGGGTCAGTTTAATCGTGACCTCCCGTAACCCTTTCACCGTCTCTCGTATCCCCTTGTTCAGTTCTTTGATATGGATGCTCTCCGCCATCTGTGTTTCTCCTTTCCTTGACTGTATCTTTAAATTCTGGTAACATTGTGTTATCCTGCTGGGGAGGTGGACCTTCTTGAGTAACAAGGCATTTTTCTATATCATTGCTACCAATTTATTGCTTATGAGTCTTTTGGCGCTGCTCTGCGGTCTGGCCCTTCCCGAGACCTGGATGATCGTTGCGAGTATTCCGGGCATTCCTTGTAGCATTTGGCTCTTCCGTGTGGCCAAACGCACCAAGAACTGACCGCCTCCCGTTGTTCTCCTTGCAGGGTCAGCTTGAACGTGACCTTCCTCAGCCCTTTTATCGTCTCTCGGACCCCTTGTTCAGTTCCCTCGTGTTGATACCCTCCGCCATCTGTATTGTCTCCTCTCCTTGACCGCGTTTTTAAATTCTGTTATCATTGGATTATCAGGTTGAATGGGAGTGATCTTCTTGATAAGCAACAAGGCTTTTTTTTATTACACAGCTTCTTCCTTGTTATTTATGAGTCTAATAGCGCTGGCCTGTGGTCTGGCCCTTCCCGAGACCTGGATGGTCTTCGGCGCTATCGCGGGCATCATCGGCAGCATCTGGCTCTTCCGCGTCGCCAAACGCACCAAGAACTGACCGCCTCCCATTGTTCTCCCCCATACATTTCCTTTGCCGCCCCTCCCGGGGCGGCCTTTTTGTGCCTGTTCCCAGGCACTCCGCGCTTCTTACTCATCCATCAGGCCGTAATAGCTGGCCACCAGGCGGATAAAATCCCCATGCCAGACCTTGGCGGTGTCCACATGACAGGGGATCTGGAGGGCGGCGCCCTGGAGGTTGTGGGTCTTTTTCCACAGCACCAGCTCGATCACCTTCAGCCGCTCCTGCCCGTTGCGGTAGTGCTCGGTGGTCTCCACCGCCCGGCGCACGGCCTCATACTCCCGCTGGCTGGTGCTGGGCAGCTCCCGGATGGCCAGGCCTTCCACCGCCCGCCCGTCTCCGCCGCCCCGGGGCATCCCGGAGTAGTCCGCCGTCAGCCGCCCCTCCCGCAGCGCGCCGTACCGCCGCCGCAGCTCCGGATAGCGCCGGATCATTCCCTTCACATAGCTCCACCAGTCGTACCTCGGTTTACTCATGTCTCCCGCTCCTCTCTCGCCGGGCAGAGTCCTCTGCCCCGGCACTTCTCCCGCGGCAGGGGGCACCGCTCCAGGCAGTAGTCGATCTTCCACTGGGGCTCGCCGCCCCGCTCCGCCCTGGCCGGTCTCTCCGCTTCCCGCCAGGGCCGCCGCCCCGGCTGGGCGTAGCAGTCCGGGTCCACCGGCCGCACGCCCCGAAATCCCATGGGGTCCCGCACGGTCCCCACCTCCTCTCTCCCGGTTTTCCACCGGGTTTTCCACAAATCCGCCCAAACGGCCTCGCGCCTCCTTTCCTCAGAAAGGAGCAGATACAGAGTCAGAGACAGACGCAGGCTCAGTATCCGCTTTTGCCGCTTTCCCAAGAACCCACTGGGTTTCTGGGCCGTCCGCCCAGCAGGCCGTTCTCCCGGTTCTTCCTCGCCCGGGCCTCGTACTTGACCCGGTTCTCGTCCAGCGCCGTCCGGATGAACCGGAACGCCATCCGCACCGCCGGGTCCTCCGGGGGCTCCTCCCCCCGCTTCTCATAGGCGAAGATGGCCTTGAACAGCGCCCCCGCCTGCGCGTCGGTGAGGAGCTTCACCGGCTCCTCCCAGTCGTGATAGAGCACAAAGCTGTTCTTCACCCGCCTCTGCCCCGCTTCTCCCGCCGGCACTGGCGGCACAGGGCCGCGCCGTCCGCCGTGGGGGCGTAGATCTCGCCCAGGCACCGCCGGCACCAGGCCCAGGGGCGTTGGTCCTGGGGGTCGCTCCAGGGCGGCGGAATCTGGCCCGCCCGTTCAAAAGTCCGTTTTATGGGACCCTTCATCTGGTATCCTCCTCTTGTAGCCGGAAACCCGCTCATCGTTTTGCACAAAATTCAACTTCTCCCTTGATTTTGGTTGAAAACCAGTAACATATGTGGTATGCTGGATGCATTGGTGTCCAGTATTTAACTGTAGTTCTCGTTTTTCAACCTCCTGCCCTCATAATAGTTCATTGTTTTCAACTTGTCTACCCATTTTTATGAATTTTGGGAACTTTGTCGGGGTGCACAAATGGAACGGGGTGATTTTGTGTTTTATGATCGGTTTCTGGAGCTCTGCCGCCGGAAGGGCGTGGTCCCCACCCGGGCCGCCGTGGAGGCCGGGATCAGCAAGTCCCTGGTGTCCAAGTGGAAGGCCAACGAGGCCAAGGAGCCTTCGCCGGAGGTGGTGCGGAAGCTCTCGGAGTATTTCGGCGTCAGCCCCTATGAGGTGCTGGAGGACCTGCCCGCCGGGCGGGGCCGCCCCACCCTGACGGAGCGGGAGCGCCGCGACGTGGCCCGGGAGGTGGAGCGCATCATGGGGGACCTGGAGAACAGCGGGGACCTGATGTTCGACGGGGTGCCCATGTCCCCGGAGGCCAGGGACTCTCTCACCGCGGCCATGAAGCTGGGCCTGGAGGCCGCCCGTCTGAGGAACAAGGAGACCTATACCCCCAAAAAGTACCGCGGGCCCAAAGAGGAGGCTTGAATGGACACGAAGGCACTCGCAAATAGAGTGGCGGCGCAGCATGGCACACGGGACCCCTTCCGCATTGCGGAGGAGCTTGGGTTCATTGTGATCCGCGCCCCGCTGGTGGAGATGCGGGGCCTGCGCCAGTATGTGAAGCGGCGCACCATTGTCTATGTCAATGCCTGCCTGGACGAGCCTCAGCAGCGCCTGGTGTGCGCCCACGAGCTGGGGCACCACTTTCTCCACCGGGGCCTCAACCGCCTGTTTATGGACCGCAACACCTGCATGGTGGCCAACAAATATGAAAACGAGGCCCACCGCTTCGCAGTGGACCTCCTGTATGACGATGCCGACCTGCGGGAGTGCGCCGAGTGGTCGGACGAGCAGGTGGCGCGGTGGATGGGGGTCCCCCTCCCTCTGGCCCGGTACCGCCGGAGCACGGTGCCGCCCCTCCCCGGGGACAAAAACCCCTTTTAAAGCCCGGCGGAATGTGTTATAATCATCTCTGCCGGGCAGGCCGCTGACGCGGTCCACAGTTTTCCCGGCACGGCATACCGTCACCCTCAGGAAAGGAGGCGCGCCCTTGGACCACGCGGCAGTCAAGCAGATCGCGTCCAACCGCAAGGCCTACCACGACTATTTCGTGGAGGAGCAATATGAGGCCGGCATCGAGCTCTGCGGCACGGAGGTCAAGTCCATCCGCATGGGCAATGTGAACCTGAAGGACTCCTTCTGCATCATCAAGGACGGGCAGATGATGGTCCACGGCCTCCATGTGAGCCCCTATGAGAAGGGGAATATCTTCAACCGGGACCCGGTGCGCCCCCGCCGCCTGCTGATGCACAAGCGGGAGATTCTCCGGCTCTACGCCAAGGTGAAGCAGGACGGCTACGCTCTGGTGCCCCTGTCGGTCTATTTCCGCGGGCCCCACATCAAGCTGTCGGTGGGCCTGTGCAAGGGCAAAAAGCTCTACGACAAGCGCTCTGCCGCCGCCGCCCGGGACGCCAAGCGGGAGATGGACCGCACCCTGAAGGAACGGCGCCGGTAAGATCCACATATTCTCACTTGACACGGCATGGGGAGTGTGGTATTCTACGATACTCCCCCAACAGAAAGGAGTGTTTCCCATGGCCCAGAACCCCATTGTGACCATTGAGATGGAAAACGGCGGAAAGATGGTGGCCGAACTCTATCCCGAGGTGGCCCCCAACACCGTCAACAATTTTGTCAGCCTGGTGCAGTCCGGCTTTTATAACGGGCTCATCTTCCACCGGGTGATCCCCGGCTTCATGATTCAGGGCGGCTGTCCGGACGGCACCGGCATGGGCGGCCCCGGCTACTCCATCCGCGGAGAGTTCAGCCACAACGGCTTTTCGAACAGCCTCAAGCATGACCGGGGCGTGCTGTCCATGGCCCGGGCCATGAACCCCAACTCCGCCGGGAGCCAGTTCTTCATCATGGTGGACGAAGCCCCTCACCTGGACGGGGAGTACGCGGCCTTCGGCAAGGTGACCGAGGGCATGGATGTGGCCGACGCCATCGTGAACCAGGCCCGGGACCGCATGGACCGCCCCCGGGCGGAGCAGCGGATCAAGGCCGTCACTGTGGAGACCTTCGGTGTGGACTATCCCGCGCCGGAGAAGGTGTAAGGCGGTCCACGCCGTCAATTTTGGTTTTTCCGCCGCCAGGCGGATGAAGCAGAGCGCAGTTTGCTCCCGTTCCCACGTTACCCCGGCGAAGCCGCATTGCTGGGCTTCGCCGGGAAGAGTCGGAGCAGCGGAGCAGAGTGTATATCCGCCGTTAGGCGGATGAAACGGAGCGCAGCTTGCTCCGACGACATGGGGGCGTACCGGTTTCGACGGGGACGCGGAGGCGGGAATAGCGGGCGAAGGCGCCTGACCTTCTAAAAACGGGCACTCTTTATAAATTAAAGAACAACGATAACTGCGAACTCGTCGCGGCCTAACTAGCCCGCGACCGTTCCAACCGGAAGGCCCACGAGCCGGATTGGGGCGTCATTTGAGTGGGGACCGTGCGTGCGCAAAGCTTTGAGCGCACCATGCATCATGAAG
>ENA-UOIV01001321-UOIV01001321.1-human-gut-metagenome-genome-assembly--contig:-C59-NODE-1321-length-21418-cov-13.459720_pt1 | contig 21418 bp, 16 predicted proteins | sample MGYA00242333_ERZ723880 | MGnify/ENA metagenome assembly ERZ723880 | reverse complement strand
AGATGGAACAATTGAAACATGAATGTGGCGTTGCCATGATACGCTTGCTCAAACCGTTAGAGTATTACGAGAAAAAGTACGGGACATGGATGTATGGTCTTAATAAACTCTACCTGTTGATGGAGAAGCAGCATAATCGTGGACAGGAAGGTGCGGGACTGGCATGTGTGAAACTGGAAGCAAATCCGGGTGAAGAATATATGTTTCGTGAACGCGCTTTAGGTTCCGGAGCCATTACGGAAATCTTTGAAAATATTCAAAATAATTTTAAGGATCTCACTCCCGAACAGTTGCACGATGCAGAGTATGCCAAACGAACTTTACCTTTTGCCGGTGAAATATATATGGGACATCTTCGTTATTCTACTACGGGAAAATCCGGAATCTCTTATGTGCATCCATTTTTAAGAAGAAATAACTGGCGCGCCAAGAATCTGGCCCTCTGCGGAAATTTCAATATGACAAATGTGGACGAGATATTTGCCCGTATCACTGCCATTGGTCAGCATCCGCGTAAATATGCCGATACATATATCATGTTGGAGCAGGTGGGACACCGTCTTGACCGTGAAGTGGAGCGTGTATTCAATCTTGCCGAAGCCGAGGGGCTTACGGGCATGGGAATCACTCATTATATAGAAGAATATATTGATTTGGCAAACGTGTTGCGCACTTCCAGCCGCGAATGGGATGGGGGATACGTGATTTGCGGATTGACCGGGAGCGGCGAGTCCTTCGCCATCCGCGACCCGTGGGGAATCCGGCCTGCATTCTGGTATCAGGATGATGAGATAGCTGTTCTTGCTTCCGAACGTCCGGTGATCCAGACTGCTTTGAATGTTCCGTTTGAGGAAATCAAAGAATTGCAACCGGGGCAAGCATTGTTAATCAGCAAAGAAGGTAAAATCCGTACTTCGCAAATTAACAAGCCGCGCGAAAATCATGCCTGTTCTTTCGAACGTATCTATTTCTCCCGTGGGAGTGATGTCGATATTTATAAGGAAAGGAAACGGTTGGGTGAAAAGTTGGTTCCGAGAATATTGAAAGCTATCAATAATGACATCGATCATACGGTTTTTTCTTTTATTCCCAATACTGCGGAGGTGGCTTTCTACGGAATGTTACAGGGACTGGACGATTACTTGAATGAGGAGAAAGTGCAGCAAATTGCTGCATTAGGGCATCATCCGGATATGGAGGAACTGGAAGTCATTCTTTCCCGCCGTATCCGTAGCGAAAAGGTGGCGATCAAGGATATCAAACTCCGTACGTTTATTGCCGAAGGAAACAGTCGTAATGATCTGGCAGCCCATGTGTATGACATTACATACGGAAGTCTGGTACCCGGTGTTGATAATCTGGTGATTATTGACGACAGCATTGTGCGTGGTACTACGTTGAAACAAAGTATTATCGGTATTCTCGACCGTCTCGGTCCGAAGAAGATTGTGATAGTATCTTCTTCTCCGCAAGTGCGTTATCCTGACTATTACGGTATCGATATGGCAAAGATGAGTGAGTTTATCGCTTTCCGAGCTGCTGTCGAACTTTTAAAGGAGCGGGATATGAAAGATGTGATTGCGGCTGCCTACCGTAAATCGAAAGATCAGGTGGGACTGCCGAAAGAGCAGATGATAAACTATGTGAAGAATATCTATGCTCCGTTCACCGATGAGGAAATCTCTGCCAAGATGGTGGAACTGCTGACTCCCAAGGGAACAAAGGCGAAAGTGGAAATTGTCTATCAACCGTTGGAGGGATTGCACGAGGCTTGTCCGCATCATAAAGGCGACTGGTATTTTAGCGGTAACTACCCTACACCGGGAGGTGTGAAAATGGTGAACCGGGCGTTCATCGACTATATAGAACAAATGTATCAATTCTAACAACCATACAACGATTCAATAATAAGAATGAGAAATGTGACATTAATCCTTGACGACGGGAGCCGGTTTTCCGGTAAGTCGTTTGGCTACGAGAAGCCGGTGGCAGGCGAAGTAGTTTTTAATACTGCCATGACCGGATACCCGGAGAGCCTTACTGACCCTTCCTATGCCGGACAGTTGATGACGCTTACCTATCCTCTGGTAGGCAACTACGGTGTTCCTCCTTTTACCATCGAACCGAATGGACTTGCCACTTTCATGGAAAGTGAGAAAATCCATGCGGAAGCGATTATCGTAAGTGACTATTCTTATGAATACAGCCACTGGAATGCGGTGGAAAGTCTCGGTGACTGGTTGAAACGCGAGCAGATTCCCGGTATCACAGGCATTGATACGCGCGAGCTGACTAAGGTTCTTCGTGAACATGGAGTAATGATGGGAAAAATCGTTTTCGATGATGAACCGGATAATGTGCCTGAAGCAGTATACGCAGGCGTCAATTATGTAGATCGTGTATCTTGCAAAGAGATTATTTGCTATCTTCCTGCCGGAACTTCACAAACTTTCTCCGTAAATAGTTCCTATGCGCAGCTTAATTCTCAATTCTCAACTTTCAATTCTCAATTTAAGAAGGTTATCCTGGTAGATTGCGGTGTAAAGACAAATATTATTCGTTGTCTGCTGAAACGTAATGTAGAAGTGATCCGTGTACCTTGGGATTATGATTATAGCGGACTCGAATTTGACGGGTTGTTTATCTCCAACGGACCGGGTGACCCGGATACTTGTGATGCTGCGGTACAGAATATACGGAAGGCGATGGTAAATGAGAAACTGCCTATCTTCGGCATCTGTATGGGTAACCAGTTGCTTTCAAAAGCGGGCGGAGCCAAGATTTATAAATTGAAATACGGACATCGTAGCCACAATCAGCCGGTGCGTATGGTAGGTACGGAACGTTGTTTCATTACTTCACAAAATCATGGTTATGCCGTAGACAATAATACGTTGAGTGCAGAGTGGGAACCGTTGTTTATCAATATGAACGATGGGTCCAACGAGGGAATCAAACATAAAAAGAATCCCTGGTTCTCTGCGCAATTCCACCCGGAAGCTGCGAGTGGACCTACGGATACGGAATTCCTGTTCGACGAATTTGTAAAACTATTGTAACAATGAAAGAAAATATAAAGAAAGTATTGCTATTAGGTTCAGGTGCCCTGAAAATCGGTGAGGCTGGTGAATTTGACTATTCCGGTTCACAGGCACTTAAAGCCTTGAAAGAAGAGGGTATTGAAACCATTCTTATCAATCCGAATATTGCTACGGTGCAGACTTCCGAAGGAGTGGCAGATCAAATTTACTTTCTTCCGGTGACTCCGTACTTCGTAGAGAAAGTGATCCAGAAAGAAAAACCGGAAGGTATTATGCTGGCGTTCGGTGGTCAGACGGCTCTGAACTGTGGAGTAGCATTGTATAAAGAAGGTATTCTTGAAAAATATAATGTAAAAGTGCTGGGTACTCCGGTACAGGCCATTATGGATACCGAGGACCGTGAACTTTTTGTTCAGAAATTGAATGAGATCAATGTAAAAACCATCAAGAGTGAAGCCGTAGAAAATGCGGAAGATGCACGTCGCGCAGCAAAAGAACTGGGCTATCCGGTGATTGTTCGTGCTGCTTATGCGTTAGGAGGCTTGGGGTCCGGTTTCTGTGATAATGAACAACAACTGGATGTGCTGGTAGAAAAAGCATTCTCTTTCTCCCCACAGGTATTGGTGGAGAAATCACTTCGCGGCTGGAAAGAAGTGGAATATGAAGTGGTACGTGACCGTTTCGATAACTGTATCACCGTTTGTAATATGGAAAACTTCGATCCGTTGGGTATCCATACCGGTGAGTCTATCGTTATTGCTCCTTCACAGACGCTTACCAATAAAGAGTATCATAAACTTCGGGAATTGGCAATACGTATCATCCGCCATATCGGTATCGTGGGTGAATGTAACGTACAATATGCCTTCGATCCCGAATCCGAAGATTACCGGGTGATCGAAGTAAATGCCCGCCTTTCCCGTTCATCGGCTTTGGCATCTAAGGCAACCGGTTATCCGCTGGCTTTCGTTGCTGCCAAATTGGGATTGGGTTATGGACTCTTCGACCTGAAGAACTCTGTAACTAAGACTACTTCCGCTTTCTTCGAACCGGCATTGGATTATGTCGTATGTAAGATTCCTCGTTGGGATTTAGGTAAATTCCACGGTGTAGATAAAGAGCTGGGTTCTTCTATGAAATCTGTGGGTGAAGTGATGGCTATCGGACGCACTTTTGAAGAAGCTATCCAGAAAGGTCTTCGTATGATCGGACAGGGAATGCATGGTTTTGTGGAGAACAAAGAATTGGTTATCTCCGACATTGACAAAGCCTTGCGCGAACCGACCGATAAACGTATTTTCGTGATCTCGAAAGCGTTTCGTGCCGGCTACACCATCGATCAGGTGCATGAATTGACTAAGATTGATAAATGGTTCTTGCAGAAGTTGATGAATATTATGAAGACTTCCGAAGAACTGCATAGTTGGGGAAACAATCATAAACAGATTGCCGATTTGCCGAACGAATTGCTTCGTAAAGCTAAGGTTCAAGGTTTCTCCGATTTTCAGATTGCCCGTGCCATCGGTTACGAAGGTGATATGGAAGATGGAATTCTTTATATCCGCAAACACCGTAAAGAGGCAGGCATTCTTCCGGTAGTGAAACAGATCGATACATTGGCAGCCGAATATCCGGCACAAACCAATTATCTGTATCTTACTTATAGCGGTGTAGCAAATGATGTGCGTTATCTGGGCGACCATAAATCCATCGTCGTATTGGGTTCCGGTGCTTATCGTATCGGTTCTTCCGTAGAATTCGACTGGTGTGGCGTACAGGCTTTGAATACCATTCGCAAAGAGGGATGGCGCAGTGTCATGATTAACTATAATCCTGAAACCGTATCTACGGATTACGATATGTGCGACCGTTTGTACTTTGATGAATTGACTTTTGAACGTGTGATGGATATTCTGGAACTGGAAAATCCGCATGGGGTAATTGTATCTACCGGTGGTCAGATTCCAAATAACCTTGCTTTGCGTCTGGATGCACAGAAGATTAATATTCTAGGTACGAGTGCCAAGAGTATTGATAATGCCGAAGATCGTGAGAAATTCTCTGCCATGCTTGACCGTATCGGTGTGGATCAGCCCCGTTGGCGTGAATTAACTTCTATGGATGACATTCAGGAGTTCGTTGAAGAGGTAGGTTTCCCCGTACTTGTTCGTCCGTCTTATGTGCTTTCGGGAGCTGCGATGAATGTTTGTTCCAACCAGGAAGAATTGGAACGTTTCTTGAAACTGGCAGCTAATGTATCGAAGAAACATCCGGTGGTAGTAAGCCAGTTTATCGAACACGCCAAGGAAGTGGAAATGGATGCGGTGGCGCAGAATGGAGAAATTGTAGCATACGCTATAAGTGAGCATATCGAATTTGCGGGAGTACATTCCGGCGATGCAACAATCCAGTTCCCGCCGCAAAAGCTGTATGTAGAAACTGTTCGCCGTATTAAGCGTATCAGCCGTGAGATTGCCAAGGCTTTGAATATCTCCGGTCCGTTTAATATTCAGTATCTGGCGAAAGACAACGATATCAAGGTGATTGAATGTAATCTGCGTGCCAGTCGTTCTTTCCCGTTTGTCAGCAAAGTGTTGAAGATCAACTTTATCGAGCTGGCAACGAAAGTAATGCTCGGTCTGCCTGTGGAGAAACCGGAAAAAAATCTCTTCGAACTGGATTATGTGGGAATCAAGGCTTCCCAATTCTCTTTCAACCGCTTGCAGAAGGCTGATCCGGTGTTGGGAGTAGATATGGCTTCTACCGGTGAAGTGGGTTGTATCGGAATGGATACTTCCTGTGCCGTACTCAAAGCGATGCTTTCCGTAGGCTATCGTATTCCAAAGAAGAATATCCTGCTGTCTACGGGAACAATGAAACAGAAAGCCGATATGATGGATGCGGCCCGTGTGTTGGTGAATAAGGGATACAAACTCTTTGCAACGGGTGGTACACACAAAACGCTTGCAGAGAATGGAATTGAAAGTACTCATGTCTATTGGCCGAGTGAGGAGGGACATCCGCAAGCATTGGAGATGCTTCATCGCAAGGAGATCGACATGGTAGTCAATATCCCGAAGAATCTGACAGCCGGAGAATTAAGTAATGGGTATAAAATCCGTCGTGCTGCCATTGACTTGAATATACCGTTGATTACGAATGCCCGTCTGGCTAGTGCATTTATCAATGCCTTCTGTACGATGAGTGTGGATGATATAGCTATCAAGAGCTGGGCAGAGTATAAATAAGCAGAATGTCATCTTTTTGAAAAGAGGCTGACATCACATTGAAATGAAAATGGTAAGGCCGTTCCTGTTATTCGGGAGCGGCCTTTGTTGTTGTAGAAATGTAATAACTCTGTCATTCATTTGTATTTCCATGTCGTTTACTTTGCGCCTGCAAAACGATAGAGATACGATATGAGAAAAAGAAACATGATTCTGGTTGCTGGTCTGTTGGCATTTACTTCAGTATGGGGACAAAACACGACTTCCGGTTGGGAAGATGAATCGGGTAAGATACCTGTAAAGGCTTATTTTGAGAGTGGAAAACTTCACTTTGCTTCTAAAAATGAAAACTTTCATTTATGGTTTGATAATCGAATTTATTTGGATGCAGCGGTCTATTCGCCCGCATCGAATGTGAATGATCTGACATCCAAAACGAATAAGGATCTGGAGGACGATGACAATCAATTCCGTTTTAGCAACGGGGTGAGTATTCGTCGTGCACGTTTCGGTGTGAAAGCCACTTTATACAAAAAATGGTTTGCAGAACTGGATCTGGATTTCGCTTACAATGAAGTGGAAATAAAAGATATGTATCTGGGCTATAAATTTAATAATCATTTCTTTGTAAAGGCGGGAAATTTTAAAGTTCCGATGAGTATGGAACGTACAACAAGTTCTAAATATCTGATGGCTTCGGAACGTCCGATGGCAGTGGAAGCTTTTGCTGACGGGCGCCGTCTGGGACTTGCCGGAACTGGTTGGGGAAAACATTGGTGGGCTTCCGCTGGAGTATTTGGTAGGGAAGTGGATATCATTCAGAAAGAGCGTAATAGAGGGAATGACGGTTATGCTCTGGCTACCCGTGTAGCAGTGTCGCCTATTTACAATGAAGATATGACGATTCATGTCGGCGGATACTTTAACTATCAGACACCTTCCGGTTCAGGGCTGGAGGATAAGACGGTTCTTTTCCGGACTTTCCCGGAGAGCAGGGTAGACCGTCGCCGATTTGTGCAAGCCGAGATTTCGAATGTCAATCATTATTATACTACAGGCTTCGAACTGGGATTCCGTTATCGTAAGTTACTGACTTATGGAGAATATATTTATAACAACATATCCCGCTATATCTATGGTGCTAATAATCAAAAGACTGATTTGAAAAACGCAGTATTTAATGGTTGGTATGCTACGGCATCTTATATGATATTGGGAGAAAACCGTCAATACTCCCCGGATGAGGCTGAATTTGGTCCAATGAAAATGCGTCGTAAAGGGGGGAATTTGGAAGTTGCGGCTCGTATCAGTAATATAAATATGAATGATTTCCATGATCCGGCTGCGTATATTACAGGAGGTAAGGCAACCAGCTATTCTGCTTCGTTGAACTGGTATCCTGTACGTAATGTGGTGATTGGGCTGAATTACATTTATATGAATAATGATAAATATGCCGACTCTAAAGGACAAATTACCAAAGGAGGCAAACCTTTAAGTGAACTAATGCCTTCAGGAATCGATTTTAATGTATTTCAGTTGCGTACAATGATTTCTTTTTAAACGCGAATAACGATATAAATTAAAAAAAGATGATTATGAAAAAGTTTTTGCTGATGAGCACACTTTGTGCTTTGGCTTTGGTTGGATGTAAAGATGACTCGGAACCGGAAATTCCTACTGATATTGATTATTCAGGATTGGTATTGAATGAAATTTGTGGAAACGATGGGAATGCAAGTGAAGAAGATTGGATTGAGATTTATAATACTTCCAATACAACAATTAATCTCAATGGCGTTAAACTGGTGAAAACTGATGAAGAAGGTGTTTCGGAGATTATTTATACATTTGGGGAAGGGGCAGCCATTGCCGGTAAAGCATATTTGCTGAAAGTCAAAGGCGTTGATTTTACTCAAGGAATCTCAAATACTAAATCTGTTTCTATCACTTTGCAAATGCCCTCTGGTAAAGATATAGACAAATTTGATAAGGATGCGGAATTTGGTGATGGAGGTAAACATGAAGTGGGAGGCAGTTATTCACGTATTCCTGACGGTACGGGAGAATGGACTGTTGTATTGAAAGCTACTAAAGGAACAGCTAATAAAATTACGGAACCTGAAGGACCTTCCGGTATTGATTATATTGGATTGGTGCTGAATGAGTTGAACGGTAATAAACCCAAATATATTGAGTTGTATAATAGTACAGGTCGTGAACTGGATATAACCGGAGTAAAGATTAAAAAAGATGATGGGGATATTGTTTATATAGCTCCCGAAGGGACTAAAATACAGTCTCATGGTTTTTTAGTGCTTCTTTCGGATCAAGCGGATTATTCTACAGGCTTTACAGGTGGACTCTCCGCTAAAAAATCTGTGAAGATTGAGCTTCTTTCACCGGAAGAAACTGCCATAGACGTATTCAAGAATCTAACGGATGCCGGTGAAGAGGTTTGGGGAGAAACACCTAAATACAATGGAGAAACAGAGGGAATGGCGTATGCCCGTAAGGATAACGGTGCTGAATGGTATATGATGAAAGCCACTCAAGGTGAGAGTAATAGCACCACTGCCGGACTAAGTACAAAAATAGAATGGTAAGATTATAATTGTAAGGAATGAGAAAGCTAATCCTTTTATTATTTACGGGAATTCTTCTTTTTAGCTGCACCGCTGCCGGAGCAGACGAAGGAAGAATTCTTCGTTTTATATATTGTTCAGACGTACATTATGGTCTTGAACGTGAATTTCGGGGAAAAGAAGTGGGAAGTGATGAGGTAAGTCGTGCTATGTTGGCAACCTTCAAATTGCTTTCTGAAACTCGGCTGCCGGAAGATAGTGGGGTGGGTGCAGGAATAAAATTCGGTTCTCCTGATTTTGTTGTTTGTACGGGTGATATTGCCAATCGGATGGAAGAAGGAGTTCAATCTGCTACTACATCATGGAGTCAATTTTGCAGTGATTGGGATTCATCGATAAGTTCTCCTTTGTATCTGGTACCGGGTAATCACGATATTTCTAATGCGATAGGTTATCCCAAGGTTTTATCTCCTGAAAAAGATGCATCCAGTGCTGCCGGTATTTTCAACCGGATGATGCGCCCTGCGGTGGAACGTACGGCGGAGACTTTTAATTATCAAACGGATAAGGTACATTATTCCTTTGTAAAGGACGGGGTACGGTTTGTTTTTATGGGAATGTGGCCTGATGCATATATGCGTCAATGGTTCGATCAGGAAATAGGAACCGATACGATTACTCCTGTTATTTTATTTACCCACGATCCTCCCATTGCCGATACCAAGCATTTTACGAATCCGAACGGTAAGCATACGATCAATTCAGTAGATAATTTTCAGAATTTGTTGGCAGATACCTGTCTGGTGACTGATGTCAAAAAGAAAGCCACAAAGAATTGGGAAAAGCTGGAGCAGTTTATCCATTCTCATTCTATGATTAAGGCTTACTTTCATGGAGATAAGAATTACAATGAATTTTATACCTGGAATGGGGTAAATGGAACAATTGATTTACCTGTTTTCCGGGTGGACTCCCCTATGAAAGGTGAATATTCTTCTTCTGACGAACGTCTACTTTCTTTTATTGTAGTTACCATGGATGTGGATCAGCGCTTGTTGACGGCTCGTGAATGTTTGTGGAATACGGAAAACAAAACCAGTATCCAATGGGGAAGTTCTTGCACTATCACTTTCTGATAATAGGAGATTCTATCGGATTAAGACAAAAGTGTTCTGTTTTTCTTGTAGATTTGGACATTTTGAAGTACCTTGCACACCTATTTTAAAGAATATTTTTTTAACAGGAGAATAACAGGTATGGATAATCATGTTGTAATAATGGCTGGTGGCATAGGGAGCCGCTTTTGGCCGATGAGCACTCCGGAATGTCCTAAACAATTTATTGATGTAATGGGATGTGGCCGGTCGCTGATTCAGTTGACGGCAGACCGTTTCGACGGTGTTTGCCCTAGGGAAAATATGTGGGTCGTAACTTCCGAAAAATACATTGATATTGTTCGGGAGCAGTTGCCGGAAATTCCGGAAAGTAATATTTTGGCGGAGCCTTGTGCGCGCAATACTGCGCCCTGCATTGCTTTTGCTTGCTGGAAGATCAAGAAAAAACATCCGAATGCTAACATTGTAGTAACTCCTTCGGATGCATTAGTCATTGATACAGGAGAATTCCGTAGAGTGATGGAGAAAGCCCTTCGTTTCACAGATGATGGCAGTGCCATTGTAACGATAGGTATCCGGCCAACTCGTCCGGAAACCGGATACGGATATATTGCTGCTGCCGATCAACTCCAGACAGATAAAGAAATTTACACCGTAGATGCATTTAAGGAAAAACCGGATAAAGAGACTGCCGAAAAGTATCTGGCAGAAGGCAATTTCTTCTGGAATGCGGGAATCTTTGTATGGAATGTGCGTACTATTACTTCGGTGATGCGTGTATATGCTCCGGGTATCGCACAAATTTTTGATCGCATTTTCCCCGATTTCTATACAGAGAAAGAAAATGAAACGATCAAGAAGTTATTCCCTACTTGCGAAAGCATTTCTATTGACTATGCAGTGATGGAGAAAGCGCAGGAGATTTATGTACTTCCCGCTTCTTTTGGCTGGTCAGATCTGGGTACATGGGGAGCACTTCGCGGTTTGCTTCCACAGGATAAGTCTGGAAATGCAACCGTAGGAACCGATATCCGTTTGTACGAAAGCAAAAATTGTATTGTGCATGCCAGCGAAGAAAAACGAGTAGTCATTCAAGGCTTGGATGGATATATCATTGCAGAGAAAGATAACACATTATTGATCTGCAAGCTGGAAGAAGAGCAAAGAATCAAGGAATTCTCGAAATAAAATTTATTTCGAGAATTGATATTCATGTGGTGTCATTCCTGTCATTCGCTTAAAGAACTTCGAGAAAAAAGAAGGATTAGGGAAGTTCAACTCATCAGAAATTTGATAAACAAGCAGATTGCTATGTTTTAGCAATACTTTAGCTTCTAATATAATGGACTGGTTTATCCAGTCCATTACTGTTTGTTGACTGGTTTGGCGGATGATAGTATTAAGATAACGAGGAGTGAGACATAGCTTATCCGCATAAAAACTAACATTACGTTCTCTCTTACTATAAGCATTGACTAAAGAAATGAAACGCTGGAAAATCTCTTCCTGATGTGTCTGACAACTTTGTTCTTTTTGATTGTTGTTTTTGACAAGATACTCTATATTGCACAAAAGACTGATTAGTAGATATTGAATAGCTTCCCGTCGGAACGTTGGTTCTTGTAATATATTCCATATTAAAGCAAAGTAGCTCTTAAACAAGTCGTATTCATGTGAGGTCAGAGATAATATGAGGTTTTTCTGTAACTGTGAAAGATGAGTGAAGAAATTGTCTTTTCCGGCTATAGAAAGAAATTCTGCGTCCATGCCTACCATCTGCATATCAAAATTCGGAGAGACTTCTATAATCTGAAGAATGGAATTCGGAACAATTACTAATAGCTTGTCCGGTTGAAAAGTTTCTTCTATCAGGTTGATTAATACGCGTGCATATCCCTGTTTGATGACTGCGATACGTCCCTCTTTGATACGGTAAGGTTGATCCACTGTGATAAGATTGGATTCTATTTTGGCGAAGCTGTTTACGAATCCGAAATGCGGAGATATAAAACGAAATTCGTTAAATCGGACGACATCCGGATTTACTAAGATTTCGAGACCTATGTTCAATGGTATTTTCTTTTCCATTTCTATCTGTTTTTCCGCCAAAGATAATAAAAATCAGCAAATAGCCTTTTATTCTTTCTCTTTATCGAACTATTGGAACATTTTTACTAACTATCGGAATGTGAATGTATTTTTGAAACCTCTATCTTTGTCTTTTGAAGAAATTAAAGAAATGATGTGTATGAAAAGAATGTTTTTCAGTTTCTCCTTTTTATTGTTTGTATCGGGAATAAATGCGCAGATAACGTTGGAAGAATGTCAACGGAAGACGCAGGAAAATTATCCGTTGGTACATCAGTATGGTCTGGTGGAGAAAACAAAGGAATATAATCTTGAGAATGCGGCAAAAGGATATTTGCCACAGTTTGCCCTTTCGGCTAAAGCTTCTTATCAGAGTGAGGTAACAGAAATTCCGGTGAAGCTTCCCGGAGTGGATTTGAAAGGACTGCCGAAAGATCAATATCAGGTGATGTTGGAGTTACAACAGAAAATCTGGGATGGCGGAGGAATCCGGATGCAGAAGAAGCAAACGACTGCGGAAGCGGAGATAGAGAAAGAAAAGCTGAATGTGGATATGTATGCGCTGAATAGTCGTGTAAATGACCTTTATTTTGGAATTCTTTTGTTGGACGAGCAGCTGAAACAGAATGCATTGTTGCAAGATGAACTGGAGAGAAATTATCGCCAGATTACTGCCTACGTAGAAAATGGCATTGCCAATCAGGCCGATTTGGATGCTGTGAAAGTGGAGCAGTTGAACACAAAGCAGAAAAGAGTTGAACTGGTTTCGTCGCGTATGGCATATTTGAAGATGCTTTCACTTCTGGTAGGAGAGAAGTTGTCGCAGGAAATGGTTTTGGAGAAACCTGTTCCTCAAGATGAGATTTCGGCTGTCAGTGAGATTCGTCGTCCGGAATTGTCTTTGTTTAATGCGCAAGGAGTAGGATTACAAGTACAGGAGAAAGCTTTGAATGTGCGTCATCTTCCACAGTTCGGATTGTTTGTGCAGGGAGCCTATGGAAACCCCGGACTGAATATGCTGAAAAATGAATTTTCTCCTTACTATATTGCGGGTGTTCGCCTTTCATGGAATTTCGGTAGTTTGTACACCTTGAAGAATGACCGGAAGGTAATTGAAAATAAACGCCGGCAATTGGATAATAACCGGGATGTATTTCTTTTTAATACAAGATTGGAGATGACACAACAGGATCAGGCCATCCAATCATTGGAAAAGCAAATGCAGGATGATGATGAGATTATCCGTTTGCGTACCAATATTCGCAAATCGGCAGAAGCCAAAGTGGCGAATGGAACATTGACGGTGACCGAGATGCTTCGGGAATTGACCAATGAGAGTTTGGCACGTCAGTCGAAAGCGTTGCATGAAATTCAACGGTTAATGGGAATTTATCAATTGAAATATACTACGAATGATTAATATAACTTCTTTAGATATGGAACGAATGACAAAGATAGGAATGGTTGGAGTGGCATTGATAATGTTGGCTGCTTGTGGTAAGGGAATACCCAGCTATGATGCAACCGGCACGTTTGAAGCCACAGAAGTGATAGTCTCTGCCGAAGCTGCCGGAAAGTTGTTGCGACTGGAGGTAGAAGAGGGGACAAGACTGAAAGCAGGTGAGGAGATTGGACTGGTGGATACGGTGCAATTGTATTTGAAGAAATTACAACTGGAGGCCAGTATGAAATCTGTGGAAAGCCAACGTCCGGATCTTGCTAAACAGATAGCTGCTACCAAACAGCAAATAGCAACAGCTGAACGTGAAAAGAAACGCGTGGAAAACCTGCTTGCCGCTGGAGCGGCGAATCAGAAACAGTTGGACGACTGGGATGCACAAGTCAAATTGCTTGAAAGGCAGCTTGTCGCACAGGAATCATCATTGCAGAATAGTACAAATAGCCTGATAGAACAAGGAAATTCGGTTGCCATACAGGTTGCACAGATGGAGGATCAGTTAGCTAAATGTCATGTCCAGTCGCCTATCGAAGGTACAGTATTGGCAAAATATGCAGAAGCCGGTGAATTGGCGGCGATAGGTAAACCGCTGTTTAAAGTGGCTGAAGTGGATCGCATGTATTTGAGGGCTTACATTACCTCCGAACAGTTGTCGCAAGTGAAACTGGGAGATGAGGTAACTGTGTATGCTGATTATGGAAACTCGGAGCAGAAAGCTTATCCGGGGGTAGTGACCTGGATTTCCGACCGTTCGGAGTTCACTCCCAAAACGATTTTGACGAAAAACGAACGTGCTAATCTGGTATATGCAGTGAAAATTGCCGTGAAGAATGACGGAGCATTGAAGATTGGTATGTACGGAGGAGTGACATTGAAAAATTAATGATTAAAAATTAAAGGAGAGGAGATGGAAAAGGGAGAACCCATAGTGGTTGTGAAAGAAGTCGGCAAGAACTATGGAACAGTGGAGGCGCTGAAAGAAGTTTCTTTCGTTGTGGAACGGGGAGAAATCTTTGGTCTGATAGGGCCTGATGGTGCCGGTAAGAGTTCCTTATTCCGTATTCTGACTACTTTGTTGCTGGCGGATAAAGGAACGGCCATGGTTGCCGGGCTGGATGTGGTAACGGATTATAAACAGATTCGTACGAAAGTGGGATATATGCCCGGTCGTTTTTCACTTTACCAGGATCTTTCGGTAGAAGAGAATCTGGAGTTTTTTGCTACCGTGTTCCATACGACAGTTCAGGAGAATTATGATTTAGTTAAAGATATCTACCAACAGATAGAACCGTTCAGGAAAAGAAGGGCAGGGGCTTTGTCAGGTGGTATGAAGCAGAAACTGGCATTGAGCTGTGCTTTGATTCATAAACCGGATATTTTATTTCTGGATGAACCCACTACCGGAGTAGACCCCGTGTCGCGTAAGGAATTCTGGCAAATGCTCCGAAACTTACGGGAACAGGGGATTACCATTGTCGTTTCTACTCCCATCATGGATGAGGCCCGGCAATGTGACCGGATTGCTTTCATCAATCATGGACAGATTCATGGCATTGATACTCCCGAACGTATTCTTCATCAATTTGCGTCTATCCTTTGCCCTCCTTCTTTGGAGCGGGAGGAAGTGAAGCATGAAGTAGCTCCGGTCATTGAAGTGGAACAGTTGACAAAGTGTTTTGGAGATTTTACCGCAGTAGATCATATCTCCTTTCAGGTGAACCGGGGCGAGATATTTGGCTTTCTGGGTGCTAATGGAGCAGGAAAGACGACAGCTATGCGTATGCTTTGCGGATTAAGTAAACCGACATCAGGCATCGGAAAGGTGGCAGGATATGATATTTACCGGGAGGCCGAACAAGTTAAGAAACATATCGGATATATGAGCCAAAAGTTTTCGCTATATGAAGATCTGAAAGTGTGGGAGAATATCCGTCTGTTTGCCGGAATTTATGGTATGAAGGAACAAGACATAGAACGGAAGACAGAAGAATTGTTGGATCGTTTGGAGCTTACTGCCGAACGGGATACTCTGGTGAAGAGTCTTCCGGTGGGATGGAAACAGAAATTGGCTTTTTCAGTATCAATATTTCATGAACCGAGAATCGTTTTTCTGGATGAGCCGACCGGCGGAGTAGATCCTGCTACGAGAAGACAGTTCTGGGAATTGATCTATCAGGCAGCCGATCAGGGTATTACCGTGTTTGTCACTACCCATTATATGGATGAAGCGGAATATTGCAACCGGATATCTATCATGGTGGACGGTCAGATAAAAGCGCTTGATACACCTGCCCGTCTGAAACAACAATTCGGTGCGGAAACGATGGATGACGTTTTTCAGAAATTAGCCCGCGGTGCGGTGCGCAAAGCAGATTGATTATGAGACAGTTTATAGCTTTTATAAAGAAAGAGTTTTATCATATTTTCCGTGACCGGCGAACCATGCTGATTTTGTTGGGGATGCCTGTCGTGCAAATTATTCTATTCGGTTTTGCTATCAGCACGGAAGTGAAGAATGTTCGGTTGGCGGTGCTCGACCCTTCTAATGATGTGGTAACGCGAAAAATAATTGATCGTTTGGATGCCAGTGAGTATTTCACCGTTACTGCACGTTTTCATTCGCCCCAGGAAATGGAAGCTGCTTTCCTAAAGAATGAAGTTGATATGGCGATTGTCTTTAGCGAACGGTTTGCGGATGATCTCTATACGGGTGATGCTCGTGTACAGCTGATAGTAGATGCAACAGATCCTAATATGTCGACTTCGCAAGTTAATTATGCGACAGGAATCGTTTCTATGGTAGGCCAGGAGATGATTCCCCCTAATATGTCGGTTGCCCGCCTGACTCCTGATATCAAATTGCTCTACAACCCGCAGATGAAGAGTGCTTATAACTTTGTTCCGGGAGTGATGGGCTTGATTCTGATGCTGATTTGCGCCATGATGACCTCGATTTCCATTGTTCGTGAGAAAGAAACAGGCACGATGGAAGTATTATTGGTTTCACCTGTGAAGCCGCTATTTATTATTTTGGCAAAGGCTGTACCTTATTTTGTGCTGTCGTTCGTCAATCTGATAACGATTCTTTTGCTTTCGGTCTTTGTGTTGGATGTTCCGGTGGTAGGAAGTTTGTTCTGGTTAATCACGGTATCGTTGCTGTTTATCTTCGTATCCTTGGCATTGGGCTTATTGATTTCATCAGTCACACGTACACAGGTTGCGGCCATGCTGGTTTCCGGATTGATGCTGATGATGCCCACGATGCTTTTATCGGGCATGATTTTCCCTATAGAGAGTATGCCGGTGATACTTCAATGGATCTCGGATATACTTCCGGCACGTTGGTATATACAGGCTGTGCGTAAACTGATGATTGAAGGAGTACCAGTTGCATTGGTGTATAAAGAGATTGGTATCTTGTTATTGATGGCGACGGTACTTATTACGATCAGTATCAAGAAATTTAAGTATAGATTGGAATAATATGTCGATATGCCAATTGGCTGCATGAATACTATACAGTGTGCTAATGGGCAGATTGATAAATGGAAGAATTATTTATGATAAAGTTCCTGATAGAAAAAGAGTTTAAACAATTGCTTCGCAATTCGTTTCTTCCGAAATTGATTCTTGTATTTCCATGCATGATTATGCTGTTGATGCCTTGGGCGGTAAACCTGGAAATCAAGAATATACAGCTGAATATTGTGGATAATGACCATTCGGCTATTTCACAACGTTTAGTCAATAAGATTGCCGCCTCTACCTATTTCCGTCTGGTGGAAGTGCCGGCTTCGTATGAAGAAGGCCTACGGAATATTGAAATTGGAACGGCGGATATTGTGATGGAAATTCCGCGGCATCTGGAACGGGATTGGATGAATGGCGAAGATACCCACATACTGATAGCAGCCAATGCTGTGAATGGGACAAAAGGAGGGCTGGGGAGTTCTTACCTATTTTCTATTATTAATGATTATGCAGCCGAGCTGCGTTCGGAATATCCTGCAACTGCTACAGTCTCCGGTGCTTTCCCTTCGATAGGTATTGATACACAGGGGTTGTTTAATCCGAATCTGAACTATAAACTCTATATGATTCCGGCATTGATGGTCATGTTATTAACTTTGATTTGTGGTTTCTTGCCTGCATTGAATATAGTTAGCGAGAAGGAAGTAGGAACGATTGAGCAAATCAATGTGACGCCGGTTCCGAAGTTTATCTTTATTTTGGCAAAGCTCTTGCCTTACTGGTTGATTGGTTTTGTGGTGCTGACTGTATGTTTCATATTGGCTTGGTTAATTTATGGCATAGTGCCGGTCGGTCATTTTCTGTTGATTTACTTTTTCGCAGTTCTTTTCGTTCTGGTAATGTCCGGTTTCGGACTTGTTATTTCCAACTACTCGGCAACGATGCAACAGTCTATGTTTGTTATGTGGTTCTGTCTGTTGGTTGTGATTTTGATGAGTGGATTGTTTACACCGATTACTAGTATGCCTGAATGGGCTCAACTAATAACGATATTCAATCCTTTGAGATATTTTATGGAGGTGATGAGAATGATATACCTGAAGGGGAGTGGTTTTGTGGACCTATTGCCACAATTGGGTATATTATTATTGTTTGTTGTTGTCTTCAATATTTGGGCGGTGCTTAGTTATCATAAGAATAAGTAATTAGTATTATGTTGCAAAGAGAATACTCTAAAAGAACAAAGGCGGAGCAAAAGACTTTATTCTTTGCTCGCCTTTGTTCTTTTAGTGCTTCTTATTTAGAATGTAATACCAATACGTAATCTAGGTTCGATGTATGTTTTAAAATTCGTTACCCGGTAATTATCGGTTGTTTCTTCATTTATAGAATCTTCGTGAGTAGTAGTTTGACCATTTACGGTGTTTTTAGTGATAGAGGTTGCGTCATATTCCATTTTCAATGTTTTGGCTGACTGACAACCAAGTCCTAATTCTGTTCCGATATAAAGTCCTTTATAAATATAGAATTCTACACCTGCAAAAATAGCAGCGTTGATGTTCAATGTTGCTCTTTGGGCTTGCTCGAATATATTGCCACTATTATCTCCACTGACGATAGCACCGTTCTTTAGTTCTCCTGTTTTTGACGTTTCAATTATTTCTTCTCCATTGGATGTATTGGATATTGTTTTTGAATAGTCTTTAACTTTTGTAGATGCAAAATTCTTTCCAAATCCAATGCTACCTCCTACATATGCATCCAATCTTTTCCATAAGTCAAAGTGGCGTTCATAACCGAAGTCGATATTAAAATTTCCCATTTTATATTTGTATTCTTCGTTATAACTACTTTCAGTGTCTTCATCGAACTCATCGTTTGTATATTTTGAATTTATTGATTTGATTCCGATTTTTAATCGAACAGCATCTTTATCACTAAAGAAATAACGTACTTTTAGACCATCTAGACTAAAAGTTTCACCATCCTGATCAAAGGGGTTAATTTGGACTTCTGTACTCCATGAACCTTTTGTCGGTTTGTTTTGTGCAAATAAATTTCCCGCCATTAATAGAGTGGCAAATAAAATAAATACTAACTTCTTCATAAGTTTTGTTTTAATAGTTTTATTAATATTATCTTAAAAATACTGCAAATGTATTCAATTTTTTAATATAAACCTGATAATTCTTCTCTTTTTCTTTATATTAATAAACGTTGTTCTTGTGTGGGGAGTATATACAAAAACAGCTCTTCTCAAAAAATGAGAAGAGCTGTTTAGATTACTCTACCACCATTTTAGGTGGTATATAGATTACTTTATTTCAATTTGCCGATTTGGCTTCTTCACTTCTTCTTCAGAGAGTTTCGGAAGTTCGATGTTTAAAACACCATGTTCTACGGATGCGGCAATTTTTTCTTTGTCCACATTGTCCGGTAGAATCATTGTTTGCTGGAACTTAGAGTATGAGAATTCGCGACGCAGATAGCGACCGTCTTTCTTTTCCTCCTTGTTTTCAGCCTTCTTCTCCATGCTGATAACGAGGTTGTTGTCTTCATCAATGCGAACATTGAAATCATCCTTCGTCATACCAGGAGCAGCCAATTCCACTTTGTATTCTTTTTCTGTTTCCAAAACATTAATTGCAGGTGCAGTAGCATTTGCTTTTACCATCCAATCGTTATCAAAGAAATCATTAAAGATACTTGGTAACCAACCTTGAGTTCTTCTAACAGGCATCATAATTTTAGTCTCCTATCTTTAAGTTAAACATTCAATTAATAAATTTTGAACTTCGGCGTTTTCACTTCCGATGGTATCGGTTGCCCCGCCTTCCATCGTCTGCTCTCGAACCGTTGTTCGCTTCTATAAATGCAAACCTTATGCCAAGAGATTTTGGAGACTAAAATTGTCTATTTGTCATTGTAATAATGCCAAATTTGCAATATAGGTGACAAAATGTATTCTGTTTTTATTTATTTTATATAAGATAGATATTAATTTGATAACTTGTTTACTTCTTCTCGATTAGTTTGAATCTTATTCTTAGTGTTTGCCTTTCTTCGTCATAATCATGACTAATGATTTTGAAGGTGCCCACTTCAGAAGTATTGGATACATGCAATCCGATGCAGGCGCAGGTATCATAATCTCCAATGCGGACAATGCGAAGAGTTTCGCTTGCATCGGCAGGTAGCTTACTTAAATCTACGATGTCTTTGGCCTGTTCATGAGTCATAAACTCAACAGTCACAGGTAGGTTCTGACTGATTACCTCGTTCACTTTATCTTCAATAGACTGGATTCGTTCCGCTGTCGGACATGACGAAAGTATATAGTCACATTTGCTTTTTTTCCTTTCGATGTGGGCATTGCGAGAACGTGGGCAGCCAAAGGTTTTCACCATGGTGGCATTGAGTAAATGCTCTGCTGTATGCATAGGAGGGTATTCCTGCTTGTTGTGATCGTTGAGTTGAATTTGTTGTTCCATTACTATTTACTGCGATTAATATATTTATTGAATAATTCTACATGAAGACCTGTACATTTTACTTTTACTATGTGTTGTTTATCTGTCAGAAAACAGGTTGGAGTAGCTTGTGTACCATATTTGATTTTCATGGGACTTGCATCCTGTTTGAAGTCAGAAATGAAAATATAGTCAAAAGGATATTCCTTCTTCAATGTTTGTAGACTCTCTAATGAGCTGCAAGGCCAGTAAACAATTACTAAAAAGTCGTTATTTGATAATTGACTATGTAACTGATTAAGTTGCTCACGGCCTTCTTTTCCCATACATCCTAAACCACCATAAAGCATTAATAGTTGTTTGCCATTTGTGATATTCCAGTCAAACATTTTTCCGTCTACTTGGGTACAAGGGAATCTGTAGATAGAATCACCTTCTTGAATTTGTTGGGTATGTAGATGTTCTCTGATATTTTTGCCATAGAAAGATTCTTGCATTTCTGGGGTTAATGAGTTTAGGATGTTTTCCAAAGTATCTTTGGACATGTCCAAACGAGTCATATATAGACGTCGTAGACCACTGGGAACTGATGCATATTTCATAGCTAATTCTATATTTGCTTTTGATGCCTTTTTATAAATGTCATCAAAAATGCACTGAATACTATCTTTTTTTTCAGGCATTGTTTCCCATATTTGACTTAATTCCTCTTGTTGTTTCTCATAATTCATCCAAATAATACTATCTTCTTTTAAATAATTCTCTTCCGTTATTAAATCTTGTGAATATAGGTTTGTGATATTAAATAAGCAGAGGAGTAATAAGTATAGTTTATTCATGGCATTTTGTATTTAATCATTTATTTAAAGCTTTTACAAAAGTACCATTCTTTTTTAGGAAATCAAGCATATAGATATAAAAAAAGGAGCAACGCCTTGCTCCAACCTTTGTTAACCTTAAAT
>ENA-UOIV01001309-UOIV01001309.1-human-gut-metagenome-genome-assembly--contig:-C59-NODE-1309-length-21645-cov-79.984206_pt1 | contig 21645 bp, 20 predicted proteins | sample MGYA00242333_ERZ723880 | MGnify/ENA metagenome assembly ERZ723880 | reverse complement strand
GTGCAGAATGCACAGGGCCATTACGGCTATGGCACATATCTGTTTGACCCTTCCTATATCGTATAAACAATTCTATCCATAAAACGGGAAAAACGTCTTACCCTAAAACCGGGTAGGACGTTTTTCTTTACCTTGGAAAGGTTATACTGTATAATAAATGCCATAGCCTAAAAAACAGGGAGGCGGCAAAATGGCTGCAACAAACTTTCCGCTTGAAATAGAGCGCAAATATTTAATCCGTTATCCGGATCTAAACACATTAAAACAGCTGCCGCAATACAATAAAACAGAAATTACGCAAACGTATTTAAAAAGCGAAAATCCGGCCTTTGGCGAGCGTATACGAAAACGAGGAATAAACGGCGTTTATGTCTATACCAAGACATACAAGCGTGACATCACGCCTGTCAAACGGATTGAACTGGAAGAAGAAATTACGCAGCAATCATACAACACGCTGCTTGCAAAGGCCGATCCCATGCTGCAAACCATCACAAAGGTTCGCCATTGCTTTTCTTATGCGGGTAAGCTTTTTGAATTGGACATCTACCCCTTCTGGTCCGACCGCGCCACCCTGGAAATAGAGCTTGCAAGCGAAGACGAAAGCTTTACGCTTCCTCCATTTCTAACGGTTATCAAAGAGGTTACCGGCGACCTGCGCTACAGAAACCGAAACCTTGCGCTGCACATTGTCAACGAGCCCATTTAAAATCTTTTACAACGTGTCCTGCAGCAGCTCTATACGGCGGTGTTGCGTACAAATTACGCCCTCTTCTTTAAGCTTTTTCAGTTCGCGCATCATTGCACTGCGGTCCACGCAAAGATAATCGGCAAGCATCGCATAAGAAAAAGGGAGCACAAAGCGTTTTGTATGCCGGCCTGACAGGTTGATAGAAAAATAAGCCAGCAGCTTTCCACGGATTGTTCGGCGGCTTAAAACCTCTACGCGTTCGCTCAGTACGGCTGAACGCTGTGCAATCAGCGACAGCATATTGCCCACCAGACGGCTGTGATGCTCGCAGGCCTTTGCGCATCGCTTTGTAATATTCTGGTATGCAATAAACATAATTTCGCAGTCTTTACGGCAATAAGCAGCTATCTCTTCCATTCCGGCGCAGCCCCGGTAAAAAACCCCGCCAAAAATACCGTTTTCCGTTACAGTTTCCAATACCGTACGTGCGCCGCTTATGTCTGTCCGCTCTATACTCACCATCCCATTTTTTACAATACCCACAGCGTCTGTTTTTTGCTCGTAGCTGCAAATCTGCTCTCCGCTTTTATAGGTGCGGATCTGTGGCGCAAAGCATTCCATCATTTGCCTGTATTCCTCTTCCGTAATCCCTGTAAACAATACATTTTCCCTATACTCCATCCAAACCGTCCTTTCGCCATACTTGTTGCATTTGCAACTTTTAAATATATTTTAGTAAATATTTATAAAAAAGTAAAGCGCCGTTTTTACAGACGGCGTATTTTTTCAGCAATAACAAAAGCGGGCAATATTTTAGCCCGCTTTTGTTATTTGGTTGTTCTGCTTTACCGACAGCTTAAAGCGCCGGAATCATTTTGCTCAGGAATTTCTGGATCATCAGTACATCGTTTAACTCTACGTTGCCGTTATGGTCGGTATCCGCCGCGGCAAGCTGTAGATCGTCAAACTGTTCTACGCGCGCAATATATTTTTGTATGGCCAAAACATCCTGTAAAGTAACTTCTCCGTCTGCGTCTGCATCCCCCATTTTACGCAGCGCCTGCGTTGCGGCATAAAGCGCATCCTTTTTGGCGTCCACTTCCGCCTGCTGCGCATCTTCATCCTGGTATACCGCTGCTGCTTGGCTGTAAGCCGCTTCAAAGCTGTCTACGGTGCTTTGCACATATCCCGTAAGCCCCTGCTCCCTGACTACATCCGCCTTTGTGATAGCATCCAGCAGGCCGGTTTTGTCCACATCACCTGCAAACGGCTCTAAAGCCTCCCTTGCAGCGTCCAGCTCCGTTGCAGCGTCGTCAATTTGCTTCTGGGTCACGTCCGGCTGTGTATATATGAAAGCTGCCCTCTCATACGCCTCTTCAAAATCCTGTACGCTCTTTTGCGTATAGCCGTCCAGCCCTTCTGCAATGGTCGCATCCGCCCGATCCAGCGCCGCCTTCAGCGCCGTCTTGTCCACTTGCAAATCCAGCCCTGTTATAGCGGCTGTTAAATTCTGCTCTGCCTGATCGATCTGCTGTTTTATGGCAAATACGTCTGTATATACCGCTGCTGCCGCATCATAGGCTGCTTCAAATTCCTGTACGCTCTGCTCCGTATACTGGTCAAGGCCGCCCGCTTTTACCTGCTCGGCCTGATCCAGCGCCGTTTTCAGCGCTGTTTTATTTGCATCGTCCAACGCAACAAACGTCACATCTGCGCGGCTATCTGCATAGGCCTGTGCAGCACTGCCCGCATAACCGTATACCGTCAGATGTGTAAAGCCGCCAAACGCATTGGCATCAATTTCCTCCGTCTGTCTGGGAATCAGCACTTTTTCAAGCGCATTGCACTCCCCAAACGCCACATATCCTATGCTGGTAAGCGTTTCCGGCACAATAACCCTCTTGAGTCCGCGCATCTGGAAAAACGAATAAGAAATATCTGTAAGCCCCTTACCCAGCACCAGCTCTTCAATGCCGTTGCAATCTTTAAAAATATAATTTCTGGTGGTTGTCACACTATCAGGAATTACAATCGTTCCCTCCAGCGCACAGTTTTCAAATGCCCGGTCGTCTATTTCCTCCAGTCCTTCGCTGAGCGTCACGTTCTTAAGCGAAGTACAGTTTGCAAACATTCTTGCGGGAATCTTTTTAACGCCGCTGCCAATAGAAATACTTTGCAGCGCCGTATTGGCCTTGTCGGGCTCTTCGCTGGTGGCCAAATTAAACGTAAACGCGTCCAGATTCTGTACGCCGTCCCCAATAACAACCTCCTCCAGATTCACGCATTCCTTAAACGCTTCTATCCCCACGCTTGTAATGCTGTCTGCAAGAACAAGTTTTTTAAGGGCGGTGCAGCCTCTGAAAAAGCGTGTGCCTATATAGGTGCTCCCCTGCGCAAAAGTGGCTTCCTCCAACGCAGAGCAATTCATCATAACCTGCGATCCTGTGCTTGTAAGGCCGCCGCCAAAATGGATTTTTTTCAATCCGGTGCAGTTTAAAAAGGCTCCAAAGCCTAAAAATTCCACACTGTCCGGTATGGTAACCTCCTGCAGCTGTGTACAGCCGGAAAACGCATTTTGCCCAATATCCGTCAAAGTCTCCGGCAAGGAAACCGACGTAATATCCATATTCTGGAACAGCATGGATTTCAGTCCCGTTACCACCAGCGGCTGCGGGCTATACGGCATTGTCGATGGAATCACCACGTCTTTTTCTCTTCCGTCATACGCGATGATAATGCACTCTTCCGGGGACGCTGTCAAAGACGCGTACGAAAAGCCTGTTGTGCTGTCCGTAAACACAACCCCGTAGCTTGGATTATATTCCGCAGCAAACGCCACCGGAGCCGAAACAGCCGCCATAGCCGCTATAAGCAGAACGCACAACAGCGCAGATACCAGCCTTTTACATTGTTTCATGCTTTATACCTCTCTTTTTTTCTTTTTTGCCATTTTTTTCACTATATCATTTTTCTTAATAAAATTCAAGAGGAAACATGTTTTTTGTCAAAATTCCACGAACCCCCGCACAGAGCAACGGGCACTGTGTGGGGGTTCTTCTTTTCTGATTTTACTGTAAATACACAAGATCTGTATCTGTGCTGATATTATCAAGCCCATACAGCATCAATACCTCATCAATTCCTTCCTGCTCCATCAGCTCAGAGACAGGAAGCTTATAATAGCGCATATCAACCATCACGATCTCGCTGTAATGATCCGCTAAAAACGGAACCATAGCATGCGCAAACGAGTCCTTAATCAGCAAAAGCTTCGGGCCGTCGCTGTTTTCATTTTCAATCCGAACAAGGCTGTGGTTGCCGTCCAAAAAGACCGGATATTTGTCGTCTTCCTGTAAATGGCTCAAAATGAACATACTGTTATGCTCTTCTATGCTCTCTCCCTCCTGGATTGTCACGCGCACATTTTCCTCATGTGTCTTGTTGTGCCATAGCTCTATATCATCCGGCGGTGTCAACCACAGTGCGCTGGTTGAATACGTGGTACCATAAAAATTCCCAAACGTTTCTTTTTCAAAACTGCTTTCAGGCGTGGGTGTAATTCCCTGCGCGGCGCAGTAAGCCGTATAAGCAAGGTACGCACCCTGCGTGGTCCAGTGATGGTCCGTCCTGTAATAAAGCTGCTTTTCCTGGGCGTTGTCCTTAAACAGCTGTTTGATATTCATAAAATCCAGCTCGCCCTTGTTCTCTTCAATTACATTAAAATATGCATCGTCCAAATAGCTGTAGTGTACGCGCGGCAGCTTATCCTCCATAATATAGCCTACGCTTGGTACAATCAGCAAAGACGCGTCTGCACTTGTATCGGATGCAAACTTTGCAAGTGTCCGAATATTGCTTTCCAGCCGGTTATCCGTATCTACCGGCACATTGATTAAATAATTGTCTGCGCACGCGTACACCCCATTGGAACCATTCCGCCCGCAAATCAAATCATAATACGCGTTGAGCCCTACAAAAAAGTTACGCCCTACCGTATGGTCTGACAAAAACGTTTCAAACTCTGTCCCAAACTTGCCGCTGAGCAGTGTATCTGCATTAAATTCAGGGAACGTAGACAAATAACGTTTTTCATTGGAGGAATAGCTTTGCTTGGGTAGAAGCAAAAACAAAAGCCCCATGGCAAAGATAAACACGCAAAAAACGACCGCAGGCATATATTTTTTTATATTTCGTAAATTCACTGCCTTCACCTCTTCATCCTTCTGCGTCAAACGGCCTTAAAACCGGAAATAAATAAACGGGTTATAGCTCTGGCTGACAAGCGTTGCCGTACAGATCAAAAGCGCCGCAGCGCAAAGCGTGGTTTCAGGGATCCAGCACCAGTTGCGGTATTTGATTTTTTCATACAGCTTATATGCAAGCGGTGTGCTCGCCAAAACGGCCGCCACAAGTAAAGGCAGATATGACCACACAAGCACGAGCGCTTCCTGGCCGATCAATCCACCGGCGGGGTTAAACAGGTCGTTAAAAAACTGCCCCATTAATTGCATATCCTCAAAATAGAAGATAACCCAGCCTATAACGATCAAAAACAGCGAATAAAGATGCTGCAGCGCCGCCGGCAGCTTTTGCAGATATTTCATCAAAAACAGCTTTTCTATAATCAGGATCACGCCAAAATAAAGGCCCCACAAAATAAAGTTGACGCTTGCTCCATGCCATAACCCCGTTAAAAACCATACGATCAAAAGATTTATAACCATCCGCTTGGTTCCCTTACGGTTACCGCCCAACGGTATATAGACGTATTCGCGGAACCACGTTCCCAGCGAAATATGCCATCTGCGCCAAAATTCCGTAATGGTTTTTGAAATATACGGGTAATCAAAGTTTTTCAAAAACTCAAAGCCAAACATATTTCCAAGGCCCCTGGCCATGTCGGAATAACCGCTGAAATCAAAATAAATCTGGAACGCATACGCGCATATACCTATCCAGCTGCCCAGCACACCGTTTTCCTGGCTGGTTTCACGCAATTGGTCCCACAAAAGCCCCATCTGGTTGGCAATCAAAACCTTCTTCGCCAGGCCAACCATAAAAAGCTTTACGCCGTTTGTAAAATCCGCGATGGTTTCCTTGCGGTGGTCAAGCTGTTCCGCTACTTCCTGATAACGGACGATCGGACCTGCAATCAGTTGCGGAAAAAGCGTTACATATGTACCAAATGTAATAATATTTTTCTGTACAGGCGCGTCGCCTCTGTATACGTCTATCGAATAGGACATCGTCTGGAAGGTATAAAACGAAATTCCAATGGGAAGCGGTATCTCAATCGGTTCAATGTTCAAAAACGGCAGAACATTGAGCGTTTCTGTCAAAAAGCCTGTGTACTTAAAAAATCCCAGTAGGCCCAGGTTGATCACAACAGCAGAAACCAAAAACCGCTTTGCAATCTTTTTATTCTCCCTGTATTTATCTATAAAATAACCGTGCGTATAGTCCACCAGTGTGGAAAACAGCATTAAAAGAACGAACACCGGCTCGCCCCAGCCGTAAAAAATTAGGTTTACAACAAATAAAAACAGATTGCGGTACCGGTACGGCGTAATATAATAAATCAATATGACAGCCGGCAGGTATAAAAACAAAAACAGAAGGCTTGAAAAAACCATATTACCCCTCCTTATAATTTCAACATAAAAAAGGCCGTACAAAAGGCAGGTTCCTTCTGCTTGTACCCGTGCAAAACGTATAACAAGGCAACAGCACTTAAAAAGCCTTGTAAAATCCCTTACCTCGTAAACACATGCTGTCTACCATATTACACAATTTCTGGCGGTCTGTAAAGCAAAAAAACACCCGCAACACACATTTTTTATTGTACGATCTATTCCTTTAAATAAGAGTTGTAGATATTGGTCATACCTTCTGCATCTTTTGAAAGGAACATACATATATAATTGCCGCTTGTCTGTACCTTACACTTTTTCAGCATATTGTACTGATCCGGCAAATAGTTTTTTGTCGAACTGAGTTTAGACTGATATCTCTCGTTTAATTTTGCCTCAACCACTGCCTTTGCGCCGCTGTCTTTTGCCTGAATCATTACTATTTCGTCCTGCTCTACACCGGAACCGTTGATCTGCGCCTGATACTGCAGCACATCGCCAGACGCAATCCCATAATAGTTCATCAGGTCTTCCTCGCTTTGTATCTGCACCATTTCATCCGGCAGGTCATATGTAAGCGCAATCTTGGCCATAACATCCTCTAAGCTGATTCTCTTTTCCTCCTGCACACATCCCGTTATACCCAAAAGCATAACAGCTGCAAGCAGCAGTGCATATATCTTTTTCATATACTCTCCTAAACAGTCCTATCTACAGACCCCTTACCGGGGATGGTTTAAAAGATAATCGACCCAGACGTTACATGCCGCTGAAGTAAAATGAATCCCAAGCACATCGGGATCGCCGCAGTACTCCGGTATCAAATTCCCCTGCGCGTCGCGCATAACCGAAGCCACATCTATAAACGAATACCCGTTGTCCTCACAGTAAGCCTTCAGCTTTTGGTCAAATTCTTCAATCCTTGCATTATTCAGGCCGGCCTGCTGGCTTTCCTTCAGCATGGGCGTTACAGATTGCAGGAAAAGCTGCACATCCGGCACCTTTTCCTTAATGCTTTCAAGCAACGTAGCTATGCTTGCAAAGGTCTGCTCGTCCTTAAACAGGCCCAGATCGTTCATTCCCAGCATCAAATATACTTTTTTTGCACCGCAGTCCTGTACAGCGTCCTCAATTTTTGTCTTAGCGCCTTTATAAAACGGGTGTACCGACTCTTCGCTTATCTCCCAAAGCGCGTTGTTATACCCCAGGCTTCCCGACGTAATAAACTGTGCCTGTCCCAGGCATTCCTCCCCATTTTGCCGTAAATCCTGTGCATACATTTGCAGCTTACTGGTAATGCTGTCTCCCACAAACACAGCGTCGTCAAAATAGGAAGGCGCCACAGGCGTCTGCAGCACAGCCGCCTGTACCGCAGGCTCCGTCTCTTTAGAAGCAGACGGAGCAGCCTTCTCCTGTGCACATGCGCTGAAAGCCATACAGGCTGCTACGGACAACGCCAAAAGCAGCGCCGCGCTTTTGTTTTTCTTCATTTTCTTAATCCTAACTTTCTTTTCTGTCAATTATATATGCGGCAGCTTTCCTTAAAAGTAGGAATTATAAACCTCCACCATCTCTTGCGCGCTTTCTGCAAAGATCATACGAACATAATTGCCGTCTGTCTTGACCTCGCATTTTTTCATGATTTCATAATTTTCCGGGCTATAGCTTGCAATTTCCTTAGACCTGGAATCATACCGTGCCTGCAGCTTTTCCTCTACCCTTGCCGCAGCTTCCGCATCCTTTGCCTGTACAAGCACAATTTCGTCCAGGCCGGATGTGTCAATCTCCGCAGCAAAGCTTACTACGTCGTTTGTATCAATCGAATAATATTTATTCAAATCACTCACATCGGTCATTTCCTTCATATTGTCCGAAAGGTCAAAATCGCTGTTAAATTTTTCAAGGATCTCTTTAAGATCCACATCCTTTTCAGACGTATTCGAACAACCTGCAACCAGGATCAGGCAAAATGCCGCCAGCAAAACTGCCACAACTTTTTTCATTTTCTCATTACCTCCGATCATTTCTTGCTGCTTTTGATAAAAAATAACAGCGATTTCATTTTAAACGCTCATAAAATCAAAGTCAATATACTTACACGATTAATCCTTTACAATCCTGTTACTGTTGTTTCTTTTTCGTGCTGGCTTTGCTGCGCGCCTTCCAGGGAAAAATCTCCATCCCTGTAAAATTCCTTTGTTGCCGCAACGCGGTACACAGCGCTTTGGTGTTTTTGCAACAGCTTTGTAATCGCATACATGTCAATCCATATCTCATTTGGGCCTTCCTTCTGGCTTTCGTCAAAAATCAGCTGCATGCCGTAATGCAAATGGCTTGTTTGAATTCCATTGGTATTTTCTGTTGCACTATACCCTGTCCTGCCCACATAGCCGATTACATCACCCGCATTCACCGTTTTTCCTTCACACAGATCGGGATGAAACGGCCGGTTTTGTCGTAAATGCGCATAATAGTAATACCGCTTGCTGTCAAAGCTGCGGATTCCAATCCTCCATCCGCCGTACTGGTTCCAGCCCATGATTTCCACAACGCCGGATTCCACAGCAATCACAGGCGTACCGGTTGCCGCCATTAAGTCGTGTCCTAAGTGGCGGCGCTTATAGCCGTAGCTGCGGCTTGCGCCAAAATCATCAAAATGCGAAAAAGGGAACGTCTTTGCAATCGGGGAATATACTTTCAGTCCATATTTTTCCTCCCATTCTCCATCCTTTTCCGCTTTTTCTCTGTACGTTCCCAAAAAGCCATCCAATACGGCTCCATAGGCTTCCCTGTAATAAGCATAATACGACATATCCTTTGTAATATCCTCTATCTTTTCCCCGTTTTGCAGCTTTTGTACCACATCATTGAGGTCGGCTGCCTTATAGCGCTTAAAGTCCCCTCCATATTTTGCCCCCAAATAAGCAAGTACGTCGATCCAGTTGATCTTTATTTCCTGCTGCTGTGACGCTATGTCTGCGTTCATTGCTCTTTCCAAGGCGTCATAGCATACGTTAAATTCCACATATTTAATATAATCCTCCTCTTTGGAAGCCCCAACCAGCACCAGACATACCGCCGCACACAGAATAACGGCCAAGCATACGCAAATCACTTTTTTCACTGTACCACCGCCGTCTTTAAATTGCGTTTTTCTATTTTCTTTAATGTATATGTTTGCCCCTTCAGATCCATGCTTTCTTTTTTGCGCGCCGCTTTTCCCTTCGCCGTTTATCTTTTTACCTCTTATTACGTTTCTGTAGCAAACGGCAAAAAAATGCGCTATAATAAAAATAGACAAATTTTGCAGACGGCGGGGAACGCCCTCTGTATTGGAACAAACTTTCAATCGCCATGTACAGAAAGGGTGTGCCCGCTTGAAAGAAAAATTGCCGCATACGCTTATCCTGGTCGCCGTCGCTTTGGCCGCCTGTGCAGTTATCACCGCCTATAACGCCTTTTACGTTCCGCCAACAAGCCTGCCGCAGGTGATTTACACCCAGCAGGGAACCGCTCCTTCCGGCGCTCTGGAAAGTGGGACGGAAGGCACGCAGCAAATTCCCTCCGCCACACAAGCGCAAACGCAGCCTAATGTTGCATTTTATAAGATTAATATCAATACAGCAAACGAGCAAGAGCTGCAACAACTGGAAGGGGTCGGCCCTGTGTTGGCGCGCCGTATTGTGGAATATCGCGAGCAAAACGGCAGCTTTCAGCAGCTGGAAGAATTAAAAAATGTAAAAGGGATTGGGGATTCTATTTTTGCCGGTCTGGAAAATGATATCACCATCTAAAAGAAGGGATCCATTTATGATAACAATCAAGCACAAAAAATGGGGATGTGCTGCTGCACATCCCCTGATTTTCCAATAGCAAACTCCCGTTTTAATCTGCAAATGTTTCCTGTGAGTTTGCCCATTGCTGCAGGTACACTGCCTTATTTTCGTCTTTCCATCTCATCTTTAAGCTTATACGCACAAAAAGACTGTGGCTCCATTATCATAGACTGCTGCGCAAAACGGCAATTCCCCACAGAGAAAACCACCTGCCCATCAAATGCAAACGGCGCGCGCTGCTCTTCCCCAGACGGATTGACTGCAAATATAAAACTGCCCCTTTTGTAAATAAAGGGGTATTTATTTTTTTCCGCATAAATCGTTTCATACGGCCCATCGGCCTGCAGCTGTTCATATTCGTTCCGAAGCTTTAAAACCTGCCTTACTGTATGCAGCATAGACTGCTCGTCGCACATCTGGTCCTCCACTGTCGGCGCGTCTTCGCTGCTGTCCACCGGCAGGTAAATTTCCTTTTCGTCAGCCTGTGAAAAACCCAGATTTTTTCCCCGGCTCCACTGCATAGGCGTCCGCGATCCGGTACGCGAAAAACCGCCTTCCTTGCTTTGCAGCCCTTCTATATAGCGCATGCCGATTTCATCCCCATAATATAAAAACGGAACGCCCGGCAATGTAAAGATCGTACAGCATGCAAGCTCTGCCGCCCTTTTATCCAGCGTTCTGCGCAGGCGCGGCGTGTCGTGGTTGCCCGTAATAAAGCTGATATACCCCTGGTCTTTTGTTTCCAAAAGGTTTTTTTCATATTCGCGTGTAAACCTTGTAATATCTCCGGCAGCATCTTTGCAAAAAAAGCTGTCGTTGTTCCCCTGCGCGTCTGTGCTGCGAAACAGCGAATGATACCCATTCCCTTTATGGTCCAGATAAAAATCCGCATGAAAACCCGCATTGTTGATCGCGCGTTGGGGATGGCTCCATTCAGACACAAGCACCGCCTGCGGATATTCCTTGTCAAGCATCTGCCGTATACCACGCCAGATCTTGGCGGTTTGCTTTTTATCGTCTTCGTTTTTCACAAGCGAATCGGCCATGTCCACCCGAAAGCCGTCGCAGCCCTTTTCAAGCCAAAACCGCATGACGTCCTTAATCGCCTCCACGGTTTTCAGGCATTCCGGATGGTCGCATGGAAGCTGCCACTGCGGATGCGTAATCTGTGCAAACCCGTAATTGAGCGCGGGCTGCGAGCTAAAGTAATTTACAAGATAATTGCCGTCCCTGTCCGTAATGCCGCACATCAGCCTATACGCAGACGGCGCCTCCCATACGCTGTCCGTCCAGATATACCGGCTGCTGTATTCGTTGCTTTCAGGCTCCTTGCTCTTTAAAAACCATTCGTTCTGGTCAGACGTATGCCCGGGAACCAGATCCAGCAAAATATGCATGCCCTTTTGATGCACCTTGTCCATCAACCGAACCAGGTCTTCATTGGTTCCATAACGCGGCGCCACCTTTTTGTAGTCGCGCACATCATATCCGCCGTCCATAAAAGGCGAATCAAAGCACGGGTTAAGCCAAATAGCGTTACAGCCTAAGTCGCAGATATAGTCCAGCTTTTGCGCAATCCCGTTGATATCGCCGATCCCATCCCCGTTGGAATCATAAAACGATTGCGGATAAACCTCATAAAACACAGCCTTTTTCAACCAGTCGGGCATAATACTCCCTCCAAACAATCAAATTTTCCCCATTATAGCATATCCTGCCTGGTTTGCAATATATTTTTCTGAATCATTCTATTCATTGCGTTTGCTGCTTATAATACGATAGCAGTAAATCCGTCACCTTTCCATAGCTTTTTACACCGTCTTGCTGGCCGTTTGCCTTAAGGTATGTATCGTTCATCGTACTGGCCGCCTGCGCCACAGGCCCCTCAAACTGCGCCCAGTATTCGCTGTTTGCCTTTATGTCCCGCTGCACACCTTCCCCCAATGTTCTGAACACATCGGTATAGTCGGCGCGGCTTACTCCACTGAGCGCATTGCCCGCATGAACAAACGCCAGCATCGTACCGGAATACATCAGCTCCTGATCGCCGCTGGACATACAAACAAGGTATGCAATAAAATTTGCTTCTTCCTCACGCATATAGCCCCGCACATGCGAAAGCTCGTGGCACATGGTAGAGGGGATCGAGTAATCCGGTACGTCGTTGTTGACATTGGCCTCCACCGTAAACGGAAAGAAAAAGCCCGTTATCTTTGTATACGACAGATACTGTGACAACCAAAGCTGCTTGGTCGGCCCATAGCCCGCTGTCAAAGTGGGGTAGCGCTCCTGCATTTTATCATATGCCTCTTTTGCACGCTGCGCCGTGGCGCTGTCGCTCTGCGAAAGGCGCATTATACCATTTTCATCCTCCTGCAGCTGTGTGCGCAGCTGTGTTGCATCTTCTGCAAGCGTATAGCACAGCGCTTTGAGCTCCTGCACGCTGGACTTTGTCACTTCAAGCCCGATCGCCTGTTCAAACGGCATACGGTAATAATTCACCCCGGCATTTGCTACAAATACAAAAAGCAATATGCTGCCGAGCAGCACCGGATTTATCACCGCCCGCCACAACACGCGCAGGCGCTTTCCCTTTGCGCGGATCAATTGGATAACAGCTTTCACAATATAAATTACCGCCCACAGCGCAAAGAGCAAAAGAAGGACCTCTGCAAGTGAAAAGGGTAAAAGCGACGAAGCCCAGTCAAATCCCAACGAAACCGTTTTGTAAATATGGGTTGCATACCATTCTGCAAAGCCCTGGTCCCTGGACGCAAAAAAAACCAGAAGAAAGGCCCCAGGCAAAAAAAGCAAAAGAAAATATTTGAAAGCGCCGTGCTTTTTCTCCTTCATCCCATCGGATCCTTTCCTTTTTAATCTATTTACGCAAGCAGCCTTTGCGCGTTCTCATACAAAGCCGCCTGTTTGAGCCTGTCAGGCAACGCAAGCGACAAAAACTGCCGGACGGCCGACTGCTGGTCGTCCCACGGGGAGTCTGTTCCAAACAACACATGGGTCGGATCCATCGCATTATAAATCCGCTCCAGCTGTGTTTGATCCATCTTTCCAATCGAATAGCTGGTGTCTATATAAATTTCCTCACGGCCAAGCAGGTATTTTTCCACATCATCCAAATATCCAAACCCGCCGGAATGCGCACATATAATCTTTGCCCCCTTCAGCTGCGGCAAAACACGGTGCAGCCTTTGTGGTGTGCTGCGGTGCAAATCCGGATAAGACACATCCATCCCGGCGTGGATTGTAATCAATAGGCCCATATCGGCCGCGCAACGCATGACCGCAACCGTTTTGGGGTCGTCCAGAAAAACCTCCTGAAAATCGGGATGCAGCTTGATCCCCTTAAGCCCCGCCCGTTTAATCCGGAGCAGCTCGTCCTCAAACGTTTCATCCAGCGGATGCACGCTCCCAAAAGAGGCAAATCCGCTTTCCCCGTTATTTTCAATTGCTACCGTGTTGATCGTATGCGCCTGGCCGGGCTTTACCGCAATCGGCAAAAGCACGCTCAGCGCAATTCCTGCTCTTTGCATAGAAGCCTTCAGCCCCCGCTTTGTACCGTCTAAAAAGGCCTTTGTATTGCTTGACTTTTCCAATGCGCCAACCGCGCGCGGCGCAAGCTTGTCCGGGAAGGTATGGGTGTGGAAATCAATCATCTTCATTTGGCGTTGTTCTCTCCTTTTATGTAATCATACCATATAAACCATGCCCTGCGGCATGTAAATTTCAGCCATCCAAAAATACTCTCTTGCACACTGCCCGTCCGCTTAATATTATAATAATATATCCTGATTTTCAAACTGCACCACAGCCTTTTTTGGCTTTGTGCATAAACGGAGGCAGAACTATGACAATAGAACAAATCGACGAAACTCGTCTGATTATCGCGCTGTGCAGTGAAGACATGCAGGTGTTTTCGCTCGATTTCGACACAATGGGGTTTAACGACCCACACTCCAGAAAAATCCTTAAGCGTCTGCTAAAGCTGGCCGGCTCAAGAACGGGACTTTGCGTAAGCGACAAAACACTCGTTGTAGAAGCCCTGCCACATGCAGAAGGATGCATTTTTCTGATCACCCTTGTCCCGAAAGGCGAAGGGAAACGAAAAACGTATAAAATAAAAAAGCCCTGCGGGCGCTGTATGTACGCATTTGATGTGCTGGAGCATTTTTTATGCTGCGCACAGCAGCTTTACGGGGCCGGCTTTCTTTTAGAGGGCAGCAGCCTTTACCTGCATCAGGGGGAGTATTACCTGATTCTGCCCACAGGAAGCATCCCATTTAAAGCACAGGGGATCCTAAACGAGTTTTCTCTGGAAAAAACATCCAAACCGCTGGAAATTGCAAAGATCAAAGAATTTGGAAAAATAATTGCCAAAAAACACGCCATTTTGCGCATTGGTTCGGCCATGTGCAACGGCTGACACCCTGCAGCGCTTTAACTGGCCAGCCTTTTAAGCCTGTCAATTGCAGCCTTGGCGTTGCTTGCTTTAAAGATCCCCGTGCCCGAAACGCAAATATCCACACCGCTTTTAGCGGCAATTCCAATTGTTTCTTCATTGATGCCGCCGTCGGCCTCTAAAAAAACGTGCAGACCCCTTTTTTGGCACTGCGCTTTGATCTGCATTACCTTTGGCATCATATGCTCCATGAACCGCTGCCCGCCAAAACCGGGCTCCACCGTCATGACAAGCACCATATAAAGCTCTTCCAAATAAGGAAATACTGCTTCCGCCGGTGTTCCGGGCTTGATTACAAGCCCGGGCTTTACACCGGCGGCCTTTATTTTTGCAAGCGTTTTTTCTATATCCGACCGCGCCTCCACATGAAACGTGATTATATCAGCCCCCGCATTTGCAAAATCATCAATATAAAAAAGCGGGTCTTCGATCATAAGATGCACATCAAACGGAAGTTTTGTAAAGCTGCGTACAGACCGGATAATCGGCGCCCCAAATGTAAGGTTTGGTACAAAGTGCCCATCCATAACATCCAGATGGATCAAATCGGCCCCTGCCTGTTCCATTCTTTTTATTTCTTTGCCAATCTGTGAAAAGTCACAGGATAAAAGCGATGGTGCAATCTGCATTTTTCATCCTCCCAGCATCTGCCTGCGGATACCCGTCAGGGCTTTTGCAGCATAGGGGCAATAATAGACGCCGCCGTCCAAAACAGCATATAAATCAACAGCTCAAGCGCCCCCAGCCCTCTTAATCCGGCGGTTATTACAATCGTAGAAACCAGCAGCATTCCAAGAACAACCGCTATAAACTGTACAACAATGGCGATCGAAATATTATTCTTGATCTTAATGCAGCCTGCCACAGCCCTGGCCAGCGAATAAAACTTCCCTCTGGTAGAAATATACGCGCGGGAGCTGTCCTCTTTTTGCGATATTGCCTCCTTGCAGATATTCCCCAGGCTGGTCGGTAAAATTTTTACCGAACGGAAATAAATCCTAAAATCCCTGGCTATGCCTTCCTGTGTAACATTTGGGTCGGCTGTGCGCACCAGCACGGTTATCCCATTGTTTTCCAGACGTTTGAGCTCTGTTACAATCCGTTTGTCTGCTTTATAGCTTGTAACCAGCATTGCCACCAACTGCCCCGCGTTTGCAAGATAGGTAATATGGTTGCTTTCGTCCTCTTTATTGCGTTCTTCAAAATCCACACTGGGCAAATCGATCGAATATTTTGCCATCAGCTCTCTTGTTCCCAGCAGCAGCCTTTCGCCTGTTACCCAACAAACAAGCCCTTTGCCGTCTTCATATTTTACACTTTCCACCAGCGGCAGCTGCTCGCCTTTATCGCTGATTACATCTTCAAACATATACGTCATAGGTGTATTGGCAACCTTCAGCACGGCCGCGGCGTTCATCAGCGCTTTATCTATATTATAAACGTTAAAGGTCTTAACGCTTATAAGCTCCACCCGACCCCTTGGGTATAGCTCCCTGGAATCAACCATAACCGCGCGTGTGTCACAAAAATGCTTAACCGCCGGGTAACCGATGATCATTGCGTTATTCTTAACGGCCGTTTTGCACAGGTTCCGCATGGGGATATTCACAGAAAGCAGGCAGCAAACGGGAACGGCTATACAGCTAACAACGGTTAAAACCGAAACGGCGTCCGCCACGCTTTGGTAAACAATCCCATAAATGATTGCAACCAACACCGCGCATACCATACACACCGGTGCAAATTTAGCCGCTGTCTTTTCACTGGGATCAGGCGTATAAGAAAGCTTTAAAAAGTTCTTTAAAAATTTTGTACGGTGCTGGAACGCGATGATCGGCTTATCTGCCTTTGTTCCGGCCAGCATTTTCTCTGCCGTTTCTTCATCTGCCAATATTTTTACAGTATATTTTCGGTTGGGGGCTGAAATAAATTTAAAGTTATCGCGGATCCTCCTCCCGATTGACAGCTTTCCTAAGCTGTTTAGAAACAACGCAAACAGCACAAGAAGAGCGTACAGATTCTTATCTGCGTTAAAAAACGCCGCCGAATCAAAAAACGCCAATATCCCCTGCACAATCGCTGCAACAGCCGCCACCGCCGCCGCTGTGTCTGAATTGCCCCGAAAGCTAAGCAAAGGCTTTAGCCCATTGAGAACCGTTGTATGGCATACGGCCACACCCAGCACCAACAGCAGAAAATTCACAAAACAAAACATAATATCTGCATTTGGAATAAAATCTGCAAGCACCGCCGGTATGTTTTTTTGTAAAAGGATAACGCCCAAAAGCAGAAAAAACGCAATGCCGGTCACTACGCTGCGTACCAGCAGCTTGCGGGCCTCCATATTGATCTCCGCCCGAACAGCCCTTGTATCTGCAGGCCGTTCGTAATCCTCTATGGTCTCCTCTTTTTCTTCGTACAACTGCGGCATATTGCCTTGTTCGGCCGCATTCTTATAACTGCCAAACAGCCTGTCCTTTAAGGATTTATGCGTGTTTTCCTGCATTGCCTGCGGCTCTTCCTTGCTTTGCGGTTTTGGTTGCTTTTCTTCAGATTCAGCCTTTTTTTGCATTTTTTCCTTAAAAATCTCTATCTTCAGGTATTCCTCATATTCTTTTTTGATCGCATGCTGCAGCTTGTCACCCGGCAAAATGATCTTATTGACGTCCTTTTCGTGAATGTATTCCGGCACGGGCATACCGTTTACAACCAGCCTTTGAGCCTGGTCGGAAGGCAGCCTCTGCGCGCTCATTTTTTTAAAGCCTCCAAAAGGTACTGCCGGGCCTTCTGCGCTTTTTTTCTGCCGTTTTCCCTTTGCGGCAGCGTCCTCCTCTGTTTTTTGTTTTTTTCCTTCCTGAGGTCCTGCAGCTGGATGTGCGTCGGCTTTCTCCTTTTCCAGCGGCGCTTCCTTTTGCTGTGTACGAGGGGGCTTTTTCCCTTTTTCAGAACCGTTTTGCACCGATATTTCTACCGGTTCGCCGGCAGCCTGCTCCTGCACGTCGTCTTGCCGTTGGGGCAACTGCTCAGCACCGGCATCGGGCGCAAATTCATCCGGCTTATCGTTTATAAAGCCAATCAATGCAGAAATCTTTCCAGAAATTTTGGCAAAAAAGGTTTCGTCCTCGCCCTTTTGCCGTAAGCCTGCTGTCTCATCTTCTGCTGCGGCGCCCTTTTGTCTTACCTGCGTGTTTTTTTCTTGTCCATCGTTTTTTGTCTGTGCGCCGTTTTTTTGAGGTACCCCTGCCTGCTCCTCCGCCTGGGCCTGCACGCTGGGCCGTTGTGCATTTTGCGGGCTTTCTTCTGTTTTCCCTGCCTGCGGCTGCGCGCCTTCCTCCTGTTCTTCTGCTTTTTCTTCCTGCTTTGCCGCTGGGTTGGTCTTTTTCTGTTCTTTTTCCGGCTGCTCATCCTGCGGCTCCTGTCGCACGGCCTTTTGCTCCCTTTGCTCTTGCGGTATCTCTTTCCCTTCCTGTATATCCTGCTGCGGCTGCTCCTTTTTTACTTCCTCCAGCTTTATTTCACGCAAGTGAATAACCGGCGGCTTTTCCCCGTCGTTATTTCCTTGTTCATATTCCAATGCTTCCGTCTTTTGGCCTTTGGCCTTCTTTTTTGTGTCGCTGAAGATCTCTTCCATAATTGGGCGGTTATCCATGTTTTTGTACCCGTTTTTTTCGTTGTTGATATCCACCATCTGTCCGTCTGTTTCTTTTTCCTCTTCCGCAGGCGTATCCTCGCTCTCCGTTGCATTGATCAGATTCCGGATCTTATCAAAAATGGAACCCTTTCCCTTGTTGTTGCCGTTCATCTATGTATCATCCCTTTCCGGCGGCCGATTTTTCCTTTTTTAAAGCCCCTTCCTCTGCCTTGCCACTTCGTACATCAAAATCCCCGCGGCCACAGACGCGTTTAAAGAGGTGATCCTTCCGCACAGCGGCAAGGACAAAATCCCATCGCAGCTTTCCCGCACAAGGCGACCCAGTCCTCTGCCCTCGCTTCCAATCACAAGCGCGCAGCCTCCCGTAAGGTCGCTTTGACACCAGGTTTGTCCAGCCATGTCTGCCCCATAGACCCAAACGCCTTTCTTTTTCAACGTATCAATGGCGCTGGGGATATTGGCAACCCTGACAACGGGCATATATTCCACTGCACCGGCAGATGCTTTTCCCACCGTACTGCTTAACCCTACGCTGCGGCGTTTAGGGATTATCACACCGTGTGCCCCGGCACATTCTGCCGTTCTGATGATTGCACCCAGGTTATGCGGATCCTCTATCTCATCTAAAATAATGATAAACGGCGCCTCATTTTTCTTCTGCGCCGCCAGAAAAACATCCTCCAGCTGCGCATATGCCTTTACAGCGCCAAACGCGATAATCCCCTGGTGCGGCACGCCGCCTGCAATCTGGTCAAGCTTTTTTATATCTGCTTCTTTTATAACGGCACCCTGCTCCCTGGCCTTGGTAACCAGTTCGCGCAGGCTGCTGTCTTTAAGGCCTTTTGCAACGAAAATGCGGTCCAGGGTACGGCCGCTTTTTATCGCTTCCTTCACGCAGTTGCGACCTATCATGCAATCTGCCGTCTTTTTTTCTTCCATTTATTTCACCTTTTTCCCAAATCAGGGCAAAGTTACGCAATTATATTAGATTATACCACAATTTGCGTAAAATGTAATCTTTCTTATAGAAAAAACAGATTTTTTTAGAATTAAACGTCAATCATCCCGCTGCCTGCATTTACCTGCGGGCTGCCGCTTGCCGCTTGCAGGCCGTAAGCGCCGGTCTGTGGGTCTTTAAATAAATCTATTTGGGGCGGAGCTGCGCTGAACCCAAAATACATGGCGGCAAACAAAAGCAGCGCGAAAAGCGCCGGCACAAACCATGCGCGCAGATCCCTGTCTGAAAGCGTAATTTTATAGGACAGCAGGTGCGCCAATGCAATCCAAATAAAAACGCTTACAATATCCACCCATAACACCGATGTCCCCGTGATGCCCGAATACAGGTAAAAAAAAGCAATGATTATAGCGGAAAGGAAATAAACCCCCACCACCTTGGCAATTACAAACATTTTAAAATACGGCCGCGCACAGCAAAGCTCCAATACGCCCCAAAGCAGATAAGGCATGGCAAATATCTTAACGTGCTCCCACACGCTTTCATTTACCGCACCAAACAGAATGCTCCATACGGCTCCACCCGACCATTCATATGCAAAATGCAGCAGCGTGCCGCCGATAAAGGTAAAAAATACACCGGCTATTTCCATTTTTTTAAAGCAGCTTTGATCCAAAATAATTCCCCCTTTGCCCCTCATAAAAATATATGAGGGCAGCAGGGGGAAAATACGCTTTTTATATAACCGAATAGAAAGACAGCAGCAGCACAGCCGCCGCGCCTGCGCAGGCGGCAAGCCCAAGCCTGACAAACCAGTAAAGAAACGCTTTCTTTTTTTTAATTGCAGACGGCGCGCGCATTTTCCCCAGCATATGCCGGGCTTCCTTTTCCAGCACTTCGCGCTGCGCCGTTGCAAATTCCGGACGGACGACAAGCAGCGCGCGCTCATAATAGATATTTCCCGTGTCCAGCACTTCAATAACCTGCCTGTTGATTCCCTTAATCATGTATTTTCCTCCTTTTTTCTGCTATGTAGCCTTCCGCTGTTTCACAAACGGATTACACCAGTGTAATTATTTTTGGCATGATTTTTTAGATCTATACGGTAGAATAGAATTTTTTTCCTGTTTTTTTCTCATTAAAATTACAAAAGCATCGCCTTTATGACAATATCCACAAAAGGCAGGGACCATTTTTGGCAGAACTGATTTTTCGTATTTCTCATTATACCGTTAGTAAAATGCTTCATTTTCAATAAAATGTTGAAAACTATGTTGAAAATGTGAAAAATCCACTTTCAAAAGCTCATATCAAACAGAAAAACCTCTTGCTTTTATAAAAACTGTGTTTTCCACACCGCTGTCTAAAACGTGTTTTTTTATTTTTTTCATAACTAACTGTAATTTTGTGCTTGTCAACAACTTTTTAAGAATTATAAAAATTAAAATTTTGTAATTCTTTTTTTGTTCTGTATTGCGCTTGTGTATCTTACGGGTTATAGTATAAAAAACAGAAAAATACAGAAGCTTTTAAGGCCGACCGACGGGAGGGAAACATGGATATTACCTATATTTATCACAGTTGCTTTTTACTAGAGCTTACAGACGCAACGCTTTTATTTGATTATTTTAAAGGTACACTGCCACCAATCAGGAACGACAAGCCCTTGTACATTTTTGCAAGCCACCGGCATCACGACCACTTTAATCCCGTTATTTTTTCTCTTTTTTCACATTTTCCGGATGTACGCTTTATCTTATCCTACGACATCAACAAAAATCACATACCAAAGCCGCTGCTTACAAAAACCGTTTTGCTCGCTCCCGGCCAATCTGTTGCTTTTTCCCATTTTCAGGTCTGCACCCTGCGTTCTACAGACGAAGGCGTAGCCTTTTTCATTAAAACGCCGCATTATACGCTTTACCATGCCGGCGACCTGAACCATTGGTACTGGCAGGGGGAGGATGAAAGCTGGAACAGGGAAATGGGGCGTGCCTACCGCGAAGAAATTTCCAAACTATCGGGCCATACAATCGATCTTGCTTTTATCCCTGCCGACCCACGCCTGGAAGATGCGTTTTCCCTTGGTGCGGTCGAATTTGCGCAAACCGTTTGCCCGCGGTATATTATCCCCATGCATTTCCGGGAAGACACCTCCGCCTCAAACAGATTAAAAAAGCTGTTTCTCGATATGGGACTTCCAACCGTCGTGCTTCCAATGGAAAAGCCGCTGCAGCGTTTAAAAATTTGAAAAAATAAAAAATTTGCTCTGCCTGTATATAAAGGGTCGATAAGGGCGCCGCAAACAAAAGCATGCCGTCCCTTTCGTTGTCATCCCGCAATGTTAACCAAGTGAATTGTCAAACTAAGTGCAACAGGAATTGAGCTCAAGTTCCCATAATTC
>ENA-UOIV01001308-UOIV01001308.1-human-gut-metagenome-genome-assembly--contig:-C59-NODE-1308-length-21649-cov-12.480504_pt1 | contig 21649 bp, 26 predicted proteins | sample MGYA00242333_ERZ723880 | MGnify/ENA metagenome assembly ERZ723880 | reverse complement strand
GCCTTCCGCTTTGTTTTCATCCGGTCAGCCGAGCAGCTTGAAGATCGAAACGATCTTGTTGAGCGACCCGATGGGATCCTGCATATTCAGCAGGTTCCCCAGGATGCCCTTCGGCCGGTTCCCGTTCCCGTTCTGCGCCGCGCCTCGGTTCATCTGCTGCGGGCGCCCGGATGGCCGGGACATCTGCCGCGGCCCCATCTGCCGCTGTGCCGTCTGCTGCTGGCGGGGCTGCCGCATGGCCTGGCGCTGGGGCGTCTGGCCGGGTTGACGATTCTGCATAAAAACCTCCATGCGCCCGGCTTTGCCGGATCAGGCCAATCCCCGCCGCGCGGCGGGACCGGCCCGCGCTTTTGCCGGGCGGCGAAAGGACCGCGTTTTTTCGCGATTTCCTCTTAATGCCATCCTATGCGAAAAACGGCCGGCCGCCACGCCGTCCGTTTCTTTTTTCGTTTGGATTTTCCTGCGCGCCCATCGGTTCCCTCTGATCATTTCGCAGAAATTGCAGACAATAATGCCGAGGTGATTAAAATGGAACAGCCTTTGAACCAGAAGATCCCTCCCGAACCCCAGCGGACAGTCCTGTCGGAACAGGACCTCCGGGCGCTGTCCCAGCGGTTCGGCTCCACGCGCTCCTACCAGGGCAGCGTCGTCGGCATCACCGACGAACGCATGCGCCAGCTGGCGGAGCACTTTACACCATGAGCGGAGGCGGCAGCATGCAGACAAGCGATCTTTACGACCTGATCGCACAGGACGGCAGGGCGCACCGGTTTTTCGCCGCCCTGCCCGACGGCGTGCGCGACGCGGTGAGCTGGCAGGCCAAAAGCCTTCACAGCTTCCCCGAGCTGCAGGCCTGTGCGCAGGAGCTGCTCAGCGACTACGACTGAGGGGGAATTCGATGGATCAGCCCCTGGAGTACTATCCCATCCACTATGATGAGCTGGAAAGCTACCTCGTCGGCTACCTCAACGGCGAAGAGGCCGGCGGCGGGGAAAACGACATCCGAAGCGTGATCTGCTGAACGGGGCCGCGGCCCCGTTCTTTTTTTGTCAAAAAGCCGTCCCCGCATGTGGGACGGCTTTTTTCATTCTTTGTTCACGACGTTGACCGGGCGGCCCGCCAGAAACGCCCGCAGGTTCTCCACGGCCACGTCCATCAGCCGCCGTCGGCTCTCCCTGGGCGCCCAGGAGATATGCGGGGTGATCAGGCAGTTCTTCGCGCTGAGGAGCGGATTGTCCGCGCGGATGGGCTCGTCTGACACCACGTCCAGCCCCGCGGCGTACACCTTCCCGCTGTTCAGCGCGGCGGCGAGGTCCTCCTCCACGATGAGCGGGCCGCGCGAATTGTTCAGAAGGATCACCCCGTCCTTCATCTTCGCGATGCTCTCCCGGTTGATGATCCCGCGCGTCTTCGGAAAGAGCGGGCAGTGCAGAGCGATCACGTCCGAATCCGCCAGGAGGACGTCCAGCGGGACGTATTCCCCGAGGGCGCGTCCCTCGTCGCAGGGGAACGCATCGTACGCGAGCACCCGCATCCCCATCGCCTTAGCGATCTTCCCGGTCGCCCGGCCGATCCGCCCAAAGCCGATGATCCCCATCGTCTTGCCGTCCAGCTCGATCAGCGGATAGTCCCAAAAGCACCAGTCGGGACCCTGTTGCCAGCGCCCGGCGTGCACCGCCTCGCTGTGATGGGCCACATGGTGGCAGATTTCGAGCAGCATCGCGATCGCATACTGCCCGACGGCGGCGGTCCCGTAGGTGGGGACGTTGCAGACGGGGATGCCGCGCTCCCGCGCGGCGGCGACGTCCACGACGTTGTAGCCGGTCGCCAGCACGCCGATAAACCGGAGCGCGGAACAGTCCTCGATGACCTCCCGCGGGAGCGGGACCTTGTTGGTGTAGACCGCCTCGGCGTCCCCGATCCGTTCCCGGACCAGCTCGGGCGGCGTGCGGTCGTAGACCGTCAGCTCGCCGAGCGCCTCCAGGCCCTCCCAGCTCAGGTCGCCGGGGTTTTCGGTATATCCGTCCAGCACCACGATTTTCATAACCTGCCTCCTTATCGTTATCTGACCAGCACAAGGCCGAGCAGCGCCCCCGCCAGAATGACGGTGGGAATGCTTCTCTTTGCAAGCAGCAGCGCCCCCGCCGCCGCCCCGATGACGACCGCCGGCCAGAGCGGCGCGCCGTTTAAAAAATAGTTTGCCTGCCCGAGCGGGACGGCGACCGCGAGGATCATGCCGATGCATACCGGGCGGACGCCGTAGAGCGCGTTCTGCAGGAACCGGTTCTGCCGGAACTTGACCATAAAGTGGCAGGCGAGCATGCAGACGGTGAGGGAGGGGGTCATCACCCCGAGCGTGGTGGCGATCGCGCCCGGCAGGCCCGCCACCTGGATGCCGACGAAGGTCGCGCAGTTGATGCCGAGGGAACCGGGCGTCATCTCCGCGATCGCCACGATGTCCGAGAGCTGCTCCATCGTCATCCAGTGGTGAGCAAGCATCTCCTGGTTGATGAAGGGGATCATCGACAGGCCGCCGAAGCTGCAAAAGCCGATCTTGAGGTAGCTCCAGTAGAGCTGCAAGCAGATCATCCCCGCACCCCCCTGAGCATGAGCCCCGCGGCCGCGCCAAGCAGCACCACGAGGATGTTGTTGATCGGAAGGAAAAGGCAGATCAGAAAGCCCCCCAGTACGATCCCGTACTGGACCTTCTCCTGGATGGCGATGGAGCGCAGGCCGGCGGCCGCGGAGAGGATGATCGGCACGACGGCGGCGCGCACGCCGACCATGGCGCGCGCGATATAAATGTTGCGGCGGAACTGCTCGTAGAAGACCGTGACCACCGACAGCACGGCGACGGAGGGCGCGGCCACGCCCACGGCGGCGATGACGCCGAGCGGCACCCCGCCCACATGGTAGCCAAACATTACGGCGATGTTGATGACCATGATGCCGGGGAACGACCGTCCCACCGACACGATATCCAGCAGGTCCTCCTTGGAGATCCAGCCGCGCTTGTCGACGAATTCCCTCTGGAGCTGCGCCACGATGCTCCAGCCGCCCCCAAAGGTGAAGAGCCCGATCTTAAAGAGCAGCAGGAAACAGCAGAGCGGCCTGGGAAGCCCGCGCCTTGCATCCAACACCCCACCCCCGTCCTTTCGACGCGCGCAGGGATTCCCCCGCCCTTTTGAGGCGGGAGAATCCCGTCCGCCCGTTTTTTGCGGCGGCCGGTTCAGTCCAGACCGCCATGCGCCTTGTAATAGGGAATCAGCCCTCCCGCGCGCACAAGCCCGGCCAGCTGGACGGGAAAGGCCGGGAAAGGGTAGTCCCCCCTCCCCTCCACACTTATGATACCCGCCTCGACGTCCACCGTCAAGCGGTCGTACTCCTCGACCCGCGGCGCACAGACAATCGGGAGAATGCCCAGGTTCACGCCGCCCCGGTAAAAATTGCGGCTGAAGGAGCGCGCGACCACACAGCGGATGCCCGCCGCCTTCATCACCAGCAGAATCTGCTCCCGGGAGGAGCCGCAGCCGAAATTTTCCCCCGCCACGAGAATATCCCCCGGCTGCAGGCTCTGCGCCAGGTCGGGCCTGCACGATTCGAAGAGGTTTCCCGCCAACTCCTCCGGCGGCGCGCCGCCGAGGTACTGCCCGCCGATGATCTGGTCGCCGCTGACGTTGTCCCCGAGCAGCCGCGCTCTTCCTTCGATCATCCCGCGTCACCTCCCGCCGTAAGATACCCCTCCAGCGCCGAACAGGCCGCCACCAGCGGGGATGCGATGTAGATTTTTCCCCTGCCGCCGCCCATGCGGCCCGCCGCGTTGCGGTTGGTGGTGGAGACCACCGTCTCCCCATCCGCAATGAGGCCCCCGTGGATGCCGGCGCAGGGCCCGCAGCAGGGGGGCAGGATTTGCGCGCCCGCCTCGAGCAGCACGCGGTAGACGCCCGAGTGGGTCACGACCTAGACCTGTTTGCCGGGAAGCCCTCCAGTGCGTCCGGGGCCGCGGGAGCGGCCTTCTGCGAAGGGGCCGCCGGGGCGGCCGCGGGCGAACCTTTTTTGACAAATTGACTATTTTCGTTTTTACTGTATCCTATAACCACTGATTTGTCTAATATTTAATCCTCATATGAATCATAACTTTTTATCATGAAATTTCAGGAGGCGGTCGCTTGACACTGAAAGAGCTGCGTTACGTTCTCGCAATCCAGGAGCACCAGAACCTCTCCAAGGCCGCACAGTCCCTCTACCTCTCCCAGCCCGCGTTGAGCAAGTACATCAAAAACCTTGAGGCGTCCCTCGACGTCAAAAACCTCAAAAACGTCGGCAAACGGCTCATGCTGACCGCCGTCCACAAGAACACCGTCTTCAAGCTCGGGTGCGGGCTTTTCCTCGACGCCTGCCGTGAGGAGGCCCGGAACTATCCGGACATCACGCTCGAGACGGTCGTCGTCGACACCTTCGCCATGAAGATGCTGATGAAGCCCCAGGACTACGACGTGGTGGTCACCACCAACATGTTCGGCGACATCCCCTCCGACGAGGCGGCGGAGCTCGTCGGCGGCCTCGGCATGGCCGCGGGGCTCTGCGTGGGACCCGACTACTGCATGGCACAGGCCACCCACGGTTCCGCGCCCGACATCGCCGGCAAAGGGATCGCCAACCCCTTCGCAATGATCATGTCCGCGCAGATGATGCTCTCCTGGCTCGGCGAAAAGAAACGCGACCCGCAGGCCGTCCAGGCCGCGCGGGAAATCCAGGAAGCAGCGGAGGCCGTGCTGGTCGACAGGTCCGCTGTCACCCCCGACCTGGACGGCACTGCCGGGACGGCGGAAATGGGGCGGGCGATCCGCCGACTGCTTGCTTAATCCGGATGGGCTGTTTTTTCCCATTTGCCGGCTTCCCGAAAAATTAAACGCCAGGCCCGGACGCCTCCTGCGTCCGGGCCCTTTTTTGCACCCGTTTTTCATTCTGCCCCGCCTCCCGCGGCGCCTCCTCCCGGCACCGGACGCGGCCGGACGGCATATGCTGGTATGGGCAACTGCCCGATTTGTTTTGGAGGCTTCATCTATGGCTAACAATCGATTCTTGAACCCTATCTTCCCGGAGGAACGGATCTGTAACTGCCGTCCTCCGGTTCCGCCTTGTCCTCCGCCCATCCCGCCCTGTCCTCCTCCGGTTCCGCCCTGCCCACCGCCCTGTCCCTGCCCGACGGGAATCACCGGGCCCACAGGACCGATCGGACCGCAGGGACCGATTGGGCCGCAGGGCCCCATCGGCGTCACCGGACCCACCGGCGCGACCGGTTCGACCGGGCCCGCCGGACCCACCGGCGCGACCGGCGCGACGGGCGTCGGCATCATAGGCCCCGTCGGACCGACGGGCGCGACGGGCGCGACCGGGCCCACCGGTCCCACGGGCGTCTCCGTCACCGGTTCGACCGGCGCGACCGGCCCCACAGGGCCGACCGGGCCCACGGGCGCGACAGGCGCCACCGGCGCGACGGGCGCTACCGGACTTTCGGTCACCGGCGCGACGGGTCCCACCGGACCGACCGGACCCACCGGGCCGACCGGCCCCACAGGCCCCACCGGAGAAACCGGCGCGGCCGAGAATATCGTCATCCGCAACACCACCACCTCCGAGCCCGGGACCCCGGCCTCGGTCGTGGACGTCACCGGCGGGCCGACGCACGTCCTGGACTTCACCATCCCCCGCGGCGCGACCGGACCCACCGGCGTGACCGGACCCACGGGTCCCACCGGGCCGACCGGCGCAACCGGGGCCACGGGAACCGGGGCTACCGGCGCGACCGGTGCGACCGGAGCGGCGGGAGCCACCGGCGCAACGGGTCCCGCAGGACCCGCCGGACCGACGGGGGCCACGGGAACCGGGGCTACCGGCGCGACCGGGCCCACCGGACCGACCGGTGCATTCCTTTCTGCACAACCGTCTTCCGTGCGGCGTGCTCTCCGGTGATCACGCCCCCCGCTCAACCGCCATGCTCCAGGCCCAGAATCTGTTCATATGGATCACGGAAACGGAACTGAATTTCCACCCGGCCGTTTGCATGGACATACACCTTATTGACAAGCTCAGCCAGAATGTCCCGATCCAGGGCTTGAAGCTGCCGGGTCCTTTTAAACCGTTCAAGGCGCGAATCGTCCCGCGCCGGTTCTCTTTCACATACGGCTCCTTCCTCTTTCAGCCGGCTGATTTCCTTTTGGAGCGCGTCAACTTCCGACTCGAAGGAGCTCTTATAGTCCAGATACTCCGTCCGCGAGAGCAAACCGTCCTTCATATCGGTATATAAGGATTTCAGATAGCCCTTCCGCTTTTCGAGTTCCTCCGCGCCCTGGCTCAGCAGGGCCTGAAGCCGGTCCTGTCGGCAATCCGGTTTTGAGGCGCGGCCCGCCTCTTCCGCAAGGCCGGCCAGGCCGTCCGCCAGGTCCACCTGCATTTGGACCGCCTTCAAAATGACGCCGCACAGGCGCTGCTCCCGGATCGAGTGGGGCGTACAGCCGTCCTTCGACTGCCGGTTCGTCCGGCAGCAGTAGTAGGCGAGCTCCTTGGATGTTTTCCGGTGCATGGCCTTTTGGCAATCGGCGCAGAATACAAAGCCGGACAGCAGGTGCAATTCCCCCTGCCGGGGCGGCGTCCGCGTGTTTTTTTGCAGCAGCCGCTGAACGGTCCGAAACGTCTCTTCGTCGATGACCGGCTCGTGCGTGTCTTTGACGACATACCAATCTTCCTCCGGCAGGCTCACACGTTCGTGCACCTTGTACGACCGGACCCTTTGCTTCCCCTGGACCATGTGCCCCAGATACATTTGATTGCGCAGGATTTCATAGACCGTCCGCTGGGTCCAGAGGGAACTGTGGTATTTGTCATGCGGGTTTTGATACTTGAGGCCCTTCCGCCGTTTGTATTCCGCGGGGCTCGGATAGCCGAGCCCGTTGAGCCTCCTCGTGATCCCCTCCTTGCTGAGGCCCTTGCAGTACCACCTGAAAATTTCCCGCACCACCTCCGCCGCCTCGGGATCGACCACCAGGTGGTTTCTGTCGTCCGGGTCCTTCCCGTAACCGTACGGGGCAAACGCCCCGATAAACTGCCCTTTTTTTCGTTTGACGTCGAAGACGTCGCGGACCTTGAGGCTCGTCTCCCGGCAGTGGTTCTCGTTCATCATGCCCTGAAAACCGATGGACAGCATGTTTAAGGTCTCCGGGTGCCGGTAGGTATCGATGAACGGGAGCCGGGTCGAGATAAAACGCACGTTGTACCGGACCCGCGTCTCCTCCAGAAAGCGCGTCTGGTCGGCGCTGTTGCGGAAGGGACGGGACAGGTCCTTTACCAGGACGCAATTGATTTTCCCGCCATAGATGTCTTCCAGCAGCTCCCGGAAGCCGGCGCGCTCGTCCTCGCTCGTCCCGCTGACGCCGTCGTCAACATAGATTTTATGGAGCTTCAGGTCCTCATGGCCGGCAATGTAATCGAGCAGCCACCGGCGCTGGTTGGCGATGCTGTAGCTCTCGTCGTTCCCGTCTTCGCGGGAAAGCCTCAGGTAGATTCCCGTCGGCCATTCCGCCGCCGTTTCCAAATCCTTTTTTTCCGCATATCGCCGGGACATAACGCCTCCCCTCTCCCCCGCGCGGCCGCACGCCCAAATACCCGGCCCGCCGTTCAGGGGTCCCCGTGTGCAAGGTAGTGTAAAAGCGCCTCCTTCAGCGTCCTGTTTTCATCGCTGAAGCTGATTTTGACCGGGACGCCGTCCACCAGGAAGCAATAGGGATTGCCCGTCCGTTCGATCAGGCGTTCCAGCCTCCCGGCGGGCGGCCGGGAAGCGTCCGTCCAAACGTCCGCAAGCTCTGCGAGCCCGGAGATCTCCTGGTCCCGAATGTCCGCGCGGCGCATGGCGTCAAGTTCGGCGCGAGTCAATGGCCTTCCCCCTCTCGCCTAATTGCTATGCCCGGCACGGCCTTTCCTTGCATGTCCCCGCGTATTTGGCGGCACGCCAGAGAAAGGGCCGCTCAACTCTTGCGAGTTGAGCGGCCCTTTTGGATTTGATCCGCCGCCGTCGGAGCATAGGACGGCGCGGCATTTTCCTTCGCCCGGCTACAGGCGGTCGGCCCATCCGCGGCTTCTGTCCACGGCCTTGCGCCATCCGGCGAGCAGCGCGGCCCTGCGGGGTTCCTCCATATCCGGTTCGAACGTGACGTCGCACCGCCAGAGGCTCTTCAGTTCCTCCGTCCCGCTCCACACCCCGACGGCGAGGCCCGCGAGATAGGCCGCGCCGAGCGCGGTGGTCTCCCGGATCATCGGGCGGCGCACCTGCTTATTCAAGATGTCCGCCTGAAACTGCATCAGGAACCGGTCGCGGCTCGCGCCGCCGTCCACGCAGAGCTCGGAGATCCGGCGGCCGGTGTCCCGTTCCATCGCCTCGACCAGCTCCAGGCTCTGGTAGGCGATCGACTCCTGCGCCGCGCGGATCAGATGCTCCCGTTTGGTCCCGCGCGTGATCCCCATGATGCAGCCGCGCGCATACATATCCCAATAGGGCGCGCCGAGACCGGTGAAGGCCGGCACGAGGTACACCCCGCCGGTGTCCTTCACCTTTTGGGCGTAGTATTCCGCGTCGCAGCTCTCGTTGAAGAAGCGCATCTCGTCCCGCAGCCACTGGATGACCGCGCCGCCGACAAACACGCTGCCCTCCAGCGCGTACTGGACCTTTCCGCCCAGCCCGACCGCGATCGTCGTCAGCAGTCCGTTTTTGCTCTCGCAGGCGGTCTCCCCCGTGTTCATCAGCAGGAAGCAGCCGGTCCCGTAGGTGTTTTTGGCGTCCCCCGCTTCAAAGCAGCCCTGCCCGAACAGCGCCGCCTGCTGGTCGCCCGCGATGCCGGCGATCGGGATCTTCGTCCCCTGGAGCACGGTATACCCGTAAACCTCGCTGGAGCCGCAGACCCGCGGCAGCATCGCGCGCGGGATGTCGAGCGCCTCCAGCAGGGCGTCGTCCCAGTCGAGCGTGTGGATGTTATAGAGCATCGTGCGGGAGGCGTTGGTATAGTCGGTCACATGGACCGTCTTGTCGGTCAGCCTCCAGATCAGCCAGCTGTCGACCGTCCCGAACAGGATCTCCCCCCGCTCGGCGCGCTCGCGCGCGCCCGGCACGTGGTCAAGGATCCATTTGATCTTTGTCCCGGAAAAATAGGCGTCGGGAATGAGCCCGGTTTTTTCCCGTATGGTCTCCCCGAGGCCCCGGTCCAGCAGCTCCCCGATCATGTCCGCCGTGCGGCGGCACTGCCAGACGATCGCGTTGTAGATCGGCCTGCCGGTGTCCCGCTCCCACAGGATGGTCGTCTCCCGCTGGTTGGTGACGCCGATCGCCGCGATGTCCCGCACGTCGACGTCGTTTTGGGTGATGACCTCGCTCATCACCGCGTACTGCGACGCGTAGATCTCCATCGGGTTGTGCTCCACCCAGCCCTGGCGGGGATAATACTGGGTGAACTCCTTCTGGGCGAGCCCGACAATGTTCTGCTCGGCGTCAAAGAGGATCGCCCGCGAGCTGGTGGTCCCCTGGTCGAGGGACAAAATATAGCGGCTCATGCGATCTCCTCCCTGCCGGCGGCGGACGGCCGCGCGGATTCCAGCGGGCGGGCGGGCAGGCTGCGCGTCGCCACGATGTTCACGCCCGTCCCGCAGACGTTGCGCACGACCACCTGCCCCAGCGAAACGGGGGCCTTCAGCCGTATGCCGTCGAGAAGCGCCATCGCTTCAAACAGCTTCCCTTTGGGGAGCGGGCCGTCGGTCTTGACCGGGCAGCGCGGGTGCGCGCCGCCCGAGACGCAGACGGTGGAGGTCAGCACGCGCGTGGGGTTGGTCAGCTCCGCGCGCCCGTATTCCGCGCCGCGCGGGCAGGCGTTTCCGGTCACGGTGAAGCCGTTTTCCTCATCCACGCGCAGGCGGCAGCCCTTCGGACAGACAATGCAGGTCAGCTCTTTCATGTTTGCGCCTCCTTGATCGATACCGTCAAATCCTTCCCGGCCGCCCTTTCCAGCAGCTTTCTGGGAAGCGTGATCCGCTCCATTTCGCCGGGGGCCAGCCGTTCGCGGGGGAACCCGGCGATTCGATTTCCGTCCGCGCCGACCTCGACCGTGCTGGCCCCGCAGACCCGGTTCACCCGGAAAAACAGCTCGGTGCGCTCCCCCGCCGCGTCCATCCGGATGCGCTGCGGCACCGTATAGCTCACCCCGCCGCCCGCGCGGACCTCGGTGACGCTCCCCCCGGCGCGCGCGCCCTTCCTGACATACGCGGCGGCCGCCGCGCCCGCGCGCTGCCCCTCCGCCGTGACAAAGTCGACCAGGTCGTGCACATGTACCACGTTGCCGCAGGCGAACACGCCGGGCATCGAGGTCTCCATGTTCTCATAGACCACCGCCCCGTTCGTCCTGCGGTCGATTTCGATCCCCGCGCGCCGGGTCAGCTCGTTTTCGGGGATGAGGCCCACCGAAAGCAGGATCGTGTCGCAGTCAAAGGTCATTTCCGTCCCCGGGACGGGTCTGCGGTCTTCGTCCACCCGCGCGACCACCGCGCGCTCCACCCGCCTGCCGCCCTGGATGTCGACGATCGTGTGGGAGAGGTAGAGCGGGATATCGTAATCGTGCAGGCACTGGACGATGTTGCGGGTCAGCCCGCCCGAATAGGGCATCAGCTCGACGCAGGCCAGCACCTTCGCGCCCTCGAGCGTCATGCGGCGCGCCATGATCAGCCCGATGTCCCCCGAGCCGAGGATCAGCACCCGCCTGCCCACCATATAGCCCTCGATGTTCAAATAGCGCTGCGCCGTGCCCGCCGTGAATATGCCCGCCGGGCGGGTGCCGGGGATCGCCACCGCGCCGCGGGTGCGCTCCCGGCATCCCATCGCCAGGATCACCGCCTTCGCCTCGAGAACGCGGTAGCCGTCCGCCCTGCTGACGGTGTGCACCCTGCGGTCGGGCGTGATTTCGAGCACCATGGTGTCCGAGCGCACCTCGATCCGCGTGTCCCGCAGCATCTCGACAAACCGCTGGGCGTATTCCGGCCCGGTCAGCTCCTCCTTGAAGTAATGAAGCCCGAACCCGTTGTGGATGCACTGGTTCAGAATCCCGCCGAGCTCGCGGTCGCGCTCGAGGATCAGGACCCTTTCGAGTCCCTCCCGGTATGCCTGCACCGCGGCCGCCAGCCCGGCCGGGCCGCCGCCGATCACCACCAGATCATACAAGGCCCGCACCCCCCATCTTGGTTTTTCCCGTTATGATATAGGACCCCGCGCGGTCCTGCAGGATCTCCTCCGGAGGGAGCCCCCGCTCCCTCGCCAGCAGCTCGAAGACCCTCGGCCCGCAGAAGCCGCCCTGGCAGCGGCCCATCCCCGCGTTGCAGCGCCGCTTGACCCCGTCGACCGAGCAGGGGGGGATCGGGCCGCGCAGCGCGTCGAGAATCTCTCCCTCGGTGATGGTCTCGCAGCGGCAGATCACCCTGCCGTAAGCCGGGTTCTCCTCCGCCAGCCGCGCCTTCTCCTCGCAGGTCAGCTCCTTGAAGCGCACCCTGCGGCGGGTGTCGATAAAGAAATCCTTTTTGACGAGCCGCAGGCCGCAGCCCTCCAGCAGCTCCGCCGCCATGCGCGCGATCGCCGGCGCAGCGGAAAGGCCGGGGGATTTGATCCCCGCGATGTCGATCAGGCCGGGGGCGTCCGCCGCCTCCGCGATGATAAAGTCGTCGGCGCCGTCCGCCGCCGCGCGCACCCCGGCAAAATTGCGGATCGATTCCCGGAAGTTGATGGAGGGCACCGATTTGCGCGCAAGGCGCATGACCTCTTCCAGCCCCCCGGCGGTCGTCGCGGTATCGTCCCGTTCCCGGGGGGGCTCGTTGTTGGGACCCACGATCAGGTTGCCGTGCACCGTGGGGGCCACCAGCGTCCCCTTGCCCGCCCTGGTCGGGCATTGGAAGACGACATGGCTGACCCGCTCCCCCTCGCTTTTGTCGAGCAGGTAGTATTCCCCCCGGTCGGGGTGGATGCGGAAGGCCGGCGCGGCGGCCATGTTGTGCACCTCGTCGCTGTAAAGGCCCGCCGCGTTCAGGACATACCGCGCCCAAAAGCGCCCGGCCGCCGTGTCCAGTTCAAAGCCGCCCTCGCAGCGCCGGATCGCCGTCACGCCCGCGTTCAGGTGAAGCGAAACGCCGTTGCGCACGGCGGTCTCGGCCAGCGCGAGGGCGTATTCCCAGGGGTTTACAATCGCCGCGGTCGGCGCGTAGAGCGCGCCCACCACCTCGGGGGACAGGTTCGGTTCGAGGTTCCTTACCTGTGCGGCGTCGAGCAGCGACAGGCCGGGGACGCCGTTTTCCACGCCGCGCGAATAGAGCGTCCGCAGCAATCCGGCGTCCTCCCCGGAAAAAGCCGCCACGAGCGAGCCGCATTGGCGGTAGGGAACGTCCAGCTTCCGGCAGAGCTCCTCCGCGAGACGGACCCCCTCTACGTTGAGCCGCGCCATCAGGGTGCCCGGAGGCGGGTCGTATCCCGCGTGCAGGATGGCGCTGTTCGCCTTTGTGGTGCCGCAGGCCACGTCGTTTTCCCGCTCGAGAACCGCCACGGAAAGCCGGTACCGCGACAGCTCATACGCGCACGCGGCGCCCACGATTCCGCCCCCGATGATTGCAACATCTAACATGGTAAGCTCCTTTCGCCGCTCTACCGGCATAAATTGGTCCCCGGCGCCCGTCCGCGCCGCGGTGCAGAAAAAGAGAGCACGACATCCGGCGCTGTCTCCAGCGCCCTTCTGCCGTACTCTAAAACTCTTGCAGCATTTCTTCTTTTCAGGCCGGGACGGCCCGCTACAGGAACCAGATCGCCCTCTGGGTGGAGGAGACCGAGACCGCCCCGGCGGCCAGCGCGTTGATCACGTCCTCCTTGTCGCTGATCAGCCCGCCGGCGATGATCGGCTTGTCGGTGCTTCCGGAAATCTTGCGGATCACCTTGGGCATGACGCCCGGGAGGATCTCCACGGCGTCGGCCTCGGCGGTCGCCAGCTGCCTGCCGATATTGAAAAGCGCCATGGAATCCAGGACAAAAAACCGCTGCACCGTCAGCAGGCCGCAGCCCTTGGCGTGCCGCACGAGGGAGTGCTTGGTGGAGATGATGCCGTCGGCGCAGGTGTTCTTCGCGATGAAATCCACCACCACGTCCTGCGAGGTGAGGCCGTCCACCAGGTCGATGTGGACGAACGCCAGTTTCCCCGCCTCCTTCAGCTGCGCCACGATTCCGGCGATATTCAGCATATCCCCATAGAGTACAAACGCGATCGAGCAGTCGCTCGTCAGGCAGTTTTGGAGCCCTTCGGGGTTTTTGACCGCGGCGATCACCGGGCTGTCCCGCAGCGCCTCCAAGAATTCCTTCTTTCCAAGCATCTTGGCACCCTCCTTCCATATGGTACCGGCCCGCCGGTCACCCGCAGGCCTCCCGTTTCCCGCCGGAGAACGGCCAGTCGTTGACCACCTTTTCCGCGAAGCCGAAGAGCCGGTCGATCTTCAGCGGCGTGCCGTCGTCCAGCACCGCCGTCCCGGAATAATATCCGAACGTCTGGTGCTGCTCCGCCCCGTAGCGGATCCCCGCGGGCGCGCTGGAATGGCGGTCGAGCACCGGGTCCATGGTCATCTCAAACCGCCCGTCGGAGGAGCGGAAGGTCCACGGCTTGGAGAAGGCGGTCTCGTCGTCCTGGATGACAAAGTCCACCTCTTCCAGTTTATGCGCCCTGCCGCCGTAAAAGAGAACATTTTCGGTGGCGGCGGAGGTGTCGCCGTACCGGCTGCCGATGTTGAAGCCGAACAGCCTGCCGCCGACCACCCCGCCCGCGCTCCCCCAGCAGGGGGTGCTGTGCTCCGGCCAGACCCCGCGGCCCCAGTCCTGGACGGCAAAGGCGCGCGACGGGTCATAGCGGTAGGAAAGCCCGCCCAGCCGAAACCCGCCGCTCACGCGGATGCAGGGGACCTTGTGGCAGTAGAAGAACAGCCCCGGCTCCTCCGCGAAGGGGAAGGCGTGCTCGCAGATGTCCCCCTCCGGGAACTCGAGCGCCAGCTCCGCCTCGAGCGGGTCCGCGCCGCTGAAATCCTCGAAGCGGACGTTCAGCGCCATTTGCCTGCCGGAATAGCGGTACTCGCCCACTGCGCGTTCGTTTTGGAACCGCACGTCCTCCCACGAGGTGCGCGGTGGGGACAGGACGCTGCTTTCCGCCGGGCAGAAGGCCATCTCGTTGACCTGCCGGTTTTCCCGGTAGTCCATGAAGCTGACCGACAGCCGGTGAAAAGCCCCCATGTTGGCCATCGAAAATCCGAGCCCGTAGTGATCGTCCCCGGCGAAATAGTAGTGCCATTCCTTGAAGAGCTCCTTCGGAAACCGGATGTTCTCCGGGTTGTAGCGCAGGCGGGGGGCGCGGGACCAGCCCGCCTCCACCAGCGTCCCGTCGGGCTTTAAGAGATCGTGCCGCGTTAAAATTTCGTGCTGCATCTGCTCCTCCTGTCTACCAGCGGTTGACCACTTTTTCCGCGAATCCGAACAGCCGTTCCACCGGGAGCGCGGTCCCGTCGTCCAGGACCGCCCGGCCGGTGAAATACCCGAACACCTGGTGCTGGTCCGAGCCGTATTGGGCGCCCGGAGGCGGGTTGGAGTGGCGGTCCAGGACCGGCGTGAAATCCATCTCGAACCGGCTGTCGGAGGAGGTGAACTTCCACGGCTTCATAAAAGAGGCCTCCCCGTCGGGGATCAGGAAGGACACCTCTTCCAGCTTATGCATCACGCCGTCGTAGACGACCATGTTCTCGGTGGCGGCGGAGGTGTCCCCGAACCCGTAGCCGATGTTGAACCCGAACGGCCTCCCGCCGATCCGGCCGCTGGCGCTTCCCCAGTACCACTGGTTCCGGCGGGGCCAGACCCCGCGCCCCCAGTCCATGACCGAGTAGGCGTCCCGCCCGTCGAAATCGTAGTGCAGCCCGCCGAGGGTAAAGCCGCCCGAGACGCGGATGCAGTTGACCTTGTGGTTGTAGTAGAACATCCCCGGCGCGTCCCCGAAGGGGATGACGACGACGGTGGTGTCCCCCCCGGGCATTTCGAGGCGCAGGTCGGCGTCGAGGGTCTCCCCGTCCAGCAGGTTGGGGAAAACGACCTTCAGCCGGGTCTCCCCGCCGTTCCGGAGGTACCGGCTCTCCGCGCCGTTCCAGGAGAAATGCAGCGGGCCGTCCGAGGTCGGCGGCGAGCGCAGGACGCTCTCCTCCGGCGTGCAGAAGGCGGTGTCGTTCGCCTGGATGTTGTTTTGGAAATCCATGAAGTTGACCGACAGGCGGTGCAGGCTGCCGACGCTGGCCGTGGAGAAGCCCAGGCCGTAGCGGTCGTTCCCGGCGAAGTAGTAGTCCCATTCCCGGATCTCCTCCCGCGGGAACCGGATCGCCTCCCGGTTGTAGGCGAGGATCGGCGCGCGGCACCAGCCCGCTTCGATCAGGTTTCCGTCCCCGTCCAGGAGGGGATGGGGTTTCGTAATCTCATGCTGCATGAAGAACCTCCTTCATTCCGCCGCTTTCCCTACATCCCGAGGTAGGCGACCTTGACGTGCTCGTTTTCGAGCAGCTCCTTCCCGGAGCCCTCCATCACCATCCGGCCGTTTTCCATGACGTAGGCGCGGTCGGCGATCCGCAGGGCCTGGCGGGCGTTCTGCTCGACGAGCAGGATGCTGATCCCCTGGGCGTTGAGCCGCTTGATGACCTTGAAGAGGTCGGCGATGATCATCGGCGCGAGCCCGAGGGACATCTCGTCGATCATCATGAGCTTCGGTTCGCTCATCAGCCCGCGCGCGATGCTGATCATCTGCTGCTCGCCGCCGGAAAAGGTGTTGGCCATCCGGTCCTCGTATTTCCGGATCGCGGGGAACATCTGGTAGGCGAAATCCAGATTCTTCTGCACGCGCGCCTTGTCCTTGCGGTAGGGGTAGGCCCCGATCAGCAGATTGTCCCGCGCGGAGAGCTCGGGGAAGAGCTGCCGCCCTTCGGGGACCATGCAGAGGCCCTTGCGCGCGATCAGGCTGGAGGGCAGCCCGGTGATTTTTTCGCCGCAGAAAAGGATCTCCCCGCCCGCGATCGGGTTCATGCCGGAGATGCTGCGCAGCAGGGTCGATTTGCCGGTCCCGTTCGCCCCCACGACGACGACCAGCTCGCCCTCGTCGACATGCAGGCTGACGTCCTGCAAAATTTGCAGGCCGCCCAACGTTACGTCCAGGTTATTGATCGTCAGCAACATCGTAATCCTCTCCCAAATAAGCTTTTATGACGCGTTCGTCCGAGGAAATCACCTGCGGGGAGCCGGAGGCGATGATCTCGCCGTATTCCAGCACATACACCTTTTCGCACAGGCTCATGATGACCCGCAGCACATGCTCCACGATGAACAGCGCGATGCCGAGCTCCCCGTTGACCTTTTTCACCAGCTCGAGCATCATCTCGACCTCGGTGGGGACCAGCCCCGCGAACAGCTCGTCGAGCAGCAGCATCTCGGGCTCGGTGGCCAGCGCCGCCGCGAGCTCCGCCTTTTTGCGCTCGAACATGTTGAGCCGGGGGATCTTGACCTGCTCCTTGCCCTCGAGCCCGACGAAGCGGATCATCTCATGGGCAAACGGCAGCGCGTCCTTCTTGCGCTTGCGGCGCAGGTAGGCGCCCACCAGCACCGACTCCTCCAGCGTCATCCCGGCAAACGACTGCGCCTTCTGGAAGGTGCAGGCGATCCCCGCGCGGCAGACCTCGACCGGCCCGAGTTTGGTGATGTCCCGGTCCTTGAAGCGGATCGTTCCGCTGTCGATCTTGTTGAAGCCGGAGATCGACTTGAACATGGTGGATTTGCCCGCGCCGTTCGGGCCGATCAGCCCGACGATCTGGCCCTTTTCCACCTCGGCGGTGACATTTTTGTTCGCGACCAGCCCGCCGAAAGCGATCGTCGAATTTTCGAGTTTGAAAAACATTTGCAGCAGCTCCTTTCCGGCTCAGGTCGTCGCGCGCTCTTTTTTGGCCGGCGTTTTCTTTTCATCTCTCTGGAAGAAGCTGATGATGCCCGCCGGCTTGAGGAGCGCCATGATAATCAGGACGCCGGCGTAGATCACCACCGAGAAAGGCGCAAACCTGCTCGGCATCATTCCGCGGACCAGTTCGTCGAGCACGATCATCGACGAGCCCAAAACCGGGCCCCACACATATCCCATGCCGCCGACGATGACCACCATGATGATCTTGAGCGAGATCGACGCGTTGAAGACCTCGGTGTTGTTGGACATCAGGTAGAGCGCGTAGAAGGAGCCGGCGAGCGATGCCATCAGGGCGCTGAACACGGTCGCCAGGATCCGCCAGTTTCCGATGTTGGAACCGAGCGCGCGCGCCAGGTCGGGGTTTTCCTTGAGCGCCACGAAGTTGGTGCCGATGCGGCTTCTCCGGATAAACACGTAGAAGAGCATCGAGGCGACCGCGAGGGTGAGGACCATGTAGTACTGCTGGGTCTTGCTGAAGAGGTATTCCCGGGGCATCGAGATGCCCATGCTGCCGCCCGTGAGGTCGATGAGCTGGATCGAGAGGGAATAGACCGTCTGGTGCAGCCCGATGAGGGCCATGGTGAAGTAGAGCCCGGACAGCTTGGAGGCGATTACGCCCACCAGCAGGGCCATCAGGGTGTTGACGACCAGCCCCATGACGACCCCCGCGAACAGGCCCAACCCCAGGCGGTTGGTGGTGATCGTCATGCCGTAGACGCCGAGCCCGAAAAAGAGCGCGTGCGCGATCGAGAAGAGGCCGGACATGCCGGAGAGCAGGTTCCAGGACTCCCCGAGGGTGACGTACATCAGCGTGATGATCGCGATGTTGAGCACCCGCCGGTTGGCCGCCATCGGGAACAGGAGCGCCGCGGCCAAAAGGAGGAGGTACAGGATGACTCTTTTGTCGATTTTATATTTGGACTGTCTCATTGTGACTCCTCCTTTCTAAATGTTGCGCACGGCGTTTTTACGTTTGTTGAAAAGCCCGTAGGGCCGCACGAGCAGCACGACCACAAAGAGGCCGAAGAGCATCGGATCGTGGTAGGCGGTGCCGAGCACGCCGGAGATGAGCGCCGAGAGGACGCCGACCAGCACGCCGGTGATGAAGGCGCCGGTCAGGTTGTTCAGCCCGGCGGTGATGCAGATGACGAAGCCGATCAGCGTGATGTAGTCGCCGAAGTTCGGCTCGACGGTGAACATGGTCATCAGCATCATACCCGCGACACCGATCAGGATGAAGCTCAGCGAGAAGGCCAGGTCGAGGGTGCGCTCGCTGTTGATCCCCATCAGCCCGGCGACGTCCCGGTTCTGGACGACGGCGCGGATCGCCCGCCCGGTCCAGGTCTTGTTGAGGAAGAGCTGGAAGCTCACGAGAATCACCCCGGCCATGACGAAGCAGGCGAGCTGGATGATGCCCACGCTGATTTTCGGGGTGAAGTAGATGCGCTTTTCAAAGACGGCCAGGTCCCTCGGATAGGAGGTGAAGAAAAAGAGCACGAGATTCATGATGACGAGCTGAAGGCCCATCGTCGTCAGGATGTTCATGCCCTCGTCGATTCGTTTTAAAAGGGTCTTCCGCATCAGCCAGCCGATCGCAAAGTTGATGACGATGACCCCGAGGGCCGCCAGGATGACCGGCGCGTTGACCATCCGGATGAAGAAGAAGGTCAGGTACATCGAAAGCATGATACATGCGCCGTAGGTAAAGTTGACCATGCGCAGGGAGCCAACCTGGAATGTGAAGGCGCTGGACATCAGCCCGTACATGCCGCCGACGCAGATTCCATTGAGAATGATATTGATATAAGCCGATACGCCCATGTGGTACTCCATTCCGCCGCGCGCGCCGGCTGATGTTCGGGATTTGGGCCGGCCCCCGTCCGCGCGAAGGAATGACAGGGGCCGGTTATGAAGGGCCAAAGGGAAAGCCCCTGCCGCACGAAGGTATGGACAAGGGCTTTCCGGAGGGTTCCCGGGATTACTGCTCCCAGGGGATCACAGGGTCTTTCGTCCGCAGGAAATCGGGATACACCGCATACATGTCCCCGTCCATCCATTCGCTGATGACCATCTGTCCGGCACGGGTGTTGCTGTTGAACTCATCCCATTTGATGCCCCAGTACCAGGGGAGCTTGCCCTCCTCGAAGTCCAGGCTCTTCATCGCCGCGGCGAGCTTGGCGGTGTCGTCCCAGTCCTTTGGATCGACCTTCTTGAGGCACTCGAAATAGACGTTCATGCCGCCGTAGGCCTGCAGGGCGTGCGCGAGGGGCTTGTGCCCGTACTCCGCCTCAAAGTCCTCCTTGAACTTGGTGATGCCGGGGGCCGCGTCCTCGGAGATCGACGGGTTGGTGTACGACTGGGTCAGGATGCCGTTGGTGATCTCGTTGCCGAGGTCGGAGAAGTTGGGGGTGTCGTAGAAGATGCCGCCGGCGAGGATGACCTTCGGCCGGTAGTTGAGCTCGTGGATCTTCTTGAGGAAGAGCGTCCCGTCCGGGGTCCCCTGGATCGGGATCAGGATGTCGTAATCGGTGTTCTGCAGCTTGGTGATGATCGGCATGAAGTCCTTGTTGGTGTCCGGATAGCCCTCGTTGATGACCACCTGGACGCCGTTGGCCTCCGCCGTCTCAAGCATCGGGTTCGCGACGTGCTGAAGCCTCGTGGTGTAGAGCAGCGCGACCTTCAGGTCCTTGGCGTCCTTCCCGAGGAAGGTCTTGCCGATGTCGATGGCCTGCATCATCGCGCCCCTGGAGAAATCGTCGACGTTCGCGCCGCCGCGGAAGAAATAGGTGCTGGGGCCCTGGAGCAGGTCGGCGTCCCACGCAAGCGACAGGTAGAGCGCCTGCATGTCGTCCGCCATCGTGGCGAAGGTGCGGTCCGCGATGCAGCCGTAGCCGCTGATGAAGACGCGCACGCCGTCGTTGTAAAGGCGTTCAAATTCGGAGAGGGTGGCGTCCTGGGTGGGGCCGTCGGCAAAGACCATTTCGATTTTGCGGCCGTTGATCTCGCCCCCGATGTGCTCAAGCGCCATCTCCGCGCCGTACTGGTACTCGTGCCCTCCGAACGCGTTCGGTCCGGTCAGCTGGGTGACCATGCCGATTTTGAGCGGCGGGAGCTCCCCGTCCTCCGCGGAGCCGCCCGCGGCCGGGGGATTCGCAGCGTCGGGCTGCGTCGCTCCCTCGTCGCCGCACCCATAGAACAGCCCTGTCGCCAAGCAGGCGCTCAGCAGTACGGCCAGGATTCTTTTCGCCTTTGACATTTCTTTTCCTCCTTTGTATTGCAGCATTTTCAGCAATAAAAAAAACGAAAAATTTGCAATACCAAAGGTAAGGCAAATTTCTCGTTCTCTTAACTCTCTACGTGAAATTTACTAGTATTCTCTTGTCTTTATCATACTATCCGGTTTTTCCGCCTGCGTCAATCATATTTTGTGATGTTTATTCAATCCCACAAATTGCGAAAGAATAATTCGTCAGATTTTGATAGGAAAATTTCCATGTTTATACAAATCCCGGTTGGACGCCGCTGACGCCGATCTCCGTAATACGCTCTTCGCGGCCGCAGGGCCGAAAATGGAATTTATGACCGGCCTTTCCCGGAAAACGGCCGGTTGTGCAGACCGGCCCGCACCCACCGGCGCAACCGGTGCAACCGGAGCTGCCGGCGAACGGGGCGACCAGGGACCCCGGGGCGACCAGGGGCCGGAAGGCCCCGCCGGACCGCAGGGCCCGCAGGGACAGCCGGGCGGCAACGGCGCGACCGGGCCCACCGGGCCGACAGGACCGACGGGCCCCACCGGAGCGACCGGACCCACCGGAGCGACCGGACCCGCCGGCGAAGCGGGCGCTGTCGGCGCGACGGGCGCGACCGGTGAAACCGGCGCCACCGGAGAGACCGGAGCCACCGGAGAGACCGGAGCCACCGGAGAGACCGGGCCCACGGGCGCGGCCGCGACCATCCGGATCGGCACCGTGACCACCGGCGACCCCGGCACCGAAGCCCAGGTCACCAACTCGGGCTCCGACGAGGACGCCGTCTTCGACTTTGTCATCCCGCGCGGGGAGCCGGGCGGCGGCGGGACCCCCGAGGTGCTGGCCACGGTGGACCCCACCGCCCAGCCGACCGCCGCGGGCGGCGCGCTCGCCTTCACCGACAACCCGCTCGTCTCGGGCACCGCGATCTCCCATACCGCGGGCAGCACCGACGTGGTGATCAGCCGGCCCGGCATCTACCAGGCGTCCTTCAGCGGCTCCTTTACGGCCGACGCCGGCACCACGATCCCCACGACCCTGCTGACGACCCTCAACCAGAACGGCGCGGCCGTCACCGGGGGAACGGCCCGGCACACCTTTACCGCCACCGGGGAGACCGCGGAGCTGACCTTCAGCGTCCCCTTCCAGGTGACGGCCACTCCGGTAAACCTCAACGTCGTCGCCAGCGGGGCCGGCTTCACCGGCAGGGACCTGACCCTCACGGTCATCCGCCTCGGCGACTGACCGGCCCTCTCTCCCGCTTTCCGTCTCCGCCCCCGCAGGGCGCAGACGCGGCCCGCGCCGCCCTTTGGGGCG
>ENA-UOIV01001298-UOIV01001298.1-human-gut-metagenome-genome-assembly--contig:-C59-NODE-1298-length-21766-cov-7.052876_pt1 | contig 21766 bp, 21 predicted proteins | sample MGYA00242333_ERZ723880 | MGnify/ENA metagenome assembly ERZ723880 | reverse complement strand
TGGCCGAAGGCCAAAAGGGGTAGGGATGATGGCCGAAGGCCAGAGGGGATAGGGACAGGTGCCCCCGAAGGGGGCGGATGAGGGGGCGATAATAGAGCGGTAGGGCCCGATGCCCTCATCGGGCCGCTGGGTGGCTCTTTTCGCAGGGGAGCTTCGCCGCCTGCAGGCGGCGAGTGACTTTCTGGACGGCCAGAAAGTCACCAATGGCCCAGGCCACCCTCTCTTGCCCCTTTGGGGCAATTCACCTTGAGAACCGCCAGGGGGCGGGCGCAATCGGCGGTTCGGCAAAGCCTCCCGCCTCCATGCCGCCCGCCCCCTAGAACCCCCATTACGGGGGATGCATACTTGTTAGATTTTGCAGTATTTCCGGCGCACAAAATCTGAGTGGCGATTTGCGTTTCCTCCCGGGCCGCTGGGCCCTGGCTTCCCCAAAATTTCAGTCTGTGCGGTTTCTGTTCCGCGCCTGGCTTTACCGAGCAAACGCTCCCAGTGCGCATACCGCCGTAGGGGCGACCCTTGCGGTCGCCCTCAGCCTTCCCCTTTAGGGAAAGGTGCCGAGCGAAGCGAGGCGGATGAGGTCCGTAGGGGCGGCACACCTGGGCCGCCCGCTGTAGAGCGAGGACTTGTCCCCGCCCCGTTTGATCCGCAAAAAACCGCGCCGTGGAGCTCACTTGAGTTCCTCGGCGCGGTTTTTAATTCGGTTATTCTTTACTCTCGTCCTCGTCGGAGAGCTGACCGTCCTCCGGTCTGGGGGCGTCCTCCGCTGTCGGGGAGGCGTTCTCCTCCGCAGCGTCCGGCTCCGGCTGTCCCTCGTCCGGCTGCTCCTCAGCGGCGGGCTGTCCGCCCTCTGGCTGAGAGCCGTCGGGAGCATGCTCCTCCCCGTCTCCCAGGGGAACGGGGGGCTTGATCTCCTCGCTGACGATGTGGATGTTCTTGGCGGGGGGCTCGATATCCCCGGGCAGCGGCTTCTTTTTCTCCGACTGCCGGGTGGAGGCGTAGGCGTCCTCCACCAGGGCGGGGTCCCGGCCCTCGATGATGGCCACCATCTCGCCGCCGGTGATGGTCTCCTTCTCCAGGAGGTAGGCCACCACCTTGTGCATGTCCTCCAGGTTGTCCCGGATGAGGGCCACAGCGTCCTTGTAGCACTGGTCCAGGATGACCTTGACCTCCTTGTCCATAATGGCCGCTGTCTCCTGGGCGCAGTCCAGGCCGTAGCCGCCGTCCAGATACTGGTTGCGGATGGAGCCCAGAGCCATCATGCCGAACTCGTCGCTCATGCCGAACATGGCCACCATGTTCCGGGCGATGTTGGTGGCCTCCTGGATATCCTGGGAGGCGCCGTTGGTCATGGTGTGCATGACCACCTCCTCGGCGGCGCGGCCGCCCATGGAGACGGTGATCTGGGCCATGAGCTCTTCCTTGGTGCGCAGGTTGGTCTTGTCCTCCTCGGGCATGAGCAGGGTGTAGCCCAGGGAGCCCTCGGTATGGGGGACAATGGTGATCTTCTGCACCGGCTCGGCGTTCTTCTGCTTGTAGGCCACCATGGCGTGGCCCACCTCGTGGTAGGCCACCAGCTTCTTCTCGAACTCGGTGAGCACGGAATTTTTCTTCTCGCTGCCAGCAATGACGAACTCGAAGGAGGCCAGCAGGTCCTCCTGGGTCACCAGCCTCCGGCCGTGGCGCACCGCCCGGAGGGCGGCCTCGTTCACCAGGTTGGCCAGGTCGGCGCCCACGCACCCGGCGGTGGCCAGGGCGATCTTCTTCAGGTCCACGTCCTCGGCCAGCTTGATCTTCCGGGTGTGCACCTGGAGGGTGGCCAGGCGGCCGGCCAGGTTGGGCCGGTCGATGGTAATGCGGCGGTCGAAGCGGCCCGGCCGCAGCAGGGCCTTGTCCAGCACCTCGGGCCGGTTGGTGGCGCCCAGGACGATGATGCCCTTGCCGGGGTCAAAGCCGTCCAGCTCGGCCAGCAGCTGGTTCAGGGTCTGCTCCCGCTCGTCGTTGCCGCCCATGCGGTTGTCGCGGGACTTGCCGATGGTGTCGATCTCGTCGATGAAGATGATGCAGGGGGCCATCTTGGCGGCCTCTTTGAACAGGTCCCGGACCCGGGCCGCGCCCATGCCCACGAACATCTCCACGAAGTCGGAGCCGCTGATGGAGAAGAAGGGCACTCCCGCCTCTCCGGCCACCGCCTTGGCCAGCAGGGTCTTGCCGGTGCCCGGAGGGCCCACCAGCAGGGCGCCCTTGGGCAGCTTGGCGCCGATCTCGGTGTACTTCTGGGGGTTGTGCAGGATGTCGATGATCTCCTGCAGGGACTCCTTGGCCTCGTCCTGGCCGGCCACGTCCAGGAAGGTGACGCCGGTCTTTTTCTCCACGTAGACCTTGGCGTTGGACTTGCCCAGGTTGCCCATGCCGCCGATGCCGCCTTTGCCGCCCACGCCCCGGAACAGGAACCAGAACAGGCCCACCATAACGAGGACGGGCAGCACATAGGCCAGGAACAGGTTGAGCAGGTACAGCGAGCTGTCCGCCGGCTCGGTGTAGGCGTACTCGCCGTCCTCAGTTCTGAGGTACTGGGTCAGCAGGCTCATCAGCTCATCGTCCAAGACGCCGGACAGCCGGACGGTCACATACTGGACGGGCTCATTGGGGTCCTGCTGGCGGGTGGGGATGAGAGACTGCATCAGCTCCTGAGTCTGGCTGCTGGTGTCGGACTGCTCACTCTGGGGCAGCTCCACCTCCACGCCGTCCTTCAGGGTGAAGGTGATCTGACTGCTGTCGATCACTGCCGTCTGAATCTTGTCCTCCACCAGCCACTCCCGGAAGGTGGTATAGGGGACTGTGACGGTGTTTGCGTTCTCATAGGAGGACATGCAGCCCCGGAACAACAGCGTCAGGAACAGGGCCCACAGGACAATGCTCACCAGTCCGAACGCATTGCGCCGGTTGTTGTTGCCGCCTCCGTTGGGATTGTTGTTGTTTCTTTTGTCTGGCTTCAAGGGAGAATACCTCCGTCAAATCTGCAAAACAGAGATTCCATGGACCCGGGCACAGAAAAATTCCTGTGCCGCCGCGGCTTTGCGGGCGGGTCCAAGTCTTTTATACTATAACACACTATCCCTTTAAAAACAAGAAACAGGCCTGTAAACTTTCTGTGAAAGTGAAGGGGTAAACGATTGGGCGCGCCTTTGGACAGGGACAGCGGGGCCCGGAGAGGGGCAAAACAGCTCCTCTCCGGGCCCGATTGATACTGATTTTGATGTGTACTCCCCTGCTCAGGGCTTGCACGTCCCACAGGGGGAGTAGCCCTGGTCCAGGAGAGACTGGCGGGTGCCGGTGTAGTCCTGGCGGTTGGAGGGGTTCATGTTCTCCACCCCGGAGCAGTCGGGCAAGTGGAATTTTTTCGAGTTGATATTGAGCACATAGTGCTGCTCCGTATCGCCCTGGCCGCTGGAGGCGGCCACATCAGAGCCGGAGCTCTGGGGCTCCTCCCCGTCCAGCCAGCTCTCCCCGGTGGCGTAGTCGATGACAATACCCGGCTGGTTGTTGTAGCAGTACACGTGGAAGCACACGCCCTCGCCGCCGTCCTCCACCGAGAGGGCCTCCAGCTCCACCCCCCGGGCCACCAGCTCCGTGCCGGAGAACACCGGGGTCACCCGATAGAGCACGTGGTTCCCCGTCTCCTTCACGTAGTCGGCCACCAGATTTTCAAAGGGAAGCATCCCCTCCACATTCAGGTACCGGGTGCCGGTGATCAGGTTCTCCTCGTTGGCGTTCTCCCCGGTGAGCTGGAACCCGATGAGGTGACAGCGGTTGTAGAGGTAGCCCCCGTCCACCAGGTCGGTGTCGTACTTGGCGGTCTGCCAGCCGGAGGGTTTTATGCTGCTGATGGACTCCCGGTCCTGGGTGGGCATGGTGTCCAGCCCCACGCTGGCATAGGCGGTGCCGCACCGGCCCAGGGAATCCAGAGGGCTGTACTCCTCAAAGCCCTGGGCGTCCTGGTCCAGTTCTTCCTGGGTGAAGCCCGGCTGGTTGTCGCTGAGTACCACATAGGGCTCGCCGGAGAAGGCCGGCACGTCCTCCAGGGAGAAGGAGGTCTGGGTCCCCCCGGGCGCAGCCCCGCAGGCGGACAGGAGCAGGCACAGGAGCAGAAACAGGGACAGGGAAACTTGCTGGATACGCTTCATCGCTGGTAAATCTCCTTTGTAATCACGTCGTGGGAGTAGCCGGGAAATTCCGTCCGGCCAGTCAGGGTCCAGCCCTCCGGGGGCAGGGCGATCTTCCGGTCGGAGGGGTAGTGCCGGTTCCACCGGTAGAGGATGAGCTGGTCCGCCCGCTCCAGGGCGGGGGCGGGGCCGGTGAGCTCCAGAAAACACAGGTCCTCCGGTCCCGCCTGGGTCCAGGGCTCCTCCGCCGTGCGGATGTGTTCGGCCTCCTCAGGGAACAGGGGGCGGGAGTAGGGCTCCACCCAGAGGGTGCATTCCCCGGCCTGAGTCAGCAGGTCGGCGGACACCGCCCGGTCCCGGCTCTGGCGGCGGCGGTTGAAGGACAGGCCGCCCCGGTCGTCCACGCAGAATGCGAGGGTCACAGTCATCCCTCCTGGTACAAATGTTTGAGTGATATCAGTATACCATCCCCGGGTCAGAATGGCAAGGTTTTCTTGGGGCGGCCCCCTTGACGTGTGAGATCCGGGCCGGTATGCTCAAAAAAACAAAACCTGCTTGCAGCACCGCCCTCCCCCGGTGCGTATATAGGGGCAGAGAGACACAAAGGAGGGATCGAGATGGACGACCAGGCGTTGATCCGGGCGCTTCAGGCCGGAGAGCGCGCCGCCCTGCGCCGGACCATGGAGGTCTACGCCGGCTACACGTCGGCGGTGCTGGGCAACACCCTGCGGGGACAGGCCAGCCGGGAGGACCTGGAGGAGCTGCTGTCCGACGTGTTCCTGTCCCTGTGGCGGAGCCGGGAGGGGCTGGACCCGGACAAGTCCCTGAAATCCTGGCTGGCGGCGGTGGCCCGGAACCGGGCCGTGGACTTTCTCCGCCGGAAAAAGGAGACCCACCCGGTGCCCGACGGCCTTCCCGACCCCGCCCCCGGCCCGGAGGAGCAGGCGGAGCGGCGGGAGGCGGAGGAGCGGCTGCGGGCCCTGGTGGAGAGCATGGAGGAGCCCGACCGCACATTGTTTCTCCGGTACTACTATGGGGAGGAGCCCCTGGACCAGGTGTGCCGGGCTTTGCAGATGCGCCCGTCCACCGCCCGGTCCCGGCTGTGCCGGGGGCGCAGGAAGCTGAAGGAGCGTCTGACCCAGGAAGGAGGGATGCTGGATGCGCAGTCACATCCATGAGCTGTGGGAGGACCTGGAGCTGTCCCCCCAGTACCCGGAGCCCGGCCTGGACCGGGTCATGGACCGGGTGATGGACCAGATCGAGGCGGAGGAGCCGGAACACCCGGCCAGCCAGACCAAAAGGAGGAGACCCATGCACAAGAAGAAACTGTTGCTGGCCCTGGCCGCCGCCCTGGTGGTGCTCACCGGGTCGGCGGTGGCGGTGGCCAATCACTACGGCGTGCTGGACCTGTTTTTTACCGGGGACACCAGCCAGCTGGAGCCCTATGTTCAGACGGACCTGGGCAGTGCGGAGAATGAGGACTACCGCTTTACAGTCAACAGCGCCTACTACGACGGCATGACCGTCTACGCCACCGTCACCGTGGAGGGACTGAATGAACAAGCGGTGGAGGATTTGAAGAGCAGCCGGGCCGACGCGGACGCCCACCGGGAGATTTGGGGGGACGAGCTGGCAGACAATATGATAGAGCGGCGCGGCTCCGGACCGGATACCATCATGTGTAATATGTATGCAATCATCATGGACGACGGCCACACATACTCTGGTACCGGATGCGGCGGCGGGGAGCTGCCAGCCCCTTCGGACACCAGCCGGTCCTGGAAGGTGGACGCAAATTTTGATCGATGGATGGGCCCGCTGGATACCCCCTTAAAGATATGGGCCGGTTTCATGGGTGAGGAGTACGCTGTGGAGGTTCCTTTGGATATGGTGATCGGTTCCATCTACCTGACCCCAGACACCGAAGTGCTGCTCAACCCCATCACCGGACAGCAGGCAACTATTACGGATATTTGCTTTGCCCCTACGCAGCTCTATTTTGCGGGAGAGTGGGACGAGCGTGTGGAGTCTGAGGCATATATGGAGGACTTGGGCAACGATTGGTGCGCCGTCCGGCTTAAGGATGGAACAATCTTAACCGCTTCGCAAATGGAACGGATAGGCGGGAGAGGCTCCGATCATAACGGCTTTTATTCATACGGAGACCTTGGAACCGTTCCGACCTCGGACATTTCCAATGTGGCATCCATTATCATCGGCAATATGGAATTTCCGGCGGACGGATCTGACCCTATTCCTGTGGATTCGGACCTGCATCTGGCGCCGTTTCTCATTACCTATCCCCTCTACCCAGATAGAGAGGGCGTCCACCGCTGTCTGCGTTCCTTCCGCCAGTTGTGTGAAGGTCTGGGTGCGGATTACACTTGGAATGATGCAACACAAACCGCAACTGCCATATATCGCGGAATCACAGTTCAAGTGCCCATGAACAGCACCCAAATTACCATAGATGGTCAAACAGTCGAGCTCACCTACGTCACCTACGACCAGAACGGAGATGAGATAACATTACCTAATCCCACAGAACCGTCCGAACTGGAACAGGACGTTTTAGTGGATGTTGGTACTATATGTGACGCCTGGAAGGTCGGCGCTGTATGGAATGGCGTTTCTGACGGAGAAGATACAGTGGATCAAGGACTTATCATCCTCCCCTAAACAACGAATGCCCCCGGGCCTGCGGCCCGGGGGCAGTTTTTATGTGGCGGAGGCCGTTTTCCAGTGCTTTTTCCAGAAGCGCAGGAGCAGGAGCCCGGCCAGAATCCCCGCCAGCAGGGAGCTCCCCGCGAAGTTCAGCCAGATGCCGGTGAGCCCGAAGGGGGACAGGGCGGCCAGCAGCAAGACCGGGAAAATCAGGGCGGTGGAGATGGAGATGAGGGATGCCTCCCCCGCCCGCTCCAGAGCGGTCATAAAGCTCTGACAGGCGAAGGAGAACCACCGGGTCACATAGGTGAAGGCAAACAGCTTGATGGCCAGCCGGGCGGTGGCCAGGAAGCCCTCGTCCATCCCGGACAGGAACAGGGCGGTGATCTGATCAGGGAACAGGAACATGACCACCGCGGACAGCAGAGAGATGACGGCGGCGGCGGAGAAGCAGTACTTCTCAATGGCCAGGATGCGGCCCTTGCTGCCCGCCCCCCAGTTGTAGCTGACGGCGGGCTGGAGGGAGTCGCAGCAGCCGTACATGAGGGGCTGAATGAGGCCGTCCACATACATGAGGATGCCGTAAATGGACACGGCGTTCTGTCCCCCCACCCGCAGCAGCACCGCGTTCATGATGATGGAGGTGACACGGCCGGAGATATTGTTCAGGAAGTTGGGGCTGCCGCAGGCCACGATCTGCTTCACCATGGACACGGAGAATCTGGGCCGGCAGAACTTCAGCTGCAGCTTCCCCCGGGCAAAGGGGTACAGGGCGATGGCCACGCAGGCGATCATGCCCAGGGAGGAGGCCAGGGCCGCCGCCCAGATGCCCCATTTCAGCACCGCCAGCAGGAAAAACTCCAGCACGGCGGTGAGAATGGACATGAGGATATTCAGCCACATGCTCATGCGGATCTTGCCGCAGATGCGCAGATAGTTGTCCGAGGCAAAAATAATGGTGGTAAGGGGGGAGAGCAGAGCGTACACCCGCAGGTACTGCACCGCCAGCGCGGCCAGCTCCGGCTCCGCCCCCAGCAGCTGAAAGAGGAGGGGGGCGGCGAAGAACAGCACCGCCCCGATGAGGGCCCCCGTCCCCACGATCATCAGACAGGCGCAGGTAAAAATATTGTTGGCGGCCTTCTCCTCCTTCTGACCCAGCCGCACCGAGATGGGCACGGCGGAGCCCACGCCGATGAGGTCGGCCAGGGCAAAGTTGATGATAACAAAGGGCATGGCCAGGTTGATGGCGGCAAAGGCGGTGTCCCCCAGCACCTGTCCCACCAGAATGCCGTCAATGAGCTGATACAGGGCGGAGGCCAGCATGCCGATGGCCCCCGGCAGGGCCGCGAGCACAAAGAGTTTGCCGGGCGGGGTTTTGGCAAATAGCGTGTTGTGGTCCATATTGCGTTTTATTTCAACTCCGTTCGATCAAAAATTTCCCGTTGAAATTCCTGGGTCATGTTCCGGGTCAGCACCTCAACGGCCTTTACAAATTCCGAGGAGTACTCCCGCAGAGTACGGGATATGGCCCGCTCCTCCGCCTGATAGATGGGCCGGAGCACCTTTTGGGCATAGGCCCGCCCGGCGGCGGTGAGGGTGACATTTTTCTCCCGGGAGTGCCCGCTGGGGACCAGAGAGAGGTAGCCCGCGTCTGTGTACTCCTTGACAATGGTGTTGATGGTGGTCTTTGGAATCAGAAGCTCCTCAGCCAGCTGCTTCTGGGAACAGGGCGGGCCGTTGTCCAGGGTGTACAGCAGCGAGAGGGCGTTCTCCTTCACCCCCAGGCGGCGGGCCGCCAGATAGTACAGGCCGTCTATCTTGTTGCAGCAGACGTAAAAGCGGTCCAAAAACGACCGGCTGGATTCCATCGCCATCCCTCCTCAGACAGATAATCCGGATTCGTACCAGCGCACGATTATAGTACGGATTCGGATTAAAGTCAAGAGGGATTTTCAAATCGGTTGCGCCCTCCCCGCCTCCCGTGCTATACTGAGAGGCAGAAACTGACATTGGCAAGGAGCGCGTATCCATGAAGTATTTGATCTATGGGGCCGGGGGCATCGGGGGCTGCCTGGCCGCCTTCCTGGCCCAGGGGGGAAAGGACGTGTCCCTCATCGCCCGGGGCGCCCACCTGGAGGCCATTCAGAAAAACGGACTGGTGCTGGAGACCGGCCACGGCACCTTCGCCGTCCCGGTGCGGGCCTGTGAGCAGGAGCAGGTGACCGTTAAGCCGGACGTGATCTTTGTGTGCGTGAAGGGCTACTCCCTGGAGGGGACCCTCCCCACCCTGAAGCGGCTCTCGGACGGGCACACCATCGTCATTCCCCTGCTGAACATCTACGGCACCGGCGCCCGGCTCCAGCCGGAGCTCTCCCCCGCCCTGGTCACCGACGGGTGCATCTACATCGCCGCCGAGATCAAGGCCCCCGGCACCGTCCATATGAGCGGAGACATCTTCCGGGTGGTGTTCGGCCCCCGCACCCAGGGGGAGTACCGCCCGGAGCTGGAGGAGGTCGCCCGGGACCTGAATGACTGCGGCGTCGAGGGCATTTTGTCCCAAAACATCCAGCGGGACGCCCTGATGAAGTTCTCAGTGGTGTCCCCCATGGCGGCCTGCGGTATCTACCACGACATTCAGGTGGGGAGCATGCAGGCGCCGGGGCAGCCCCGGGAGGATTTTAAGGCGCTGGTGGCGGAGATCGGGGCGCTGGCCCAGGCCATGGGCTTCCCCTTCCCCGAGGACCCGGTGGCCCGGAACCTGGCCATCCAGGACGCCCTGGACCCGGACGCCTCCACCTCCCTGAAGCGGGACCTGGACGCGGGAAAGCCCTCCGAGGTGGACGGGCTCATCTTTGAGGTGGTCCGCCTGGGCCGGAAATACCATGTCCCCACCCCCATGTACGACAGGGTGGCCGCCAAGCTGGGCTTCAACTTGGAGGAGTAACTATGATCAATACAACGCTCTGTTATATCCGTCGGGGTGAGGAGTACCTGATGCTCCACCGGATCAAGAAGAAAAACGACCTGAATCAGGACAAGTGGATCGGCATCGGCGGCAAGTTCGAGGACAAGGAGAGCCCGGAGGACTGCCTCCTCCGGGAGGCCCGCGAGGAGACCGGCCTCACCCTGACGGACTACCGCTACCGGGGGATCGTCACCTTCGTCTCCGACCGCTGGCCCACCGAGTATATGCACCTGTTCACCGCCGACGGCTTTACCGGGGAGCTGAAGGAGTGCGACGAGGGGGTGCTGGAGTGGATTCCCCGGGACCGCCTGCTGGAGATCCCCCACTGGGAGGGGGACGCCATCTTCCTGGACCTGATCGCCCGGGAGGACCAGCCCTTCTTCTCCCTGAAGCTGTGCTATGAGGGGGACTCCCTGGCGGAGGCGGTGCTGGACGGCAGACATATAAAAGGAGGTTCCGCGCCATGATCTATACCATTCAGAATGAATTTCTCACCGTCCGGGTGGAGGACCTGGGGGCCCAGCTCTCCTCCATCCAGGCCCCCGACGGCACCGAATACCTGTGGCAGGGCGACCCGGACATCTGGGCCCGCCGGGCCCCCATCCTGTTCCCCTTCATCGCCCGGCTGCGGGAGAACACCTACTGTTTGGACGGGCAGCCCTACACTATCTCCACCCACGGCTTTGCCCGGGACATGGTGTTCTCCCTGGTAGACCAGGGAGAGGACCACATCTCCCTCCAGCTCACCGACACCCCGGAGACCCGGAAGGTCTACCCCTTCTCCTTCTCCCTGACGGTGACCTACACCCTGGAGGGGAACCGCCTGAAAAAGTCCCACCGGGTGGAGAACCGCTCGGACAAGGATATGTACTACGAGCTGGGGGCCCACGACGGCTTCCGGGCCCCGGTGGAGCCCGGCGTCCCCATGTCCAGCTGGTCCATCCGCCTGCCCGGCGTGGAGCACGTCCAATTTTACGGCATGGACGAGAGCTGCACCCTCACCCCCAAGGGGGACGCCATCCCCCTGGAGGGCGGAAAGCTCCCCCTCACCCCCTCCACCTATGGGCTGGACACCATGGTGCTGGACCGCCCGCCTCGGGCCACGGCCCAGCTGGTGGACGACTGGGGCCACCCCCGGGTGTCGGTGGAGTTCCCCGACTTCGACTATCTGGGGCTGTGGACGGCGGATAAACCCTTCGACACGGGGTATGTGTGCATCGAGCCCTGGTCCTCCCTCCCCGACGCAACTTTTGTGGGGCGGGAGCTGTCCCAAAAGGCTGGGGTGCGCCGCCTGGCCCCCGGCCAGAGCGAGGAGCTGTCCTATCTCACCACCATCAACCACCGTGAGAAGGAGGAAAAGGGATGAGGCCGGAATATGTGAATACCTTCGCCCTGCGCAAAGTGGTCAACAAGGAGGGGGAGGTGCTGGAGATCACCCTGGACGCCTCCCACAAGTACATGGAGAACAACGTCACCGTCACCTCCAACGGCCTGGAGAACGTGGCCACCCCCGCCTCCGACCAGGTGGCCTCCCTGGTGATGAACCGGCAGGCCGCCATCTCCCTGCGGAATCTGCTGATCCAGACTTTGGATGGAGAGACCTAAAAAAATCGCCGCCCTCGGGCGGCGATTTTTTTACAGCTTGTCGAAAAACCTCTGTTTAGACGAATCCGCCCAAGGGCGGCGTTTTTTTTACTTCCTCTGTGCAAGATAGGCGCTGACGGCCTCCAGCCCCTTCTGGAGAGTCTCCTTGCCGCAGGCGTAGCCGATGCGCATGGAGCGCTCCTGCTCGAAGCAGTCCCCGGGGGTGACGAAGGCCCCGGTGGCGTGGTACATCTCCCTGCAGAAGTCATAGGATGGGACGTCCAGGTCATAGGAGACCAGGGCGGTGGTCCCCGCCTGGGGCTTCACATAGGAGACGTGGGGCTCTCTCTGCACCCAGGCGTCCAGAATGGCCAGATTCTCCCGGACGATGCCCCGGTTCCGCTCCAGCAGCTTGTCCGCGTGCTTCAGGGCCAGGGCGGCCACCGCCTCGTCCAGCATGCCGCAGCTGATGAGGTCGTAGTCCCGGTGGATGCGGCACTCCTCCAGCACGCGCTCGTCCTTGGAGGCGATCCAGCCCAGGCGCACCCCCGCCAGGGAGAACACCTTGGACATGCTGCTCACGCTGATGCCCTTCTCGTACAGGTCCACGATGGAGGGGCAGTAGCCCTCCTCCTGGGTCAGGTGGCGGTACACCTCGTCGCACAGGATGTAGGCATTGTGCCGCCGGGCAATGGCGATGATCTCCTCCAGCAGCTCCTCCGGCATGAGGGCCCCGGTGGGGTTGTTGGGGTTATTCAGGCAGATGAGCTTCACGCCCCCCTCCGTCAGCCGGGCGAGCTCCTTGGGGTCGGGCAGATAGCCGCTCTCCCGGGTCAGATGCAGCAGCTCCACCCGGGCCCCTAGGGAGGCGGGGATGGAATAGAGCTGCTGATAGGTGGGCAGGACGGAGATCACCTTGTCCCCGGGCTCCACCAGGGAGTAGAACAGGTGGTGGTTGGCCCCCGCCGCCCCGTGGGTGGGGATCACCTGCTCGGGCTTCACATCCCGGTACAGCCTGCAGATGCCCTCTTTGAAGGCGGGCAGGCCGAAGATGTCCCCGTAAGTGAGCCGCCGGGCGCACAGCTCCTCCAGGAAGGCCCCCTTGTCCTCCCCGGTGAGGGCGAACAGCTCGTCCAGAGACACCGAGTCCACACAGGTCTCGGCGATGTTGTATTTGGCCCCCACCTCGTATTCGTTCATCCACTCTTCTACCAAAAACGGTTTGATGTTCATAAAACTGCTCCTTTACAAAATTTGGACTGGGGAAAACTTCGCAGGGGCGGATATCATCCGCCCGTTTTTTGGAATTTCGCCCCCTTCATGCGGGCGGCTGATAGCCGCCCCTACCTGGGGCGTCTCCCGTGGAGGCGGGCGTCCCCACCCGCCCACGGGCCGATGGGGATATCGGCCCCTGCAAAATTCCGTCCCCTGCCGGTTCAGGCTTCATCCCTTTTCGTAGGGGCGGCACACTGGGCCGCCCGCCCTTGTGATTCCATCCCATTTGTAGGGGCGCACAGTGTGCGCCCGCCTCAGAAGATCACGGTAACAGCTCCGCCAGCTTGGCCAGGCGGTCCAGGGCCTCCTGCAATGTCTCCTCGCTGCGGGCGAAGTGCAGGCGGATCAGGTGGTTCACCGGCTCCCGGAAGAAGCTGGAGCCGGGCACCGCCGCCACCCCGATCTCCCGGATCATCCACTCACAGAACTCCATGTCGCTCCAGCCCTTAAACTGGTCCAGGGCCAGGAAGTCGGAGATATCCAGCAGCACAAAGTAGGTCCCCTGGGGCCGGTTGTGCTTCAGCCCCAGCCGCTCCAGGCCGTCACAGAAGAAGTCCCGCTTGCGGGTGTACATGGCGTTGAGGTCCTGATAGTAGGACTCCGGGAAGCGCACCCCCACGCAGGCCGCCTCCTGGAGGGGGGCGGGGGCTCCAACGGTGAGGAAGTCGTGGACCTTTTTGGCGTTCTCCACCACCTCCGCCGGGCCGATGAGCCAGCCCAGCCGCCAGCCGGTGATGGAGTAGGTTTTGGACAGGGAGTTGCAGGTGATGGTCCGCTCATACATCCCGGGCAGGGAGGCCATGCGCACGTGCTCATAGGGGGCAAAGACGATGTGCTCGTACACCTCGTCGGTGATGACGAAGGCGTCGTACTTCCGGGCCAGCTCCCCGATGAAGGTCAGCTCCTCCCGGGTGAACACCTTCCCCGTGGGGTTGGAGGGGTTGCAGACGATGATGGCCTTGGCCCCCTGGCGGAAGGCGTCCTCCAGGGCGGCACGGTCGAAGTCGAACTCCGGCGGCACCAGAGGGATGTAGATGGGGTCGGCCCCCGAGAGGATGGCGTCCGCCCCGTAGTTCTCATAGAAGGGGCTGAACACGATGACCTTGTCCCCGGGATTGCACACAGTCATCATGGCGGACATCATGGCCTCGGTGCCGCCGCAGGTGACCAGCACCTCGCGGTTGGGGTCCACAGTGCGGCCGATGGCACGCCCGTGCTTGTCCGCCAGGGCCTCCCGGAGATTCTGGGCGCCAAAGGTGATGGAATACTGGTGGGGACCCTCATAGGCCACCTGGGCCAGGCGGTCCAGCATGGGCTTGGGGGGATCGAAGTCGGGGTAGCCCTGGGACAGGTTGATGGCCCCGTACTGTTCGCTGATCCGGGTCATCCGCCGGATCACGGAGTCGGTAAACAGCTCTACCCGCTGACTGAGCTGGGGCATAGGGATGCGCCTCCTTAAAAATCTGGTATGTCTGGAAACTTCGCTGAATCCTCCGGATAAAAACAAAAGGCATTCCAAAAATTGACCTTATAGCGCGGAGACCCGCGCCGTACCTACGGCCAATTTCTGAATGCCCTCACGATCTTCTCTATCCGGTGATAGAGGATCAGCCATATTTTTCTTTATTATAGCAGGCATGCTCTCCCCTGTCAATTTATTTTCCCCGGCTCCGGCTCTTACGGATGCGCCCGCCGTGGTTTTACCAAGTTTTTACCTCCCGCCGGTGGATGGTTTTACATCCCATCCGTAAAATAAAGCCGTCTGAACCAGACGAGGAAATTGTTATGGAGGGAAAACATCACATGAAACGTATGATCGCCGTGACCCTGACTTTGGCGCTCACCACCGCCGCCCTGGCGGGCTGTGCCGCCAATGCCGCTGCGCCCACCGACGACCAGAACACTGTGGCTGCCGCCACCATGTCCAACGAGACCGGAAAGACCCCCAAGTACGTCTTCCTGTTCATCGGCGACGGCATGAGCTATCCCCAGATCCAGTCCACGTCCGACTATCTGGGCGCCCTGAACGATGAGGACTACTGGCAGGCTCAGCCCAGCCTGGACGACAACCAGGGCGCCATCCTGGACGGCCCGGAGTACCTGAACTTTATGAACTTTGAGGGCGTGGGCACCGCCGTCACCTTCGACTCCAACTCCTTCGCCCCCGACTCCGCCTCCACCGCCACGTCCATTGCCACCGGACACAAGACCTACTCCGGCTCCATCAATGTGGACGAGACCGGCACCGTGGAGTACGAGACCATTGCCGAGCAGCTGAAAGCCCAGAAGGGCTATGAGATCGGCGTGATTACTTCCGTCAACCTGAACCACGCCACCCCCGCCGCCTTCTACGCCCACCAGGCCAGCCGCAGCAGCTACTATGAGATCGGCCTGGAGATGGTGGAGTCCGACTTCGACTACTTCGCCGGCGGCGGCCTGCTGGACCCCACCGGAAGTGAGGGCGACCAGACCGACCTGTACCAGCTGGCTCAGGAGGCCGGCTACACCGTGGCCCGCACCTACGCCGAGGCCGACGCCATCAGCGCCGACACCGACAAGGCCATCATCATCGAGGAGAACCTGGCCGACTCCGACGCCATCCCCTATGAGATCGACCGCACCGACGACATGTGGTCCCTGGCCGACTATGTGGAGAAGGGCATCGAGGTGCTGGACAACGAGACCGGCTTCTTCATGATGTGTGAGGGCGGCAAGATCGACTGGGCCTGCCACGCCAACGACGCCGGCTCCTCCATCCACGACACCCAGGCTCTGGCCGACGCGGTGCAGGTAGCCATCGACTTCGCCGCCGAGCACCCCGACGAGACCCTGATCCTGGTCACCGGCGACCATGAGACCGGCGGCCTGACCATCGGCTTCGCCGGCACCGACTACGACACCTACCTGGACCTGCTGGAGAACCAGAAGATCTCCTACGCCAAGTTCGACAGCGACTATGTGGCCTCCTACAAGGAGAACAAGACCCCCTTCGAGGATGTGCTTTCCGACATTGAGGAGCTCTTCGGTCTGAAGGCCCAGGGCGCCGCCGACGACAAGCTGGTGCTCACCGAGTACGAGATGGAGCAGCTGCGGGCCGCCTATGAGAAGAGCGTCAACGGCACCGCCGCCAGCCAGTACGAGCAGGAGGAGTATGTGCTCTACGGCACCTACGAGCCCCTGAGCGTCACCATCACCCACATCATCAACAACAAGTCCGGCATCTCCTTCACCTCTTACAGCCACACCGGTCTGCCCGTGGCCGTCCTGGCTGAGGGCGTGGGCGCGGAGAACTTCAGCGGCTACTACGACAACACCCAGATCTATGAGAAGATGGCCGACCTGCTGAACATCGCCTGATGGCCCTATCACTCTGAATCCTTCAACTTCCTTCTTTTCTCTACTGCCGGCCCGCTCCTGGCTCTTTCGTCAGGAGCGGGCTGCGCGGCTGTTCCCGTACATGGAATCGAGGTGTTTTCTATGCGTATTTATCACGTCTCACCCCTTTGGATCGTCATTCCTGACGCAGTGCTCACCGCCCTGCTGCTGATCGGCTGGTTCCTGTTCTGAACTGCCGGTCCCACTGAACTGCGAAATTTCACTCGAAAAAAGGAGTTTATGATACATGCGAAACCGTCTGACCCCCCAGGCCCTGCGCTACCACGCCCCGGTGCTGGTGTGCCTGCTGGCCATTCTCGTTTTGATTTTCCTGCCCACCGGCTTTGAAGGGGCCCTTCTCTACCAGGAGGCGGAGCGCTGCAAGGCCGAGGTGCTGTCGGTGGACGACTCCGCCATCATTGACACCGGCCTGGTCCGCTCCGGTGAGCAGCGCTGCCAGCTGGAAATTCTGGACGGAGCCTTCGCCGGGCAGACCGTCACCGGAATCAACATGCTCAACGGATCTCTGGAGCAGGACAAGATCTTCGCTCCAGGGGATGTGGCCCAGGTGGTGGTGAGCCACGACGGGGACACCATCACCAACGTGACCATGACCGACCACTACCGCCTGGGCTGGGAGGCCCTGATGGCGGTGGGCTTCGCAGTGTTCCTGATTTTGTTTGCCGGGCGCACCGGCGTCCGGGCCATCGCCTCCTTCGCCCTGACGGTGCTCACCCTATGGAAGGTGCTGGTCCCCCTGTACCTGAAGGGCTGGAACCCCATCTGGGTGGGGCTGGCCATCACCCTGTTCCTCACCCTCATCATCATCGCCCTGGTGTACGGCTTTGACCGGCGGTGCTGGGCGGCGGTGTCCGGGTCCTTCCTGGGCATCCTGGTCACCTGCGTGCTGGGCATCCTGTTCACCGACCTGTTCCAGATCCACGGGGCGGTGATGAGCAACTCGGAGAGCCTGCTGTACTCTGGCTACGCCCACCTGAACCTGACCCAGATCTTTATGGCCTCCATCTTCATCGGGGCCTCGGGCGCGGTGATGGACCTGTCCGTGGACATCACCTCCGCCATCCACGAGGTGGTGGAGAAACGCCCCGACCTGGACTGGAAGGAGGCCGCCAAGTCCGGCGTCAACGTGGGCCGGGCCGCCATGGGCACCATGACCACCACCCTGCTGTTCGCCTACTCCGGGGGCTATATCGCCCTGCTCATGGTCTTTATGGCCCAGGGCACCCCGGTGGACCACATCCTGAACTACAAGTACGTGGCGGCGGAGATCATCCACACTGTCATCGGCTCCTTCGGCCTGGTCACTGTGGCCCCCTTCACCGCCCTGTGCGCGGGAGTGCTCCTCACCCGGAAAAGGAGGGAGCAGCCCGCATCCGATTCCGCTGGGACAGCGCTGAACGCGGCGGAAGCTGAACCATAAACGGATTGGGAAAACAGCCCACACGGCACAGCTGTGTGGGCTTTCCTTGTCCACCCACGGCCCGTCAGCACCACCAGGACGTCCGCTGGTCTGCGGATTTGAGAGTGAATTTTATTCATTGACTTTTGTTCACTCAAGTGGTATACTCCTCTCTGAGGTGAGGATATGAAACGGATCTCAAAGCCGCCGGAGGTGCGGCGGCAGGAGCTGCTGAACACCGCCATGGAGCTCTTCACCCAAAAGGGCTATGAGGAGACCTCCATGGGGGACATCGCCAAGGCCGCCGGCGTGGCCCAGGGGCTGTGCTACCGCTACTTCGACTCCAAGCAGAAGCTGTTCCAGGAGGCCATGGACCAGTACGTCCACACCTGCTGCGCCGGGTTTCTGCCCGTCATCCACGACCGGAGCAAGTCTATTCAAACCCGGCTGGAGGAGATGGCCCGGCTGATTCTGGCCCAGGATCAGGCCAGTCCCCAAAGCGCCTTTTACCACCGGGAGGACCACCAGGACCTCCACCAGGAGCTGAGCCTAAAGATCTGCCGCTGCCTCCTCCCCCACGTGACCGAGGAGCTGCGGGCCGCCTGCGCATCCGGGGAACTCTCCCTCCGCCGCCCAGAGGTGGCCGCCAGCTTTCTGCTCCACGGCACCATTGGGCTCATCGGCCCGGGTGAGCTCCCTCTGGAGGAGCGGGTGGCGGAGCTCCTGCGCTACGCCAACCAAATCCTCTCGGCGGGTTGATCCGCCTTTCCCCCCGGCTGGGACATCTTCCCGGTCGGGTTTTCCTCGCCAAATAAATGAATGATATTCATTCATTATTGAAAGGAGAACTGCCGCATGCAAGATGCAAAAGAGAAGTCCAGAGCGGCCTTTGACCGGCAGGCCGCCCGCTATGACACCGCCTATTTCGGCGCCCACGCCCGGAAGCTCTACCCCGCTCTGCTGGACCAGCTGGAACAGCTCCCCCGCCAGAGGGTACTGGATGTGGGCTGCGGCACCGGGGAGCTGCTCCGGCAGATGGCAGCCCGCTGGCCGGAGGGGGAGTACCGGGGTGTGGACCTGTCCCCCGAGATGGTCGCTATCGCCCGTGAAAAACTGGGGCGCGCAGCTCTGGTGGTCCAGGGGGATTCGGAACACCTGCCCGTCCCGGACGGCTGGGCCCAGGTGGTGGTGTGCAGCGACTCCTTCCACCACTACCCGGACCCGGAGGCGGCGCTGGGGGAATTTCACCGGGTCCTCCAGCCCGGCGGGACCGTTCTCATCGGCGACACCACCGCCCCGCCCCTGGTGCGGGGGATTATGAACCGCCTGCTCCCCTTCAGCGGCGGAGGCGACGTGCGGCTCTACAGCCCCAGGGAGCTCACCGCCCTGCTGGAACGCCGCTTCCACAGCGTGGCGTGCCGAAAAGCGGACCTGACCAGTCTGCTGGCCCAGGGGAGAAAATAAAGCCCCTCTTGTATCCGATGGGTGGGGCGTGGTACACTAGAGCTGACAAGTTTTAGATCGGAGGTGTTCCACCATGGAACTGCATGTCGTCACCGGAGATATCACCAAACTGGACGTGGACGCCATTGTCAACGCCGCCAACACCTCTCTGCTGGGGGGCGGGGGCGTGGACGGGGCCATCCACCGGGCGGCGGGCCCGGAGCTCCTGGCCGAGTGCCGCACCCTCCACGGCTGTCAAACCGGGCAGGCCAAAGCCACCAAGGGGTACAAACTGCCCGCCAAGTATGTGATCCACACGGTGGGCCCGGTGTGGCACGGGGGCGGACACCGGGAGGCGGAGCTGCTGGCGAGCTGCTATGAGAGCTCCATGGCCCTGGCCCTGGAGCTGGGGTGCAGAACGGTGGCCTTCCCCGCCATCAGCACGGGGGTGTACCACTACCCCCTGGAGGAGGCCACCCGCATCGCCGTCCAAACGGTCCGCCGCTTTCTGGCGGAGCACCCGGAGGGCCCGGCGGTCACCTTCGTCTGCTTCAATGACGCGGCCAAGGCGGCCTATGAGCGGGAGCTGAAATAAATAAAAAACGGAGGCCGTTTGGCCTCCATTTTTTACGCCTCCAGCGCCTCCGCCGGAATTTCAAAGTCGGGGGCGGAGTTGATATCCGAACAGGTCATGGTCATCTGTACCTGGGGATACTGGATGGAAACCCCATCGGTGGACTGGCCCATGTCCTCCAACACCTGGAGCACATGTTCCATCAGAGTGTTGCACACCTGGGTCATATCCATCTCATACCGCACCGGGTAGCAGATCTCCGGGTCAATCCACATCTCAATGGTCATGTCCCCCAGATCCTGGAGCATCCCCTGGAGGTTCTCCGTGCTCACCCCCAGCTGCTGCATGGTGCCCAGGCTGTCCAGCACGCCGCTCTCCTCCATCAGGGCGGACACCTGACTGCCGGTGACCGTGCCGGAGAATTTCAGGACCGTCTTCCCGTCCAGTTCCTCCTCCTGCTGGAAGGTCCACTGGTCGGTGCTGGACAGATAGGAGTTCATCTCCGCCGAGGCGTTATACTGCTCCAGGAGCTCGGCGCTGGCGGTCTCCCGGAACCACTGTCCGCCCACGTCGGTGTAGGTGGTGTAGGTCTCCCCCTCCTGCTGGGCGTAGACGGTGGCGGAAAAGGAGCCCAGCGCCCCCATGTCCATGGAGGTCTCCGCCTTCAGCTTCAAGGGATCGGAAAAGCATACCATATCCATTGCCGTGGTGGTCTCCATGGCCTGGGTCTGGTCCCCCACTTGGATCTCCATGTCTATCTGGGCGGTGACAGAGGCGGACAGGCTCTCCAGCCCCTCCTGGCTGTTCTGCAGGGTCTGGTCCAGAATCTCCTCCGGGGTGGGCTCTGATCCGCCGCACGCCGTCAGAGACAGGGCCAGGGCGGCCGCCAGGAGCAGGACTCCGCCGCGGGTCCAATGCTTCATACATTTCCCATCCTTTCCGCGCCTCCCGCCGAAGCGGGGCAGATGTTCTGTTTTGTTTTCCTGCTGTCATTATACCATATCCCCGCCCGCCCGCATAGATTCAAGGGCGGAACGGGCGCGGAAATTTTTTCTTTTTCCAGGGAACCTTTTCCCTGCGCCGTCGTCTAAGCCAGCAAACGGGGAAATTCCCCTCACTGTAAAAGGAGTGTTGACGTATGAAGCGTACCCTATCTGCTCTGCTGGTCAGCAGCGCCCTGCTGTGCGCCGCAGTCCTGCCCACCATGGCGGCGGAGTCCGCCGACCCCGCGCAGACCGATTCTGCCGCAGTCCAGGAGGAGACCATGTCCGACAGCGAGCTGTACTACGGCCAGGTCCAGGAGATCGGCCGGGATGAGGCCGGAACCATCACCAGCCTGCTGCTCACCTCGGAGCGCTATGGGGAATATGTGATGAACATCTCCGGCGAGACCGTGTGGATCGACAGCGGGGAGCGCACCGCCTCCGATCCCGCCACCCTCCAGGTGGGCGAGTCCGTCTATGTGTACCACAGCCCGGTCTCCACCCGCTCCCTGCCCCCCCAGTCCCCCGCCTTCGCGGTGGTGCGCAATGTTCCTCAGGATGTGGGCGCGGCCAAGTACCTGGAGGTGGAGGCTGTCACCCAGAATGAGGACGGCAGCGCCACCATCACCACCAACAACGGTGGTCTGTGGCTCACCGTGGAGGCTGACGCCTCTGTGACCACCTACGCCGGGGAAAAGGCCTCCCTAGCCGATCTCCAGGTGGGCAGCCACGTGATGGCCTGGTATGACATCGTTCTGCTGTCCTACCCCGGACAGGCGGGCACGGACCAGCTGATGCTCCTGCCCGGCGCGGCGGAGGAGCGGGACGGCGAGGCCGCCGAGACCTCCGCCCCCGCTGAGACCACCGCCCCCGCCGAGGCGCTCCAGGATGGAACTGAGCTGTCCATCGTGCTGGAGGGCGACATGGCGCTCCCGGTGACCGGCAAGGTGGAGAACGGCGCCGCCATGGTCCCCGTGGCCGCCGTGGCCCAGGCCCTGGGCTATGAGGTGACCTACACCCCCGGCGAGAACGGCGAGGCCGCCCTGGTCACCGTGGAGGACGACTCCTTCCGGGTCAATCTGAACATCGGCGATAACCTGATCCAGGGCGTCACCAAGATTGAGGGCGCGGTGGGCATGACCTCCCCCATGGACTATGGAATGGCCCCCTATATTGTGGAGCCCGGCACCACCTGGGCCCCCGCTCAGCTCTTTGAGATGCTGGGCCGGACCGTGACCGTGGACGGAGACGCTCTGTCCATCCAGTAATCAATCGCAGAATCTATACATCCAGTCAGCAAAGGCGGCCGCGCGGATGCGC
>ENA-UOIV01001296-UOIV01001296.1-human-gut-metagenome-genome-assembly--contig:-C59-NODE-1296-length-21791-cov-65.489372_pt1 | contig 21791 bp, 16 predicted proteins | sample MGYA00242333_ERZ723880 | MGnify/ENA metagenome assembly ERZ723880 | reverse complement strand
ACACCTTTATTCAGTTTTCAGCGTGCAGTTCCTTTTCTTCTTTTGCTGCATCCGCTCCTTTTTTCTTTTTTTATGCACCATTAGCTCAGTTGGTAGAGCACCTGACTCTTAATCAGGGTGTCCCGGGTTCGAGCCCCTGATGGTGCACCAAGAGGGAAGCAGGGGCAAAGGGAAGGGCCTGCGCCCCTGCAAAGAAACGGCTCGTTGGTCAAGCGGTTAAGACTCCGCCCTCTCACGGCGGCAACGGGGGTTCGATTCCCCCACGAGTCACCAAAAGAAAAAAACAGGAAGAGGAATATTTACGCACGAAGGTGCGATAAATATAAAAGGGAAAAGAAAAAGAAGAAGTTGGTGTTGAAAACACTGGGGGTCCACCCGTTGCCATACCGAACACGGAAGTTAAGCCCAGAGGTGCCGAAGATACTAGGCTGGAGACGGCCCGGGAAAATAGGGAAATGCCAACACAAATAATCCTCAATAGCTCAGTCGGTAGAGCATGCGGCTGTTAACCGCAGGGTCGTTGGTTCGAGTCCAACTTGGGGAGCCATGCCGGAGCAAAGTTCGCTTTGCTCCGGCTTATTTTTTGCCTTTGGCAGAAAATAAGCCATCCGCCCGCTCTTGCCTGCCCTCTTGCGGGACCCGGCTCTGGTTGCAGCGGATAAACCGCCTTGCCAATCGCCGACCGCTATGCCAACAAATCCTCGCTGTATCCCGCGCCGCAGGCGCTCTGATATGTTGCCCCTTTCCGCAAAAAGTCACGCTGCACCTTCGCTGCTCGCTTGTAAACGCGCTCGCAACGCTTCGGTTTGCTATCGTCCATATCCAAATTTTACGTTGGCATCTCTTTCGCTAGCTGTTGACACGCCGGGGCAAGCTTCACTTGTTCCGATTTTTTATTGTATAAAAATTGGTCGCCTGTTTCGCTGTGTCTCCTTTTCCGCATAAGGTCACGTTTGCATCGGATAAGATACAATAAAAAATTGCGCAGATTATAAAATACAAAAAAGACAAGGTTTGCAAAACCCTGATAGAATTAAGTAATAACGCAGACATTCGAAAGAAAATTGCAAACCTTTTATGTACAAAATCCAGTACTACCTGTAGCAGTACAAATAAATATCTGTTGCTATTTATTTGTGTTATGCTATAATATGAATAAGTAATTTCAGTTTTTTGTGTCGGCTTATAGCCGAAGATGAAAATGATGATGCTTGCTATATTTTGATAATAAAAGAGGGGCATCCCTTAATAAACATTCAGGCAAGGTGAAATCATAATAAATGATCAATATGGAGGAATTTATAAATGAATATTGCATTAAAGACAGAAGATGCAAAGACGTTTATAGAATTAGATGGCAGACTGGATACAACATCCGCTCCCGAGCTTGAACATCGGCTTGGCGATGTTCCTGAAGACGTTCATACGGTTATCTTTGACTTTGCAAAACTCCGTTATATTTCAAGCGCGGGGCTCCGTGTTCTTTTGACAATAAAGAAAAAGCTGGGAGCAAAGCAAGGCGAGATCATCATCCGCAATGCGAATGAACTTGTAATGGAAGTCTTTGAAGCAACAGGCTTTACGGATATTCTTACGATTGAAAACGTATAGTTATACATAACGGCAAAGCGCCTAATCTGACATACGGCGAATCACCCGATTGCCTCTTGCTGTGGAACGCACCGAACGTGTGCAAAGTCAAAACATAACTTAACTTAAAACAGAATAACCTGATATAAAACTACCGCCGGGAGTAGGATTCCCGGCGGTAGTTTTGTATAAAGAAAAGGCAGCCATTTCAAGCAGCTGCCGGTGAAAAATGTGCTGCTAACCTTTTGTAGCCCTTTAACAGAGATCCGTCGACTAGGGTGAATGTATACCATCCGTTTATCGGTGATCATGCTTGTATAAGCACGGCGGATATCTATTTGCTTCCAATGGCAAGCAGCCATCCGTTTTCTGTGTGTGTAGTTAAGCGTATGTCAGAAAATCCGGCGTTTTTTAAAAGCAATGCAATTTCATTTTTGGTCAGATAATGCAATTTTAAAAAATCAGCAATGTCTGTGTGCCTGCCGCTGCTGTCCTCGTTTTTTACCATTTCGCATAAAATGGCAAAACGGCCGCCCTTTTTTAAAACCCGGTATATCTCTTGAAAATCCTTTGGAAGATCAGGCCAGAAATAAATGGTTTCAATTGCGGTGACAAGATCAAGTGTATCGCTTTGAAAAGGAAGGGAGCTGACGCTTGCCCTTAAAATTTTTACTCTGTCTCGTTTGATTTCCCGGCGATTTTTGCGAATTGCCTGTTCAATACAAAGCTGTGCGTAATCTACACCGTAAATTTTCCCCTGACGGACAATTTTTGAAAGCAAAAAAACAGCGTTGCCGCCGCCGCAGCCTATATCCGCCACAACTGCGCCGGTATGCAGGGGAAGGTTTTCCAATCCCCATTTTGTCATTGCGGCATGGCCTCTGTTCATTTTCTTTATCATTAAATTTCCCCATAGGCCCTGCGGCCTGCGGGCGTTTGCCGTTAATTTTTTGATCATACGGGAGCCTCCTTTTTTATCTATTGTACCACATTGTTACTTTTTTACAATATGAAAGAATTTCACATAAAAGCCAGCGGTCAGGCTTTATGCGCTATAATTTTATTATAATTTGGAAATATGTGGAAAAGGACGGTGCCCTGTGCGAAAAATAAATAAATGCTTCTCTTGGTTGCTTGCAGTGTGCAGCCTGTTCTTTTGTATACAGCTTGCCATGGTGGATTACAATGCGTATGGCCGTATACAGTTTTCAGATATGAACGCAGAGAATTGCAATCTGCTGACGGACGGCCAAAGCGGGTTTTACCTGATAGAAGTAAAGGAAAGCGATATAAAGGCAAAATATATTACAGAAGAAGGAAGCGCATACAGCGCTGCGTTTTCCCTTACGGCGCCCTGTTTATCCTACTGTGTGTACGACGGCGTACTCTACTGTGTCAGCAGGGAAAGCGTAAATGCATCGCTTTCTCAGCTTTTTGTTACTACATACCGGTTTTATGATGGAAACATGGGTATAAACGCAATAAACGGCGTTTCTGTTCAAAATAGGGAAGATTTTGCAACAGATGGGCAAAGGCTGTATTTTGTAAACGCCGCACAGAAAAGAGAAGTCTGTGTGTATTCCCTGCAGGGAAAGCGGCTGTATACCCTTTCCTGCGATTTCCCTGTTTTGCAGCTTTCTATTGACGAAAACGGGCTTTTGGCGTTTACCTCCAGCGGGTTGTTTTTTGCCGACGCAGGCGCGCAAACCTTTTCTTATTGCCGCGGCGCGTTGCCTCGCGGACGTATTTTGCCGCTTTCACATGGTTATTTGACAGATACAAGCGGAAATGTTTATGCATATACAGAAAATACGTTGAAACTGGTCTTCGGGGTTTCCTTTTCCGGTAGCGGAATCAACGGCGCATACCTTGAGGATACATTCTATTTTGCAAATGGAAAAACAATAGATGGCTATAACGGCGATGGGGAGCATGTTCGAACAGCCACGTTCGGCACTGCATTTACGTTTTTGACAATATCCTCTGGGAAAATAGGAGCTTTTTCAGAGCAAGACAGCATGTTTTATCTTCTGACGGCACAGGATATTCCCAAAATACCATTGCCGAAGCCGACGCAGCCGCAAAGCAGCAGCCAGGGAGGACAGAGCAGCCAAAACAGCCAGACGGACCGTCCAGGGGATACCTCCAGTCAAAAGCCGTCCGGGCAGATTTCCTCTAAAGCTTACCAGTTAGACAGGCAAAATAAACTTATTACGGGAATCAGCAGCGGCACGACAGTTGCCGTGCTGAAGAAAAATATTTCTTATGACGGCTATACGCTCCTGGTCAAAAAGCAGGACGGCTCCACTAAAACAACGGGAACACTTGGCACAGGGATGACCGTAGTGTTTTTAAACCCAAGCGGCAGTGTAAAAGAAGAATATAAAATTGTCATATATGGCGACATCACCGGCGAAGGGAACTGCAACAGCAGGGATATACGCCTGTTTATGTCTGCTTTGTTGGGGGAAGAAACGCTTGCGTTCCCCTATAATTATGCAGCAGATTTAAACCGTGACGGCACGATTGATGCAATTGATCTGTTAAAAGAAGGTAAGCTGTGTAAATAAATAGCGGAACACTTTTTTTAAAAAGGAGTATACTGTATTAAGGCGGTAAAACGACCATGCCGAATAACAGTGCGGCATATGCCGGGAGGGTGATGATAGGGTGAATTGTTACCGCAGGCAGGGAAAGACAGTGCTGGCATTTGGCCTGGGTCTGATTACAGCAAGCTTTTTTCCGGACCGCTTCATTATTTTTATTATAGCGGCAATACTTATACTACTATCTATAGCGTGTATGAGATACTGAAACAACGGGGGGATTTATATGAAGGTTGTTGTACTGGAAAGCCCGGCTTTCCTGAGTTTTTTCCTGCGCAAGCTGTTTAAGATCAAGAAGGAAGAAAAAAAGGAATAACAGTTTTTATACCTAAACCAACATATTTTATGACAGCGGTTCCAGAAGAATAAAAATCAATCCATATTTAGAAAAAAGCAGGGAAGTCCCTGCTTTTTTCTATGTGCAATTTAAATAAACAGAAGGTTATAAAATGGACATTTCTACAAAATTAGCAATATCCGTTGCTTTTGATTGACAGCCTGTAAATCAAATAGGTATAATTTACTATAACGATGTAAAAACATCAAATAGGAAAGGATGTTGAAAAATGGTAAAAACACAAAGAAAGCTTCTTAGCCTTGCTTTGGCGGGATTGCTTACAGTATCTATTTTTTTACTCGCGTTTGTAAACGGTTACATAAAAGCAGACGCAGCAAATGGAGATACGGTATATCTGCAAGCGCCGTCCTCCTGGAGCAGTGCCTACTGTTATATGTGGGTAAATGGTACAGAAAACAACAATGCAGCCTGGCCTGGCGCGCAGATGGAAAAGGTAGAGGGGAACCTTTATACCTATACCGTACCGGGCAATTTTGATATGATTATTTTTAACAACGGTTCAGACGCCGGAAAAACGGGCGATATGAATTTCCCCGGCGACAACAAGCTGTATGATTTTACCGCAAAAACATGGTCTGATTATATTGACACAAAAGAGCCGACGGTTGTGTCTTCTGTAGCAGACCAGACGGCCTTTACAACAGAAACACTTTCCGTAACGCTGACATTAAAAAATGCCACAAGCGGCACCTACAGCATTGACGGCGGTAAGCCCGTCACCTTTACAGATGAAGCGACAGTCGTGCTTGGCCAGGGAAAAAAAGGAAATACGAGCATTTCGCTTTTGGTAACGGCAACGGACGGAACGCTTGATTACGAGAAAACCTACACCTTTATAAAAAGGTATAGAGCCCCATCTGCCGGAACCTCTGATGAAGACGGGCATACAACGCAGGCGCTTTCCGGTTATTTTTCCACCAATCCCGACGGACAGGTTGGTGTGAATAAAACCATCACAATCGACGGCAATATTTCAGACTGGGATAGCTCCATGCTGATTGCCCAGGGTGTTGCAAACGATGATCCGCGTGTTTACCGGCCAAATTCCATGTATGAAATTGCAGTGGACGATTATGCGCTTTATGCCGCATGGGATGATGACAATCTGTATCTGATGTGGGAAATGGCAAACGTGCAGGACGTTGTAGCACCTAACGATACTTTTCCGCTTTCACAGGGGAACCTGTGGATCTATAACCTGCCGGTGTTCCTGGGGATCAGTACAGATCCTTCCAAAACTGGTGACGGTTCCTTTGTAACAGCACCGACCATTTGGGACAGCGGGATCACCTTTACAACGCATATTGATACGCTGGTGGCGTTTTCCACCAACGGCTCCAACGGCCCGTTTATTTATCAGGTAAACGACGACAACCAATTTGATTACGCTACAGCCAATGCGCAGACCGGTATAGAATTGATGTGGGGCAATCAGACAATCAGCCAGAGCCTGATGGGGATTGACCAGGCGTATGGCACATATAACGACCGCGTTCCGGGCGATACCTTGTCAGACGGCTCAGCATGGGTGGATTTTTATGCGAAGGGGCATAACAAAGCGCTGGATATGTTTTATGAAATGTCTATCCCGCTTTCAAGCCTGGGTATTACCAAAAGCGATATTGAGCAAAGCGGTATTGGACTGATCAAGATTTCCACATTTGGCACTTCCGGAATGGACAGCCTTCCGTATGACCCGTCTATGTCGGACAATGCGGATCTTCCGTATTCAGGCCAGGAAAATAATTCCAACGAAAAAGAAGACGAAGACAATATTACCGTACCGCTTGCAAGAGTGGGAAAAATGCTTTCCAGCGGTACGGCTCCTGCAGAAATTGCAGTCGATTTTGGCGCGGACAAATCTTCCCCACAGCAAGTGGGTACATCTCTTACCCTTAGTGCAGATGCCTACCATGGTACGGCGCCATATACTTACAAATTTATGGTAAACGGCAATGTGCTTTCTGATTCATCCAGTAATACGGCAAAGTGGACGCCCGCCGCACCCGGCACATATACGCTTTCTGTTGAGGTAAAAGACAGCAGAGGCGAAAGCAAGACTATAACAAAAGACTATACGGTAAGCGAAGGGGAGATCCTACCGCCTCCAACAGATCCCGAGCCGACAGATCCGGAAATCATGCTTGGGGATCTCGACGGCAACGGAAGAGTCGATTTGACGGATGTTTTGGAGACGCAAAAGCACATTGCGGCTATAAAGAGCTTGACAGGAAATGCGTTTATCGCGGCCGATGTGGATCAAAATGGAAAAATTGATCTGACAGACGTTTTGATGATGCAAAAGAGAATTGCCAATATTATTCCGGATTTCAATTAATTCCAGCACATCCAGACAGAAAAAATTACAGCCGCAATATATTCCGATTTTATATATTGCGGCTGTATATATAAGCCTTTAACAAAAGTGGGAGGAATTTACGTGTTAAAAAACAAACATCGTGTTTGCAGTATCTTGCTGGCTGTATTGCTGTTTTTTTCAATGGCGGCGGTGCTTTTTACAGGCAGTGCATCAGCTGCCGGGACCGTAATCTATTTTGAAAAGCCAGATACATGGAACGACACCGTTCGTATTCACTATTGGGGCAGCCAGGGAACAAGCTGGCCGGGTGCTGCTATGACGCAGCTTAGTGAAAAATATTATTCTTATGAGCTTCCGGCGGGGAACAGCCAGTTTGTTTTAAGCGACGGTAACACGGCTGCTGCGGTGGCAAATCAAACAGTAGACCTGCCCTTTTCTTCTGCAAACGCCGGGCAGATGATAACGATCACAACACAAAACGGAACGGCAGATAATGGTGCAAAAAAATGGAATGCAGCCTGGGTGGATTTTCCGGGCTTAGGACTTTCTGTGAGCGCAACGCCCGGAAGCAGTGACTTTGTGGACACCCTGGATGTAACGCTGCATGTAAACGCTGCCTCCAGCGCAGTGTACAGCATAGATGGAGGGGAAGAGCAAAGCTTTTCAGACGGCGATATCCTTACAATCGGTGCGCAGGCAGAGCTTGGCGATGTAATTACCTTAAGGCTTGCAGCCTCCGATGCCGACAATACGGTTGAAGAAACATATACATACACAAAGGCTGCCGCTCCGTCGGGCAATATGGCGGTTTATTTTGACAACAGCCTGGATTACGAAGAGCCGCATATTTATGCCTGGGGCGAAGCGGAATTTTCAAAGTGGCCCGGTGAAAAAATGCTTTGGGATGACGAAAACGGGCTGTATTATTACGTGTTTACCGATGACACACTTACTTATGAAAATATTATTATCAATGACGGAAAAGACGGCGAAACAGACCCGACTGCACAGCAGTACCCGGAAAAGGGGTCGTTTAAGATCAATAGCGGGGAATGCAAGCTGCTGACAGACGGCGTATGGATCGACTACGGCAAACCAAATGCGGAGCCCGCCGGATTTGTCTACACGCCGGCAGGGACAAAATTTTCTACAGAAACGCTGCGCGTGAAGCTGGGGCTCAAAAATGCAGAAAGCGGTACATACAATGTGGATGGGACGGCAGAAATCCCATTTAAAGAAGGCGATATGGCTGTTTTAGGGGAAGGAAAAATTGGCAACAGCACAATCACGCTTACAATTAAAGCGACCAACGGCAGCCAAAGCACCACGACGGACTACACCTTTACAAAGGTTTTCACGCCGGATCAAACCACCTTTGCTTCCTCTTCAGACGGCCATACAACGCAGGCGCTTGGCGGCTATTATGCGACCAATCCAAATCTGCAGCTTGGTAAGGAAAAAACCATTACGGTCGACGGCGATCCCGGCGACTGGGACAGCTCCATGATCGTTGCACAGGGCGTTGCAAATGACGACGCACGCGTGTATATGCCCAGTTCTATTCATGAAAGAGCCTGGGACGATTATGCTTTATATGCTGCGTGGGATGACGAAAATCTGTACTTTATGTGGGAAATGGCAAACGTTTCTGCCATATTGGGCGGCGACAGTATATTTTCTGCACAAAAGCCCAACGGTTCCCCTTGGAACCCGGGTGCGCCTGTCTTTTTGGCGTTGAGCATCGATCCGGAAAAATCGGGCAGCGGAAAGGCAAAAGAAACAGATAAAGTGACAGGGAATGTTGTATACAGCGATTATGTATGGGGAAGTACCAAGGACGGCGGTATGACGTATGGCACGCATATTGATACGATTATTGCGTTTGACACGGCCAATACAAACGGCGGCAGCGCGATCATCAAGCTGGACGATGACGGCTACTTTAATTATGACACATCCATCCCGATCGGGCGGTTAAACAACAATCCCGGTACGCCAAACCAAAACGGCTTTCAAATTGCGTGGGATTATGGAACGCTTAGCAAAACGCTGCTGGGCATTAACGGCTATGGCGGCGAACGGACACTTGGCGATACATATTCTTTAAGCTCCAATTGGATCGATTTCTTTGAAGTTGGCTACACGGCAGACCGCGGGTTTATCTATGAAGTGGCAATTCCGCTTGCCAATTTGGATATTGACAAAACATACCTTGAGGAAAATGGGATCGGCGTTATGAAAATTTCCACTATGGGTACGTCGGGATTGAATTCCCTCCCCATGGATCCGTCTATGTTGGACAATGCGGATGTCGAATATAGCTACGATCCTTCTACCTCGCATGAAAAAGAGGATGTAGACCATATCACCGTTCCTCTGGCTCGTGTAGGTGCGTTGCTTGCAGATACAGTGATAACGCCTGCAGAGTTCCAGGTGGATTTTGGCGTGTCAGAGCTTGCGCGGACACAGCAGGAAGGCGGAACCTTCACACTGAAGGCTGTGCCATATAACGGAACAGAACCCTACCGCTATGCTTTTTCTGTAAAAGGCGAAGACGGCTTTGAAGCAGCAAGCGGGCAAATAGAGGAGGATACGTATACCTGCACCGTTTCAGAAAATGGAACCTATACGATATCCGTAACTGTAACAGACAACAGCGGGAAAACACTTACAGTTGATAAAACCTTCAGTATAGGGAAGGCTGCAGAACCAACGCAGCCAACACAGCCAACACAGCCGCCTACAGAAGATGACACGTCGGGCGACGGTTATCAGCTGGGCGATGTAAATGACGACGGGCAGGTCAATATAGAAGATGTGCTGGTTGTACAAAAACACATTGCAAGCATGCTAAAGCTGGATGGGAACGCTTATAAAGCGGCGGACGTTGACCAAAATGGGAAGATAGAGGTTGCGGATGTTCTGCTGATTCAAAAACGGATTGCCAATATGATTCCTCCCTTTGCTTGAACATTTGTTTAGAGTACAAACATTTTTCTTTAATACAGCGGCAGGCATACATGCCTGCCGCTGTAAGTTTTGTGTTTTCTTTCTATATTTTAAAAACAATTTGTGTCAATTCTATGGGTATCTTTTTTGAAAAAATTATGCTATATTATAATAAAAGTAGAAAGTTTTTCTGCTTTTCTATTGAAATAACAAAAATTTTGTTTTAAGAAAGGGTGTTTTTTTTGAAAAAGCTGACGGCATTGCTTCTTGCATGTATCCTTTTATGTGGGATTGCGGTCACGGCCACGGCAGAATCGCCTTACCCGTTGCGGCAAAAGACAGACATGGAAGAAAAGCGCGGTGTTTATTATGAGATTTTTGTGCGTTCCTTTGCAGATTCCGACGGCGACGGCGTTGGGGATTTCAACGGTGTTACGGCAAAGCTGGATTATTTAAAGGATTTAGGGATAGAGGGCATCTGGCTTATGCCGATCAACGCATCTGATTCTTATCACGGCTATGATGTAACAGACTATTATACGGTCAACGAAGATTACGGTACAGAGGCGGACTTTCAAACGCTGCTTGACGAAGCACATAAGCGCGGAATCAAGATTATCATGGATTTTGTTATCAACCATACCAGCAGCAACCATCCGTGGTTTAGAAGCTCCAGAAATGTAGACAGCGAATACAGGGATTACTATACATGGGTTTCTTCCAGCGATCCTGATTATGATCCCTCCGACCGATCCGACTGGGGCTCCAATGTATGGCAGCGCGGCAGCGGCGGCTATTATTACTATGGCATGTTTTCAAGCGGTATGCCCGACCTGAATTATGAAAACCCAAAGGTCAGGCAGGAAGTGATCAGCGCTGCGCAAAAATGGCTGGAAATGGGCGTGGACGGGTTCCGTCTGGATGCGGCTATGCATATTTACGGCAATCATGAGCAAAAGCACATTACACAGACCAATCTTTATAAAAATTTGGAATGGTGGAACGAATTTGCCATTGCCTGCGAGGAAGTAAACCCGGACGTTTACCTTGTAGGTGAGGCATGGAAAGATGACGAAGCACTGGCAGAGTATGCGCAGCCTTTTGACACAAAATTCAACTTTGCGTTTGAAGAAAACATGATCGACCGGGTCACCAGTGAAAACGCCATGCTGGATTCTTCAACGTCTTTGGCCGCTTTTTTAGAGGACGTGCTCAACCAGCATTATGCAGCAGATGCGCAGTACCTCGACGGTGTGTTCGGAACCAATCATGACCAAAACAGAATTATGTCAACGGTAGAAAATGAACAGCAGGCAAAGCTTGTTGCCAATATTTATATGACGCTCGACGGTAACCCGTATATTTATTATGGCGAAGAGATCGGCATGAGGGGACAAAAGCCAGACGAGCGCATACGTGAACCCTTTAAATGGACGGACGACGGCTCTGATATGGATACCGACTGGACAAGTAATATTTCCAACCGGAATACCATTTCGCTTTCTGAACAAATGGAGGATGAAAATTCCCTTTATCATTACTATAAGGAGCTGATTGCTACAAGAAAAGCCAGTGCGGCGCTTACACAAGGCAAATATGCATCTGTTGACGCGGGGAATAACAGTATCATGGCCTATACGCGTACCTATCAAAATGAAAAGGTTTATGTATATCATAATTTTTCCGGCTCTTCCGTTACCCTTAACATCCCAGAAGTAGCAGGAGGCGAAGTGCTCTTTAAAGCAAGCGGTGATACAAACCTTAACGGCAATACCGTCACGCTTGGCGCTTATTCCAGTATTTTTATCCAAACACAGGAAGATCCACAGGAGCTTCAGCTTGGCGATGTAAATAACGACGGTTCTGTCACCGTTGGCGATGTATTGCTGATCCAAAAACATGTTGCACACCAGGAAGTTCTTGCAGGGGTATACTATACGGCTGCCGATGTGGATCGCAGCGGAACAGTCGATCTGAAAGACGTGCTGCTGGTCCAAAAAAAGATTGCAAATATGATCCCCGATTTCAGCTAATTGCAAGCGATTGGTTCAAATAAAAATGCAGTATAAAAACTGCCGCAGTAAATATGACTGCGGCAGTTTTTTGCATAAATTCTTTATCGGAAGCGTTCAAATTGTACTACACCAAGCTCCCAAATGAAAAGGGCCCGATGAAAACGGCAAATTAGATCCAGGTTTTCTTTACCAAAGCGTATATTTTCATATCCAATACTTTTCCATTTTTGACTGCGTTGCTGTGCAGGGTTCCCTCAAATTGAAAACCTGCCTTTTCCAAAACTATATCGTTTATTGTAATAGCAAAAGCAAATGTTTTGGATTTATCTGCCGATAAAATAGATGTAATAACTTCTTCTGCATCCTTTTCTGTATATGGGCATGGCAGTCCGTCACCAAATTATTCAAAATCTTCTGATTGTTTAATATTTTTGCCAGTTAAACTTTATCTTAATTTCTCCATTTTCGGATTATGCAGTCCATATATGCTTTCCTGAAATTCTAATTTAATAATTTCCTGTTATTTCTAGAACATTTCCATCCGGATCAATAATATTAAAATAATAATAAGGCATATGCACATTTACATAAAGTATTTCTGATACTTCACCAATGGATAAATCCTTTATCCGCTGATATTCAGCTTTTAAATCATCAACTTCAAAATTAAATATGACAATATTATTTTTTTTAGGAATATCAATTTTATGAAAATCATTTAAATAAGCCTGATTAAAGTGAATTGTATCAGCTTCTTTAATCAATTTTTCATCATATTTACTATTATAAAGAGCAATTCCGCAATCAAAAGCGATCCATCTATTATCATTACAGTAAAGTGGTTCTTGTTGCAAAAGTGCCTTATAAAACTTTAATGATTTTTCCATATCTTCAACACGGATATAAGTTGTTCCCAATTTCATAATTTTTGCTCCTATAAATTCCCTCTTTATATGTTCGATTGTACCACACTATGTTCCGAAAAAAAAGTATAATATAACCCAAAAGAAAAGCACCGCCAAAGCGGGAGCAATTAAAACTGAAAAACATAAATTTCAATACCACAAGTTTATAAGTGGTTATAACCCATACAGGGCTTTCATACAATCCTTAAAAGCTTGAAAATAAAAGATTTATCGCAATAGATTTGCCTGCTTCATCTATATGGTTTCACACAAGTTTCCCCTTGCTCTGTTAACGTCCAGAGTAAGGCCGCTTTTTGAGTAAGAATGAAAGGATATCCAAGAAAAATATTGCAATCATTTTGTTCTACAAAAAGCAGAAAAAGGAAAGGAAGGTCGCGCAAATAGGGAAGAAATCAGGGGAAGCGAGCGGGGGGGGAGGACTCTGCGTTTCTCTTCTTTGTTATCCCTATTTATATAATTGCTTTTTCAATTCGTCTAATAATAATTCTGCTATGGGGGTAAATACCTGATATTTTTTCCAAATCACAAACATCTTTGTTTCAAGTAAAGGCTTTAACGGCCGAAAACACAGTTCGCTATCTGTGCCTGTATCTACAAGGTTATCAAAAGAGAGCATATATCCAAGCCCTTCTTTTACAAAAACAGAACCGTTGTACACAAGGTTTACTGTGCCGGAAAGATTGAGCGTATCTGCCCTTTCTCCACACCAACGGGGAATATCCACCTGCATTGCCTGTGCGGAGCAAATCAATTCCAGACCGGCCAGATCGTCAAAGCATATGCTTTCTTTTTTTGCAAGAGTGTCATCTCTCTTCATAACAAGTCCCCAGGTGTTCGCTTCGGGTATTTCCAAGTAATTATACTTGGAAAGATTCGGCGGTTCCACAATGACAGCAAAGTCTATCAACCCTCTATCCAATCGTTCCACCACCTGTTCTGTGTTCCCGCTGGTAAGATGGTAGCGGAACAGTGGATAGCTCTTCTTAAATACTTTGATTGTCCGTGCCAGATATTTGATCTGGTGCGATTCTGCACAGCCAATATGTACCTCGCCGCCTGTAATATCGTCAAGCGCCTTAAATTCGTCAGCCGTCTTGTCCACCATACCCAGAATATCCTCAGCCCTTTTTCGCAGAAGCATCCCCTCGTCCGTTAAACTGAGGCTCGTACTGCCTCTGCGAAAAAGTTTTTTTCCAAGCTCCTGCTCCAGATCTTTCATTTGCTTTGACAAAGTGGGCTGTGAAACATGGAGCGTTTCAGCCGCCCGGGACATATTTCCAGCTCTTGCAATCTCTAAAAAATAGCGCAAAACACGAATTTCCATAGGCGTTCTCTCCTAAAACATCTGTTGCAATCAGTATAAGTAAAAGTGTTATTCTTGTCAAGAATAACACGATATAAAATATAAATATTAGACATATCAAAAATGGGCGCCTATAATAAAAGCATAGGAGGTGCAAAAAATGGCAGAAGCATCCGATACGCTTGGTATGGTTTACCAAAATTTAAAGGACGCAGGCTGTGATAAGCAGACCACAGAGGAATGTATGACCCTTGTAAAGAAGGGGGACTACAATGGGCTGTTGCCCATTCTTTTTAAATATCGAAAAGCGTTGCTTGGCACAGTACGCCTTGGGCAGAAGCAAATTGACTGCCTGGATTATCTGATCTATAAAATTCAAAAGGAAACGGTTTAGGAGGAATGATTTATGAACATGAATTTTGATTTTAACAACCCCACAAGAATTTTATTTGGCAGCGGAAAGCTCCGTGAACTAAGCAGCCAGCCTATGCCTGGGAAAAAGGCGCTTTTGTTGCTGTCAGGCGGTAAATCGGCAAAGGTAAGCGGTGCCTATGACCGCACGTTGGAGCAGCTTGATAAAGCTGGTGTGCAAGTGGCCGAATTTGCCAAAGTCATGGAAAATCCGATAAAAGAAATGGTAATGGAAGGCGCGGCCTTCGCACGTGAGAATGGCTGTGACTTTATCGTGGCCTTGGGCGGCGGCGCGGTGCTGGATTCTGCCGTGGCGGTTGCGGCGATGGCCACCAACTCCGGCGATCTGTGGGACTATGTAAGCGGCGGAACGGGAAAAGGCAAGCCGCTTGCCAATCCCGGCTTGCCGATTGTAACGATCCCCCTTACCGCCGGAACCGGCTCTGAGGTCAATTGCTGGGGTGTTATCTCCAATTTGGCAACCAAAGAAAAAATCGGTTTTGGTGATTCCACGCTGGTTCCGGTGCTTGCCATTGTTGATCCGGAACTGATGAAAACCGTTCCCCAAAAATATACTGCCTATCAGGGCTTTGACGCGCTCTTCCATAATACAGAGGTGATGATGTCGGGCGGTGTAAATATCCTGAGTGAAGCGATCGCCCTGTCTGCTATTGAGAATATCGCCCAGTATTTACCCCGCGCAGTCAAGGATGGCGACGATCTGGAAGCGCGGGAGCGTGTTGCTTATGGCAGTACGATGGCCGGTATCAGTATGCAGCTCACCAGCACAACTGCACAGCACAGTATGGAACACGCCATGAGCGCCTATCATCACAATCTGCCCCACGGTGCCGGACTTATTATGATTTCCAAAGCCTTTGCAGAGTTCTTTATCGAAAGACACGCTTGCGACGGGCAGTTTGTCAAGATGGCACGGGCTATGGGAATAAAAAATGCCGACAAACCGAAAGATTTCATTACAGCTCTTGTAAAATTACAGGAAGCATGCGGCGTTGCAGACTTAAAGATGAGCGACTACGGTATTACCACTGATGAATTTATGACGCTTGCCGTCAATGCCCGTGAGACGATGGGCGGTCTGTTCCTGGCAAATCCCTGCCCCATGTCCGACGAAGAATGCGCCGGTATTTTTGAAAAATCTTATCGATGATAAGGAGACAACCCCCTATGGAATTAAATGAATTTTTAGCCTATATGAACGCTGGAAAAAGGGTAGTCGCCGGATCGGAAGCGCACCGGTATATGACAAAATCAGCATTTGAAGCAATGAAGGTCACTTCCGTTCTCAATCAGAGCTATCACGAGCCGGAGGAAATCAGAAAGCTGATGGAGCGTTTAATAGGAAAACCGGTGGATAAAACCTTTACGCTATTTCCGCCTTTCTATACGGACTGCGGCAAAAACATACACATCGGCAAAAATGTTTTTATCAACTGCTGCTGCCACTTCCAGGATCAGGGTGGTATCTACATTGGCGATGGAACGCTGATTGGCTCCCATGTGGTGCTTGCGACTATTAACCACGGCCAAAATCCGGCGGAACGCGCCGATAACCTGCCCGCCCCGATTCGCATTGGAAAAAAGGTCTGGATTGGATCACAATCCACCATCCTGCCCGGTACAACCATCGGGGATGGGGCCATTGTCGCAGCGGGTGCGGTCGTAGCAAAGGATGTGCCGCCGAATGCGATCGTGGGCGGTGTTCCCGCGAAGATTATTAAAACGATCTCGGACACAAAGGAAGGTGCAAAATGAAACGGTTATTTGCTCTTTTGCTCATGTTTTCCTTGCTGTTTGCTTTGTCTGCGTGTGGGCAGCCGGAGCAAAACAGCAGTACAACCGGCACGTCGGAAAGCCAGACAAGTGTGGATGCCAACAACGCAGGGGAAAGCGAAAGTGAAGCGCTTGATACCGGATCTTCCGGTACTGAGCAGACATCAGAAAACCCAGGCGGCTTTCATTTTGAAACAAAGACTGTTACCTTAAACAGCGGGTATGAAATGCCCATTATGGGCTTGGGCACTTACAGCCTTTCGGATGAGGAATGTTATCATTCCGTAACCGCATTGCTTGAGGCTGGCGGAAGGCTGATCGACACGGCATATATATATCATAATGAAGCAAGCGTCGGTCGTGCAGTACGGGATTCCGGCGTGCCAAGGGGAGAAATTTTTGTAACCACCAAGCTCTACCCCAGCCAGTTTGCAAACGCCGAAGAAGCCATTGACGAAGCATTGGAGAAACTGAATATCGGATATATTGATTTAATGCTGCTCCATCATCCCGGCGACGGAGATGTGGAAGCATACAAAGCAATGGAGCAGGCTGTTGCAGACGGAAAAATTCGTTCCATCGGCTTATCCAACTGGTATGTGGAAGAATTGGAGGAATTTCTGCCGCAGGTCACCACCACCCCCGCGCTGGTACAAAACGAAATCCACCCGTATTATCAGGAAAACGATGTGATCCCTTATATTCAGGAGAAGGGAATCGTTGTACAGGGCTGGTATCCGCTCGGCGGCAGAGGGCATACGGCGGAGCTTTTGGGGGACGAAACGATATCGGCAATCGCACAGGCCCACGGAGTAACTTCGGCGCAGGTGATTCTCCGTTGGAACCTGCAAAAAGGCGTTGTAGTAATCCCGGGTTCGAGCAACCCCGACCACATCCGCGAAAATCTTGATTTATTCGACTTTGAACTGACAGAGGATGAAATGAACCAAATCAACGCGCTTGACCGAAATGAGAAACACGATTGGTATTAATAATTCTTTTAAAATTTTTTTCATAAAAAATAAAGGACATGGAGGAAAGACAGAGGATATAATTATTTATGTTCCAATGAATAGGAACAGGCAGCAGTATATTTCAAAAAAACTGCTGATACCGCAGGAACGCCGTATGTATATTATCCCGTAGGTGGCACCGCCTAAAGCAAAAATGGGAAAAGTGGGGCATTTTACCCCACTTTTTATTTTGCGCAAATTGAAGAATATTACTGTAAGACAGAATATGAGCATCGATTTTAAGCTTAAAAACACAATTTTACTTTGAATTGCAATAAAAACCGTTTCTTTACTGGTTTCTTGCTACCATCCTTATCAAAGCCTTGTATTCTTTAGGTTTGTGTGATAGTCCTTTTTGTGAAAAAAGGGTGCAAGGGGGAAAGGGTAATAAATTTGCTTTTTTGGTTAATGTGCACAGTATAGTTGGGTTAATCATTTGAAAAAGCTTAAATTTAATGCAACCGTCATATTGTGTTCATTGAAAAGTCACAATCTTTTTGTAAAATTACTAATAGTATTAGCTATTTGGAGGTTGACATCATTATGGACTATCGTGCGCTTGCAGAAAAGTTGATAGAGCTCCAGACGCTTCTGCATCTGGTGCCTGTAATCCGAAAATTATCTGTTTTTGAGAAAGGTACATTTTTGGCATTAAATTATTTGATGGAGCATCCAAAAGAAGTTCATCCAAAAGAACTGAGTCAAAAGATGGCAGTCAGTTCTGCACGAATTGCCGCTCTTTTAAATCACATGGAACGGGAAGGGATGATCGTGCGTAAGGCAGACCCGAACGATAATCGCCAAATCCTCGTTTCACTGACGGATCAAGGGGAGCAATTGATCAAAAATAAGAGAGCTGAGGTGGTGGATATAATGGCTGAAACATTAGAAGAACTTGGGCAGGAAGAAGCACAGACCTATCTTCGGATTCAAATGAAGATCCTGCAGAAATTAATGCTTCGAACATAACGCTTGTAAAGGATATCTACGGATGCCCTTTGCAATAAGGGGGGGCTTTTGGCTGTTGTGAATGAAAAACTGAAAGAAAAAATTAAAGAGTCTTTGTCCAGCGTTCTCCCGATCACCATTATTGTATTACTGTTAAGCATCACGCTTGTGCCCATGGAAATTGGTACGCTTGCGCTGTTTCTTGCTGGGGCAGTTTTACTGATTGTCGGCATGGGATTTTTCCAGCTTGGCGCAGAGATGGCTATGACGCCTTTGGGGCAAGGCGTTGGTGGGCGCTTAATAAAAAGCAATCGTATTATTTTGATTGTTTTGGTTAGTTTTTTAATGGGTGTCATTATTACCATTGCGGAACCGGATCTTCAAGTGCTGGCAAATCAAGTAGCTTCTATCCCCAACCAGGAATTAATCTGGACTGTGGCTATTGGGGTAGGTGTTTTTCTTGTAGTGGCTGTTATGCGTATTCTATTTCATATCAGCCTTTCAAACATGCTACTAGTATTCTATCTGCTGTTGTTCGTACTCTCCTTCTTTTCACCCGATACCTTTACCGCTGTAGCATTTGATTCCGGTGGCGTTACAACCGGACCTATGACGGTACCGTTTATCATGGCGTTGGGTGTTGGCTTGTCTGCTGCCCGAAGCGATCGGGATGGAGCCAGCGACAGCTTTGGACTTGTTGCACTTTGCAGCATAGGGCCTATTATGATGGTTCTGCTGCTGGGGATTTTTCATAATCCTACAGATGCTACTTATGCGGCAATCGAAATCACCAGTATTTCCACAACGCATGATGTGATACAGCAATTTGTTTCTGCGCTTCCCCAGTATGGTAAGGAGGTTATGATCAGCATTTTGCCTGTTGTAGGTGTTTTTGTGATATTCCAGCTGATTACCCGAACTTATCACAAGCGTCAGGTTTTAAAAATGCTTGTAGGTTTCGTGTACACCACATTTGGACTGATTCTTTTCCTCACGGGTGTTAATGTTGGATTTGCACCTGTAGGAAATCTTTTTGGAAGTGGCTTGGCGGAAAGTTCATTTAAGTGGTTGCTTATTCCCATCGGAATCATAATTGGATATTATATTGTAAAGGCGGAACCTGCTGTACAGGTTCTTAATAATCAGGTCGAGGACCTCACTGGTGGCACGATTTCTCGCAAAATGATGAATACAGCGCTTTCTGCCGGTGTTGCTTTCGCAGTGGCTCTTGCTATGGTAAGGGTCTTGACAGGGATTAATATTTATTGGATTATTATACCTGGATATATTATATCGCTCATACTCAGTCGTCTTGTACCATCGGTTTTCATAGGGATTGCTTTTGACTCTGGTGGTGTTGCCAGTGGCCCTATGACCTCTACTTTTTTATTGCCGCTGGCTATGGGCGCTTGTTCAGCAGTTGGGGGTAATGTGGTGACGGACGCATTTGGCGTTGTAGCTTTGGTTGCCATGGCGCCGCTGATTGCAATCCAAATTATGGGGCTTATCTATGTGCGCAAATCGAAGGCCGTTGCGCAGCCTGCAGAGGCGTTGCCGGAGGATACTGTAGTTGATATTGAGGAGGATACTGTGGTTGACATTGAGGAGGATTTTGAATGAGCATTTCACAGGAAGGAAAGCTTTCTACACCGCGTATGTTCGTCTTTATTACGCGAGTAGAGGATGAAAAAAAATTAGAAGGAATTTTTGATTCTATGCATATTCCAATATGTTACCAATGCCGCGGGCAAGGAACCGCTCCGTCAGAAATATTGGATATTTTTGGGCTTGGGGGAACAACACGGCTGATTACAATTGGAATTTTACCGAAGTTTGCAGTAAAAGAACTGTTTGAGAAAACAGGACAGAAGTTTTCTTTTTATCAAAAAGGTAGCGGGATTGTGATTACAATGCCGATAACCGGGCTGCAAAGTCCACTGCTTCATATGCTGAACGACGAATCCCGCTCTATGATAGAAAAACGAATCAATGAAAGGACCGAAGGAGATATGGCTGAAATACATGAAAAGTCAGGATATAATGTGATTTGGGTTTCCGTTGCGGCCGGATACAGCGATCAAGTAATTGACACAGCAAGAACTGCCGGAGCAAAAGGCGGAACCATACTTCGAGGCAGGCGTCGAAATTCAGAACACGTAAGCCAACATTTTGGTATTTCTATACAGGATGAACAAGATTTCGTAATGATTGTTGTTCCCAGAGCAAATAAGAGCGAAGTTATGTCGGCTATCTGTAGCGTATGTGGATTGCATACGCCTGCTCACGGGATTGTAATATCCCTTCCGGTAGATGATGCGATTGGTTTGGAAGAGTAATTTCTGTTTCTCCTGTTGTAAGCCGTTGGTACGGCATCTATTATGTTCAGGTATCCCATGCAACAAGTTGGAGCAAAGCTTGCTTTGCTCCAACTTTTGTATACAGAATTAAAAAAATAGGCGGTGTAGATGCTGTAAATATTCTATCGCATTTGCTCCAAAGTGCATATACCGTCATAGTTCCTAAATACAGCGTATTTGTTTGTAAAAAATTGTCATATTTTCTTGCAATTTTGTGTAAAAAAAGTTATAATATAGGCGATTAATCGTATGTCGGCTTAATGGGGAAGGCATCGGTTAATACATTTCATGCCTCTTGCTGAAGTGAGGGAAAGAGGATAAAAAGGAGGAATTTATATGACAAAAGCGGTAAAACGCTCTGTAAGCATTGTGTTAACAATACTGATGCTTATGAGCATGTGCGTGATCGGTAGCTTTACCGGCACAGCCGCGACAACCAACGACGAAACAGTGGGCGTTTCTTATGACGGAACGACCAAGCTTTATCTGGATTCCAACGGTTGCTACTGGTGGAATAATGCAGACGCAGTTATGGGTGTTTCGTTTAGAGGGAGTACCACCACCACGCCGGTGGCAATGACGCCTGTAGAAGGCAGAACCAAGATTTTTGAGGTTACTGTTCCTGCGGGGGATTATACCCAGGTGGTTTTCTCAAGGCACGAGTCCATAGAAAGTGCAGCTTGGAACAGCGTAACGGCAACGCTGCAGAGCGACAGGAACCTGTTTGTACTCAACAGTGGTGCAAATGGTGGTTCATGGGACAATTTTGATGAGGGCGCTACTGATCCCCCAGTGGTGTACGGCCCTCAGACCATTTATTTTGATAATACGAATACCAGATGGTCCGAAGTATATGTGTATGGATGGGCATTTGGATTGTCGGAAACATTTGAAAAAATGGAGCTGGTAGAGGGCAACATCTATTCCTATACTTTCCCAGAGGAGCCGGTGGCAGGACAGGAAGGTTTTCTTTTTGTTAATAAAGGTTCCTGGACTTCCCAGCAGCAGCAGACGGTAAACGTTATGTTGGAAGAAGGGAAAAACCTTTATACAAACCTCAGCGGCAGTGGCACGACCTGGAGCGGTACATGGGATGTGTATACACCTGTAACAACAGATCCGACCGAACCCGAGCCGACAGAGCCTGAGCCGACAGAACCCGAGCCGACAGAACCCGAGCCGACAGAACCCGAGCCGACAG
>ENA-UOIV01001295-UOIV01001295.1-human-gut-metagenome-genome-assembly--contig:-C59-NODE-1295-length-21796-cov-13.514466_pt1 | contig 21796 bp, 22 predicted proteins | sample MGYA00242333_ERZ723880 | MGnify/ENA metagenome assembly ERZ723880 | reverse complement strand
GGCGCGGCGGGCGGAATGGGGTCCGCGTCCTCCGGCGCGGAGGAGGCGGGCGCGGACTGCGCGGGCTCCCCGAGCGGCGCGGGAGCGGGCGCGCAGCCCGCGAGCGTCAGCGCGCAGAAAAGCGCGCACAGGGTCGGTTTATGAAGCATATTGAAACTTCCTCCAATGGATTTCTATGGTTGACAGCGGGTCTTTCTTATTCTATCATATTTAGATAGGGCCGCCAACCGGGGATTTGGACGCCGGTGGAATACGGATGTATTTTGCAGGCGGAATTTCTTCAAAGACGCGCCCAAATCCTTGTGAAATCTTCCGATGCCCCTGACCGATTTGTCAAAAAAAGCGGCATGTCTTTTGGGATTTAAAACAAATACCAAAAAATCAATTAAAATTTTATGAATAATCCTAAAAGAAATCGTGTTTGTCTTTTGAGGATTGGCGAAAAAGACTATGGATTTTACAGGGTATTTGCAATATACTTGAAAAAAGTAATCTGTTACTTTAAAGCGGTAGCGGCCGACACCGGACGCCGCCCCTTTACCAATTGAATTGGGAGGAAAGAAAATGAAAAAGTTACTGGCACTGACCTTAGCGGTCATGATGGTGCTCTCGCTGGCCGCCTGCGGCGGCAGCGACACCCCTGCGGCCCCGTCCGCCCCCACCGACGGAAGCGCCGAGGCCCCTGCCGCGGACGGCGCGCCCTCCGCTTCCGGCGACACGATCAAGGTCGGCCTGCTGGCCAACACCACCGGCGACAACGCCATGTACGGCAACGCGGTCAAGAACGGCGCGATGCTCTACTTCGACGAGGTCAACGCGGCCGGCGGCGTGAACGGCAAGCAGATCGAGGTCATCGCCCTCGACGAGAAGGGCGACGCCACCGAGGCCGTCACCGCCTTCAACCGCCTGCTCGACCAGGGCATCACCGCGCTGGTCGGCTCGGTTCTCACCGGCCCGACGATCGCCGTCGCCGACGAGACCTATCCGATCAACATGCCGCAGGTCACCGCCTCCGCGACCGCCGCGGGCGTCACGATGATCGACCCCGAGGACCCCGCGAGCGAGATCCGCACCAACATCTTCCGCTCCTGCTTCATCGACCCGTTCCAGGGCGAGAAGATGGCGCAGTACGCCTCCGAGAAGCTCGGCGCCAAGACCGCCGCCGTCATCTTTGAGACGGGCAGCGACTACTCGGTCGGCCTCAAGGACGCGTTCGTCGAGAAGTGCGGCGAGCTGGGCGTCGAGGTCGTCGCGGCTGAGGGCTACAGCAAGGGCGACGTGGATTTCAAGGCGCAGATGACCAACATCGCCTCCAAGAACCCCGACGTCGTCTTCTCCCCCAACTACTACCAGGATGATGGCATGATCGTCACCCAGGCCCGCGCCGCCGGCGTCACCGGCACCTTCCTCGGCGGAGACGGCTGGGGCAGCGTCAAGGACTACGCCTCCGCGGAGGACCTTGAGGGCTCCGTCTACTGCTCCGGCTACGCGCCCGGCTCCAACGACGCGGTCAAGAAGTTCGAGGCCGACTACGAGGCCAAGTACGGCGAGGCGATCCCCAACATGTTCGCCCCGCTCGGCTACGACGCCGCCCTGCTGCTGGTCGAGGGCCTGAAGGCCGCCGAGGCCGCCGGGCTGGAAGCCGGCTCCGACGACTACAAGCAGGCCGTGATCGACGGCATCAAGGGCATCAACGGGGTCGAGGGCATCACCGGCTCCTATGCGTTCGACGAGTACAACAACCCCATCAAATCCGCCGCGATGATCAAGCTGACTGGCGGCGAAGAGGTCTTCACCGAGCTCTTCTGATCCGCGAACGGAACAACTGCAAGGAACAACTGTGCCGGGGGGAAGAGCATCTCTTCCCCCCAGCATGGTTTCTTCTGCTTCATGGAGGGCGGACGCCCAATGGGCATTCCTACGCGGGCAAGGGCGCTTCGCGTGGAAACGGCCATTGGCTGTTCGCAATTTTTGCTACCATCGGGCCGGCGCGTGCCGGGCCCCATCCGCCGAAGAAAGGACGTGGCAAAGCCTATGTCTCTGTTCTCTACCATCGTCAGCCAGCTGGTCAACGGACTCCAGTCCGGCTCCATCTACGCCCTGGTGGCCCTGGGCTACAGCATGGTGTACGGCATCATCCTGCTTTTAAACTTCGCGCACGGCGACATCATCATGGTGGGCGCCTACGCCGCGTGGATGTGCATGGTGAACTTCCACCTGCACCCGGTCGTCTCCATCCTCATCGCGATCCTGACGAGCACCCTGCTCGGCGTCGTCATTGAGAAGGTGGCCTACACGCCGCTGCGCTCCGCGCCCCGCCTCTCGCTGCTCATCACCGCCATCGGCGTCTCCTTCCTGCTCGAAAACGGCTTCCAGCTCATTTTCGGCGCGGGCGCGAAGGACATGTCCAGCGCCATGACCGCGGTCACCGGCGGGCCGAGCATCTCCTTCGGCGGGACGACCCTCAGCTTCCCCGCCATGCTCACCATCATCGTCTCGATCCTCTCGATGGCGGTGCTCACCTTCCTTGTCCAGAAGACCAAGCTCGGCAAGGCGATGCGCGCCGTCAGCGAGGATATGGGCGCGGCCCAGCTCATGGGCATCAGCGTCAACGCGACCGTCTCCTTCACCTTCGCGGTCGGCTCCGCGCTGGCGGGCATCGGCGCGATCCTCTACCTCTGCGCCTACCCGCAGGCCAACCCCACCATGGGCTCGATGCTCGGGCTCAAGGCGTTCGTCGCCGCCGTACTCGGCGGCATCGGCTCGATCCCCGGCGCGATGATCGGCGGCTTCGTCATCGGCATGGCCGAGGCGCTCGTTTCGGCGGTCGGGCTCTCCGTGTGGAAGGACGGCGTCGTCTTCGCCATCCTGATCGTCGTGCTGCTCGTCAAGCCCACCGGCATCCTCGGGCGCAACATCACCGAAAAGGTTTAAGGGGGGCGTTGAGATGAATCAGAATCAAAAACGCATCCCCATGCCCGCGCGCTACGCGATCAACGCTGCGCTGGTCGTCCTGGCGTTCGTGGCGCTCAACCTCATCACCGGCGCGCTCTCGAGCTACTACACCAAAATTCTCATGCTTGTCGGCATCAACATCATCTTGGCCGTCTCGCTCAACGTGGCGACCGGCTACCTCGGGCAGCTTCCGCTCGGGCACGCCGGGTTCATGGCGGTTGGCGGCTATGCGGCGGGCATCTTCCTCAAGGCGATGCCCATGCCCAACCTCGACAAGCTCCCCGAAGGGGTAAACGCCGCCGCCGCGCACCTCCAATACAATTTCTACGTCGTGCTGGCGCTTCTGCTGGCGGGGCTGGTGGCCGCGATCTTCGGCATCATCATCGGCGTGCCCGCCCTGCGTCTCAAGGGGGATTACCTCGCGATCATCACCCTCGGCTTCGGCGAGATCATCCGCGTCGTGCTCCTCAACATCGACAGCGTGCTCGGCTTCGACTTCACCTTCGGCGCCTCTGGCCTCAAGCGCATCCCCAAGGCCGCGACCGTCTCGAACGTGTTCATCTGCGTGGTGATCACCTGCTTGGTGATCCACATGGTCATGAAGTCCCGCCACGGGCGCGCGATCCTCTCGATCCGCGAAAACGAGATCGCCGCCGAAAGCTGCGGCATCCACACCACCTACTACAAGGTCATGGCGTTCACCCTCTCGGCGTTCTTCGCGGGAGTGGCGGGCGCGCTCTACGCGACCTATGTCGGCATCCTCCAGCCGAACACCTTCGGCTTCATGAAATCGATCGAAATTCTCGTGATGGTCGTGCTCGGCGGCATGGGCTCGATGCTCGGTTCGATCCTCTCCGCCACCGTGCTCACCGCGCTGCCCCAGGTGCTGCTCGCCTTCGATAAGTGGCGCATGGTGCTCTATTCGGTCGTGCTCATTTTGGTGATGATCTTCAAGCCCTCCGGCCTGATGGGCACCTACGACTTCTCGATGAGCAGGCTGCTTGAGAAGTTCATGAACCGCTTTGGCGGGAAAAAGAAGGGGGAGGCGGTCAAGCAATGAGCGATTACGAGCTGACCTATAACGACTACGACAGCCGGGAAAAGATCCTCCCCGAGCGCGACAAGGCCTATACCCCCGTCATGGAGGCGATCGGGCTGAGCATCGAATTCGGCGGGCTGCCCGCCGTCGACGACTTCAACCTCACCGTCGGCCGCACCGAGATCTGCGGCCTCATCGGCCCGAACGGCGCGGGCAAGACGACCGTCTTCAACCTGCTGACCAAGGTCTACCAGCCCACCCGCGGCAAGATCCTCATCGACGGCAGGGACACCAAGGGGATGAGCACCATCCAGGTCAACCGGGCGGGCGTGGCGCGCACCTTCCAGAACATCCGGCTCTTTAAGAACCTGTCGGTGATCGACAACGTCCTGATCGGGATGCACAACCACACCCATTACAACATGCTGACCTCGACACTGCGCCTGCCGAAATACTGGAAGGCGGAGAAGGCGGCGAGGGAGAAGGCGCTGGAGCTGCTCTCGATCTTCGGGATGCAGGACCAGGCGGACGCGGAGGCGGGAAGCCTCCCCTACGGCGCGCAGCGGCGGCTGGAGATCGTGCGCGCGCTGGCGACCGGCCCCAAGCTGCTGCTGCTCGACGAGCCGGCGGCGGGCATGAACCCCTCGGAGACGACCGAGCTGATGGAGAATATCCACAAAATCCGCGATACCTTCCAGATCGCGATCATGCTGATCGAGCACGACATGAGCCTTGTCATGGGCATCTGCGAGGGGATCGCGGTGCTCAACTACGGCAAAATCATCGCCAAGGGCACGCCGGAGGAAATCCGGCGCAACCCGGTGGTCATCGAGGCGTATCTCGGCAAGAAGAGGGGGGAGAAGCAGGATGCTGAAGGTCAGTGATATCAACGTCTACTACGGCAACATCCATGCGATCAAGGACATCTCCTTCGAGGTCGCCAAAGGGGAGATCGTCTCGCTGATCGGCGCCAACGGCGCGGGCAAAAGCACCATCCTCAAGACGGTCTCCGGCCTTCTGCGCACCAAGACCGGCAGCATCACCTTCCTCGACGGCGACATCCGCACGGCGGCCCCCAACCACATCGTCAAGCTGGGGCTTGCCCACGTGCCCGAGGGGCGGCGCATCTTTTTGCAGATGACGGTGCAGGAGAACCTCGAGATGGGCGCCTATACCCAGAAGCCCACCGCGCTGTCCGCCGACCTCGAAAACGTCTACGAGCGGTTTCCCCGCCTCAGGGAGCGCCGCAGGCAGGTGGCGGGCACCCTCTCGGGCGGCGAGCAGCAGATGCTGGCGATGGGCCGCGCGCTCATGAGCCATCCGACCCTGCTGATGCTCGACGAGCCGTCGATGGGGCTTGCGCCCATCCTGGTGGAGCAGATCTTCGACATCATCCAGGAGCTGCACCGCGCCGGGACGACGATCCTGCTGGTCGAGCAGAACGCGCAGATGGCGCTTTCGATCGCGGACAGGGCGTATGTGCTCGAGACGGGGCGGATCGTGATGAGCGGCACCGCCAAGGAGATGCGGGAGGACGAGCGGGTCCAGAAGGCCTATCTCGGCATGTAAAAAAATCAAGGGGCGCGCCGAGGGCGCGCCCCTTTTTTGGAGGCGGACAGGATGGCGGAGGCCAAGACGAACGCGATGCGGATGCTCGACCGGGCGAAGATTTCCTACCGTGTGCACGTCTACGGGCACGCGGACGGGAAGATCGACGGGGTGAGCGTGGCGGAAAAGCTCGGGCAGGACGTCGACGCGGTCTATAAAACGCTCGTGACCAGGGGCGCGTCGGGCGGCAACTTTGTGTTTGTGATCCCGGTGGCGAAGGAGCTCGACCTCAAAAAGGCGGCGAAGGCGGTGGGGGAGAAGTCGGTCGCGATGATTCCGGTGGCGGAGATCAACAAGACCACCGGCTACATCCGGGGCGGCTGCTCGCCGGTGGGGATGAAGAAGCTCTTCCCCACGGTGTTCGACAGGGCGGTGGAATCGCTCCCGGCGGTCTGCGTGAGCGGAGGGCGGATCGGCTGTCAGATCGAGGTTTCGCCGGGCGACCTGCTGCCGCTCGTCCGGGCGAAAACCGCGCCGATCACGGCGGATTAAAGTTTTTAATCTAAAAGTTTTCGCCCGCCTTTTATAAAAGGCGGCGGGTTGTCAGGGCGGAGCCCTGACGCGTGCGCCGCAGCGCACAAGATACCTGATCCTTCAGGAGCATTTTCTTTGCTTCTTTCTTTTGCGATAGAAAAGAAAGAAGCAGATGCAAAGGGCCGCTTCCCAAATGGGAAGCGGCCCTTTTGCGAGGTTCCTTTTTCTCTTGTAAAAAGGAACCGAAAAATACGCCTGAAGGATGGGGCGTTCCGCTCGCCGCGGCGAGCGGCGCGGGGCGCGGCCCCGCGGCCCCGCCACCTTTGAAAAGGTGGACGAAACGTTTGGATTTGGGTTAGTCGCCTGAGTAGACAAAGCGCGGGACGACGCGTCCGTCCTGCTCGACGTCCTCGAGGAACATGTCGAGCGGGCGCACCCAAAGCCCGCCTTCCCCGTAGAGCGCGCGGTAGACGACCAGCTCCTCGAGCGTCTCGCTGTGGCGCGCCTTGCCGATCACCTCGTATTCGCCGCCCTTGAAGTGACGCCACCGTCCGGTTTTCAGCTCGCGCGGCGCGGGCGGGACGGGCGCCGCCGGCGCGCCCGTGGACGCGGCCTCGCCGCCCGAAGCGGCGGAGAAGCGTTCCCACTCCTCCTGCGGCACGAGGATGCGGGAGCCGTAGGCGGGAACCTCCAGCTTGAGGTTGCCGTCGTTCGTCTCATAGGAGGTCCCGGTAAAGAGGTCGACGAGCGGGGAGGCGTCCACGCGGAATTCGAGGTATTCGGGATGCTCGGCGAGGTTGAGCGCCACGTAGACGCTCCGGCCGTTCAGCTCCCGGCGGAAGGCGTACTGTTCATTTTTGATGAGCGCGTGGTCGTAGCCGCCGTACTGGAGCGCGGGCAGCGCGCGGCGGACGGCGCCGAGCCGCTTGATGTGCTCGCAGAGCTGGTAATTCGCGTCCTCGATCTTCCCGAGCTCGAGGCAGGGGCGCAGCCCGGCGTCCGAGCCGTTCTGCTTGATGCCCTTGACGCCCCATTCGCTGCCGTAGTAGACCGACGGCGCGCCCGGCATCGTGTAGAGCAGGGTATAGACGTTTTCGAGGTGGCGCTCGTTGCGCAGCACCGACGCGAGCCGGTTCACATCGTGGTTGTCGACGAAGTTGTAGAGGCAGAGGTTTTTATAGATGCCGCCCGGGCCGAACTGCCGCGCGAGCGAGTGGGCGATCTCGAAGTAGTTGCGGTCGTTGTGGGAGGAGTAGAGCCCCTTGGCGCACTCGTAGTTGGTGACCGAGTCGAGCATGTCGGGGTTGGCCCAGCGGTTGTAGTCGCCGTGGATGATCTCGCCCATCAGCCAGAAGTCGGGCCGCTTGCCCCGGCAGAAGGCCTTGAGGCGGCGGAAGAAGTCGAAGTCGACGCAGTCGGCCGCGTCGAGGCGCAGGCCGTCGATGCCGAATTCGTCCATCCACATGCCTACCGCGCCGAGCAGGTGGTCGACCACCTCGGGGTTGCGCAGATTGAGCTTGACGAGGTTGAAGTGCCCCTGCCAGCCCTCGTACCAGAAGGCGTCGCCCATCGGGCTGCCGCCGCCGAAGTTGAGGTTGTGGAACCAGCTGCAATACCGGGAGGACTGCCCGTTCTGCTTCACGTCCCGGAACGCCCAGAAGCCGCGGCCGACGTGGTTGAACACCCCGTCGAGCACGATTTTGATTCCGTTTTCGTGCAGCGCGGCGCACACCTTTTTGAAGTCCTCGTTGGTGCCCAGCCGCCGGTCGAGGGCGTAGTAGTCGCTCGTGTCGTAGCCGTGCTCGGACGACTCGAACACCGGCCCGAGGTAGAGGGCGTTGACCTGCATCTCCCGCAGGTGGGGAATCCAGCCGAGCAGCTTTTCAATCCGGGGGACGGGTTCGCCGCCCTCGTTCTGCTGCGGCGCGCCGCAGAAGCCCAGCGGATAGATATGATAAAATACCGATTCATTGACCCAGCTCAAAAAAACCATCCTTCCGTGCGGGGGAGACTCGATGCGCATTGCCCGCACCCGAACAGTATACACGACTTTACAGAAAATAGCAAATCCTCGGGGATGGAAAAAAGAGGACAAGCCCCGGCTGCGGGGCCTGTCCTCTTTGCGCCGCCGGGCGGCTATTCGTCAGTCAGACTGCGCAGGCCAACCACCCGGTTGACCGGCAGGGAAAAGACCGCGGCGACCCGGTCCTGCCTGGAGCCGGCCTTCTCCATGATGGCGCGGATGATGTTTTTTTCGTTCTCCTGCTTCGAGACGATGTAGATCACTTCCTGTTCCGAAGCGATGGACATCCCGAAAAAGGGCATGGCGCTTTTTTCGCCGATCCCCTTGGCGTGGATGATGGTGCCGCCTCCCGCGTCCGCTCCGCGCGCGGCGTCCATGACCAGCTCCGTATTGCCTTTGTGCGCAATGACCACGACGAGGGAAAAGCGGTTTTCTTCCATTACAAGCACCCCATTTTGTTCTGTATTCTGCCCCTGGGTCAGATATTGCAGGCTCGCTGAATTCGCGACGCTCTGCAGCGGGACCGTGAAGGCGATGCCGTTGCCCGGCACGTCGATCTGCATGGTGCGCATCAGCCCCTTCAGCAGGCCCGACGCCAGCGGGCCGGACACCACGGCGGAGAGCATGATCTTCTCCGTCTTTTCGATTCCCAGGCGGTCCAGGGTCTTCTGCTGCGCGGTGCCCTCGCAGAGGGCGGCGGTCAGGGAATGGACGCCGTTTTCGTAGAAGTATCGCAGGTAGGCGTCGCCGTATTCCCGCTTGGTAATCGTAACCAGATAATACAACATACTGCTCCCCTTTTTTAAAACGTGATGATATCGTCGTCGTTCAGGACCACGGGGTCCTCCGCGGGTTCTTCAGCCTCCCCGGCGCCCCTGGATTTGTACTTGTAGTAAACGCCCAGCAACTGGATGGTGATCAACGGGGTCATCGCCACCATGGCCACGACGCCGAAGGCGTCCACGACCACGTTGCCGCCCACGCCGCTGCAGGTCCCCATCGCGAGGGGAAGCAGGAAGGTGGCGGTCATGGGACCGGAGGCCACGCCGCCCGAGTCGAAGGCGATGGCGGTAAAGAGCGGGGGAGAGAAGAAGGTGAGGATCCCGGCGATCAGGTAGCCGGGAACCAGCAGGTACATGATGGGAAGCCCCGTCACGATGCGCAGCATGGCGAGCCCCACCGAGATCGCGACGCCGATCGAAAGGCTGGTGGACAGGGCCTTCTGCGGGATGGCGCCTGCGGTGATCGTAAGGACCTGCCTGTTCAGGACGTGGACGGCCGGCTCGGCCGCCACGATGAAATAGCCGATGACCACGCCGATCGGCACGATGATCCAGTTCTGCGCCATGCCGCCGATGATCTGGCCGATGTAGTTGCCGACGGGCATGAAGCCGACGTTGACGCCGGTCAAAAAGAGCACCAGCCCGACATAGGTGTAGCCGAGGCCCACCCCGATCTTGATCAGCTCACCCTTCTTGAGGCGGAGGGCCGCGATCTGGAAGAGGAGGAAAAAGACGAGGATCGGGCAGAGGGCGAGGGCGACCTCCTCGATGTATTTGGGCAGGGAGGACAAAAAGAGCTGGGAGAGCTCTCTGGAGTCGGTCAGCTCGGGGATCACCACCGGGACGTATTCGCCCGTCCCCGCGCCGTAGACGATGCCGAGGAGCAGCACCGCCAGGATGGGGCCGACGGAGCAGAGGGCGACGAGCCCGAAGCTGTCGTTTTCGGCGTTGCTGTCGCTGCGGATGGCCGTGACGCCCAGCCCGAGCGCCATGATGAACGGCACCGTCATCGGGCCGGTGGTGACGCCGCCGGAATCGAAGGCCACCGAAAGGAACTCCTGCGGCACGAACCGCGCGAGCAGGAAAACGAAGACGTAGATCCCGATCAGCAGGTGGGAGAGCTTGACGCGCAGCAGCATACGCAGCATGGCGACGACCAGAAAAACGCCCACCCCGATCGCCACGGCGACGATCAGGACCATATTGGGGATGCCCGGAACCTGCTCGGCCAGCACCTGGAGGTCGGGCTCGGACATGGTGATGAAGATGCCCACGAGCAGGCTCACAAGGATGATCAGCCACACCCTGCGCGACTTGGTGACGGCGGACCCTACGTGGCTGCCGATCGGGGTCATGGCTAGGTCGGTGCCCAGGGTGAAGAGCCCCATCCCCAAAATCAGCAGAAGCGCCCCGAGCACAAAGCCCATCAGCAGGCTGTTGGGAACGGGGGAGATGGAAAAGCAGAGCAGGAAGACGATCCCCGTCACCGGCAGGACGGAGGAGAGGGATTCTTTCAGCTTCTCGGAAAGAATCGTTCGGTTCTGTTTCAGCAGAGGGAGCTTCGTTTTACCCACATAATCCCCTTTCTGTCGCTGGTAGCAACACGGCCGGCGGCATCCGGGGCCGGATGGCGGCGCCCACAATTTTTTTTATGGTTCATTATAACATATCTCTTTGGCGGATGAAAATGCTTCCGGCAAATAAAATGAAAATAAAAAAGCCGCCCGGTCTTCGACCGGGCGGAAAATTTGGAAGGCGTATTCAAAATTGGGGAGGAAACAAAATCAGTAGTTCTTGCACTGGAGCTGGAAGTACGCCTGCGGATGGTCGCAGACCGGGCAGACCAGCGGGGCCTTCTCGCCCACATGGATGTGGCCGCAGTTGGAGCACTGCCAGATGACGATGCCGGTCTTCTCGAACACCTGATTGGTGTCGACGTTCTTGAGCAGGGCGAGGTAACGCTCCTCATGCTCCTTCTCGATCTTGGCGACCGACTCAAAGAGGAATGCGATCTTGTCGAAGCCCTCTTCCTTGGCTTCCTTGGCGAAGGTGGCGTACATGTCGGTCCACTCGTAGTTCTCGCCCGCGGCGGCGTCCTTCAGGCAGGCGGCCGTGTCGGGGATGCCGTCATGGAGCAGCTTGAACCAGATCTCGGCGTGCTCCTTCTCGTTGGCGGCGGTCTCTAAGAACAGGTTGGAAATCTGGACAAAGCCCTCTTTCTTCGCTTTGGAGGCGTAGTAGGTGTACTTGTTGCGCGCCTGGCTTTCGCCCGCAAACGCCGCGGCAAGGTTGGCTTCGGTTTTGGTGCCCTTCAGATCTTTCATGTCACATACCTCTTTCTTGAATTTATTTGTCAGTGCTTTTCGGCACAGTTTTGGCAGATCCCCGTGATGTAGACCTGATAGCCGGTCACGGTAAAGTCGGTGATGCCGCGGATGCGGGCCTCGAGGCCGCCCAGGTCGCCGAGCTCGATGTCGTAGAGCCGGCCGCAGCGGTCGCAGAGCAGGTGGTGGTGCGCGTCGGTGCGCGCGTCAAAGCGGTCGGACGCGCCGGGCAGGCAGATCTTGAGGAGCTCCCCCTGCTGGGCAAGCTGGTTGAGGTTGCGGTAGACGGTGCCGAGGCTGATGTTCGGCTCCCGCTCGCGCACCATCGCGTAGACGGCGTCCGCCGTCGGGTGCACGGGGTGCTCCATCACAGCCTGGCGGATAAGCTCCCGCTGTCTGGAATATTTCATAGGCTCCAATCCTTACCGGTTATTTTTAATAATGATAATGATTACTGAATATTATTATAGCCGCGCCGGTCGATTTTGTCAACCCCATATCACAAAATTTCGGGGAAAAAAGAAAGCGGCCCGCCCCTCCCGCGAAGAGGAAGGAAAGCCCCCTCCCGCTGTTGCGGGAGGGGGCTTTCGCGTTCTATTCGGAAATCGGGTTGAGCACGAACTTGTGCGGGGCGGCGACCTTTTCGTCGTAGCAGGAGAAGGTCACGTCGAGGTGCGGCTGCGACAGCTTGGGGGTGACGAGGCTGACGAGCGGGGTGATGACGAGGGAGGCGACGATCGCGATCGCGCCCGCCGAGGTCGGCGCGGTGAAGGGGAAGAAGAAGTTCCACACGCAGATGCCGATGCCGACCGCGAAGCTCACCCACACGCTCGCGGTGGTCGCGCCCCGCCAGAAGAGCCCGAGGATGAAGGGCCCGAGGAAGGCGCCCGCCAGCGCGCCCCACGAGAGGGACATGAGGGAGGTGATGAGGTTGTTGGGGTTGAGGGCGAGCACGACCGACAGCGCGACGAAGAAGATGCAGAGCAGCCGGATCCAGCGGAGCTGGACCTTGTGGGTCATGTCCTTCATGAAGACGCCCTTGAGGAAATCGAGGGTGAAGGTTGAGGAGGAGGTGATGACGAGGGAGGAGAGGGTCGACATCGACGCGGAGAGGACGAGGATCATGACGACGCCGATCAGCAGGTCGGGCAGGGAGGAGGCGAGCATCTGGGGGACGATGTTGTCGAAGACCGGCTTGCCCCCCTCGGGAACGGTGTAGTAGAGCCGCCCGAACGCGCCCATGAAGTAGCTGCCCCCCGCGATGACGAGCGCGAAGAGGGTGGAGATGATCGTCCCGGCGTGGATCGATTTCTCGTTCTTGATCGTGTAGAACTTGTGGACCATCTGGGGCAGGCCCATCGTGCCGAGGCTCGTCAGGATGACGACGCCGAGCAGGGCGAGCGGGTCGGGCCCGAAGAAGGAGACGAACGCGCCGTTTAAGGCGGGGGCCGTCTCGCTCGGGATGGCGGAGAGCCGGGTGAAGGCGGAGGAGAAGCCGCCCTGGCCGTTCAGGATGAAGACGACGACGAGGCAGATGCCGCCGAGCATGATGATCCCCTGTACGAGGTCGTTGAGCGCGGCGGCCATATAGCCGCCGACCACGACGTAGATGCCGGTGAGCAGGGCGATGCCGAGCACGCACCAGGTGAAGTCGATGCCGAACGCCATCGAGAAGAGGCCGGACAGGCCCTTGTAGACCGAGGCGGAGTAAGGCACGAGGAAGACGAAGATGATGACCGACGCGACGGTGCGCAGGGCGGGACAGCAGTACCGCTTGGCGAAGAAATCGGGCATGGTGGCCGACTCGAAGTGCTTGGTCATGACGCGGGTGCGCCGCCCGAGCACCACCCAGGCGAGCAGGCTGCCGATGAGGGCGTTGCCGATGCCGATCCAGGTGGAGGCGACGCCGAAATTCCAGCCGAACTGCCCCGCGTAGCCGACGAATACCACCGACGAAAAGTAGGAGGTGCCGTAGGCGAACGCGGTGACCCACGGCCCCACGTTGCGCCCGCCGAGCACGAAGTCGCCGACGTTGCCCGCGTGGCGGCGGCAGTAGACGCCGATGCCGACCGTGACGGCAAAAAACAGCGCGATCATCAGGATTTTTTCAAACATAACGATGTCCTCCTCATTGCCGTCCCGTCTTCCGGGGGTTCCGGAGGAACAAAAATCCCGTCCTCCGGAACTTCCGGAGGACGGGACGTGTTCCCGTGTTACCACCTCGGTTTGCGCCGGCCTCGCGGGCGGCGCCTCTGTGGGTGCCCGGCTTCCCGGCCACCCCGCGCGTTAACGGGCGCTCCCGGCGCAGCCTACTGGGTTTCCCGTTCGGTGCGCGGCTCGCGGAGGGTATTCGGTGCCGTCCCTCCCCGCGCCTCTCATCATCCGGCCGCTTTCTGTGGGGGATCGGAAGGACCTACTTGTCTCCGGTCGCTGCCTTTCGCGCATCAACGCATTGGCGCGTTGATGTGAAATGCTGAATTCTATTTTAGCAGGCAAAATCGCTAAAGTCAAGTGTTTTCGACGGAAATTTTTCCACACCCGCAGGCCTCGTAATTTTCCCCGGCGAACTGCCAGTCGACGAGCTTCCACCAGGCTTCGAGATAATCGGCCCGCAGGTTGAGGTACTTGAGGTAGTAGGCGTGCTCCCACACGTCGACGCAGAGGACCGGCCGCAGCCCGAGGGGCAGAGGGGTGTCCTGGTTCCCGGTGGAGAGGACGCGCAGCCGCCCGTCCCCGTCGCAGGCGAGCCACGCCCAGCCCGAGCCGAACCGGGTAAGCGCCGACTGGGTCATCACGTCGCGCAGCCGCTCGCAGGAGCCGAAGGCGGCGTCCACCGCCTTGGCGAGCGCGCCGCAGGGACAGGCGGAGGCGGGCTTTGGGGTCATGCAGTCGAAATAAAACTCGTGCGACCAGACGCCGCCCGCGTTGCGCAGCACGTCGGTGCGGATCCGCTCGGGAAGCCGGTCGCAGCCGAGGATGAGCTGCTCGAGGGACCAGCCGTGGAATTCTGGGAACTCCCGGAGGGCTTCGTTGAGCTTTTTGACATAGCCCGCCTGGTGGCGGTCGTGGTGGACCGTCACGGTGCGGGTGTCGATGTACGGTTCAAGCGCGTCGTAGGCGTAGGGGAGCGGGGCGAGTTCAAACGGATACTGTTCGTTCATGCTTCCCCTCCGTCAGCGCGGGATGCGGATGTAGCGGGAATCGGCGTAACCGACCGTGCCCCGGAAGTTGACGACGTACCAGTTGTTCCACTGACCGTTGATGATGATGGGATCGCCGTTCCAGGCGCGTGCGATCGACTGTGATTCGGTGGAGGGGAACTGGCGGATGTTGAGCCAGCCCGACCGGACGACGACGGTGCCCCGGCGCGGCGCCTGCGGCAGGACGAAGGGAATGCCGAAGTAATCGGTCAGCGAATAGGCGACGTTGGCGGCGATCTCGGCGATGTTGGCCTTGATCCATTCGGCGTCCTCGAGGTTGTCGTGGTAGGCGAATTCGATCAGCACGCCGGGCGCGCGCGTCTTGGCGACCTCGCCGAGCCGGGTGGTCGGGACCGTCTTGACCAGCCAGGGGTAGGGGTAAATCTCCTTGAGGTTCTCCGCGATGATGTCGGCCGCCCGCTTCCCGGCGGCGCTCGTCGGATAGTAGTAGACCTCCGAGCCCTGACGCAGCCCGGCCTCCCCCTCGGGCGCGGCGTTGGAGTGCAGCGCGAGGTGCAGGTCGTAGTTGCCGTGGTTGGATTGCGCGATCGACGACGCAGCGGTCATGTCGGGGGTGTTGCGCACCCAGCGGATGCCGGAGGAGAGCAGGTAGGGCTCCATCGCGTCCGCGATGAGGTTCATATAGTATTCCTCGGTGCCGCCGTTGACAAAGTGATTCCAGTCCTGCGTGGACGGGCTCAGATAGATGATGGGCATAGAATTCCTCCTGTCGGTGGTTTTGGTGCCTTTTTTCCTGTTTCAGACTATGCCCGGCGGGGAAAAAAGGTGCCGGCGCCGCCCGGCGGGAAAAAACGCGCGCGGCGGCCGGGCCGCTGTCAGCCTGCCGGCAGAAAAATGGGAGGAGGGTAAAGGGCTTTAAAAAGAATGATTAACTAATAGAAGAGCTTGGAAAAACATAGGCAAAAACGCCAAAACAGCATGTTTGATTTGTGTTATACAGACAAAAATACGAAAATATGGCAGAAAACCACTTTACACAGGGACGGAAATCGGTATAATAAAAATAGATATTATTAAATTGATTAATTAAATAATTCTGAAGCGTCCTCCATCGTCCGCGGCCCGGTTCCGTGGCATGATGACGGGGAGGCGGATGGGGGGAATCGCGATGAAACCAAAACAGGCGGCGCCGCTGCTTCTGCTGGCGCTCATCTGGGGGATCTATTATGTGGCCAGCCACAAGGCGGTGGAGCGGATGTCCGTCTTTACGGTCGGGATCGTCATCCGCCTGCTGACAATGGTGCTGCTGACCGCCGTCATGCTCTGGAAGCGGGAGCTGCCCTCCCTTTTGAGGGTGAAGGGCGTGTTCGCCCGGCTGCTGCTGATCGGGCTGATGGGCTTCCTGCTCGACCTCACGGCGTTCGTCGGCCTCTCCCTCTCTCCGGCGGGCGCGGGCACCGCCCTGCTCAAGACGGACATCCTCTTCGTCAACCTCATCAGCGTCATCATCTATAAGCAGAAGTTCACCGGCCGGGAGTGGATCGACACCTTTGTGATGCTCTTTGGCGTGCTGCTCGTGATGGATTTCGACTTTCTGCACGCCTCCCTCGGCGGAAAGGGGGACATCTTCTTCATCCTGAGCGCGCTCTTCGTCTCTATCAACGCGTTCCTCATCAAGAGCGTGCAGCGCAGCGGGAAAAATCCCGTCTCCAACGATGTGATCGCCTACTACAACAACTTTGTGACGATGATCCTCTTCACCGTCACCGCCTGCATGATGGGCACGATCGGGCAGCTCCGCCTCTTCGGGACCGACCCCGGGATCACCCTCGGGCTCGTCGTCGCGGGGCTCGGGCAGACGGGCGTCTACATCGTCTACTACTACGACCTCGCGCGTTTCCCCGTCTGGCTCGTCAAGGTGTTTCTGCTCTTCATGCCGATCGTCTCGACCGTCATCAGCTTCCTGCTCTTCGGCGAGACCCTCACGGGGAAGCAGCTTTTGGGCGTCGCGGTGGTGCTGGCCGGCGCGATGGGCGTCCTGTTTGAACAGCGTAAGAAGGAGGAGGGGCATCTGGCCGCCTCCATGTAAACCATATCAAGACCAGGAGGGCGTTGACTATGAACACAAAGAATTTCCGCTTCCACATGCCGGTCGCCGTGCACTACGGCGTCGGCATCGCGCATAACATGACCGGGCGGATCCGGGGGGAGAGGGTTATGATCGTCTGCGATCCCTTTCTCTACCAAAGCGGCGTTGCCGAAAAGCTCGGCGGCGCGCTCGAGGGCAAGACCGTTTCCTACTTCAGCGGCATCGAGCCCAACCCCTCCACCGTGAGCGTGGACGTGTGCGCCGAGGCCGCGCGCGTCGCGCGCGCCGAGACGGTCATCGGCGTGGGCGGCGGCAGCGCGATGGATGTGGCGAAGGTCGTGGCCTGCCTCGTGACCAACGGCGGCAGCATCTACGACTACTACGCGGGCGGCACCAAACGGTTCGGTCCCCGCGCGGTGAAGCTGATCCTCATCCCGACCACCGCGGGCACCGGCAGCGAGGTCACCAACGTCGGCGTCTACACCAACCCGCGCGCGGGGGTCAAGATGCCCTTCGTCACCGACGAGTTCTGGGCGGACGAGGCGCTCATCGACCCGGAGATGACCTATTCGCTGCCTCCGGCGGTGACCGCCTCCACCGGCATGGACGCCTTCTGCCACGCGATCGAGGCCTACTGGAACAAGGAGAGCCAGCCGATGTGCGACTTTCTGGCGATGGGCGCGCTCAAGACGATTCTCGAGAACATCAAGGCCGCCTACGACCATCCGGACGACACCGAGGCGCGCGGCGCGATGATCACGGCGGCGCTGGTGGCGGGCGTGGCGTTCAGCCAGACCCGGACGACGGGCATCCACGCGGTCAGCTTCCCGCTGACCACCGAGTTCCACGCCAGCCACGGCGCGGCCTGCTCGATCACCCTCCCGGCCTTCATCCGGGCGGCGAAGCAGGGCGCGGCCGAAAAGCTGCGGGTGCTCGCCGGGTACCTCGGCTACGCGGACGCGGACGCGCTCGCGGATGGGGTGGAGGCGCTGATGCGGAGCATGAAGATGCCGGTGCGGCTTCGGGAGCTGGGCGTGCGGGAGGCGGACATCCCGCACATCGCCGAAGTCGGACTGACGGCGGCGATCATACAGCTCACGCCGGCGGAAATGAACCAGGAGACCGTCGAAGCGCTGCTGCGCTCGATCCTATAAGAAAGGGGCCGGAAGCCTTGAATGAGAAAAAAGCCGCCATGCTGCGGAAAAAGGCGCATGAAATCCGCAAATACACGCTGGCGTCGATCGGGAAGCTCGGCGTGGGCCACATCGGGGGCAGCCTTTCGCTGCCCGAGGTCCTCGCGGTGCTCTATTTCGACGTGATGAACATCGACCCGGCGGACCCGAAGAAGCCCGACCGCGACCGCTTCGTCCTCTCCAAGGGGCACGGCGGCCCGGCGCTCTACGCGACGCTGGCGCTCAGGGGCTATTTCGGGCTCGACTGGCTGGACACCCTCAACCGTCCGAACACCAACCTCCCGAGCCACTGCGATATGAACCGCACGCCGGGCGTCGATATGACGACGGGCAGCCTCGGGCAGGGGTTCTCGGCCGCCGTGGGCATGGCGGTGGCGGGAAAGCTGGACCGCAGCCCCGTCCGCGTCTATACGATCATCGGCGACGGGGAGAGCCAGGAGGGGCAGATCTGGGAGGCCGCCATGCTGGCGGGCAGCCGCAGGCTCGGCAACCTGATCGCCTTCACCGACTACAACAAGATGCAGCTTGACGGGTACATCGAAGAGGTCAACGGCCTCTACCCGCTCGACAAAAAGTGGGAGGCGTTCGGCTGGCATGTGCAGTCGGTGGACGGCCACGACGTCGCGGCCATCTCCCACGCGATCGACAACGCGCAGAAGATCACCGACCGCCCGTCGATGATCCTTCTGGACACCGTCAAGGGCAAGGGCGGCTATTTCTGCGAGAACCAGGTCGCCTCCCACAACATGAACATCACCGGGGAAATGTGGCAAAAAGCGGTGGCGCTGCTGGACGAGGAGGACGCATGATGGAACTGGAAAACAGATGGCTGAGGGAGACCTATGTGGATGAGCTCATCGCGGCGGGCGAACGGGACGAGCGCGTCGTCATCCTGGAGGCCGATTTGAGCAAGGCGGCCGGCACCGGCCGCTTCAAAGAGCGGTTCCCCGAGCGGACGATCAACGTGGGAATCGCCGAGGCGGGCATGATCGGAACGGCCGCCGGCATGGCGGCGATGGGGAAGATCCCCTTCACCCACACCTTCACCCCCTTCTCCACCCGCCGGGTGTGCGACCAGGTGACGCTGTCGGTGGCCTACGCGGGGCTCGGCGTCAAGATCATGGGTAGCGACCCGGGCGTGACCGCCGAGCTCAACGGCGGCACCCACATGAGCATGGAGGATGTGGCGATCATGCGCAACATCCCCGGCATGACGATCTTCGAGCCGACCGACAGCGCCCAGCTGCGCGCCGCCTTCCCGCAGATCGTGGAGTGCGCGGGGCCGGTCTACATCCGCCTCCTGCGCCGCAACGCGGTGAAAATTTTCGAGGAGGGCTGCGCCTGCACCCTCGGCAAGGGGATCGTCCTGCGCGAGGGCCGCGACGTCACCATCGCGGCCAGCGGCATCATGACCGCCGAGGCGCTCGACGCCGCGGAGCTTCTAAGGGCGGACGGCATCGACGCGGAGGTGCTCAACTTCCACACCGTCAAGCCGTTCGACGAGGCGCTTCTAATCGCCAGCGCCGGCAAGACGGGCGCGGTCGTGAGCGCGGAGAACCACTCGATTTTAAACGGACTGGGTGGCGCGGTCGCCGAGTGCCTGTCGGAAAACCGCCCCGTGCCGCTGCGCCGGGTCGGGGTGCGGGACCACTTCGGCGAGGTAGGGCTCACCGAGTTTCTCAAGGAGAAGTACGGCCTCACGGCGAAAGACATCGCGGCGGCGGCCAGATCCGCCGTCGCGGCGAAAAAGGGATAAACGGCGCGGGGAAGGCCCCGCGCGAAGGAGGAGTTATCGTGCAAAAGATCATCATCGGTTCGGACAAATCGGGCTTTTCCCTCAAGGAGGCGGTCAAGGCCCACCTGCTTGAACGGGGCGTCGAGGTGGAGGACTGCGGCACCCTATCGCTCGAAGCGGGCATCCCCTATTTCGAGGTGGCGCCGGTCGTCGCCGAGCGGGTCCAGTCGGGCGAATTTTCGCGCGGCATCCTGATCTGCGGGACGGGCGCGGGCATGGCCGTGGTGGCCAACAAATACCGGGGCGTCTACGCCGTGGCGTGCGAGAGTGTCTACGCGGCGGAGAAATGCCGGGCGATCAACGACGCCAACGTCATGACGATGGGCGGCTGGATCGTCGCGCCCGAACTGGGCGTGGCCATGGTGGACAAATTCCTCGACACCGGCTTCACCGACAACCTCGAGGAGTGGCGCAGGGACTTCCTCAAAAACGCGCGCGTCAAGGTGGCGAATCTGGAAGAAACCATTTACAAATAAGGAGAGAGCGGCATGAAATACTTTTTGGACAGCGCAAAACTCGACGAGATCAAATTCGCCTACGAGCACTACTGCATCGACGGCGTGACCACCAACCCCAAGCACATCAAGCTGAGCGGCAAGCCGTTCATGCAGTGCGTGCGGGACATCGCGGCGTGGCTGCGGGAGACCGGCCTGGAGGGGACGGATTTCCCCGTCTCCTTCGAGATCAACCCCCACCTCGACCAGTGGGAGGAGATCGTGGCGGCCGCCAAGGAGGTCGCCTCCTACTCGAAGAACTACGCCATCAAGATCCCCTGCTGCGAGCAGGGGGTCATCGCCGCCAAAAAGCTCGAGGAGCAGGGCGTGCGCACCAACGTGACCCTCGTGTTCAGCCCCTCCCAGGCGATCCAGGCGGCCAAGCTGGGCGCGAAGTTCGTCTCCCCCTTTGTGGGCTGGAAGGAGAATAACGGCGAGGACGCGCTCGAATACATCTCCAGGATCGTGAAGATCTACCGCAACTACGACTACAGGACCGAGATCATTGTCGCCGCCGTGCGCAGCGGCAAGCAGATCGTCGACTACGCCTGCGCGGGCGCGGACATCGTCACCTGCGGGCTTCAGGTCTATAAGGACTCCTTTGAGCACCCCTTCACCTCCTATGGCCTCGGCGTCTTCCGCGACGCGTGGGACAGCACCGTGAAGGAATGACGACACACATCCATTGACAGGAGGAAACGACATGAGCGACTATAAAGGCGTGCTGCACGAGACGGCGGTCCGCTTCCCCGACACCGACATCTGGATGGACTCCTGCGGGGAGGAGGAGCTGGACTACGGCCTCGCGCGCGGCATCGTGGGCGCGACGAGCAACCCGATCATCGTGGGCGCGGTGGTCAAGAAGGAGCTCCCCTACTGGGAGCCCCGCATCCGCCGGCTGATCGCGGAGAACCCCTCGGCCACCGAGGACGAGATCACCTGGCTGCTCCTCTACGAGGTGGGCCGGGAGCGCAGCAAAAAGCTGCTGCCCGTCTTTGAAAAATTCAAGGGCAGGAAGGGCCGCCTCTCGATCCAGGTGAACGCGAAATACTACCGCAGCAAGGACAAGATGGTCGAGCAGGCCGTCATGCTCAACACGCTCGGCAGAAATATGCAGGTCAAGCTGCCCGCCTCCGCCGCCGGCGTCGAGGCGATGGAGGAGGCCACCTACCGCGGCGTGTCGATCAACGCGACGGTGAGCTTCACCGTGGCGCAGGCGGTCGCCGTGGCGGAGGCCGTCGAGCGCGGCCTCGCGCGCCGGAAGGCCGAGGGCCTGCCCTGCGATGAGATGGCGCCCGTCTGCACCATCATGATCGGCCGCACCGACGACTGGATGAAGGCCGCGACCGCCGCCGAGGGCGTCACCGTCATCCCCGAGGCGCTCGAGTGGGCGGGCGTCGCCGTCATCAAGAAGGCGTACGCCATCTACAAGGAGCGCGGCTACACCACCCGGCTGCTGAGCGCTGCCAACCGCAACGTCTACCACTGGTCCGAGCTGGTGGGCGGCGACCTCTGCCAGACGATCAACTACAAGTGGCAGCAGCGCCTCAACGGCGGCTGCGACATGCCCGTGGAGGACCGCATCGGCGAGCCGGTCCCCGCGGAGTACCTCGCCGCCCTCGAAAAGCTCGGCGAGTTCCGCAAGTCCTACGACGAGGACGGCATGAAGCCGGAGGAGTTCGTCCGCTACGGCGGCTTTCACGACACGATCAAGACCTTCCTCGCCGGATACGACGATCTGGTCTGCCTCGTGCGCGGCTATATGATCTGATCCCCGTCGGATGACAGGGCCCTCCGGGGGGGGGGGGGCGGGGGGGGGGGGGGCCGCCGGCGGCGGGGGGGGACCGGCCCCCCCCCCC
>ENA-UOIV01001292-UOIV01001292.1-human-gut-metagenome-genome-assembly--contig:-C59-NODE-1292-length-21820-cov-27.754744_pt1 | contig 21820 bp, 20 predicted proteins | sample MGYA00242333_ERZ723880 | MGnify/ENA metagenome assembly ERZ723880 | reverse complement strand
GCGGCGTGCTGACCATGTCCGCGCGCTACACGGACACCCTGACCCGCGCCGACGCCGCGGAGATGCTCTGCGCCGCCATGGCCGTCCAGGACAGCCGCGAATAAACAAAACAGGCAAAAAGCCGCCCCAAACGGGGCGGCTTTCGCTGTTATCGGGGAATATTTGGTGCTTACTGTGCGGTGACGGGCGCCTTCTTCGCGGCGGCCGCGCCATATACCATGAGCACGGCGGCGACGGCGAGGACGATGGCGCCTGCGGCCTGCACGGTGTGGCCGGTGAAGCTCACGGTGGCGGCGTAGCCGTACACCAGCGCGGCCAGCGCGGCGATGAGCGAGATTATGCCCACCGTCATGGCGGCCTTCTTGCCGGTCAGGCCGAGTATGGCGGCGATGATGCCGAGCACCGCCGCGGCTATCATGAGTCCGTAGGTGACGATGCGGCCGGTCAGCTCCTTGGTGGTGACGACGGTCTGCTCGTCCACGGTCTTGTACGCGGCCTCAACGGGGTCCATGCCGCCGTCGATCTTGGCCTTAACGTCGGGGTTCTCGGCCAGGGTGGCGTAGCCGTCCTGCACCTGAGCCTCGCCGGCCTCGAACTCGTCGAGCTGGGCCTTGCCGTCGGCGAGCTGCTTCTCCGCCGCGGCCAGCTCGGCCTCACCGGCGGCTATCTCGTCGGCCGCCGCCTTGAGCTGGGCCTCGCCCGCCGCAAGCTCGTTTGCCGCGGCCTGGAGCTGGGCCTCACCGGCCGCGAGCTGCGCCGGGGCCGGGTCGAGCTTGGCCTTCGCCGCCGCGAGCTGCTTCTCCGCCGCCGCCAGCTTGGCCTGAGCGGCCTCGTACTCCTGCACCTGCTTGAGACCCTCCTCGTAGGGGGCCAGCTGCGCGGCGCCCGCGTCGAGCTGGGCCTTTGCGGCGTCGAGCTGGGTCTTGCCGGCGTCTATCTGCTTCTTCGCCGCGGCCAGCTTCTGCTCCGCGGCCTTGAGCGTCGCGGCCGCAGTCTCGTACTCGGTCAGCTGGGCGAGCCCGGCCTCATAGGTGTCTATGAGCGCCTTGCCCTCGGCCAGCTGAGCGGCGGTGGCGTCCAGCGTCGCCTTGCTCTCGTCAAGCTGCTTTTTCGCCGCGTCGAGCTGGGCCTTCGTGGCCTCGGCCTGAGCGCCGGTGAGCTGCCCGGCCTCCACGGCCGCGTTGTACTGCGCCAGCTTGGTCTCATACTCGGCCAGCTTGGTCTCGTACTGCTTCAGTCCCGCCTCGTACTTGGTGTTCCCGGCGTTGTACTGGAGCTTGCCGGTGTTGTACTGGCTGCGCATGGAGGCGAGCTGCGCCTTGCCCGCCTCATAGGCCTCGGTCTTTTCGGCGAGAGCGGCCTTGCCGGCCTCATATTCGGCCAGGCCCGCCTCGTACTCCTTGACGCCCGCCTCGTACTCCGCGAGCTTGGCGTTGTACTGCTCCAGCCCCGCGTCGTATGTGGCCTTACCGGCGTCGTAAGCGGGCTTCATGGCCTCCAGCTGCGCCTTGCCCGCCTCATAGGCCTCGGTCTTTTCCGCCAGCTGCGCCTTGCCGGCCTCGTACTCGGCCAGACCCGCGTTGTACTGCGCGAGGCCTGACTGATACTCGGACTTCTTGGCCGCCAGCGTGGCCGCGCCCTGCTCATAGGCCGCGCGCCCGGCGTCAACCTTGGCCTGTCCCGCGGCGTACTCCTCACGGCCAGCCTCGAGCGCCGCCTTGCCGGCCTCGTAGTCCGCAAGCCCCTGTTCATACGCCGCCTTGCCCGCCTCGTAGTCGGCCCGCTTGGACTCGAGCTGCTCCACTCCGGCGGCGAGGGTGTCGATTTGTGCGAGGGTCTCTGCTTTCTCCGCTTCCTTGGCCTGCTTGACGTCGCTGACGTCCGCGATGCCCAGACCCCCCGATACCAGCCCGAACAGACAAGCCAGGATCATCACGACGCTGCACGCCTTCAGAAGTTTTTGACCTTTCATGTCAGATAAATCCTCCCAACAAATTTTTTCAGGGATTGTTTTTCCGAACAGCCCTCTCTGTTCGCTACACATACTGGAGTATATGACAGACAATGTTAAAAAGCAAGCAAATAATATACCTAGCGTAAGGAAACTAACAAGCTGCCATATGATGACGCGCAATATATGTGCAACATGGAGAAAAGACTTGTGCAAGTAATACAATAAAGAAATCTTATATCGGCATTGACATATCCGCCGTGGGATGATAAGATATCATCCCACGAAAGTGGAGATCACAAAAAGCTGAGGTGAGCGCACGTGGAAGGCGGTTCCGGACGAAGTTGCGGAACAAAACGTAGAGGATACGGCGAAGCGGGCGCGCTCTCGGCTGCAAGGCTCTGAGCATGCCTTTTCTTCCGTGCGCGCTGCGCCGCCGTGTCCATTTGGATGCGGCGGCTTTTTGCTGCCCGGAAGGAGGGTATAAGCATGACTGTAACCGTACTCAAGGCCCTTCTGCAGGAGAAGAGGCTGAGGTCAATTCACGATGTCCTGTCCATGTACAACCCCGTGGACCTTGCGGAGCTCCTCTCGGAGCTGGACGACCGCGAGCTCGCCACGGTGTTCCGCATCCTCGACAAGCCCAAGGCGGCCGAGGTGTTCACGTACATGGATAACGACCTGAGGCAGGAGCTCATCAAGACCTTTTCGAGCGCCGAGATAAAGAGCCTTTTTGAAGAGCTCTACGCCGACGACGCCGCGGATTTCCTGAGCGACATGCCGGCAAACTTTGTGACGCAGCTCTTGGAGAACGTCGGCCCGGAGACGCGCCAGACTATAAACCACCTGCTGCAGTACCCGGACGACAGCGCGGGCAGCATAATGACCGTGGAGTTCGTGGAGCTGGACCCGGACATGACTGTGTCCGGCGCGCTGGAGAAGATACGCCGCGTCGGCATCGACAGCGAGACGGTGTACAACTGCTACGCCGTGAAAAAGCACAAGCTGCTCGGCGTCGTGACGGCGAAGGACCTGCTCACGCACGAGGGCAACGAGCCCATCGAGCCGCTGATACTCAGCGACTTCATCTCCGTCAAGACGACGGACGACAGGGAATACGTCGCGAACCTCTTCCGCCGCTACGGGCTCATCGCCCTGCCCGTGGTGGACACGGAGGGCTGCATCGTGGGCATCGTCACGTTTGACGACGCCATCGGCGTCCTCACCGAGGAGACGACGGAGGACATGCAGAAGATGGCCGCCATGGAGGCCAATACGGAGCCGTATCTCAAGACCCCGGTCTGGAAGCACGCCAAGCACCGCGTCATCTGGCTGCTGGTGCTGATGATCTCGGCGAGCATCACGGGCGCGATAATCTCGAAGTACGAGGCGGCGTTCGCGGCAGTGCCGCTGCTGGTGTCGTTCATCCCGATGATAATGGACACGGGCGGCAACTGCGGCTCCCAGAGCTCCACGCTCATCATCCGCGGCCTCGCCGTGGACGAGCTGCACTTTGCGGACGCGCTGAGCATACTCTGGAAGGAGCTGCGCGTCGCGCTGCTGGTGGGCCTGGCGCTTGCGGCGGTGGAGTCGGGGGTCATCATGATAAGGTACAACGACCCCGCGCTGGCGGCGGTCGTGTCGCTCTCGCTGATGTGCACGGTGGCCTGCGCCAAGGTCACGGGCGGGTTGCTGCCCATCGCGGCAAAGCGCCTCGGCCTCGACCCCGCGCTCATGGCCGCGCCGCTCATCACCACGGTGGTGGACACTGTGGCCATGCTCATATACTTCACCATCGCTACGGTGCTGTTCCACATATAAAGAAAGCGCCGCAGACAGAACGTCTGCGGCGCTTTAAATTTAGTTTGCGTCATTCAAGTTCCGGGGCGTTGACCTCGGAGGGGGCGCGGGCGGTGAAGCCGTTGTCGTTTATGTAGCTGAGCACGGAGGGGAGGCAGGCGTCCGTCGCGTCGCAGCAGAGGATGCGCGCGTCGAGCCGCGCGGGGCGGTACTCGAGGTAGGCGGTGATGAGCGAGGCGTAGGTGAGGCCTGTGCCGTTCTGGATGCAGTCCGTGTCGTAGTCCCAGAACACCAGGCCGTAGACATCTGCCACGTGTATGCAGCTCTCGTCATACTCGGGCGCGGCGGAGGCTATGAGCACGGTCTTGACGCGCGCGGCGTCCAGCAGGAGGGAGGATATCTCGGCGTACTCGGCACTCGGGTCCGCGGAGCAGAGCGCGCCGACGCTGTGGCCCTCGCCCACGATGCGGCGGACGGTGTCCGGGCTCTGGCGAATCTCGTCGGCGGTGAGGAAGAAGGCGGCCCTGACGCCGTACTCCACCAGAGAATCGAGCAGCGCAGCCGAGGGCAGGCCGACGAAGCTGAGGTAGACGATGCTGCCGGAGTCGGAGGCCGTGCCGCCGCCGCCCCCGCCGCCCCAGTTGCCGCCGCTGTTGCCGACATATGCGTTGTAGCGGCTGACCATGAGGGGCTTGGCGGCGGTGAGGAACTGGTCGTCCGTGAGGAACACGGAGCCGTCCTTGATGCGGCAGACGTCGCCGTATTCGCCGCCGTCGATGTAGGACCAGGTGAGGCCGTACTGGCCGCAGATGAAGTCGAGCGGGACGTATATCTGCCCGCCGCGGCTGACGGGGGTTATGTTGTAGTAGGTGCCGTTCCCGTCGTAGGTCTCGCCGGTGTTGAGGTCGAAGTAGAGCTGCTTGGTGGAGGAATAGAGCGAGGCGGTGTTGCTGCTCTGGTGGAAGGAGTTATAGACCTTGAAGTTCACAAAGACGGTGTAGGGGACATAGATGGTGGAGTTCTGCCAGTAGGGCTGATAAGTCAGCTCGAGCAGGTTGTCGTTTGTGGCGATGAAGCAGACGCCGGACCCGGAGGCTGAGGCGGCGCTCATGGCCGGGAGCAGGCAGAACACAAGGCAGACGATTAGGCAGAGCGAGAGCAGTCTGCGCATTGGATTCACCTCCAAAAATACTGCGGATATTCTACCATAAAAAAAGTATCGCCGCAAGGAAACAAAAATCGAAAAAATCTCTTGACATCTGACGCAGGATTTGTTATATTACAAAAGCCGCTTGTGGCCGAGTAGTTCAGTCGGTTAGAACGCTAGCCTGTCACGCTAGAGGTCGAGGGTTCAAGTCCCTTCTCGGTCGCCACTCCCCACGGTGCAAGCCGTGGGGAGAGCTATGCTGCTGTAGCTCAGCAGGTAGAGCGCATCCTTGGTAAGGATGAGGTCCCCGGTCCGAATCCGGGCAGCAGCTCCAAAGAGCACCTGACGAAAGTCGGGTGCTTTTTGTTATGCTCAGGACCGGGGACCTCATCCTGCGCCGCAGGCGCGTGCAATCGCGAGGTCCGGGTTCCCTGCGCATACGCAGTATGCGCAGGGTGGTTTCCCCGGTCCGAATCCGGGCAGCAGCTCCAGAAAGCACCTGACGAAAGTCGGGTGCTTTTTGTTATAATGTGCTATAATAACAGCAGTGGACCTTGTCCCTCGCCACAGGCGCGGGACGGAAAGGAGAACACATATGGATACAACTGAAAACGTCATTTACCTGGCCGGAGGCTGCTTCTGGGGGCTGGAGCAGCTGATGCAGTCGATACCGGGCGTCATAGACGCGCAGAGCGGCTACGCAAACGGCACCGGCGCGGAGGATGCCGACTACGAGACCGTCTGCACCGGCGAGACGGGCTTTCGCGAGACGGTGAGGGTCGAGTACGACCCGGAGCAGGTGAGCCTTGACGCGCTGCTGCTGGCCTATTTCTACGTCATAGACCCCACGGTGGAAAACAGGCAGGGGAACGACTGGGGCTCGCAGTACCAGACCGGCGTATATTACACGAACGACGCCGCAAAGGAGACGGTGGAGCGCATCGCCGGGATCGAGCGTGGCCGCAGCAGGGAATTCCACGTGGAGATAGGCCCGCTGATAAACTTCTTCCCGGCCGAGGAATACCACCAGAACTACCTTGAAAAGCACCCGGGCGGCTACTGCCACATCCCCCGGGACGAGATAGAGCTCTTTTCAAAGCTGCGCATAGACCCGGGCGACTACCGCAAGCCCGCCGCGGAGGCCATACGCGACAAGCTGACGGACGAGCAGTACCGCGTGACCCAGGAGAGCGGCACCGAGCGGCCCTTCAGCAACGAGTTCTGGGACAAATTCGAAAAGGGCATCTACGTAGACGTGGTCACCGGCGAGCCGCTCTTCTCCTCCACGGACAAGTTCGAGAGCGGCTGCGGCTGGCCCGCGTTCTCCAAGCCGATAGAGCAGCCCGCGGTGGTGGAGCTGGAGGACAACAGCCACGGCATGCACCGCACGGAGGTGCGCAGCAGGGCGGGGGACTCGCATCTGGGCCACGTCTTCACGGATGACCCGGATTCGCCCAACGGCGTGCGCTACTGCATCAACAGCGCCGCTCTGCGCTTTGTGCCATACGCCAAGATGGAGGCCGAGGGCTACAGCTATCTGAAATATCTCTTTGAAAACTGAGCGTGAACGCAAAAAATAGGGGAGCCCCGTCTGGGGCTCCACGTTTTTTGCCTGCGGCTCACTTTTCGTAGAGCGGCAGTATCTTCTTGATGAACTCGACGCAGCCGTCCTCGCCGAGCTTGTCGGTGTCGAGGCTGAGGTCGTAACCGGCGGCGTCGCGCCACTCCTCGCCGGTGTAGTAGTGGTAGTAGGCCGCGCGGCGTTTGTCCTCCACGCGGATGTGGCGGGCCACCTCGTGCTGGCTCCAGGCCAGGGAGTAGGACGCCACGCGCGAGAGCCGCGCCTCCAGCGGCGCGTGGATGAACAGCTTCAGGACATAGGGCTTATCCATCAGCAGATAGTTCGCGCAGCGGCCGAGGATGATGCAGTTTTCCGTCTCGGCCAGCTCCTTGATTATCTTGGCCTGAAAGCTGAAGAGGTTGCGCGTGGAGATGTAGTCGTCGCTGTCGGGCGGGAGTATCTCGCCCGTGTAGACCTTCTCGGCCGCTGAGAGCATCTGGCGCAGGCCGATGCGCTCGTCCGCCGCGCCGAACAGCTGCTCGTGGATGCCGCTGACCTCGGAGGCCTTGCGCAGCAGGTCGCGGTCGTAGTACGGCACGCCCAGCGCGTCTGAGAGCTTGCGCGTTATGTTGTGGCCGCCGCTGCCCGTCTCACGGGCGACGGTGATTACGAATCTTCCCATTTGACGCCTCCTTTTAAGCTCCGAGGTACGCCTTGCGCACCCGGTCGTCCTCAGAGAGCGCCGCGGCCTCGCCCTCCATGGAGATGCTGCCGGTCTCGAGCACGTAGGCCCTGTCGCTGACGGCGAGGGCCATCTTCGCGTTCTGCTCAACGAGCAGGATGGTGATGCCGCTCTTGTGCAGCTCCTCGATTATCGCGAAAATCTCCTTGACCAGAATGGGGCTCAGGCCCATGCTGGGTTCGTCCATGATGACCATTTTCGGGTCAGTCATCAGCGCGCGGCCCGTGGCGAGCATCTGCTGCTCGCCGCCGGAGAGCGTGCCGGCAAACTGGCGGCGGCGCTCACGCAGGCGGGGGGAGTGGTTGTAGACCATCTCCATGTTCGCGGCTATCTTCTTCTGGTCGCGGATGGAGTAGGCGCCCATGCGGAGGTTCTCTTCCACCGTCATGCGGGCAAAGACGTGCCTGCCCTCGGGGACGTGCGCGAGACCCAGGCTGATTATCTTGTTGGGCGCGGCCTTCTGCAGGTCCACGCCGTCGAGCGTCACAGAGCCCGTCGCCGCGTGCAGCAGGCCGGAGATCGTGCGCAGCGTGGTGGTCTTGCCCGCGCCGTTGGCGCCGATGAGCGAGACGAGCTCGCCGTCCGCGACGGTGAGGGAGACCCCCTTGAGCGCGTGTATCGCGCCGTAGTAGACGTTTATGTCCTTGACTTCAAGCATTTGTGACCCCCCTTATTCGCCCAGATACGCGGCTATGACCCTCGGGTTGGAGGCTATCTCCGCCGGAAGCCCGGAGGCTATGGTCTGGCCGTAGTCGATGACCTGTATGCGCTGGCAGACGTTCATGACGAGGGACATGTCGTGCTCGATGAGCAGTATGGCGATGCCGAAGCGGCCGCGGATGGTGTTGATGACCGAGAGCAGCTCCGCCGTCTCGGTGGGGTTCATGCCGGCGGCGGGCTCGTCGAGCAGCAGCACCTTCATGTCGGTACCGAGCGCGCGGGCGATCTCCAGCTTGCGCTGCTGGCCGTAGGGCAGGCTGGAGGCCAGCTTGTCGGCCTTGTCGGCGAGGCCGCAGATGTCGAGCAGGTCCATCGCCTTGTCCGTGGCCTCGCGCTCGAGGCGCCAGAACTTGGGCGTGCGCAGCGCGGCGTCGAGCATGCCGTAGCCGATGTCCTTGGTGAAGGCGGACTTGACGTTCTCGATGACGGTCATGTCCTTGAAGAGGCGGATGTTCTGAAAGGTTCGGGCGATGCCGGCGGCGACAAACTGGTGGGTCTTCTTGCCGTTGAGCGGCACGCCGTCGAGCAGCACGGTGCCCTCGGTGGGCTTGTAGACGCCGGTGAGCAGGTTAAACACCGTGGTCTTGCCCGCGCCGTTGGGGCCGATGAGGCCGACGAGCTCGCCCTTGTCTATCGTGATGTTGAAGTCCGAGACGGCCTTGAGGCCGCCGAAGGAGATGCCGAGCTTTTTTGTCTCTAGCGTCGGAACATGCTTTTCACTCATGCTGTGCAGCCTCCTTTGCGGCGGACTTTTTGCTCCCGCGCAGCTTTGCGGCCAGGGAAGAGGCCAGGCCCGTGAGCGAGAACTCATAGCTGCCGAAGATGCCCTTCGGGCGGAAGATGATGATGACGACCAGCACCAGCGCGTAGACGAGCATGGGGTAGGTGAACACGCCCTGCAAAAATCCGGGCAGGGCCGAGACCCAGGCGCCGTTCTTGATCTGGTAGTTGAGCACGTACATGATGACGGCGGAGAAGATGGAGCCCGTGAGCGAGCCCATGCCGCCGAGCACGACCATGACGACGACGAAGGTGGAGTTGAGTATGCCGCCGTTGGTGAAGGAGAAGCTGCTGGTCGAGAGCGAGGCGTTGGCGCAGGCGTAGAGCGCGCCGGCGACACCGGCGAAGAAGGCCGAGAAGGAGAAGGTCAGCACCTTGTAGTAGCTGGTGTTGATGCCCGCGGCGCTCGCGGCGATCTCGTCGTTGCGTATGGCGCGGATGGCGCGGCCGTACTTGGAGCGGATGAACATGAACATCAGCACGATGCAGACGATCGTGACGAGCAGCGCGACCCAGATGTACGTGACCTTTGCCGCGGTGCCGAAGCCGAGGCCGGTGGCGTAGAGCGAGGCCGAGGCGGAGCCTTCCGTGAGGCCGTTCTGACCGGCGAAGGGCAGGTTGTTGATGACGTTGACGATGATGAGGCCGAAGCCGAGCGTGATGATGGCGAGGTAGTCGCCCTTGAGCCTGAGCGCGGGGATGCTGACCACGGCGCCGATGACGGCGGCCAGCAGACCGGCGGCGATGATGCACAGGAAGATGATGGCGATGAACACCGCGCCGCTCTTCTCGTCATAGACCCCGGCGCGCTGGAAGGCAAGGCTCATAAGCGCGGCGGTGTAGGCGCCGATGGCCATGAAGCCGCAGTGGCCGAGCGAGAGCTGGCCGAGGAAGCCGAGCACGAGGTTCAGGCTCGCGGCTAGGATTATGAGATAGCAGCACTGCCAGATGCTCGGGACAAGGATGAGCTTGAAGCTGTCCGTGCCGCCAAGGGAGCCCGAGATCAGCATGAAGAGCGCAAAGAGCACAACGAGGACGGCAGTGTTGATGACGTATCCGCGTTTCTGAAGTTTGCTCATACCTTTTCACCCACATTCTTTCCGAGTATTCCGGCGGGCTTTATGATAAGCACCACGATGAGGATGAGGAACACGAAGGTGTCCGAGAGGCTGGAGCTTATGTAGCTCGTGGAAAAACTCTCGACAAGTCCGATGACCAGTCCGCCGAGCATGGCGCCGGGCACGATGCCGATGCCGCCGAGGACGGCCGCGACGAAGGCCTTGAGGCCCAGGAGCGAGCCCATGGTGGTGTACACCTTGGGATACTGCGCGACGTACATGAGGCTGGCGACCGCCGCGAGGCCCGCGCCGATGGCGAAGGTGGCGACGATGGTCGTGTTGACGTTTACGCCCATGAGTATGCTGGCCTCCTTGTCCTCGGAGACGCAGCGCATCGCGCGGCCCATCTTGGTCTTCTGCGTGAAGAGGTAGAGCGCGCACATGATGAGTGCACTGATTATTATAGTATAGATGGTCTTGTAGTCGAGCATGACGCCCGAGACGGTGATGCCGCCGCTGCTGAATATCTGGCTGGCAATCTTGGGGTCGGGGCCGATGGCCGGAATGGCCTGGGCCAGGTTCTCAAGCAGCAGGCTCATGGCTATGGCCGTGATGAGCGCGGACATGTTGGTGCCCTTCTTGCGGACGGGGCGGTAGGCTATGAGCTCGACCGCCACGCCCACCAAGGCGCAGATCACAAAGCCAAGTATGACCGCAGTCCAGGCCGGCAGGCCCGCTGCGGTGAGTATGGGCACTGTGAAGACCAGCGTGTAGCCGCCGACCATGATGAAGTCGCCGTGCGCGAAGTTTATCAGTCTGATGATGCCGTATACCATCGTGTAGCCGAGCGCGATGAGCGCATAGACGCTTCCCAGTCTCAGTCCCACGAATAGAGTTTGTAAAAAGGTCCCCATAAAATCCTCCGCCTTTCCTCTATATACTTATACAGCGCCTCCCCGCCGCTTTTTACACGGCGGGGAGACGCCGCTTGCTGACATCTCCCCTGTGGGTTGGGAGAGTGGGAGTGGGAGGATCAGGTGAGCTCGTCAGCGGAGATGGTGGTTTCAAGACGCTGCGAGACAGTGCCGGTGGCATCGTCAACGTAGTACTCGATGATCGCGCCGCCCTTGGTAGGCGTGCCGGTCGCGTCGAGGGAGAAGGTGCCGGTGACACCGTCATAGACCACGCTGGTGTCGGCCATGGCGTCGCGCACAGCGGCGATGTCGTCGGTGGTGCCGGCGGTCTCGATGGCGGTCTGGACTATGAGCAGGCAGTCGTGAGTCAGAGCCGCGAAGGACATCGGGGCGGTGCCGTACTCGGCCTCGTAGGCCTCGACGAAGGCTGCGGTGGCCTCAGAGGGGTCGGAGGGGTCATAGTGGTTGGTCCAGAACACGTTGTTGAAAGCGGTGAGGTCGGTGCCCTCGGATATGTAGTCGAGCGTGCCGTCAAAGCCGTCGGCGCCCATTATAGCGCCGGTGTAGCCGGCCGCGCGGGCCTGCGGGATGAGGAACGGGCCGACAGCGTCGTAGTAGTAGATGGCGTAGACCAGCTCGGCGCCGGCGCTGACCATGGCGGCCCACTGGTTGGTGAAGTCCTGAGCGTCCATGGTGGCGGTGGACTCGGCGGCGACTATCTCGATGCCGCGCTCCTCGCAGGCGGAGGTGAAGCTGGCGACGAGGCCCATGGAGTAGGTGTCGGCGCTGCACTCAATGGTGCCGACCTTGGTGTAGCCCATGCTGGCGACGTAGGCAGCGGCGATATCGCCCTGGAGGCTGTCGCGGAAGCAGGAGCGGAACACGTAATCGTCCTCAGTGGTGATGGAGTCCGCCGTGGCGCTGGGGGTGATGAGGATGACGCCTTCCTCGTTGGCGAGGCCGGTGATGGCGCTGGTGCAGCCGGAGGTGGCGGCGCCGACGATTATCTTGATGCCCTGGGATACAAGGCTGTTGAAGGCGTTGACGCACTCGGTGTCGGTGCCCTGATCATCGGCTACGACCATCTCGACCTGCTTGCCGAGGATGCCGCCCGCCTCATTGATCTGGGAGATAGTGAGCTCGAAGCCCTCACGCATCGAGTTGCCGTAAGCCGCGAGACCGCCGGTCATGGGTCCGATGAGGCCTATCTTCAGGGTATCACCCGAAGAGCTGCTGCCGTCATCGCTGGGGCTGTCGCTTACAGAGCCGCCATCGCTGGGGCTGTCGCTTACAGTACCCTCGTCCGTGCTGCCGCAGGCCGCGAGGCCGAGCACGAGGCAGAGAGCCAACAGGATAGAGAGCAATTTCTTCATTTTCATTGTGTTTCCTCCTCTACGATTGATCTTCCATATCCCAAATAGCACAAGGGAGCGCGAACGTATCCCGTTCACACTCCCTTGTGTTGCGTTAAATATTAATGAAATATCCTCGATTTGTCAATCGCCAAAGCGCATTAAAATTTGACGCTTTAAATAGCTAATTTTGTGTGACTCCAACATATAGTTTTAATTAACCAAACGTTTAGCTGCTCCAAGTGGTCTAACCAGAGGCGGAGGCTCAGAAATGCCGATTATCGCGCGTATAAAAGCGGTATAAACGGAAACTGCGCAAAAAATAAGCCGAGTGTTGAAAAAATGTGTTTGACATTTAACGATACCTTTGTTATCCTTGACAGTAGAAAAGGTGTTTTGGCAAAGCAAATTGGGCAGAAAAACAACTGGTTTACAGAGGGGGATTTGAATGAGAGACCTGAAGCACCTGATTTTCTTTGAAGACCTGCTCCAGGAGGCCAATAACGACCTTGTGAAGCAGGCCAAGGGCGAGGGGAAGCGCGCCTTGGGCTACACATGCTATTTCATGCCGGAGGTCCTGCTTGATCTGCCCGGCTGCTTTGGTGTGAGGCTCCGCGCGCCGAGGTGCACCTCGCCGGACATCGCAACTTACTACATGTCCGGCCGCACCTGCCACTACGGCCGTAGCCTGCTGGAGCGCGCGCTCGAGGGCGGCTACAACTTCCTGGACGCCGAGATGGCCACGGAGACCTGCACCGTGACCTGCCGCTTCCAGGAGCACATGCAGATGATGGACCTCATCCAGAACCCGGATTTCTTCTGCGAATTCACCGACGTGCCCTTCAAAAAGACGGAGAACAGCTATGAGCACTACCGCGAGCAGCTGCGTGCGCACGTCCTCAAGCCGCTGAGGGAGAAATTCGGCATCGACACCTCGGACGAGGCGCTCATGCGCACGATCGAGGAGCACAACGAGGTCTGCCGCCTCATAAACGAGATCGGCAACTACCGCAAGATGGATAACCCCACGATCACGGGCTACGAGTTCCACGTCATCCAGCTGGTGACGCTGGTGTGTCCGAAGTACCTGATCCTGCCCTATCTGCGCGAGACGGCGGAGGAGCTGCGCAAGCGCGAGGCGGACCCCAAGCCCTGGTTCCGCTGCAAGGTCATGCTCTCCGGCTCCGAGAACGACGACCCGGGCTTCACCAAGCTCATAGAGGGCTGCGGCGCCATGGTCGTTGCGGACCGCTACTGCTACGGCTCCATGCCGGGCAGGGAGGAGATAGTCGTCGCCGAAGGCCAGGAGCCGCTGGACGCCATAGCGAGGCACTACCTGAAGACCAGCATGTGCCCGCGCTTCATGGGCCAGGACGAGATGCGCGGCCGCAAAAAGCAGCTCGCGGACATCGCGAGGGAATACCGCGCCGACGGCATCATCGTCGAGAGCAACAAGTTCTGCGAGTACTGGAGCTATGAGCGCACGATAAACACCATAGTCCTCCAGCGCGACTTCGGCATCCCGGTCTGCTCCATTGAGAAGGAGTACATAAACAGCGCCTCCGGCCAGCTCCGGACCCGGTTCCAGGCGTTCATAGAGAGCATCGAGATCAAAAAGATACAGGAGGGCAAGTGAAGATGAAGATCAAAAACATTAAGAAACTTGCCCGGGATTTCTGGTACGGCAAGCCGCACGGAGAGCGGCGCCTGGGCGACCTGTACATCCCCAAGACCGGCCTCTACAAGCACCGCGAGTGGCGCGGCTTCAAGGACACGATGTACTACTTCAACCGCATCTGGCTCTACAACTACGGCATGATGGTGCACGACGTCATGAAATACGGCGGCGTGGTGAATTTCGCCAAGGGCGTCTGGCGCTACCGCTGGGTGGGTCAGACCTACCTGACCGTCATGCACTGGTTTGACCGCGGCTTCGAGGGCATGCGCGGGCCGGCGCTCGCCGCCTCCGCCTGGCATTACAGGGCCATGGTCAACGAGACGATAAGGCAGTTCATGCGCATGTTCTCCGCGGACGCCAATATCCACGGCGGCAAGCGCAACGAGCTCTGGTACAGGACCCCTGCACACGACGAGACCGTCGCGGGCGCCATCTTCTACCCCTGGCGCGACAGGATGGACGACGTGCCGCTGCAGATGGTGCCGTACTTCGTCACCTGCCACGTCAACTGCCACACCGTGCTCAACTACATAGACGCCGCCCAGTCCATCGGCCTGCCCGGCGACCCCTGCCCGATGTGCCAGGCCGAGGCCGGACTCTCCATCCTCGACGACATGCCGGATTACTTCCCGTTCCTCGTCACCTCGAACGAGGCCTGCGACGGCTCCGTCGGCACGAGCATACTCCAGGACTGGGCCTACGACAAACCGCTCTTCGCCATGCCTCAGCCCATGCAGTTCGACGACCCGCTGGTGCAGGAGCACTGCCGCCGCGAGATCGAAGAGTGCTGGAAGTTCATCGAGGAGCAGACGGGCATGCCGTTCGACTACGACGTGTTCGTGAGCTACATAGAGAAGTACAACAAGCTCACCGTGTTCGAGCGCGAGAAGTGGGACGTCGCGGCCAACACGCCGTATTACCCGATAAACGGCGTCGCCCAGGCGCTCTACCGCATCTACTACTCTCAGGCCGGCTGGCGCGACATCTGGGCGCAGACCGACAAGCGCGTCAAGAAGATAATGTACCGCTGCGTGGAGAAGAAGATAAACACCTTCCCGGAGACCCGCCACCGCGTGCTGGCCTGGAGCTGCGCGCCGCTCTACTACTCCCACTGGTGCACCTGGGCCTACAACTGCTGGGGCCTGAACACCATAATGAACATGGACTCGCTGATGTTCGACATCGTCATGCGCACGGACACGAAGGACCACCTCATGGAGGACTTCACGCTCTACAACGAGTGGGCGCCCATGCGCCGCATGGCCGTCGGCGGCTACAAGCACATCTTCGAGATCTGGGAGAACATGGAGCGCTTCAACTGCGACATGGTCATGATGTACGACCAGGTGCAGTGCAAGGGCATGCAGGGCATCACCGGCATGTTCGAGGACGAGTTCCGCAAGCGCAATATCCACGCCATCTGGATGCCGCACGCGCTGCCCGACAGCCGCACGGTGTCGCGTATGGAAATACGCCGCATAGTGAACGACTACATGTTCACCGTCATGCACGAGGAGCCGCTCGACCCGTCGCTGCTCGAGTTTGACGACTCCATGAGCTGGTAAGGGGGGCAGGAAAATGCGGAAATTCAAAAAGACTCTGGGCATAATCGCGGGCATCGGCGCCGCGGTTTACGCGGGCCTCTTCGCGGTGTTTTACTTCGACCTGGACGGCAAGGCCCTGTTCTATGTGGTCGAGCCGTTCCTCAAGAAGCACTACGACGGCATGGAGCGCCGCGATATCCTGAAGCAGAATTACGACATCGGGAAGTTCCCGAAATACGAATACGACGTGAAATAAAGAGGGGTAAAAGATGAAATATTACGGAGGATGCGACGTCGGCTCCACCTACACGAAGGCCGTTATACTCGACGAGACCGGCAAGATGGTCGCCAACACCACCATAAGAAGCAAGGTAAACTCCGAGCAGAGCGCCATCATGGCGATGGACGAGGTCGTCTCTCAGGTCCCCGAGCTGCACAGCTCCAAGGACCTCGCCTACCTGATAGGCACCGGCTACGGCCGCAACAAGGTGCCCTTCGCGGATGAGAACATCTCCGAGATCAGCTGCCACGCCATGGGCGTGCACGTCACCGACCCGAACGTCCGCGCGATCATCGACATCGGCGGCCAGGACGTCAAGGGCATCAGCATCGACACGGACGGCACGGTCAAGAACTTCGCAATGAACGACAAGTGCTCCGCCGGCACGGGCCGCTTCTTCGAGGCCATGGCGAACGCCTTCGAGCTGAGCCTGCCCGAGTTCTCGAACCTGAGCCTCACCGCGAAGAACGTCATCCCCATCACCGCGCAGTGCACGGTTTTCGCCGAGTCCGAGGTCATCACCCTCGTCGGCGAGGGCAAGCCGACCGACGAGATCGCGGCGGGCATCGAGATGGCCGTTGCGAAGCGCTGCTTCGTCATGGCGAAGAAGGCGGGCGCCACCGACAGCATCACGCTGACCGGCGGCTGCGCGAAGAACGAGGGCCTGAAGGAGGCCATAGAGCACGTGCTGAAGCTGAAGGTCATCAACCTCAAGACCGACCCGCAGCTGATGGGCGCGCTGGGCGCCGCCGAGTACGCCAGGCAGAAGGGCATGGCCAAGGGCGCATAACAGCTCCATAAACACGGGGGCTGCTGCAAAACGGAAGTTTGGCGGCAGCCCCTTTTGCTTTTCGGCAAAAGCCGCCCGGCGCGCGGCCTCTTGCAAAACGCGGCGTCTTTTTGTAAGATGGTGCGGAACAAAGCATTTTCAAGGGAGGACATACATAGATGATAGACGAAACGATCCTGCAGCAGGAGCAGGAGGCCTTCCTGCGCGACACGCTGCAAATGCTGCTGGCTCAGGACAGCCCCACCGGATTCACCGGGCGGGCGGTGGACCTGGCCGAGGGCATCGCGCGGGACCTGGGCTTTGAGACCCGCCGCACCAACAAGGGCAATCTGTTCGTGAACGTGCCCGGCCGGGAGAGCGGCCGCCGCGTGGGGCTCTGCGCCCACGTGGACACGCTGGGCCTGATGGTGCGCTCGATAAGCGACAGCGGCTTGCTGATGGTCACCCGGGTGGGCGGACCGCTGATGCCCACGCTGGACGGCGAATACTGCCGCATCTATACCCGCGCGGGCAAGGTGTTCACCGGCACGGTGCTCTCGCTCTCGCCGTCGGCGCATGTGCAGGACGACGCCGCCACCCGCACCCGGGACGAGAAGAACATGGCAGTGCGTATCGACGAGAAGGTCCGCAGCCGGGAGGATGTGCAGGCGCTGGGCATCGCCCCCGGCGACTACGTCTGTTACGACCCCAAGACGGTCATCACCGAGAGCGGGTTCGTCAAGTCCCGCTTCCTGGACGACAAGGCCAGCGCGGCCTGCCTGCTGACCTTGCTCTGGCGTATGCACCACACCGGCGAGCGCCCGCGATACGACACCTGCATCGGCTTCACCGTGCACGAGGAGGTGGGCCACGGCGGCTCCACCCTGCCTCCGGTGGACGAGCTGCTGGCCGTGGACATGGGCTGCATCGGCGAGGACCTGTCCTGCACGGAGTATCAGGTGTCCATCTGCGCCAAGGACAGCAACGGCCCCTACGACTACGGCATGGTCAGCCGCCTGGTGAAGCTGGCCGCCGACAACGGCGTGGACTGCGCCGTGGACATCTACCCGCACTACGGCTCCGACGTGGCCGCCGCCTGGGAGGCAGGCATGGACGCCCGCGCCGCCCTGATAGGGCCGGGGGTGCACGCCTCGCACGGCATGGAGCGCACGCATCTGGACGCGCTGCGGGCCACGCTCAAGCTGGCAGGATTGTATCTGGAACTGGAGTGAGGGCAAAAATGCAAAAATCCGGGGCCTTTTGGGCGTTTGCCGCTCAAAAAGACCCCGGAAATTGTTCCGGCGTGTCGCTCTTGTGTGCGCATCCCCGCGCGGGTCATTTTTCCTCGAACAGCTCCAGCTTTGAGTTGAGAATGCGAATTATCTGTTCCGCAAGCTGGTCCGGGTCGAGCCCGGGCTCGCCGCAGTGCTTTAGCAGTATGCCGACTAGGCCGAAGGTGAGAAAGTCGAGCGCGATGTCCGCGTCGCCGTACTCGGCCCGGAAGGCCGTGGGCCTGCGCCGCGCCAGCTCCTCCAGATAGGAGCGCGCGGCCTCGCCCAGAATGCGCTGGATCTGTTCGTGCCTCTGCGAGTTCATCAGCTTGCGCAGCAGGGTGTAGTTTTCAGCCGTGGAGCGGATTAGCTCGGCGAGCGCTTCCTGGGGGGAGGCCGCGGCGAGACTGCGCTCCACCATGTGCGCCACCGCCTGACGGGCGCACCACTCCACAACGTCCATTATGTCCTGAAAGTGATAATAAAAGGTCTGCCGCGAGATGCCGCAGTCCTCGATGACAGCCTTGACCGTGACCTTGTCTATGCCGCGCTGGCGCACAAGAGAATTGAAACTCTCTGCGATGGCAGCCTTCATATCCAGCGCCAAAATACCGCCCCCTTTCGCGCATTATAACACAGCGCCGCGCGCGAAAGCAAACCAAAAAGCGGCACAGATGTGGTATAATGTCTGAAAAGGAGGGATAGGGTATGGAGTATATCAAGCGCCTGGCCTCGCCCGTGGGCGAGCTGACCCTCGCCTCGGACGGCGAGAGCCTCACCGGGCTCTGGATTGCGGGGCAGAAGTACCACTCGGCGGGCCTCGCGCCGGACGCCGCGGAGGCGCAGCTGCCCGTGTTCGCCGCCGCGGCCGAGTGGCTGGACCGGTACTTTGCCGGGGAGAGCCCGGAGCCGGGGGAGCTCCCCCTCGCGCCGAGGGGCAGCGGGTTTCGCCTGAGCGTCTGGCGGCGGCTCCTGGAGATACCGTGCGGGGCGGTCACGAGCTATGGCGAGATAGCGCGCGCACTGGACGCTCCGGCGCGGGCCGTCGGCGGCGCGGTGGGGCACAACCCCATCTCGATAATCATACCCTGCCACCGCGTCGTCGGCTCGGACGGCGCCCTCACCGGCTACGCCGCGGGCCTAGACGTCAAGCGGCGGCTGCTGGAGCTCGAGGGCGTGAGACTTGAACAAGGCCCGCGCGGGTGGTATACTGCGTGAAAAAGGGGGTTGCGCCTTGAAGCGTCTCGGAGTCAAAACTGTCGTCATCCTGGCCTCGGCCGTTTTCATATGCGGCCTCGCCGTCGGCCTCGTCGGCGCGCTGTCGGACAGGTCGCTCATAACGGCGGTGGGCATAGTCATCATGGGCATCGCGGTCCTGATGCGGAAGTTCCTCAGCTTCTGCCCTCACTGCGGCGCCTCGCTGGCCAGGGCGCGCAGCAGCGCCTGTCCCTTCTGCGGCAAAAACGTGTACAAGCCCTGATGAGCGGCGCCCCGGTCCAAAACGGACCGGGGCGTTTTTTGCTGCAACGGGGCGGCCTGACGGCGGGAGAGAGCTAGCGCTGGTCGCTGACCGTGGCGGAGCTGTTGCTCGCCTCCAGGGCGGAGAGCGGGTCGTAGGGCGCGCCGGTGAGCGTGCCGGAGAGCAGCGCGATGTCCACCGCGTTGGCCGGCAGGCCCCAGGAGTTGCCCGAAAAGAGGAATATCGCCCGGTCCACCACATAGCCGCGGGTGTTGTAGCAGACGTTGTCCATGAACGTCCCTGTGGAGCTGGGGTTGAGATACGCGGGCTGGCGCAGGGTGTGGAAGATGTTGCTGCGCACCAGCAGGTTGGTCGAGCCCACCTGCGTCACAAGGCCGCGGTTCACCACCCAGGTCGAGGAGTCGCCCGCCTGGTCCGGGCCGTAGATCTGGCAGTTGAGCACCTGGTTCCCGTCCCCGGCGACCTGAATGAACTCGACGGGATAGGGCTGGTCGCTGGTTATTGTGAGACCGTCCAGGGTGTCGTCCCCGCCGGTCAGCAGGAAGGGCACGATAGGCGCCTTGAGCAGCACCTCCGCCCCCGCCGTGCCCCGGATGGTCACGCCGGGCTTATTCACGACCAGCTGCTGCGTTATGGGATACGTGCCGCGCAGGACGTGGATGGTCCCGTCGGGCTCCACCGCCGCGAGCGCCTCGTCGATGGTCTGGAACGGCGCCACCTGACTGCCGTCCCCGCCCGCGGCCGCGTCGGACTGGACGTAGAGATCATAGGGATTCGGCTGGACGCTCCCGGTGGCTCCGGTCGGCCCGGTGGGCCCCGTGGGTCCCGTCGCCCCCGCCGCTCCCGTGGGTCCGGTTGGCCCGGCGGCTCCGGGCGCTCCCGCCCCCGTCGGTCCGGTGGGCCCGACGGCTCCCGCAGGCCCCGTAGGCCCGGTGGGCCCCGTCGGCCCGGACGTGATGTCCCCGGCCGGACCCGTCGCTCCGGTAGCGCCCGTGGGCCCGGTCGGCCCCGGAATGCCCGCGGCCCCCGTCGGCCCCGTAGCGCCGTCCGCGCCAGATGGCCCCGTGGGTCCAGTGGGTCCCGTCGGCCCCGCAGGCCCTGTGAGACCGGGCGGCCCGGCCTCTCCCGACGGCCCCGTAGGCCCCGGCACCGCGCAATAACAGCAGCAGTCATCCTCCCGGCAATTATATCGCTTCATAGAACCCGCCCCCCAATTTTGAGCCTTGCAGTATTCTATGCCGCCGGAGACACGTCTGTTAAAACATGAGCCGGAGACTTGCCGTGTGTGGCAGCCTCCGGCTCGTTTGTTATCTCATGCGCAGGATTTTCTCCGCCTGCCGTTTTGCAAGGGCGAGGTATTTCCTGTAGTATCCCTCGTTGACCTCGCCGTATTTGTTGCCGAGAAAGACCCATTCGCAGTACTCGTGGAGCAGGAAGCGCTCAAGGGTGCGGCGCCATTCCTCGCTTGCGATGCCCATCTCCTTGAGCAGATTGTCGTAGTAATACTGTATCGCAAATTCCCTGTCTGCCTGCGTCATATAGAAAAAGGCGTTTTCATCCTCCTCGCCGTGGGCGATGAGGCGCGCGAAGGAGGCGGGGGAGGGGAGTATGCCCGCAAATTCCCAGTCTATCAGCACGGCCCTGTCCTCCGAGACGAGGACGTTGAACGGGAGCAGGTCGTCGTGGCACAGGGCCCTTGGCACGGAAGCGTACTCGTCCAGAAATACCGCGTATGCCGCCTCGAGCCCGGCGTCGTTGAGGTATTTCCCGCGGTGCTCGCGGTCTTTCAGGCTCTTTTCAAACGTGTACGCGCAGCCGGACAAAGCCCCGTCGTTCCAGGTGGCTTTTTGCATGTATATCAGGGCATCCAGCGCCAGAGTCAGCCCGCGCCGACTGCATCTGCGCAGGTCGGAGCCCTCCACGAACTCCATGAGCAGGTATGCCTTGCCGTCGATGTCGGCGGTCTGATAAAGCGCAGGCACGCTTCCGCCGACCTTGGGGAGAATGGCCCGATAGACCTCGGCCTCGTACTCCTTGGCCTCCTTCAAAAGGTATACGGCGCCGCCGCAATCGAGCTTCCAGACCCGGTAGGGCTCTCCGTCCTCCTCATGCGCCAGCTGCGTGACGACCGGCCTCGCAGCGCGCAGCAAGTCAAAATGCCTGATTATATCGTCCGCTTCCATGTGAAGCCCTCCATGCGTTTAAAAAAATAAGGGCCGCGACCATTGCAAATCGCGGTCCTTATATGGGAAGCGTTGACAAAAAAGATACCCGGATTAAAAATAAGAATTTCGGGTTGGCATGAGTCTGCTTTCATTTTTACATTGCAATTCGGGTGTCTCGTTTTGGAATTTCAAATTTCATTCTCTGTTCTCATGCCTTTATTTGATCAAACCACTGTCTTTCAGTAAAAGCTCTAAATCGGTGCCCTTTACTTTTTTTATAGCGAGCTTCAGCAACTCTTTTTCTGCAAAGGGCAATTCCGCTTCCATTAACGGTTTTTTGTCAATTGCATAATAGCAGGCCCGCAGAATCTCACGCACATCGTATTTACTGCCCCAAACTTCCGGTACACCGCGGTCAATATCCAGCAAGGTATAGACAGACTCCATACCCGTGCGCATGGAATACTCGGTAGTGAAAATGGTATCCCGCGGTGTTTCGGCAAATTGACCGATGAAAGCGAAGTTCACAGCGCCGTCCGGCACTACTTTCGGGCGATCGGATTCTTTTCTCGGCTGGAAAAAGGCGTTGATATACGGCATAAAACAAG
>ENA-UOIV01001287-UOIV01001287.1-human-gut-metagenome-genome-assembly--contig:-C59-NODE-1287-length-21871-cov-4.262789_pt1 | contig 21871 bp, 15 predicted proteins | sample MGYA00242333_ERZ723880 | MGnify/ENA metagenome assembly ERZ723880 | reverse complement strand
ATTCGGGACCTGCGAGAGGACCGCGACCTGACCCAGAAGGAGATTGCAGACTATCTCCTGTGTGACCAATCCCTCTACTCCAAATACGAACGCGGGGAGCGTCCCCTACCCCTGGAGCTGGCCGTACGCCTGGCGCAGTTTTACGGTACCAGCGTGGACTACCTGGTAGGACTGACCCGCAATAAAACGCCCTACCGCTGAAACAAGCCCTGCCGCAATCCGGAACGGTGAAGACCACTCCGAATTGCGGCAGGGCTTTTGGACGTCAGGGTATTTATGACAGCGTACCGGCCAGGGCGATGGGAGACAGAATCCGCTTCTCCCAGGACAAGGCCAGCTCCTGGGCCGCGTCGGCCCGGGCCGCCAGAGCGGCGGTGAAATGGGAATCATGGATGGAGTCCAGATTCACCCGCACATTGAAGAGGGCTCCCAGCACCGCCGTCCGGGCCAGCATGGCGCCCACCATACCATCGGTTACAGCGTTGGGATTTCCCCGCAGCACCACCGTCTCCAAGGCAGGAAAGAGAGACGCCACCGTCTCGGCCACCTCCATGGGTACCTGTGCGGCCTCCTTCAGGCCCTCCTCCATGGCGGCTTTCCGGGCAGCCTGCTCCTCCGGCGTGGCCTTGGGCATAGCCAGGGCCTCCATATACCGGTCAAAGGCCCGGCTGTCCCGGTCCACGGCGCACAGCAGCTTCTGGCGCAAGGGGGGGAGCTCCTCCAAAAGGGCCGCCATCTCCTCCTGGGCAGCGGCGTACTTCTCCCGCCCGGCTGTGAGATGGGCCACCATCTCCGCCAGAGCCGCAGCCAAAGCCCCTGCCAGGGCGGAGACGCTGCCGCCGCCTGGGGCCGGCGCGTCGGAAGCGGTCACCTGGGCAAATTCCGAAACACGCAGTTGATTCAGTTCCATACTCCGCCTCACAGTCTGTTTTCCAGCACCTGGTCGCCGTTGAAGCCCTCCAGCTGCAGGTAGTAGGCGGCGCAATCCAGCAGCGCCTGCTGAGGCACCAGGCCCACAATCTCGCTGCCCAGAACGTTCACACCATACCGCCGGGCCTCCATCTTCACCGTCTCAAACACCCGGTACATAGCAGACTGGGTGAAATCCGTCAGATTCATAGACACCTGGGCCAGATTCCGGTCCTCCAGGTGAACGCCCATGGCTTTGCAATAGCGGAAGCCGCCATTCATGTTCCGGATGGTCTTGGCAATGGCGGAGGCGATCTCCACATTGGGGGTGTCCAGGTTGATGTTATAGGCGATGAGGGGCATCCGGGCGCCGATGGCCGTCACGCCGCCGGTGGGGTGGATGGTGGCGGGGCCGTAGTCGGGCCGCCACATGGGGTCCTTCATCTTTTCCGCCATGCCCTCAAACTGGCCCTTGCGCACATCGGCCAGATTGGCCCGGTGGGGAGCCGTGGCAGACTTCTCATAGAGGAAGAAGGGCTGGCCAAAGCGCTGGGAGGCCAGCTGAGCGGTCTCCTTGGCAATCCGGTCTGCATCCCCCACCGTGGTGTTGCGGATGGGGATAAAGGGCACCACGTCCACGCAGCCCATCCGGGGATGCTGCCCCTGGTGCTTGGTCATGTCGATGAGCTCCACAGCCCGTCCGATGGATTCCACCACTGCATCCCGCAGGGGCTCCGGCTCGCCGATGATGGTGAGCACACAGCGGTTGTGGTCCTGGTCCCAGGTGTAGTCCAGAAGCCGGACCCCAGGCTTGCCCCGGAAGCAATCGCAGAGCTTTTCAATGACAGAGAGATCTCTGCCCTCGCTGAAATTGGGTACACATTCCAAAATCTGATTCATGATGTTCTCGCCTTTCTATAGTTTATTCCATATGAAGTCTGTTTGGCTTCCCCCGGGGGAAGGCTGGGCGCTGCCGCGCCAATGTGGGACAAAGGCGGTGTGTTCAGCCTGAGGTTTGCAGCCGGGTGGAAAAATCTGTCCCTGCAGGGGTTGGCAAAAGGGAAAATTTGGAGTATTGTATATATAAACGTATGTTTTACTTTAGGCCTACGGCCGGGTTGTGGCAACCACACCTCGTTTGATTACGGTTTTGGCCAGGTTTTGGCCGAAGCGGTAGAAGATGTAGTCCAGATTGGGGGCGTCCCAGATCACCAGGTCCGCCTGCTTTCCCACCTCCAGGCTGCCCAGGCGGTCGGCCCTGCAGATGGCAGCGGCGGCGTTCAGGGTGGCGGCGGTGAGAACCTCCTCCGGCGTGAGGCGGTAATTCCAGCAGGCCAGGTTCATCACCAGCTGCAGATTCAGACTGGGGCAGGAGCCGGGGTTGAAGTCCGAAGCTACGGCCACCGGCACCCCGGCGGCAATCATGTCCCGGGCCCGGGCATAGGGCTTGCCCAGATAGAAGGAGGTGGCCGGAAGCAGCACCGCCACAGTGCCCCCCTTCGCCAGGGCGGCAATGCCCCGGTCTGTGGCGGCAATGAGATGCTCGGCAGAGACTGCCGAAAGGGCGCCCGCCAGCTCTGTGCCGCCGATGGCGTCAATCTCATCGGTGTGGATCTTGACCTTCAGGCCGTGGGCCAGAGCGGCCCCCAGGATCTGCTCCGATTCCGAAGCGGTAAACACCCCGGTCTCGCAAAACACATCGCAGAACTCCGCCAGGCCCTCCCGGGCGACCAGGGGGATCATCTCCTCCGTCATGAGGCGGATGTACTCGTCCCGGCAGGCTTTGTACTCCTCCGGTACGGCGTGGGCCCCCAGATAGGTGGCTGCCAGCTCCACCGGCTGGGTCCTCCCCAGGCGGCGGATCACCGCCAGCTGCTTCAGCTCCGTCTGCCGGTCCAGGCCGTATCCGCTCTTGGCCTCGCAGGTGGTGACGCCCAGGCTGAGCATCTCCTCCAGGGCCGCCCAGGCCTTCTGGACCAGGGCGTCCTCACTGGCCTGCCGGGTCATGCGGACGGTGGAGAGAATGCCGCCCCCTTGGGCCAAAATGTCCAGGTAGGGCACCCCCCGGCGCTTCATGGCCAACTCATGCTCCCGCCAGCCGCCGAAGACCAGGTGGGTGTGGGCGTCCACCAGACCGGGCGTCACCAGGCGCCCGCCTGCATCGATGTGCCGGGCCCCCTGGAGCAGGTCCGCCGGGACCTGGCCGTTGCCCAGGGCCGTGATGACCCCCTCCTCCGCCACCAGGTACGCCCCGGAGCGCTGGGAAATCCGCCCCTGGTCCGGGCCCGCCGCAGCGGTGCGGCCCAGGGGGGTGGCCAGAAGGCCGATGTTGGAAATGACCAGACGGTTCGCCATACTCATTCCCCCAGAATTTCCCGGATCATCTCCATATCCGCCACCTGGGGCACGGTGATGTGGTCCGTCTCTTTGAATTGTTCGTTATACAGGCCCACCGCCTCCAGGGCGTTCTCATTCCGGGCCCAGGCGCGGCGGGACACGCCCACCATAGTATCCCAGGGCATGGCCATGCGCAAAATGGTATCCACCCGCTCCGAGCCGTCCAGGACCATGCCGAAGCCGCCATTGACGGACTTGCCAATGCCCACGCCGCCGCCGTTGTGCAGCGCCACCAGGCTCATACCCCGGGCGCAGTTGCCGGCGTAGCACTGGACCGCCATATCGGCCATGATGTTGGAGCCATCCTTGATGTTGGAGGTCTCCCGGAAGGGGGAGTCCGTGCCGCCGGTGTCGTGGTGATCCCGGCCCAGCATAATGGGGCCCACTTCCCCGTTGCGGACCATTTCATTGAATTTCAGGGCAATCTTCATGCGGCCCAAGGCGTCCTGATACAGGATGCGGCACTGGGTGCCCACCACCAGCTTGTTCTTCTTGGCGTCCCGGACCCAGACGTAGTTATCCCGGTCCTGATAGCGCCGGTTGGGATCGATGCAGCTCATGGCGGCGGCATCGGTCTTGTCCAAATCCTCGGGCTTGCCGGACAGGCAGCACCAGCGGAAGGGACCGTAGCCATAGTCAAAGAGCTGGGGACCCAGGATATCCTCCACGTAGGAGGGGAACACAAAGCCCTCCAGATCATTCTCCCCGTTCTTGCAGACCTCCTTCACGCCGGCGTCGAAGACGGCCTTGAGGAAGCTGTTGCCGTAGTCAAAGAAGTAGGTGCCCCGGTCATGGAACTTGCAGATCATCTCATAGTGATGGGCCAGGGATTGATCCACCAGGGCGCGGAAGCCTGCCGGGTCCTCTGCCAGCATCCGGGTGCGCTCGGCAAAGGTGAGGCCCTGGGGGCAGTAACCGCCGTCGTAGGGCACGTGGCAGGAGGTCTGGTCGGACAGCAAATCCACCGTCACATTCTGGTCGTACAGGTATTCCAGCAGATCCACCACGTTGCCATGGTAGGCGATGGCGCAGGGCTCCTTGGCGGCCAGCTTTTCCCGGGCCATGGCCAGCGCCTCGGGGAGGCTGTCCGTGACCTTGCTCACCCAGCCCTGGCTGTAACGAGTCTCAATCCGGGACATATCCACCTCGGCGACCAAAGCCACAGCCCCGGCAATCTCCGCCGCCTTGCCCTGGGCGCCGCTCATGCCGCCCAGGCCGGAGGTGACATACAGCCGCCCGGCCAGGTCCTGGTCCTTGGGAATGCCCAGCACCAGCCGTCCGGCGTTCAGCAGGGTGTTGAAGGTGCCGTGGACAATGCCCTGGGGTCCGATGTACATCCAGCCGCCTGCAGTCATCTGACCGTAGTTGGCCACGCCCATGGCGGCGGCCCGGTTGAAGCCGGCCAGGTTGTCAAATTCGCCCACCATAAGGCCGTTGGTGATGATCACCCGGGGGGCCATTTTGTGGGACCGGAACAGACCCAGAGGGTGGCCGGACATGACCACCAGGGTCTGCTGGTCGGTAAGGGCCTCCAGGTACTTTTTGATCAGGCGGTACTGCATCCAGTTCTGGCAGACCTGGCCGGTCTCGCCATAGGTCACCAGCTCATAGGGGTACAGGGCCACGTCAAAGTCCAGGTTGTTGTCAATCATCACCTGGAAGGCCTTGCCCTCGGTGCAGTTGCTCTTGTATTCGTCAATGGGCTTGCCGTGAATGGCCCCGGCGGGGCGGAAGCGGTAGCCGTAGATCCGGCCGTGCTCCTCCAGCTCCTGGGCGAATTCCTTTGCCATGGCCCGGTGGTGCTCCTGGGGGATGTACCGCAGGGCGTTGGCAATGGCAAGCTCCCGGTCATGGTCACTCAGCTTGGACTCCCGGCGGGGGGCACGGCGGATGCCGGGGACAAAGGCGGGATATTCGGGCAGCTCCCGGTCCAGCTCAAACACTTTTGCATTCAAATCCATGGTATAACCTCCCAGATGTCTTTACAGTTCAATTTCCCCGGCGGCCTTCTCCACAGCGCGGACCAGGCTGCCGTCCCGAAGCACCGCCTCGCAGCGGTTGATGTCCTCGTACAGGGGGCGGTCATCCTCCAAAGTGGCGCACACGGCGCGAATGGTCCGGTAGGCAGGGGCCGTTCCCTTGCCCAGACGCTCCTGGCCGCCCAGGAGATCCACCGCCTGGCAGGCGCACATCAGCTCCATAGCCAGAACCCGGCGCACATTGCCCAGAATCTCCGCCGCCTTCCGGGCGGCGATGGTGCCCATGCTCACATGGTCCTCCTGCCCTGCGGAGGAGGGAATGCTGTCCACACTGGCGGGGTGGGCCAGCACCTTATTTTCCGATACCAGAGCCGCCGCCGAATACTGGACGATCATGAAGCCGGAGTTGAGGCCGCCCTTTTTCACCAGGAAGGCGGGGAAGCCACCCAGGTTGGGGTTCACCAGCCGCTCCAGGCGGCGCTCGGAGATGTTGGCCAGCTCCGACAGGGCGATGCCCAAAAAGTCAAAGGCCAGAGCCATGGGCTGACCGTGGAAGTTGCCGCCGGAAATGCCCTCCATGGTCTCTTTGAAGATGATGGGGTTGTCGGTGACGGCGTTCATCTCGATTTCCACTTTGGACTTTACGTAGTTGATGGCGTCCTGGCTGGCCCCATGGACCTGGGGCACACAGCGCAGGGAGTAGCCGTCCTGGACCCGGATCTCCCCCTGGCAGGTCACGTTGCCGCTGCCGAAGAGGAGGTTGCGCAGATTGGCCGCCGTCTTCATCTGCCCATCATGGGGGCGAACCGCATGGACCCGGGGGTCCAGGGCGTCCTCCACACCCCGGTTGGCTTCGAAGCTCATGGCAGCGGCGATGTCCGCCGCCTTCATGAGGCCGATGGCGTCGTAGACTGCCAGAGCGCCCACGGAGGTCATGGCCTGGGTGCCGTTGATGAGAGCCAGGCCCTCCTTGGCCACCAGCTCCACAGTGGGAATCCCGGCCCGCTCCATGGCTACGTCCCCTGGCAGGACCTCTCCTTCATACTCCGCCTGGCCCAGGCCCAGCATGGGCAGCACCATGTGGGACAGGGGGGCCAGGTCGCCGCTGGCGCCCAGGGAGCCCTTCTGGGGAATGACCGGCGTAACGCCCCGGTTCAGCATGGCCACCAGGGTCTCCACCAGCTCCAGACGGGTGCCGGAAAAGCCCTTGGCCAGGTTGTTGACCCGCAGGAGCATGATGCCCCGGGCCACATCCCGGGGGAAGGGGTCGCCAGCTCCCACGGCGTGGGTGACAATCAGGTTTCTCTGGAGCTGCCTGCACTCGTCCTGGGTGATGGTCACATCGCTGAATTTCCCAAAACCGGTGGTAATCCCATACACCACGGCAGCCTCGTCCACCAGCATATCCACCACCTGGCGGGACTCCAAAATGCGCTGCTTGGCCTCAGGGGCAAGGGCCACCGGGGCGTTGTCCCGGCAAACTGCCGCCAGCTCCTCCAAGGTCAGTGTATGGCCGGTGACCAGAATTTTTTCCATGCTTCAGCCTCCCTGTTAAATTGCGCCTTCGGCAGAATCCAATGGGGGCCGGCGCGGAGATCCGCCCGGCGCTTCCCCCGGCCTACCCGGCGCGAGAACCGCTATGTGATAATTGTATACGATTTTCCGAAAAAATCAATTCCCTTTTGGTGAAAATTTCCAGCAAACCCGGTATTTTTTCGAATTTCTGCCAATTTATTTGGGTAGGCCAGTACAGAATTACCTTATTTTTATGCATCGCAATTTGCATAAAAATCCGCAGGCGCTCCAGCTCTTTGGGGAAAAATCAGCAAAAAGCGAGAAAAAATGCCGCCTGGGCTGTATGGGCGCGCCGTCCCGGGACCCCAGGTTGTTACAACCAGGGCAGGAATCGCATCTGTGCTCATGAATTTCTGCAGGGTCGGTTCCCCAAAGGAAGCCGGTCAAAGTCCCGGGTGGGCGCCTGGCAGGCGCCGTTTTCGCAGAGGTAGTACACCGTCCCCTGCTCCGGTACCGGATAAGACGCCGTAAAGGGAGCGCATCGGGCCAGCTGGGCCTCGTTCTCCGCCGTCTTGACCAGAACGGACAGATCCTCTCCGCCCTTCGTCCGGAGGTAGACCTCCAGCTCCCGGGGAAGGCCCTCGGCTGCGGCGCAGACCAGCTCCCGGTGGGGGGACAGGGCCTTTGCTATGGCCAGCAGGCCGAAGCTGCTCTCTATGGGATGCTCTGCCGCCGCCCCGGCCAGGAAGCGAAGCTGTCTGTGGGCTGCCTCCCGCCAGCGCACCTCCCCGGTGAGGTCTGCCAGAGCCTGCAGGGCCATCGCCGCCGCCGAATTCCCGGAGGGAATGGCTCCGTCATAGACCTCCTTGGGCCGGGCAATGAGCTGCTCTCCATCCCTGGGCGTGATGAAATAACCGCCCCGGTCCCGATCCTCAAACAGCTCCACCATTTGATCTGCGCGGAATACGGCCTCCTCCAGATAGGCGGCGTCAAAGCTGGCCCGGTACAGCTCCAGAAGGGCCAGGGTGTAGACGGCGTAATCCTCTAGCTGTCCCTTGTGAGCCGCCTCACCAGCCCGGTAACGCAAGTACAGGCGGTTGCGCTCATCGGTCATCCGGGTTCGGATCAGTTGGTGCGCCCGACACGCCGCCTCCAGATAGCCCCTGTCCAGAGTCCGGGCCCGGGTCAGGGCCAGGATGGTCCAGGCATTCCAGGACAGCAGCACCTTGTCGTCCAAGTGGAGCCGGGTTCGCTCCCGGCGGTAACGGGCCAGCCGCCGGAGGCGTGAGTCCTCCGCCGCCCAGGCTTCCTCCTCCTGGCCAATGCGGTTGGGGATGCTCTTTCCTTCAAAGTTCCCTGCCGGCGTTATGCCGTAGCATCTGCAAAACGCCTCACCGTCCTCCTTCCCCAGGACGGCCTGGACTTCCTCCGGCGTGAAGGTATAGAACTTCCCCTCCTCCCCCTCGCTGTCCGCATCCTGGCCGCAGAAGAAGCCTCCCTCCTGCCCCATGAGCTCTGCGAGCATATAGTCCGCCGTGCGGCGGGCCGTGTGGGCATACCGGGGCTTGCCGGTGACCTCATATGCCCGCAAATAGGCCAGGATCAGCAGGGCATTGTCATACAGCATCTTTTCAAAGTGAGGAACCAGCCATTTCCGGTCTGTGGCATATCGGGAAAAGCCGCCGCCGATCTGGTCCTGCAGTCCCCCATGGGCCATGGCGTCCAGGGTGCGCTCCACCATAGTCAGAGCCTCCGGCGACCCTTCCGCTTGAGCATACCACAGAAGAAACAGCAGATGGTGGGGCGTGGGAAATTTGGGGGCGCGTCCAAAACCGCCCCACACCGGGTCGAACCGCTGCCGGAACTGGCCGTAGGCCCGGTGCAGCAGGGCCCGGTCCGGCTCCCCTTCCTGGGAGGGCGCTTCCCGGCTGAGCAGCTCCGCCACCCGGTTGCCGGTCTCCAGAAGGCCCTCGCGGTTTCCCTTCCACAGCCCCGCCGCCCGCTCCAGCAGCTCCAGCAGCCCCAGGTGGCCGGAAACGCCCCGTTTCGGCAGGTAGGTCCCGGCAAAAAACGGCTTCTGCTCCGGCGTCATCAGGATGGTGAGGGGCCAGCCGCCGGAGCCGGTGAAGGCCTGGCAGGCCTCCATATACACCGCGTCCACATCGGGCCGCTCCTCCCGGTCCACCTTGATGCTGATGAAATCCCGGTTCAGCGCATCGGCCACCTCTTCATCCGCAAAGGACTCCCGGGCCATCACATGGCACCAGTGGCAGGTGGAGTAGCCGATGCTTAAAAACACCGGCTTGTCCTCCTGCCGCGCCCTCCGGAACGCTTCCTGGCACCAGGGATACCAGTCCACCGGGTTATCCCCGTGCTGCAAAAGATAGGGTGACTTTTCCTGACGCAATCGATTGGCCATACCGGCTCCTCCTTCTCGATTTCCCTTCCATGGATTTTTCCAAATGAAACCGCCCTGGCAGCGGGGGAAGCAAAAAGCGCTCCCGCGCCGGTGCAAACAGGTCAGCTGGGTTCTGTTCCGTTTAGATTGCCCCGTTTCCCCGAAAAAAAACGGCGGGGAAGGAGGCCCCGAAGGGTCTCTTCTCCGCCGGGCTGGGGCGCAGGACTTCTGATGCCGGAAGCTTTTCCGGAATGCGCGAAAGCGCCGTGGCCCTTTGGGCGCAGGCAGCGTCGCGCGTGGGCTTCATCCGTAAGGCAATGTCACGCAAAAGCTTGCGCCGCCTGGGGTGTCCGTCACGGTGATGTAGCCCTTTTCCCCTTGGGTCATTTCAGGACTACGTTCTCCTTCCCCAGAAGGGCGGTGAGTTCCTGGAGCATGTCCTCCTGAAAGCCGCACATGTTGCCACGGCGAACCTGGGTGTCGGCAAAGTACAAAAGCACGGAGCTGGTGCCTGGGAACATGTTCAAAATCGCCCGGGTCTTCCGGTACTCCGGTACTGCCTCAGAGGCAAGGCGGAGATACAGCTTGCCGCTCCGGGCAGGCTGGGGCCCCTCCTCCGGGAGGTTGCCGTCTGCATAATCCAAAATAGACCGGACCCGGTTCACCACCACCTGGGGGTCCTTCTCGTCCCGGATGGACAGGCGGCCAATGACCACCACGGCGGCTCCCTCCTGAACCAGACTGCCAAACTGGGTCAGGACGTTGGAGAAGGTCAGCAGCTCCATGGAGCCGGTGTCATCCTCCAAGGTGACATAGGCCATCATGGAGTTGTTCCGGGTGGTTTTCAGCCGGACCTTCTGGATGATCCCGGCCACGGAGACGATGGACTCGTCCTCCACCGTCCGCTCCTCATCCATCAGGCTGCCAATGGGCAGCACATGGGTGTTTTTCAAATAGGGCCGGTAATCGTCCATGGGGTGGCCGGAGAGGTACAATCCCGTAGTCTCCTTCTCCATGGCCATGCGGTCCGCCCGGCTGATTTCGTTCATTTTGGGCACTGGAATGCCAAGGCTCGGTCCCTCCTCCTCCAGCATGGCGAACATGCCCAGCTGGCCCTCCACATTCCGGCGGCGGCTGTCTGCCACCGCCTCCATGGCAGGCTCATACATGGCCAGCAGCTGGCTGCGGTAGAGGCCGAAGCAGTCCATGGCCCCGCATTTGATGAGATTTTCCACCACCCGCTTATTGAGGTCCCCCTCCTCCATGCGCTGGAGGAAATCCTCCAGGGACTGGAAGGGGCCGCCGGAGGTCCGTTTGGCCACCATGGCGCGGATGAGGCCCCGGCCCACATTCTTCACCGCGCCCAAGCCGAAGCGGATGCCCTCCGGCTCCACGGTAAATTTGTCTGTAGAATGGTTGATGTCCGGGGGCAAAACCGGGATCTCCATCTCCTTGCACTCGGCAATGTATCCGGCGATTTTCCCGGCGCTGTCCAAAACGGAGGTCATAAGCGCCGCCATATACTGGCGCGGATAATAATACTTCAGGTATGCCGTTTGGTAGGCCACCACGGCATAGCAAGGCGTAATCACCAAAATCCACGATTTCGTCATAGACAGACTGGGCCACTGCCTCCGGCACCCCCTGGGCCACTGCGCCAGGAATGCCCTGCTCCTGATCCCCGTAGACAAAGACGTGGCGCTCGGCCTCGATGATCTTCTGCTTCTTTTTGGAGATGGCCCGGCGGATATTGTCCGCCTGACCCATGGAGTACCCGGCCAGGGTGCGGAAAATCTCAATGACCTGCTCCTGATAGACGATACAGCCGTAGGTCACCCGGAGAATGGGCTCCAGCAAGGGGGTTTTGTACGTGACCCTTTGGGCGTTCTGCTTGTTTGCAATGAACTTGGGAATGGAATCCATGGGACCGGGACGGTACAGAGCCACAATGGCGGTGAGGTCCTCAATGGAGGTGGGCTTCATGCTCACGCAGACCCCGGTCATGCCAGCGGATTCCATCTGGAACACGCCCTGGGTCTTCCCCTCGGCCAGCATGGTATAGATATTGGGGTCATCATCGGGAATGTGGGCCATGGAAAATTCCGGTTCTGTTTTTCGAATCTCCGCCTCCGCCTCGGCAATAACCGTCAGGTTCCGCAGGCCCAGAAAGTCCATTTTCAGAAGGCCCAGCTCCTCAATGGTGGTCATGGGGTACTGGGTCACCACGGTGTCGTCATTTTTGGACAGGGGCACATAATGTTCCACCGGCAGCTTGGTGATCACCACACCGGCGGCGTGGGTGGAGGTGTTTCGGGGCATCCCCTCCAGAGCCCGGGCCGTATCAATGAGCTTTTGGACCCGCTCGTCCCCATCGTACATCTCCTTCAGCTGGGGGGAGGTCTTCAGGGCTTCGTCCAGGGTGATGTGGGGGGTGGAGGGCACCAGCTTTGCCACTACGTCGGTCTCCCCATAGGTGAAGTTCAGGGCCCGGCCCACATCCCGGATGGCGCCCCGGGCGGCCATGGTGCCAAAGGTGACAATCTGGGCCACATGGTCAGACCCATACTTCCGCATCACGTATTCGATGACCTCGCCCCGGCGCTCCTGGCAGAAGTCCGTGTCGAAATCCGGCATACTCACCCGCTCCGGATTCAAAAACCGCTCAAAAATCAGGGTGTACTTCATGGGGTCCACTTCTGTGATGTGCATACAGTAGGCTACTATAGAGGCCGCGCCGGAGCCCCGCCCAGGCCCCACGGGAATGCCTGAGTCCTTGGCATAGCGAATGAAATCCCAGACAATCAGGTAGTAGTTCACATACCCCATCTTGCTGATGACGTCAATCTCATACTCCAGACGCTTCCGGTAGGCCTCCGGCGGGTCCGGATACCGCTCCCGGAAGCCCTCCATGCACAGCTTGCGGAAATAGGCCTCGTCGGTGAAGCCCTCGGGCCCCGGGAAGGAGGGGAGCTTATACTGGTTGAAGACAAATTCCACATTGCACCGCCGGGCAATGTCCACGGTATTGGCAAAGGCCTCTTCGGCGTTGGGGAACAGCCTGCGGAGCTCCTCCTCGCTTTTGATGTAGAATTCCTCGGTCTCAAACCGCATCCGGTTGGGATCGTCCACGGTTTTGGCCGTCTGGACGCACAGGAGCACGTCCTGAATTTTGGCGTCCTCCTGGCGGAGATAGTGGGCGTCGTTGGTGACCACCATGGGCAACCCCGTCTCCCGGGCCAGGCGGCACAGCTCCCGGTTCACCGTCCGCTGGGCCGCAATGCCGTGGTCCTGGAGCTCCAGGTAGAAATTGTCCGGGCCGAAAATCTCCGCCAGCTCCAGGGCATAGGCCTTGGCGGCGTCAAAGTCGTCCTCCATCAGCCTCCGGGGGATGGCCCCCGCCAGGCAGGCGGACAGGGCGATGAGGCCCCCCGCATGCTGACGCAGCAGCTGCAGATCCACCCGGGGCTTGCCGTAAAAGCCATGGAGAAAGCCCTCAGACACCAGGGTGGACAGGTTGGCATACCCCTCCATATCCTTGCACAGCAGGACCAGGTGGTAGGACTCGTTGTCGATCCCATGGACCCGGTCGGACATAGCCCGGGGCGCCACATAGACCTCACAGCCGATGATGGGCTTCACCCCGGCGGCCTTGGCAGCCTTGTAAAAATCAATGACGCCGTACATGACGCCGTGGTCCGTAATGGCCACCGCCTCCTGCCCCAGCTCCTTCACCCGGTCCACGAGGCCGCCAATGCGGCAGGCCCCGTCCAGGAGGCTGTACTCCGTGTGCACATGCAGATGGACAAATCCCATTTTTATCTCTCCTCCTGTGGCCGCGCCAGTTCCATGAGCCGCCGCAGCCGGTGGCTCATGGAGGACTTGGTGATGGGCGGGTCCATGAGGCCCGCCAGCTCCGTCAGATTGGACTCCGGATTCTCCAGCCGGGCCCTGGCCGCCTGGAGGAGCTTCTCCGGCAGGGACTCCAGACGGCCCTGCTCCTCCAGAAGCCGGATGGCCGCCAGCTGCTCCTGGGCGGCGTCCACCACCTTGGAGGTGTTGGCGTCGTCGCAGTTGCAGCGGCGGTTGACCTTATTTTTCAGTTCCTTCTCCAGCTTGGCCTCCATGATCCCCATGGCGGCCAGGGGCGCGCCCAGGAGGGTGAGAAAGTCCTCAATGGAGTTGCTCTGCTTGAAATACAGCACACTGCTGCCACCCCGCTTCGTCAGCTTGGGATAGACCCCCAGCATCTCCTGGATGAGGGGGGAGGTCTCCCGGCTCACGAAACTGTGGGAGGTGGTGAGCTCCAGGTGGTAGCCCTTGGCCGGATCCGTCACAGAGCCCCCGGCCAGAAAGGCGCCCCGGAGGAAGGCAATCTTGCAGCAGTCCTCCTCCAATACCCCCAAATTCACGTGGAGCGCCACAGTGTCCTCCCGGCTGAAGCCATAGGCCTCCAGAATTGTCCGGAGTTTGCCGGGATCCCAGATGCCAAAGCACCGTTTCGTGCCCAGAGCCTCCGGCATTCCGTCAAAGGAGAAGCCGAAGGCCTTGCGGAACAGCTTGGGAAGCAGCTCCCCCAGCTCCCGGCTCTCTGTGACGATCCGCACCCCATCCCCTGTGAAGGTATTGCAATACAGGAGGATGCCAAAGCACTGCGCCAGGGCGCAGCACCTTTGGGCCGGTACCGTCCGGCACAGCTCGCTTTTTACTTGGCCTGAAAAGGACATAATTCTGTCTCCTTCTATTTCTGGCGCAACGCCTAGGGGGCTTGCGCATTCCATCGGTCTTCCTACCCTGCCCCATGTTCTGTTCCCGGCAGGCCATTCTATCGCCCATCGCTCAGGCGGGCAGGGGCTCAGAGGCGGACCACCTCGGGCTCCAGGGAGATGCCGGAGGTTTCCAAAACCCGCTTTTGAACGTGGGCAATGAGGGCCAAAACGTCCGACTCCGTTGCGCCCCCCAGATTCACCACAAATCCGGCGTGCTTGGCGGAGACTGCCGCGCCGCCAATTTGGGTTCCCTTCAGCCCCGCCTGCTCAATGAGGGCGGCGGCATAGCCGCCCACAGGCCGCTTGAAGGTGGAGCCGGCGGAGGGAAGGTCCAAGGGCTGGGAGGCCTTGCGGCGGGCCATGAGCTCCTGCATCCGCTGGCGGATCTCCTCCGGCGCGCCAGGCGTGAGGGCAAAGGTCCCGGCCACAATGACCCGGGAGGTGCCGGTAAAGGCGCTTTTGCGGTAGCCGAAGCCCTGCTCCTCCCCTTCCAGCGTATGGTGGATCCCCTCCTGGTCCAGGAACTCCGTCCGGACTGCCACCTGGCGGATTTCCCCCCCGTAGGCGCCGGCATTCATATACAGGCCACCGCCCACGGAGCCGGGAATGCCATGGGCAAATTCCAGGCCGGACAGGCCCAGATTGGCGGCAAATACGGCGGCTCTGGCCATGGAGACCCCGGCCAGGACCCGGATGTGGACGCCGTCCACCTGCTCCAGGCCGTCCAGGCAGCCTCGGGTGCAGATGACCAGCCCCCGCCGCCCGGCATCAGCAGCCAGCACATTGGTACCGGAGCCCAAAATGGCCGGCTGCAGCTGCCGTCCATGGGCCCAGCGGAGAAGGCGGGACAGCTCCTCCACACTGCGGGGGAAGGCCATCACCTCACAGGGACCGCCGATCCGAAAGGAAGTATGTTGGGCCAGAGGCTCCTCCATCCGCAGCTCCGTCTGAGGGAAGGCCGCCTGAATTGCCTGCTGTAACTGTGTCATTTCGCTCATAAACGCCTCCGGGTGTCTGAGATATAGTCGGTGATACTATATCATATCCCGCCGGGTTATGCAAATGCATCCCAATCGCAGTCCTGGAAAAAAAGAGGGGGGGTGCGCTCAAGCCCGGTCTTGCGCTCTCCCCAGGCTCTCTGGAAGTTAGCGGGAGAAGGGATTCTCCCCGGGATACGGGAGGGAGGCGGGCTGGTTGTAGGCAATATCCGCCACACCCAGGTAGCGGAAGACCTCGTACATGGTCTTGCCGCAATGGGCGAAGGCCACAGCGCCATGATGGGGGTAACGCTTGGCCAGGAGCACATGGCGGTAGAACCGGCCCATGTCATGGATGGCGAAAATGCCGATGCCACCGAAGGAGCGGGTGGCCACAGGCAGAACCTCGCCCTGGGCGATGTAGGACCGAAGATCCCCGTTGGAATCGCATTGCAGCCGGTAGAAGGTGATGGGAGAGGCGGCAATGTCCCCCTCCAGGGTGCCCCGGGTGAAGTCCGGCGTGCCGCCGTCCTCCAGAAGCCGGTTCTGGATCAGCTGATACTTCACCGCCCGGCTGGCGCACATCTTGCAGGCGGGGGTGTTGCCGCAGTGGAAGCCCATAAAAGTATCCCGAAGGACATAGGGGAACTTCCCCGCAATGTCCTCGTCATACAGGGCCTTGGGCACCGAATTGTTGATATCCAGGAGGGTCACGGCATCGCCGGTGACACATGCGCCGATGTACTCGGAAAGGGCCCCATAGATATCCACCTCGCAGGCCACGGGAATGCCCCGGGCAGCCAGGCGGGAGTTCACATAGCAGGGTTCAAAGCCGAACTGCTCCGGGAAGGCGGGCCAGCACTTGTCGGCAAAGGCCACATACTTCCGGGCTCCCCGGTGGTTCTCCGCCCAGTCCAGCAGGGTCAGCTCGAACTGGGCCATCCGGGGCAGGAGCTCCGGATAGTTGTTTCCGGTCACGCCCAGCTCCTGGGCCATGTCGGCGCAGACGGCCTCGATCCGGCTGTCGCCGGCGTGGGCCTTGTAGGAGACCAGAAGGTCCAGCTCGGAGTTCTCCTCCACCTCCACACCCAGCTCATACAGGCCTTTGATGGGGGCGTTGCAGGCGAAGAAATCCTGGGGACGGGGGCCAAAGGTGATGATCTTCAGGTTCTTCACGCCGATGACAGCCCGAGCGATGGGGACAAACTCCCGGATCATCTCCGCGCACTCCTGGGCTGTACCTACGGGATAATCGGGGATGTAGGCCTGGAGATGACGCATCCCCAGGTTGTAGGAGCAGTTCAGCATGCCGCAGTAGGCGTCGCCCCGGCCATTGATCAGATCGCCGTCTCCCTCGGCAGCGGCCACGTACATCACCGGGCCGTGGAACCGCTTGGCCAGAAGGGTCTCCGGAGTCTCCGGGCCAAAATTGCCCAGGTATACCACCAGGGCGTTGCACCCGGCAGCCCGCACATCCTCCAGGGCCTTCAGGGCGTCTGTTTCATTTTCCACGGTGACGGGGCAGTTGTACAGCCCCTCCCCGTAGGCCTGAACCACCGCCTCCCGGCGGGAGGTGGACAGGGCGATGGGAAAGCAGTCCCGGGAGACTGCAACGATGCCAAGCTTCACTTCTGGTATGTTGTTGAATTTCATGGTGATCTTCCTCGTTTCTCAAAATGGATCTGTGTAATTATGAACAGGAAATCTCGGACCTCCAGTCCCTCATGGCCTGCCCAAAGGCGGCAATCACAGGTAGAAGCCGCCCGGCCAGAGCCTGGCCACCGTCCGGACCGTCGGCGTCGGCCCGGTCGCACCAGCAGCACAGCATGGCTCCGGCAGGCTGGGGAATGACCGTGTCCCGGTCAAACACCCTGCCGTCAAAGCCGCGGACCTGTTCGGCGTGGCTCTCCCAGTCCTTCTGACCGGCGCCGCAGTAATACCGGTGATTGGCATTGATCAGGTGGAACCCCGCTTCCGCCAGGGTGGCGGCGGAAGCAGGGCGGTAGCCCTCCCAGCCGGCAATCCAATACTGGACCCAAATCCGGCTGTCGATGGTTCCATAGGTTTCCTTGTCATCATGATAATAAATCCCGTCGTTGAATGCCATGGGGACCATGCCATTTTGGGCAATCCGCTCAGCCAGGCCGTTGACGAAGGAGACAAAATGCTTCATGTCCCCATTGTGGTAGATGAGGTCAAGACCCATGGTCCCCAGATCGTTGGCAAATTCATCGGCGCAGAAGTTGAAAAAGCGGCAGCCCCTTCCGGCAAAATAGGCGGCATATTGCTCCGCCAATGCCAGCCCAAAGGCCACAGCCTCAGGATTCCCCAGGTTCAAAGAGCTGCGGGAGCCGGGATAGCGCAGATGGGGAAAGTGCTCCAAAATGGCGCCCATGTGGCCGGGCATATTGAGGGCGGGAATGATTTCCACACCCACCTGCCGGGCATAGTCCAGGATTTTCTCCATGTCCTCCTGGGTGAGGTACCGGCCGGAGCCGTCTGGAGCCTTGTCCTCCTGGCAGTAGCCGTCCCCCAGAGCCGGGGTCAGGTCGTAGACGCCGTAGGGGGTTCGGACCACCCTGTCGCCAGGGGCAAACCGGAAGCCCTGGTTGTCGGACACATATAGCTGCATCATGTCCAGCCCCTCTCGGGACGCCCCACCCAGCAGCTTCCGGATGGCCGGAACTCCAAAGTATTTCCGCCCGGCATCCAGGAAAAAGATGCCTAAGGGCTTGTTCGCCGCCGGATTCATGGCAGCAGCTCCCCGATGTCCAGGTTAACCCCCTCCAGGAGCACCGGAGCGCCCTGGGCGGCCTCGCTGCTCTCCCTGTGGGCCAGGAGCCACTTGTTACAGGCCCAAAGGCGGCGGTCCTCCTCATTTTTGGGGGAAATCTCCGGCCTGGGACCGTTGGTGCCCAAGGGGAGCACGATGAGAACCCGGAAGCCCGCTCCCTTTTTGGCAGAGCAGGGGGCGTAGTGCAGCGTGGTGGCGTAGACCTCCACCAGGGCCCCGGCTGGGCAGTGGAAGGCTTGAACCTTGGACGTATCCAGGCGGCCGTCTTCCATATCCTCCCGCTTGGCAACCAGCAAAATGAAATCCCGGCTGCCCAGGTTCAGCTCGCTGTCCCGGTGGTACTCCAGGCAGTTGAGCTTCGTATTGTGGCCATTGCACCAGCCCAGCTGGATGGGCATGCCGCCGTAGACGCCTGCCGCCAGCTCCCTGGCCACGGGCAGCTCCATCAGCTCCTTTTGCAATGGCACATACTCCACCGCCTCCGGCAGGGGCGTGGCCGCCTCCAGAGTCTCCAGCAAAGGTTTGCAGTCATAGCCGGTGATGACCTGGCCGTAATTTTGGAAAGCCGGGTCCAAAACAGATAAGATATTCAAGTGGTTTCTCCTCCTTCACGTATCCAGCAGGCTGGGGAACAGAGCCTTGCAGGCAGGGTAAATGTTCCGGAATTGCTGGTAACGGGCCTCATACCGGGCCGCCAGCTCCGGGTCCGGGCGGACAGTCTCCGACACCCGGACCAGCCTTTGGCAGGCTTCGGTCACATTGGCAAAGGCGCCGCAGGCCACCATGGCAAGCATGGCGCCTCCCAGGCCAGGCCCTTGCTCCGATGCCACGCTGTCCAGCTCCACCTGCAGCACGTTGGCCAAAATCTTCTTCCACAGGGGACTTTTGGCTCCGCCGCCGCAGATCTTACTCCGGGAAATGGAAATCCCCAGCTTTTTGGCCACCTCGAAGCTGTCCCGAATGGCAAAGGCCACCCCCTCCAGGACCGCCTGGGTCAGGTCTTCCCGCCGGGTGTCCATGGTCATGCCGATGAAGGTTCCCCGGGCGTTGGTGTCATTGATGGGGCTCCGCTCCCCCATGAGGTAGGGCAGGAAATACACGTGGTTGCGGCCCAGCATCTCCTCCGTGATCCCCGCCTGCTCGGCGGCGTAATCCTCCGTGCGGAAGATGTCCTCCATGAGCCACTTGTTACAGGAGGCGGCGGAGAGCATACAGCCCATGAGATGGTAGCCCCCGTCGGCATGGGCAAAGGCGTGGAGGGCATTGTTGGCGTCCACCCGGAAATGATCCGAAGAGATGAAGACGGTGCCGGAGGTGCCCAGGGAAATGTTGCAGCCGCCCTCTCCCACCGTGCCGGTCCCCACCGCAGCGGCGGCGTTGTCTCCGGCGCCGGCGGCCACCCGGACGGTCTGGGGCAGACCCAAGGCCTGGGCCACCTCCGGCAGGAGGGTCCCCACTGTCTCGTAGCTCTCGTACAGGCGGGGCATTTGAGCCTCCGTAAGTCCACACAGCGCCAGCATGTCCCGGGACCAGCGTTTGTTTGCCACGTCCAGAAGGAGCATCCCGGAAGCGTCGGAATAGTCGGTGCAGTGTACCCCGGTCAGGAGGTAATTGATGTAATCCTTGGGAAGCATCACCTTTTTGATTCTGGCAAACAGCTCCGGCTCCTGCTCCCGCATCCACAGAAGCTTCGGAGCCGTGAAGCCGGCAAAGGCGATGTTGGCCGTCCATTGGGAGAGCCGGTCCCTGCCCACGGTCTCGTTCAAGTCGGTAACCTGCTTTGCTGTCCGGCCGTCGTTCCACAAAATGGCGGGGCGGATGACCCGGTCCTCCTCGTCCAGGACCACCAGGCCGTGCATCTGACCGCCGGCGCCAATGCCGGCTACCTGGCTCCCGTCGAAGCCCTCCAGGAGAAGGGGGATTCCCTCCCACACGGCCTTCTGCCAGTCCGCCGGGTTCTGCTGGCTCCAGCCCGGCCTGGGGAATTCCAGGGGATAGTCCCTGGAAACCACATGGAGGATCTCCCCCGCTTCGTTCATCAGCAGCAGCTTCACTGCCGAGGTGCCCAAATCAATTCCAATGTACAGCATCACATACCTCGTCTTTCCGAAACCCCGGCTGTTCGGGGTCACATAGGTTAGGTCTATTATATACGAAACCTCCCGGCGTTTTCAACCAGCTTGTCAAAATTAGCCACGGCAGCAGCATGGCTCCCGCGGATGACATTCCCAAGGGGAATTTTGTTGCACGCAGTGAGATTTGCCAATGAGCCAGTCAATCCAAAGGACTGACTGGCTCAGGGTTCCGGTTATATCAGTTGCCAGGCAAAGGAATTACTCCTCGGTCATGTAGCGCATGAGGATGGTGGCGAACTGTGCCCGGCTGGCGGAGGCGGTGGGGCTCAGGGTGGCGGAAGCACCATTGCCGATGCCGTTGATAAGGCCATTGGCCACAGCCCAATTCATCGCCTCTTTGGCAAAGTTGGAGACCTTTCCGGCGTCAGAGAAGGCGGACAGGACATCCTCTGCCACGGCCTGTTCCCCGTCGTAGCGGTACAGGATTGCAGCCAACTGCTCCCGGGTGATGGCAGCTTCCGGCTTGAAGGTGCCGTCGCCGTTGCCCTCCACAATGCCCTGGGATGCGGCCCAGAGAACAGCCTCGGTGTAGAACTTGCCTTCCTTCACATCGGTAAAGGCATTTTCCAAACCGTCTACTCCGGGCTCGCCCTCCATCCGGTAGAGGATGGTGACAATCTGGCCACGGGTGATGGCTGCGTTCACGCCAAAGACACCGTTGCCCATGCCTTCCATGTAGTTGCTCCGGACCACGAAGTCCACACCCTTGTGATACCATGCGTCCAGGGACACATCCCGGAACAGGTCAGATGCGCAGACCAGCTCACCGGCAGCCTGGATGGCCTCCTTGGCTGCAGCCAGGGCAGCCTCGACTTCTTCCACCGTCTGGGCAGCTTCCACGGCCTGTCTGGCCTGGGCCAGGGCGGCATCCACCTGCTCCATCTGCTCGGGGGTGTAATCGGACACATCGATGCCCACCAGCTCAATGATGGCGCTGTACTTGGCGGCGGTGAGGGCGGCCTCCTGGGCCTTCTTCAGAGCCTCTTCCACCTTCTTCTGGGCCTCTTCTGCTGCCTTCTGGGCAGCCTCGGCATCCTCGGCGGCCTTCTGGGCCTGGGCCAGGTACTCCACCATCTCGGCCTTAATGGCTACGATCTCAGCATAGGTCTCAGCCATCTGCTTGGCGTAGTCGGCAGCCTGGGCGGCGGAGGCAGCAGCCTCCCGGTTGGACTGCTCCGCAGCGTTCCGCGCCGCTTCGGCGGCACTCTGGGCATCTGCGGCAGCAGCCTCGGCAGCCTCGGCAGCCTCCTGAGCGGCCTTGGCCTCTTCTGCAGCCTTCTCGGCAGCTTCCTTGTTCTCCGCAGCAGACTGGGCGGCTTCGTCCGCCTTCTCCCGGGCCTCCTTGGCCTGGTCACGGGCCCGTTCCGCCTGCTCCTGGGCGTCCTCGGCAGCGGCCTGGGCCTTTTGGGCCTCGTGCATGGCATTGGCAGCCTGGGCGGCACTGCTGGCAGCCACTTCCGCAGACGCAGCAGCGGCGGCGGCGCTGGTAGCGGCATCTGCAGCCTTCGATGCGGCAGCCTTGGCAGAACCGGCGGCCTCTGCGGCTCTCATAGCGGCTTCGCGATTGGACTTCTCAGCAGCCTCAGCGGCCTCCTGCGCGGCATCCTGGGCGATCTTGGCAGCATCCTGGGCGGCCTTAGCCTCGTCCCGGGCGGTCTCGGCAGCCTTCTCGGCAGCTTCGGCCTTCTCGGCGGCCTCCTGGGCCTTGTCCTTGGCAGCTTCCGCGGCGTCGCGGTTGGTACCAGCCTCTTCGGCGGCCTTTCTGGCCGCTTCCTCAGCGGCAATTGCCTCGCTGCGGGCAGCCTCGGCAGCCTCTTGGGCAGTCTCGGCCTTCTCCTGGGCAGCCTCAGCAGCAGCCTTGGCAGCCTCAGCGTCGTTCTTGGCAGACTCGACTGCCTGGGACAGGTCCACCAGATCCTGATCGGACAGGCGGACGCGAACCTGGATGCTCTCCAGCTCCTGGCCGCCCTTCTGGTAGGAGACGTTCCAGGTGCCAATCTC
>ENA-UOIV01001277-UOIV01001277.1-human-gut-metagenome-genome-assembly--contig:-C59-NODE-1277-length-22027-cov-8.330421_pt1 | contig 22027 bp, 18 predicted proteins | sample MGYA00242333_ERZ723880 | MGnify/ENA metagenome assembly ERZ723880 | reverse complement strand
AGTACCTGGAGGAGATCACCTACAAGTTCCAGAAGAAGATCGTCAAGGCCTGGCTTCTGGAGGGCCACCGCGTGGACGGGCGCGCCAAGAACGAGATCCGTCCCCTGGGGGCCGAGGTGGGCGTACTGCCCCGGGTCCACGGCTCCGGCCTCTTCACCCGTGGCCAGACCCAGGTCCTCTCCATCTGTACGCTGAACACCCTCTCCGCCGCCCAGAAGCTGGATACCATCTGGGAGGAAGAGGAGAAGCGGTACATGCACCACTACAACTTCCCCGCCTATTCTACCGGCGAGGCCCGCGGCGCCCGCTCCACCAACCGCCGCGAGAAGGGGCATGGCGCCCTGGCTGAGCGGGCGCTGGAGCCCGTCATCCCCCCTGTGGAGGAGTTCCCCTACGCCATTCGCGTGGTCTCCGAGGTCCTGAGCTCCAACGGCTCCACCTCCCAGGGCTCCATCTGCGGCTCCACCCTGGCGCTGATGGATGCCGGCGTGCCCATCTCTGCCCCGGTGGCCGGCATCTCCTGCGGCCTCATTCAGGATGACGACGGCGGCTTTACCACCTTCATCGACATCCAGGGCGTAGAGGATTTCCACGGTGAGATGGACTTCAAGGTGGCCGGCACCAAGGCCGGTATCACCGCCATCCAGATGGACATCAAAAACGACGGCCTCAGCCATGCCATCATCAAAGAGGCGCTGGAGATCACCAAGGACGCTCGCTACGCCATTCTGGACGAGGTCATGCTGCCCTGTATCAGCGCGCCCCGTCCCGACGTGGCCGAGACCGCTCCCAAGATGGTGAAGATGAAGATCGACGTGGACAAGATCCGCGAGGTCATCGGCTCCGGCGGCAAGGTCATCCAAAAGATCTGCGCCGATACCGGCGCCAAGATCGATATCGAGGACGACGGCACCATCTATATTGCCGGCGTGAACCGCGAGTCCTGCGACGCCGCCAAAAAGACCATCGAGACCATCGTCTTTGTCCCCGAGGTGGGCCAGCTCTATTACGGCAAGGTGGTCCGCATCCTGCCCTTCGGCGCCTTTGTGGAACTGGCGCCCGGCAAGGACGGCATGGTCCATATCTCCAAGCTCTCCGACCGCCGGGTGGAGAAGGTGGAGGATGTGGTCAACATCGGCGACATGATCTGGGTCAAGGTCACCGAGATCGACGAGAAGGGCCGCGTCAATCTCTCCTATAAGGATGCCCTTAAGGCCATCAAGGAGAACCCCGGCCTGAAGAAGTAAGAGAATCGTCAAAACTGCCGACCGGGCGGGCGAAAGCTCGCCCGGTCCTTTTTCCACCCGATTTCTATGGTGTTGCGGAGAGGAGGGGCTTGCCTTGACGGGACCGGATGCCTGGTTTGCCGCCGCGGGAGCCGCGGCCTGGGGGACCTGCGCCTATGAAGATGTGCGCCCTCATATGGATGCCCCCGCGCTGGCGCGGGCGGAGGCGCTGTGCCCTGCCCCAGCCGGGATCTATGTGGCCGCCTTTCCCTATTTCCCGGGCGAGGCGCCGGGAAATCTCTCCCTCTACGCCCGGGGTGAGGACTACCACGCCGCCGTGGCCCGGAGGCTGGACCAGGTGTGCGCCGCCCTGCGCCCCGCCCATCCGGGCCGCTGTTTTGCACCTCTTGTGGACAACTCCCCTCTTCCGGAGCAGCTCTGCGCAGCCTTGGCTGGACTGGGCCTTCGGGGCAGGAACACCCTTACGATTCTGCCCCCCTGGGGCACCTGGCTCTTTTTGGGCGCCATCCTCACCGATCTGCCTCTGGAGAGTGCTCCCGTTCCCGCTCCGGCGTGCATGGACTGCGGCAAATGCACTGCGGCCTGTCCCACCGGCGCATTGGGTCCCAACGGCCTGGACCCCGACCGCTGTCTCTCGGCCCTGACCCAGAAAAAAGGTGCGCTGACAGCGGAAGAGGAGGCTCGCCTGCGCGGTCACGGTCTGGTCTGGGGCTGTGACGCATGTCAGCGGGCGTGCCCCTATAACCGGGACGTGCCCCTTTCCCCCCTCCCGGAATTCCGCACCAATTTGATCCACACCCTGGGGACAACGGATGTGGATCATCTGACCCGCCGGCAGTTCCAGGAAAAATATCCGCTCCGGGCCTTCACTTGGCGGGGCCCGGGCGTACTGCTGCGGAATCTGCGTTTGAAAGAGCGCGAGGGCCGAAACGGTCCGTCCGTATAAAAACACCGCCCTTCGTGGAAACTATCCCCGAAAGGCGGTGTTTTACTATGCAAGTACGCGATCTCATGAATCAGAGTGTGGTCTCCATCACGCCGGCGGAGTCGGCCTCCCTGGCGGCCCGCCTCCTCAGCCGTCACAACCTGGGCTCCCTCCCGGTGTGCGGCGAGGACGGCGGCCTGAGGGGCATCGTCACCGACCGGGACATCGTGACCCGGTGCGTCGCCGCGGAGGAGGACCCCCACAAGGTCCAGATCAAGGACATCATGTCCCGGAACTGTGCCGTGGTCTCCCCGGACGACGACGCGGCGGAGGCCGCCCGGATGATGGCGGTGAAGCAGGTGCGCCGACTCCCTGTGCTGGAGGCGGGCAAGGTGGTGGGAATGGTCTCCCTGGGCGACCTGGCCAAGTGCGGCGCCTGCGAGATGGAAGCGGGGGAAGCCCTCTCGGAGATCTCCGAGAACATCCAGCGGACCCGGGGCCTCCACCAGCCGGAGCGGGACTGAGACATCCCTGCCGTTCCTTTTTGGGAAGGCCGGGGCGGGAAGTTCTCCCGCCCCGGCCTTTCCATATTCTGTGCGTCTTGCGCTTACGGCTCCTCCCACAGCACCTCCTGGGAGAGGCCCCTCTCTTTTCGAAGCAGTTGGATATGCTGTGCAGCTTCATCGTGATCCCGCCCTTTCCTGCGTACAGCGTATCACATGGGGTAGAGGACGGCAGCCAAGTCTTGCTTTCCTTCTGTCAAGCGGGGCTTGCGGCCGGCTTTGCCCCCGCCCAAAAGAGCAGCAGTCCCCCGCCGCAGGCTGTGGCGCCCAGCAGCAGGGCCTGCCCGCATCCCGCATCCGCCGCCCGCCCAAAGGCCGGGTTCAGGACCAGGGATACCACATCCATGACCATGGCGTTGCAGGAGAGCTGCGCGGCCCGGGCGCCCGGCTCTGCAGCGGCGTTCTGAAGAGAAAGGGCCAGTGGAGAGAATAGGGCCGCCGCGGCCCTGAGCCCCAGGACCCCCGCCACCGCCGGCAGGGGGGCGGGGCACAGCGCCGTCAGGCACGCCGCGCCTGCGCAGAGGAAGAGGAGCGCGCCGCCCCGGCGGCGGCCCAGACGCCTGGTGAGCCGGTGGGAGCGGGCCCCGGCCAGCGCGCAGAGCGTCGCCAGCACGGAGAGCCAGCCGAACGTCCGGACGGGGAGCCCGGCGCGCTGATAAAGGAGCTGGCTGAGAAAGACGGTGATGAACTGCGCGGTCTCCGCCAGCAGAGCGCTCCCCGCCAGGAAGGGGGCCATGGAGAGGCTCCGGCGGAGCAGCCCGCCCATCCCCGGCCGGGGCGCGGTGGCCGCCGGCTTTTCCCCATCCTCCTCCGGGTCGGTGAGCAGAAGTGTGAGCAGCGCGGCGGCAGAGTAGCTGAGCACGGTCCACAGGGCCCCCCGGCGGTAGTGCTCGCTCAGAAAGAGCGAGGCGCTCATCCCGGCAACCAGAAGGCCCGCGGTCTGCACGGCGTTCCAGAGTCCGAAAATGCGCTGGCTCTCCTTCTCTCCCACGCAGGCGAAGAGGTAGGCCGAATCGCATCCGGAGAGCCCCGCCAGGGCCACGGCCAGGATGAGCCGCTCGGCGAGGAAGTCCGGGAAAGCCCGGGCCTTCCAGAATACCACCTTGGAAAGGGCGAAGAGGGCGGAGCAGATCACCAGAGTCCGGCGGTGACCGATGCGGTCGGCCGCCCGTCCCCAGGGGATCTCCAGAAGAAGCATGGCGGCCAGGGAGATGGACTCCAAAAGGCCGGTCTGGAACAGTGTGAGCCCGGCCTCCAGTCGGTATAGGGTGGCTACGGGACTGTAGAAGCACAGTCCCTGCAAAAAATAGACGGCAAAAAGGAGCGCAACATTGCGCCGATTCCGTACCATAAAAATTCCTCCTGTTTCAGGCCTTGTTTGAAAATGGTTTACGGGCCCCAGGCATCACAAAGCACCCGCCGTGTTGCCAGCGGGGCAAAACAGGTGGAATTTTCAGGTGGGACGGCGCATATGCGGCGCTCCTCTCTTCAGGATTTCGTTATTCCCGGCCGGGGCTCTTCCGCAGTAGATATCCGGTCAGGGGGGGCAGCTCGACCACGGCCTCGCCGGTGTCCGGATCGGTCGGGAAGCACAGCAGGCCGCCGATTTCCGCGGCGGACCAGGGAAGGGTCACCCGGGCGCACTCCCGCCCGGCGTTGCAGGCGCACAGGACGGTATCCTCCTCCCAGGTGCGGGTGAAGGCCAGCACGTCTCCCTTGGCCGCCGTATAGCACAGCGCTCCCCTCCGCAGAGGGGCCAACTCCCGCCGGGCCTTCCCCAGGGCCCGGTACCAGGCGATCAGCTCGGCATCCTCCTCCCCCCAGGGGTAGGTGCGGCGGTTGAAGGGGTCTTCAAATCCCTCCATACCCGCCTCGTCCCCGTAGTAGGTGGTGGGGCTCCCCGGGAAGGCATACTGGACCAGTGCGGCCAGCTTCAGCCGCCGGACGCCCAGCGCCCGCTCCTCGGGTGAGAGCCGGTGCTCGGCCCGCCACTGCTTGCTCTCCCCGCCGCAGTCCCCGCCCACCCCCAGCAGGGTGAGGATTCGGGGGGTATCATGGGTGCCCAGGGAGTTCATGGCGGAATAGAAGGCAGCGGGCGGATAGTTCTCCCGAATGGTCTCCATGCTCTCCCGGAACTGCCCGGCGTCCCCGCCCAGCAGCCAGGCCAGCAGCGCATTGCGGAAGGGGTAGTTCATCAGCCCGTCCAGATGTCCCCCCAGAAGGTGCCTGCGGCGGACGCCATAGGCGATTTTGTTGGACCCGTCCTCCCACACCTCGCCGATGATGACGGCCTCCGGCTTGGCCTCCCGGGCGGCCCGGTGGAGCTTTTCAATAAAAGCGTCGGGCAGCTCGTCGGCCACGTCCAGCCGCCATCCGTCGGCCCCGGCCCGGAGCCACCGGCGCACAATGCTGTCCTCACCCTCGATGATATAGTCCACATAGTCCTCCTGGCTCTCGTTGACGGCAGGGAGGGAGTAGATGCCCCACCAGGCGTCATATTGATCCGGCCAGCGGTTGAAGTGATACCAAGGGTAGTAGGGGGAAGCCTTGGACTGATGGGCCCCCAGCTCGGGGTAAAAGCCGTCCCCGTTGAAGTAGCGGCTGACGAACCCCTGGTGATTGAACACGCCGTCCAGCATCACCCGGATGCCCCGGGCCCGGGCGGCGGCACAGAGGTCCTTGAAGTCCTCGTTGGAACCCAGCATGGGGTCCACCCGCTCGTAGTCGGCGGTGCCGTAGCGGTGATTCTCCGCCGCCTCGAAGATGGGGCAGAAGTAGAGGGTCTCCACCCCCAGACTCTGGAGATAGTCCAGCTTTTCCTCCACCCCCGCCAGAGAGCCGCCGAAGAAATCCCGGTTGCGCACCTCGCCGCGGGCATCGGGCTGCCACACCGGCTCCTCGAACCAGCCGGTGTGAACGCTGCGCCCCCCCACCATGCCGGCGGGATCGGGCACACAGGTGCGGCGGAAGCGGTCGGGGAAGATCTGATAGGTGACGCCCTCTCCAAACCAGGCCGGAACGGAGTGGGCGCCGTCGTAGACGGTGAGCTGCCGTTCGGGAAGCTCCAGCGCCTTTCCGTCCAGCCGCTCCAGGCGGAAGGAGTACCAGACCAGGCCCACATAGTCCCCGGTGTCCAGCGCACAGGAAAAGAGATCCCGGTCCCCGTCCAGCCCTGTCCAAGGCATGGGCACTTCAGCAATCTCCTCCCCCCGGAACTCAAACCGCGCCCGAAGCACGGCCCGGGACCAACCACCGGCGCGGCGGGGGCGGAGGGTGAGGGCGACCCGGGTCCCGGAGGGCACCGCCCCATAGGGAGTCTTGCACCGGGGGTCTCGTGCGTTGAAGATGGAGGGATCTATCATGGTATCAACTCACAAATCAAAAATGGGGGCGCTACCGCAGCAGCGTGTTCTCCCCCTCCACGGTCTCCATGCCGCTGCCGGAGGAGAAATAGTAGTCCAGGATCTCCACGGCAATGCTACTCAGCGTGGAGCCGGAGCCGCCCTTTTCCACCACGATAGCCAGAGCGATCTCCGGGTCCTCGTAGGGGGCGAAGCAGACAAAGACGGCGTTGGACTCGGTGGCGCTGCTCACCTGGGCCGAGCCGGTCTTGGCCGCCACCTGTATGTCCAGGGTGTTGAAGCCGTAGCTGTAGGCGGAGCCGCCGGGCTGGGTCACCATCAGCATGCCCCTGGTGACGGCCTCCAGGTTTTCCGGGTCCAGGTCCAGCTCGTTGAGGACCTCCGGCTCATACTGGTAGACCACCTGGGAGAAGTCGCTGGATTTGACCTCCTTGAGCAGGTGGGCCGAGTAGTGTGTGCCGCCGTTGGCCAGGGTAGCCACATAGTTGGCGAGCTGGATAGGGGTAAACTGGTTGTTCTCCTGGCCGATGGCGGCGGGGAGGGTATTGCCGTCGTACCACTTCTGGCCCAGGGATTCGGTGTAACCGGGACCCGCCACGTGACCCTTGCTCTCATAGACCTCGATGCCGGTGTACTCCCCCAGGCCGAACTTCTGGGCGTACTCATCCAGCAGGCTGATGCCCAGGCGGCGGCCCACATCGTAGAAGAAGATGTTGCAGGAGTCCCGGATGGCCTCGGAGACGTTCTCCTTGCCGTGGGTGCGGCCGTACTGGCGGTAATACCAGCACTGGGGCTGGTAATCCTTGTAGTACGTATAGCGCCCGGTGTCCAGAATCTCATCCGTCGGGGTGATGACGCCCTCCTGAAGTCCGGCGATGGCGGTGACCATCTTAAAGGTGGAGCCCGGGGGATAGACCCCCTGGGTAGCCCGGTTGAACAGGGGGTTGAGCGGGTCGTTGGCCAGCTCAGTGTAGTTCTGGAGGAAGGTGGACAGATCATAGGTGGGATAGGAGGCGGAGGCCAGCACGCCGCCGTCATTGACGTCGATGACCACCGCCGCCGCGCCCTGGGTGTCCTCGGATTTGAGGGCGCCCACACCGTCTGCCAGGGCCCGCTCCACTGCCTCCTGGAGCTTGATGTCCAGGGTGGAGATGACATTGCAGCCGGGCTGAGGGGCCTGCGGCTCGCCGGTGCGCTCGTCGATCTTCCAGTTGTCGTCCGCACTGACCACCTTGCCCTGGTCGTTGGTCTCGATGGCCCGCTTGCCCGGCACACCGTGGAGATAGGACTCAAAGGCCTGCTCCATACCGTCCTTCCCAACGGAGGCGTTATAGGGGTAGTCCAGCGCCTGATAGATATTGTTCCACTCATCCGAGTCCATCAGCCCCACCCGGCCCAGCAGATGGGCGGCATAGGAGGTGTTGTACTCCCGGACGGTGGTGGTGTCGATGCTCACCCCTGAGAGGGACGCCTCCTTCACCTTGACGATAAAGGCCATCTCCACATCCTGAGCAAAGACGTAGCTGCTCCATGTGATCTCCCGCGAGCGGAGGGCAAGCTCATAGAGAACGCCCACCAGGTCCCTGGCCTCCCCGTCGGAGAGGGCGGGGTCCACCTGATAGGTCTCCCGGAGCTTGGCGAGCAGGCGCTCGGCGGAGGGGAGGGCGGGGGACTCGGCGCTCTGCAGGGCTTCCAGCTCCTCCGCTGTGGGGACCAGCCCGTCCCATTTCATCTTCTCGGCGTACTTTCTCAGATTGCCGTAGGCGCCTTCCGCCGTAAAGACGTAGGGGGCCGACCGGGAGACGGGCAGGGTGTCGCTCCACGTCACCGACTCCTCCCGGCAGATCTCCAGCAGCCGCAGGAGGATCGCATTTCTCTCCTCCCCCATAAAGGAGGTGTCCAGGCTTACGTTGTAGCTGGCCCGGTTGCCGACCAGCACCCGGCCGTAGCGGTCCAGGATCTGCCCCCGGGATGCCTCCACAGTCTCGGTTTTCGCAATCTTCCGCCGGGACTGCTCCAGATACTCCGCCCCGTGGACATACTGGAGGTCGTAGAGGACCCAGAGAAAGCCCACCAGAACGGCCGCCAGCAGTACCATCACGCCCCGGACCCGGACATGGAACTGCCGCCCGTCCATCATGGGTTCCTTTTTCCCGTTCATAAATACCTCCTTGCCGCGGCGGCAGCCTGTGCAGCAGCAGGCTCTACAGCCGCAGAAAGTGGATGATGCGCCTCCGCACCCAGGTAAACCAGGGATAGAGGAGGCACGCGAAACAGAGTGACCAGAGGACCTCCGGCAGAGCCACCCGCAGCAGGGCGGGCAGGGGGGCAAGGCCCGTGAAGAGTCCGGTAAAGACCCGCACCGTGTCGATGAGGACCAGACCGGCGGCGGCGCACAGCAGGCAGCCTCCGAAGTTCCGGCTGAGGACATACTGGGCGGCGGCGCCCGCGCCCCAGCCGATGAGACACAGGCCCAGCGTCAGAAAGCCGTGGCCGCCGAAATATACCGCGTCGCACAGGACGCCCACCGCCAGGCCGAAGCCCGCCCCGGCCAGCGCGCCCTCCAGCACAGCCACCGCCACGGCGGCCACAGGCAGCAGCATGGGGGCCACGCCCAGCACCGGGAATCTCCCCAGCACAAAGGTATCCATCCACCAGACCGGCAGCAGCGCCAAGGCGTAGAAAAGCCATTTCAGGATAAAGTCCTGCCTTGTCAAGGGCTGAGCCCCCCTCTACTCCACAATGTCAAACGCTTTGATGATAAACACCTGTACCAGATCGTCCAGATCCGCCGCCGGGACAATGACCGCGTAACGGGACATACCCGAGGCGTCGGTGTGAATGGACTCGATGGTGCCCGCCACCAGCCCGGAGGGGTAGTTGCCCCCCATGCTGGAGGTGAGCACCAGGTCTCCGGTGATGAGCTCCGTGTTTTCCGGCAGGTAGGTGAGCTTCAGCTTCCCCTCGGCCATCAGGGTGAAATCCCCCTCCAGCACGGCGGTAGAGTCGGTCCGGGCAATGAGCGCCCCCATCTCCAGGGTGGCGTCCGTTATCGTGATCATGGTGGACCAGTTGGCGCCCGCCTCCTCGATGATGCCCACCAGATTCCCGGCCTCGTCCACCACGCAGTTTCCGGCCTGGACGCCCTGCTCCGCGCCCTTGCTGAGGGTGAGGGTGGAGGCCCAGTTGGAACTGCCCCGGGCGGTGACGGTGGCGGACTCAAAGTCAAATTCTCTGCGCTTTTGCCGCAGCCCCAGCAGCGTCCGCAGCCGCTCGTTCTCCTTGCTGTCCGCCTCGCCCTCCCGGGCCTTGGCCTCCAGCTCGGCGATCTCCTTCCGCAGCCGGGCATTTTCCGCCTGAAGCTCATCGTATTGAAAGGAGTAGTTATAGATCCCCTCCGCCCAGCCGGCGAAGGAGGAGATCCCATTGCGGATGGGGGTGGTGATCACCCCCAGTACGTTGGCCAGGGGGTTGGGCACCCCCTGGAGCACATAGGAGCTCACCGCCGTGATGGCGGCGAGCAGCACGGCGATGACCAGGATTAGGGCGCCGTTGTTTCGGAAAAAATCCTTCAAATCCGGTTCTCCTTCTCAGTGTCCGTCGGGGGACAACAGCTCCACACCGAAAGCCCGCAGCATCCGTCCCAGGCGGCACAGGGGCAGGCCCATAACGTTGAAGTAGTCGCCCTCCAGCCGCTGGACCAGCAGCGCCCCCAGGCCCTGGATGCCATAGGCGCCGGCCTTGTCCATGGGCTCCCCGGTGGCCACGTAGGCCGCGATCTCCGCCCCGCTCAGGGCGCGAAAGGTGACGTCGGTGACCTCGTGCTCGGTGCACACCGCCCCAGGCCCCGCCAGCGTAAGGCCGGTGTAGACCTGATGGGTCCGCCCGGAGAGGGCGGCGAGCATACGCGCGGCCTCTTCCGGACTCGCCGGTTTGCCCAGGACGGCCCCCTCCAGGGCCACCACGGTGTCGGCGGCCAGCACCAGACCGTCCTTGGGGGCCTCCCGGACCACCGCCGCCGCCTTCCGTGCGGAGAGCTCCTCCACCATTTCAGCGGGGGTGAGCCCGGGGCGGACCGACTCGTCCACATCGGAGGCCCGGATCACAAAGCCCCGCAGGCCCACCTGCTCCAAAAGCTGACGCCGCCGGGGAGAGCCGGAGGCCAGAATGATCTTCATCGCCGTATTCCCTCTTTCTGCGGACGGCGGCCGGGGCCGCCGTCCGGGTTTGAACGTCATTTCCCCGTGGAGCCAAAGCCGCCGGCGCCCCTCGCCGTCTCATCCAACTCCTCTACAGGGGTCAGGGCGGCACGGACCACGGGCACCACCGCCAGTTGGGCAATGCGGTCCCCCGGCGCTACGGTATAGGGGGTCCCGGACAGGTTCACAAGCCCCACTCCGATCTCCCCCCGGTAGTCGCTGTCGATGACCCCCACGCCGTTGGAGAGGGCGATACCGTGCTTGATCCCCAGCCCGGAGCGGTCGAACACCAGGGCCACATACTCTGCCGAGGGGAGCGCGATGGCGATGCCGGTGGGGAGGAAGGCCCGTCCCCCTGGCGCCAGGGTCACCGCCTCGTCGATACAGGCGTGGAGATCCATGGCGGCAGCTCCCGCGCTGGCGTAATAGGGAAAGGGGATCTCCGCCCCGATCTTCGGGGACACGGCCTTGATCTTCAGTTCCATCCTATCCATCCTCCATTCCGGTTATTCCACATCCCGGTAATAGAGCCCCCGGGTAAAGTCGTTGGGCTCATACCGTCCTCTGCCCAGATACCGTTCCGCCACCTGGACGCACTCCCGGGGATTTTCCGTGGTGAAGAGCAGCCGGGCCCCCCAGATACCGGCGCGGCGGTAGTCCGCCTGCTTGTCCACGAGGAACAGCTTCTTAGCGTTCAAAATCTCGTTCCGACAGCCCGGCGCCTTCACCACCGGGAACCGCTCTCCCTTCCGGTCTGTGAGCAGATTGGGATTGCCGCAGGCACAGCGGCCGGAGCGGTTCCGAATGATGCAGTTCTCCGTGAGCATCAGCGGGAGCCTGCCGTACACCAGCATCTCCAGATCGATACACTTGGAGAGGTCCCGGATCTGGGCCAGCTTGAGCTCGAAGGAGGCGGTGCAGGAAGCAAAACCGAAGCGCTTGTACTCCTTCAGACTCTGCGCGTTGTAGACCCCCAGCCCGAAATCTCCCCGCAGGGCGAGCCCAGCCTCCCGGGCCGGGGCGATCAGGTCCAGCGTGCCCACCAGGGCGTCGGTCACGCCCAGACCCCGGACCACCGCCAACTGTCTGCGCAGCTCCTCCCGCTCGCGGTCCCAGCAGACCCGCGGCAGCGTGACCCCCACCCGTCCTCCTTCCAGGGCCAGGCGGACGGCCTCCGGATGGGCGGCGGCCTCCTCCAGGGGGAGATAGAGCAGGGCGGGGCGGAGCTCCGTCAGCTCGCGGGTGAGCTGGTCGGCCCGGCGCAAAGACATGGTGAGGACGGGGGGCTCCCGGCGGTTCTCATACCGCACACCGGCGTGAAAGGTCCCCAGCTCGGGCGCGGCGGGTGTGCCGCGCTCCCGCGCAAGCCCCTGCAGCACCTCCCGCCGCAGGGCGTTGAGGGCGGCCACAGGCACGGAGAGCTCCGGTTCCACCAGCGCACGGACCCGGGTACACAGGAAGGGCGTGCCGCCGGTGCGGGAGAGCTGTTTCTCCACCGTCTCGGCGGTGAGCGGCCGCGTCCGCGCCGCCTCCGGCACCGGGCCGGAGGCGGTGACGGTGTGCCCCACCTCGTCCTGGACCCCCACCTGCACGGGCTCGCCGGGGCGGATCATGGCGTAGAACACCACGCCCACGCACTGCCGCTCCCCGCTCTGGTACTGAGTCCTGGCCTGGGCAAAGAGCTCCCGGGGCTCCTGGCCCTCCTCCCGGACGCCGAACATCTCCGGCCCCTTCCGGTCCAGATAGTAGCCGTCGGTAAAGCCCTGCCGGGAAAAAGCGGCCTCCAACTGGGCCAGCTCCTCCGGCGTGGGTTCCCGGCTTTCCCGGATGGCCCGGGCATAGATCCCCGTGACCACAGAGACGTACTCCGGCCGCTTCATGCGGCCCTCGATCTTGAGGCACTTGACCCCCAGCTTTTTGAGCTCCTGGATGTGTCCGGCCAGGGACATATCCTTGAGGGAGAGGGGGTTGGCGTCGGCCCGTTCTCCCCAGCCGTACTTGAGACGGCATGGCTGGGCACACAGCCCCCGGTTGCCGGAGCGCCCGCCGATGACGGAGGAGAAGAAACACTGGCCGGAGTAACACATACACAGGGCTCCGTGGACGAAGGTCTCAATCTCAATGGGAGAGTTGAGACAAATGTGCTCAATGGCGTCCCGGCTGAGCTCCCTGGAGAGGACTACCCGGGCCATGCCCAGCTCCGCGCAGCGGCGGACGCCGTCCAGGCTGTGGACGGTCAGCTGTGTGGACCCGTGGACGGCAAGGCGGGGAGCCACCTGGCGGAGCATCCGCAGGACCCCCAGGTCCTGGATGAGCACCGCGTCCACCCCCGCCTCGGCGGCCTCGGCGGCCGTCCGGGCTGCGGCGGGGAGCTCCCGGTCGGAGACCAGGGTGTTCAGGGTGAGAAATACCTTGGCGCCCCGCACATGGCAGTAAGAAACCGCCGCCGCAAGCTCCTCCAGGGAGAAGTTCTTCGCATTGCGGCGGGCGTTAAAATCCCCGTATCCCAGATAGACCGCGTCGGCGCCGGCCTGGACCGCCGCGGTGACGGCCTCCGGCGAACCGGCGGGTGCGAGAAGTTCCAGCATGATCGACGACCTCCGGCGTGAGATGGACGGAAAACGCGGACCGCCCTCCAGGGTCCCGGCCCTGAAGTGGCGATCCGCGTCCCTTTGTTGCCTATTTCTTGTTCTGCAGCTTGAAGATCTCCCGCTTAGCCTCGGAGAGCTCCATCTTCATCTTGGTGGCCTCCTCCAGGTATTCCTTGAGCTGGCGGCGCAGGTTTTCCGACGCCTCCACCTCTTTGAAGTACTCGTCGGCGATGTTCAGCGCGCCCAGCACGGCGCCGTCCACCAGGGAGACCTTGGATTCGTCCAGCACCTCCTGGATCTTGGCGTCCACATGGGCGGCCACCTTTTCCATGTACCCGGCGTCCTCGGAAGCCACCAGGGTGTAGTTCTGCCCGGCGATTGAGACGGTAACTTTGTTTTTCACGGCGGTCCCTCCCAGCATTCATTCTGTCTTTGACATTATAACATAGGTTGGAGAGAAATAAAAATAAATTATCCTTTAATTCTCCCGGTTTTTACGGTAGAATAGACGGTACGAAATGTTGGAGAGGAGGTGGCGCCATGGCGGCCAGCGTATTGCTGCCGGGCGGTGTGATATCCATGACGGACGCGGCGGCAGACCGGCTGATTCGCGCAGGCAGCGGCGAGGCGGCGCTGCTGTATCTCTATCTTCTGCGCCGGGGCGGCGTTTTTGAGGCCGACGGAGTGCGCAAGGCCCTGGGTTGGACGGCGGAGCAGGTCCGCGGAGCCTATCAGGCCCTGGCGAACCTGGGCCTGGTGGACAAGGAGGCCGACCTCGCCCCCACACCCACCCCGCCGGAGCCGGACGGCCCTCCGGACTACACCGCAGCCGATATCGCCCGGGAGCTGGAGGGGAACAGCCCCTTCCCCGCACTGGTGCGGGAACTGGAGCGGCGGCTGGGCAGGGTGCTCTCCACCGCCGATCTCAAGCTGCTGTACACCATCTACGACTATCTGGCCCTGCCCGCGGAGGTGGTGCTCCTGCTCACCACATGGTGTATAGAGGAGACCGAACGGAAATATGGACCGGGCCGCAGACCCAGGATGTCCCAGATCAGGAAGGAGGCCTTTGTCTGGCACCGCCTGGGCGTGGATACTCCCGAGGCGGCGGATGCCCACGTGCGCACGCTCTCCGCGCTGCGGGACCGTGAAAAGTCCATTCTGCCCCGCCTGGGCATCGCGGGCCGCCTGCCGGTGGAGGCTGAGCGGAAATATATCTCCTCCTGGGTGGAGATGGGCTTCGACGACGACGCCATCGCCCTGGCCTACGAACGCACCGTGCTCAAAAAGGGATCCCTGGTCTGGCCCTATATGAACTCCATCCTGAAAAGCTGGCATCAGAAGGGCCTCCACACCCTCCAGCAGATCAAGGAGGGGGATTCCGCACGGAAGGGGTCCTACCCGGGCGGCGGGGCTGCGGCCGGCACAAAAAAAGACGAACAGAGCCGCATCGAGGAGGACCTGGACTGGATGGACCGGTATCTGGAGAAAACAAGAGGGGAGGCGCAATAAGTGCCCTACAGCGAGTCGGTACTGCACAGCGCAAACGCCCGTCTGGCCCTGCGCCGGGCCGCGGCGGAGCGGGCGCGTCAGGCGCGTCAGACAGAAATCTATACAAAGATCCCCCGTGTGGCGGAGATCGACCGGCTGCTCCGCCGTACCATGGCCCAGGTGATCGCCGCCGCCCTGAAGGACGGCGGCGACCCCACCGCCGCCATTGGAGCAGTCCGCAAGCGGAACACCGACCTCCAGGCGGAGCGGGACCGCCTGCTGGCGGCCAACGGATTCCCAGCCGACGCGCTGGACGAAAAGCCCTCCTGTGCAAAGTGCGGGGACACCGGCTGGGTGGGTGCAGCGATGTGCGACTGTCTCAAGCTGCTCTGCACCCAGGAGCAGATCAAGGAGCTCTCCCAGACCCTGGATTTCGGGGAGCAGACCTTCGAGCTTTTCGATTTTTCCTTTTACAGCGATCTGGACCCGGACGCCAAGGGGCGCACCACCCGCCAAAAGATGCGTGGGGTCTACGAGATCTGCTGGGACTATGCCCATCGATTCGGCCGTACCAGCATCAACAACCTGTTTTTGAGCGGCGGGACCGGTCTGGGAAAGACCTTTCTCTCCGCATGTATCGCCAGGACCGTCTCTGAAAGTGGCTTTTCCGTCGTCTACGACGCCGCCGGGACCATCTTTCAGCAATTTGAGATCCAGAAATTCTCCCGGGACGACCTGGATGCAAAGGAGGCCCGGGACGGCACCCGGCGGTATCTGGGCTGCGACCTACTCATTATGGACGACCTGGGGAGCGAGATGACCACGCCCTTTGTGCAGGCCGCCCTGTATCAGATCATCAACTCCAGGCTGACCGCCAACAAGCGCACGGTCATCAGCTCAAATTTGGGGATCGCGGAGGTTCGGACCAGGTACACGCCTCAAATTGCCTCCAGGTTGGAGGGGGAATACCAGTTTCTGCGCTTTTTCGGCCAGGACATTCGCCTCCAGCGGAAACAGCGGCTGTAAGGGACAGCAGAGCGGAGGCCGGCACATCCGGCCTCCGCTCTTATTGTAGAAAGAAAACCGCTGGCTGTGCCGGTGGTACCAAAAAGCTTTAGTATGCCGAGAAAAAATATCCTCCTTTGGTATAATGATGGAGATCTGCCAACCGCCATCATAAGCAAAGGAGGAATCAAGTCCGAATGAAACTTGATGTATCGAGTTTAGCACACACGAAGTGGAGGAATATACTCCGCCTGTTTGGCCGTGGGAAGTAAATGAGCAGCAGCCGATGGCTCACATTGATTTTTTAGTTGATAATTTGGAGGAAGCAGTTGCACACGCTATAGAGTGTGGCGCTACAAAATCAGAGATGCAGTATTTTGAGACATCCACTACATTATTTAACCCGGAAGGTCATCCTTTTTGTCTCAGCACTATGAAGCAATCATTTTAGAGGGCGCGCTGGGCTTATGTCGCCATGGCGCCATGGAAAGTACCGGTATTTACTGGCGGCCTATTTACGAAATCCTTGAAGATGCTTACTCCGGTGATATCATTTTGCTTGTCGTCAATGCCAGACACATGAAAAATGTTCCGGGTAAGAAAACTGACATGCGTGATTCTGAATGGATTGCTACTCTTTTGCGTAAAGAGAAAAATGCTTTTTTATCAATTTTCTTCCAATAAGCTATTACGATAAGCTGATAGATACAATTAACCATAATGACTATGAAGCTGATAAATTTTCAGTAGGAAATTTTTCTCTTGTAAATGCCAAGACCATTCATGCACCAATGATACAGGAGGCATTTGTAAACATAGAGTGTACTTTAAAAGGAACACAAGATTTAAGCGGTGCAGGTATTACTTCCATGATTATCGGACAGGTACAGCATATTTCTGTTGAGGAAGAATATGCACATGGATATGAAAAGCGATACAGAAAAGATGGTTTTATGATGTTAATTCCTGCCCCTCAAAATCTGAAAACAGGAGAACCTAATCAATCAGCGATTGCAACTATAAACATTGAAAAGTATGATTGATAAATTCCCATTCGCCGGTGAAATAGCAAAGTCATCCGGAGCATTCAACGGTCAAGATAAACGGCGCATTTTATGCGCCGCCGTCGACAGCCCCGCCCGCCTTTGCTAAAGGATAATCAAGGCGGGAAAGCCCTAAAATGGCTTCCCGCCCATTTCAATTTTAAGAAAAGAAATACCCCAAAATGAGAAAGAGTGCGGCCAAGCACTTTGAGGGATTGGCCGCCTTGTCCACCCGTACAGCGGGACTGAGGGTGACAGTCAAGACCGGGGGCAAGCCCGGGAAATCTGCGCGATTAGCAGACCATTCGATGAGCCTATTGGCTCTGCCCGGGTCATGCCCCAAGCGGTCCTGTGCAAACCACCGGCACGGCCGGTGGGTATGATTCATATGCGTCTGGCAATCTCCAGCGCGATCCTGAAATAGGCCTCTTTTGCGTCCTGGGGGAGCTTTCCCATCAGGCGGGGGTCCCAGAATGCTCCGTCCAGATTGTCCTCCGTATAGAGGAACTGGTGAAAGGCAACGCCCCGGAACCGGCACACCGCCGCAAGGGAGGCGCACTCCATGTCCACCGCGATGCAGCCCTCCGCCTTCCGCCGGGCCACGTTCCGGCGGGTCTCCCGGTAGAGGGCGTCGGTGGTCCAGGTCCTGCCCAGCGCAAAGGGGACGCCCAGTTCCCGGAGGATCTCCGCCGTCCGCGGCGCGGTGGGGAGGGATATATAGTCCTCGGCGGGGAGGTAGTGATAGCTCACCCCCTCGTCCCGATAGGCGGCCGTGGGGACGATCAGGTGTCCGTCGGGAAGTTCCCGGCACAGCGAGCCGCAGGAGCCGAAGAGGACGACCTTCCGGGCGCCCCGGGCGATGACCTCCTCCAGCATGGCCGCCGACACCGCCCCGCCCATCAGCGTCTGGTAGACGGCCAGCTCCGTCCCTTGGGCGGGGAGGCGGTAGACGGGCATCTGGAAGAACACCGGAATGCGGCACAGGAGCGCCGCCTCCGGCCGGGCCGCAACGGCCTCCATCAGAGAGGGTTGGAAGGTGATGACCACGGTCTCGGGAAACCCCGGGATCGGGCGGGTGGCGTCCTCCGGGTTCAATACCGCGTCGGGCGCGGGATCGTAAGCGTCAAACAGACTCATCTCTTGCCTCCTTGTCAAAAAACTGGCCTCCCGAAGTCGGGAGGCCAGTTCCTGTTTCCATTCGATCTTCCCGGCGCCCTTTCCTTCCCAGGCAAAATCCATTCACCTTGCGGCAAGGTTTTGATACAGGAGCAAAACCCTTGACCCGCCTTCGGCGGGGTGAGGAGGTCCTAAGGTCTCGGGAATCCTCCGCCGGTTTGTCCTTACTTCAGGCCCGCGGTGATGATGGCCATCTGGTAGACCTCCTCGGCGTCGCAGCCGCGGGAGAGGTCGTTGATGGGGGCGTTCAGGCCCTGGAGAATGGGGCCGTACGCGGCAAAGCCACCCAGCCTCTGGGCAATCTTATACCCGATATTGCCGGACTGGATCTCAGGGAAGATGAACACATTGGCCTGCCCGGCCACCGGAGAGCCCTTGCACTTGGTCTGGGCCACCACGGGAGAGAACGCGGCGTCAAACTGCAGCTCGCCGTCGATGGCCAGCTCAGGCGCGGCGGCCTTGGCCAGCTCAGTGGCGGTGCGGACCTTATCCACGTTCTCACCCTTGCCAGAGCCCTTGGTGGAATAGGAAAGCATGGCCACCTTGGGATCGATGTCGAAAATTCTGGCCGTGTGGGCGCACTCCACCGCGCACTCGGCCATCTCTTCGGCAGTGGGCTCGATATTGATGGCGCAGTCGCCCATGATATACTTCTCTTCGGTGCCGTCGGCCTTCTCACGGATCATCACGAAGCTGGAGGATACGCTCTTGTTGCCGGGCTTGGTCTTTACCAGCTGCAGCGCGGGCCGCACCGTGTCGGCGGTGGAGTAAGTCGCGCCGCCCAGCAGGGCGTCAGCCACGCCCATCTTCACCAGCATGGTCCCGAAATAGTTGCCCTTGAGCAGAGCGGCGTGGCACTCCTCCGGTGTCATCTTGCCCTTGCGGAGCTCCACCATCTTGTCCACCAGCTCGTCCATCCGGCGGTAGTTGGCGGGGTCGATGACACGGATGTCGGTGATATCAAAGCCGCCCTTTTCCGCGGCGGCCTGCACCTCCTCAGGGACGCCGATGAGGAGGGGCTCCAGGATGCCGTTCTTCTTCAGGCGGGAGGCCGCCTCCAGAATGCGGGCGTCGGTCCCCTCGGTAAAGACCAGGGTCGTGGGATTCTTTTTGAGCTTTTCAATCAGGTTTTCAAACATAATTGGTACGCCTCCAATAAAATGTTTCGGTTTTGACTCAAGTAAGGGTATTATACACCCAATAACACCCTATCACAATGCCCAATTTGCCCAGATTCCGAAACTTTGGGCTTTACTTTTTGTATTTTGCACACTATACTATACATACTGTTTTTTGTGAGGTGTGAGGAGTATGTGTTCGGACTTTTCCCGTTCCCTGACGCTGCTGAGGAAGGAGAAGGGGATCTCCCAGCGGTCGGCGGCCAAAGATCTGGGCATCAGCCAGGCCCTGCTGTCCCACTATGAAAATGGAATCCGGGAGCCCGGCCTTGCCTTTGTGGTAAAGGCCTGCGATTATTACGGCGTCTCCGCCGACTATCTGCTCGGCCGCACCCTGAGCCGTGACGGCACCACCATCGTGGATGCCGAGAGCCTGTACGATTACAGTGCCGAAAAGGACAATGTCCTGCGCGGCAGCATCATGGCCACCCTATCCAAAAAGCTGCTGGTAAATTCAGTGGGCATTCTCTTCGATCTGCTGGGCAAAGTGGGCAGCAAGGAGGCCATCAAAGCCTGTTCGGATTATTTGGGCACTGCGCTCTATAAGATGTTCCGCTACCTCTATCGGGCGGACGGTACCAACAACGAGGACTTCTTCGCCGTGCCTGCACGGCAGTTTATCACCGGCACCGCCACCATCGATATGACCTGTGCCGAGGTGGCCTATGTGGACGCGCTGGCCGCCCGGGTGAAGGAGTCGGGCAGCCTTCCGCCCATCAACCACGATGTGCTGACGCAGACCTATCCGGGCGCCTACCAATCTCTCCTGCAGATCGTCCACAATACAGGCGAGCGGATCACCCGCCGCCTGATCGCCTATCGCACCGAAAGCAAGTAGGCGTGGATTTTCCTCACGGAGGTATCTATTCAGGACAGAGCAGAACAAAATTCGCAACTTTTCTATCATTGCACACATCGACCACGGAAAATCCTCTCCCCACAAGGGCTGACGCCCTTGCGGGGGCCCCATTGGATCGGACATCCTCGGCGGAAATCAATTCCGCCTGCGGCAAGCCCATCGGGCTTGTGCCCGCTGACGCGCCCCGCTTTGCGGGGGCCCGCGTGGATTTTCCTCACGGAGGTATCTATTCATGACAGAACAGAACAAAATTCGTAACTTTTCTATCATTGCACACATCGACCACGGAAAATCCACGCTGTCGGACCGGCTCATCGAGCTGTGCGACGCGGTGCCCGAGCGGGAGATGGAGAGCCAGCTCCTGGACAACATGGACCTGGAGCGGGAACGCGGCATCACCATCAAGGCCCGGGCGGTGCGTCTCCTCTACAAGGCGGACGACGGCGAAACCTATGAGCTCAATCTCATCGACACGCCGGGCCATGTGGACTTCAACTATGAGGTCTCCCGTTCTCTGGCCGCCTGTGAAGGGGCCATCCTGGTGGTGGACGCCGCCCAGGGCATTGAGGCGCAGACCCTGGCCAACACCTACCTGGCCCTGGAGCACGATCTGGAGATCCTGCCCGTGGTCAACAAAATAGACCTCCCCGCCGCCGAGCCCCAGAAGGTGAAGGAGGAGATCGAGACCGTCATCGGCATCCCGGCCCAGGACGCCCCGGAGATTTCCGCCAAGATGGGCCTCAACATTCCGGCTGTGTTGGAGGATATCGTGGCCCATGTCCCCGCCCCCAAGGGCGACCCCGGGGCCCTTCTGCGCGCCCTCATCTTCGACAGCCAGTACGACCCTTACCGGGGCGTCATCGTCTACTTCCGGGTCATGGAGGGGACCCTCCGCACCGGCATGCCGGTGAAGATGATGGCCTCCGGGGCCCGATATGAGGTGCTGGAGTGCGGCCACCTCCTGCCCATCGGCATGGAGCCCTGCAAGGAGCTCATCGCCGGGGAAGTGGGATACTTTACCGCCTCCATCAAGGACGTAAAGGACACCCGGGTGGGAGACACCATCACCGGGGCCGAACGGCCCGCCGCTGAGGCCCTGCCCGGCTACCGCCCCGCCCGCCCGATGGTCTATTGCGGCATCTATACCGAGGACGGTTCCAAGTACCCCGACCTGCGGGACGCCCTGGAGAAGCTCCAGCTCAACGACGCCGCACTCTCCTTTGAGCCTGAATCCTCCGCCGCCTTGGGGTTCGGCTTCCGCTGCGGCTTTTTGGGGATGCTCCACATGGAGATCATCCAGGAGCGGCTGGAGCGGGAGTTCGACCTGGATCTCATCACCACCCTCCCCTCCGTTATCTATGAGATCACCCGGACGGACGGTGAGGTGGTCCATGTGGACAACCCCCACAATTATCCCGATCCGGCCCTGATCGTCGAGGCCAGAGAACCCTATGCCAAGGTGACCATCCTCACCCCGCCGGAATTTGTGGGCAACATCATGCCCATGTGTCAGGAGCGCCGGGCTGAGTTCAAGGATATGCAGTATCTGGACACCAACCTGGTGGAGCTCCACTATTCCATGCCCCTCAATGAGATCATCTACGACTTTTTCGACACGCTCAAGGCCCGTACCAAGGGCTATGCCTCCCTGGACTATGAGGTGGACCAGTACCAGCCCAGCGAGCTGGTGAAGGTGGACCTGCTTCTCAACGGCGATCAGGTGGATGCGTTGAGCTTCATCGCCCATAAGGACAAGGCCTACGGCCGGGCCAGACGGCTTTGTGAGAAGCTCAAGGAGAATATCCCCCGCCAGCTTTTCGAGGTGCCCGTCCAGGCGGCCATCGGCGGCAAGGTCATCGCCCGGGAAACGGTGAAGGCCATGCGCAAGGACGTGCTGGCCAAATGCTACGGCGGCGACATCACCCGGAAGAAAAAGCTGCTGGAAAAGCAAAAAGAAGGCAAAAAGAGAATGCGGAGTCTGGGCACGGTGCAGATTCCCACGGAGGCGTTTATGGCGGTGCTCAAGCTGGACGAGGAGTAACGGCAGCATTTTCTTTTTGCCTTCCGGGGCCCCGCAGCGCGGGGCGGCGCGCAAAGCGCCGTACAAGCGTCCGGGCTCTGCCCGGACCTTGGCGCAGGGAGGATTCACTCCGCCCGAGCAAATGAAATCGGAATGGGGGTCCCCAGGGAAGGCGACGCCTTCCCTGGGGCAAGAAAAAGAAAATGCGGAGCCTGGGGACTGTGCAGATCCCCACCGAGGCCTTCATGGCCGTGCTCAAGCTGGATGAGGAGTAAGACCGCATCTTTTTGCCTTCCTGGTCCCGGCACCATGCCGGACAACCGCCTGTAAACCGGATAAACCGCGGCCCCCGGCGCATTCAGCGCCGG